>Ga0315289_10000994_pt1 | contig 44171 bp, 52 predicted proteins | sample YL17G11_40_MG_FD_203452 | JGI IMG/M metagenome (GOLD analysis project Ga0315289, IMG submission 203452) | Sediment microbial communities from Yellowstone Lake, YNP, Wyoming, USA - YL17G11_40 | ecosystem: Environmental > Aquatic > Freshwater > Lake > Sediment | place: USA: Wyoming | collected... | reverse complement strand
GCCAATCCGACACGCACATGTCAATATCACACGACGAATCGTGACCCGGGCTCGCATTATCCGGAACCTGGACCCACCCTGTCGACTTGATCTCTGAGCGATGCATGAATCGCAAGACTGGATCGAGGTTCTTCTCGTACACCTTGAGTCCTCGAGGACGACACTCTTTCATCTCGGCGAGTGTCCGAAACCCCAACTTGAGGAATGTGTACTCCTCCTGATTCCGAAACCCCCAGAGGTCTTTGCGTCGAATGACGGCTGAACTGTACGGCTGAATCTCTTCGATGAGTGCCTTTGGACTACGATCGGGCGGTACCTTGACGAAAAAGTACGGCTCGAACGGTGTTTCGACGTGGACAGACTTGCCATCCTCCGTCCGCCCGAAGATGTGAATGACGTACTCAGAGTCGGTATCCTCGCCGTACCATGCAACGACTTGGAAACTCACCATACGTTTTTAGGGTTTTTATGTTTTAGGTTCAACGGACTTTGTCCGCATCCACCATCCGGTGGACAAGCTCAGTGAATGAAACCTTCGGGTCCCATCCAAACGCCTTGCGCGCCTTGTAAGAGTCTCCAATCAGATGGTCCACCTCTGCAGGTCGGTAAAACTCAGGGCTGATACTGACGAGGACATCACCCGTAATGAGGTCCGTGCCAAACTCATTGTCACTCGATCCTTGCCATTCTATATGCTTGCCGATGTGCCGAAGAGCCACCTCGATAAATTCACGTACAGAGTGTGTCTCACCGGTTGAAAGAACGTAATCATCTGGTGTGTCTTGTTGCATCATGCGCCACATACCCTCGACGTAATCCTCGGCGTGACCCCAATCACGCTTGGCATCCAGGTTCCCAAGCACAATGGGAAACTGGAGGGCACCGACCGCCTTGGTGATTTTACGCGTCACAAACTCTTCGCCGCGACGCTCGGACTCGTGGTTGAACAGGATGCCGTTGCAGGCGTACATCCCATAAGACTCTCGGTAATTCTTTGTAATCCAGTACCCAAAGAGCTTAGCGCACCCGTAGGGACTTCGAGGGTAAAATGGTGTGGTTTCAGTCTGCGGAATCTCAACCACTTTTCCAAACATTTCGGATGTTCCAGCTTGGTAAAATCGGAATCGGTCAACTGGATATCCACTGAGACGAATCGACTCGAGCCATCGGACGACTCCGATGGCATCGACGTTGGCAGTAAACTCAGGCTGCTCAAAAGAAACTTTAACATGAGACTGTGCAGCCAGGTTATACACCTCAATACGCTTGTAATCACCAGAAGCCACATCACGAATAATTGTAGAGAGACGCGAAGAATCTGTAAGATCACCTCGAATGATTTTGAGACCCTGAATGTGATCGATACGCTCGCGTTTGTGTTCGGATGCGTAGCGGACGAGTCCGTAGACGTCATAGCCTTTTTTGAGGAGAAGCTCGGCGAGATACGAACCGTCTTGTCCCGCCACGCCGCTGATGATGGCCGCTCGAGACATTTGATAAAAAACTCCTGATTCTTTTAAGACTCGCGGGTGGTCGGGGACCCCTCCCCCATTTGTTTGCCGCTGCGCGGCGGTGACACCTTTAAGACTGAAATTCTTTGCACGCGAGGACCAAATTGGCAATCTGTTCGGTCGTCTCTTGTGATATACTGATGTCATGGGCGTCGTCGTGTGGGACGATGAACGCTTGATAAGCAGCTTGTTCCTGTTGCAATATCGAGATGTTCCATACAAGTAATTGGAGCAACTGAGCCTTTTGATCGAGTGTGAGTCGTTTTCCAGCCTTCCAGTTGCCCACGAGTTCCTGGAGCAACCAGTAGAACGCAGTTATTTTGTATATGAGTGGATCAGTGGGTTCCTTGGGGTTAGTTCCTTCGCACCTTCGGCGCGAAGTCCCGTGTAGCTGCCGGTCAATGGAAGCTACGCTTCCATTGGGGGGGACGTACTTTCGTATGAGCTGTTGTCGTAATGCAGGGGCAACAAGAGTGTCCCATAGAACCTTTTCCATCTAGAAATAAAGTGTCATTTTAGTTCTAGATGTCAAACGTGGAAGATATATCACGTCTTTTGCGTGAGAACATCCTCCCGCGCCTCGACGCCCAAGAGGCGGAACTGTACGAGCTGCGATGCGTCACATGGCCGGTGTGTCAGGCGCTCTGGGATCGTAAGATGCCATTCATGAACATAAGCATGAAGAAGCGATTCTTCAAGTTTTTACATGTGGATGAGCTCCGACGTCTACTCAAATCCAAGGCGCTCTTTTCAAACATCAACGAGGTTTCACTTGACCAGGAGTTTCAGATGTTGAATGAAATAAAGGTTACGAGTGCTTAAAAGGAAATGTCCAACGACAGGTCGTTTTCCAAGGTCATTTCGTACAGTTTATGGGGAAACGTGGCGATGTTTTTATATGGAGCGCTCGCCAATGCATTTCAGTGTAAGGAGCATTTTCCAGATTGGACCATGCGAGTCTATCACGATGACAGTATTCCACTAGAAGTTCTCAAATGCCTACGTGAATTGGGTGTCGAGTTGGTTCGCGTCGAACCCGACGGAACGTACGGAACGTTCTGGCGGTTTCGTCCATTGTTCGAATCAGGTCATGAACGCGTCCTTATTCGAGACGTCGATTCACGCATCACGTGGCGTGACGTGCGATGTGTGAATGAATGGATCGAATCTGGAAAGAAATTTATGGTGATTCGTGATCACGACGAGCATTACAAGACTGAAATCATGGCGGGTATGTTTGGAGTTTCCGGTGGTCCACTTCCAGAATCAAACATGAACAAGTATGCGAAAGTTCACGAGTACATATCAGATCAAATTTTTCTGAAACGGGAACTATGGAATACCATGAAGCTCGACCTTCACGAATGTGGGTTCCGTGAAACCAAGTGGATGAAGGAGTCGTGGAGCAAAGATGGGTTCATGGGACTCGGGTTTGACGAAAATGAAAACCCACGTACGAATCATGGGGTTATGTTCAGTGTATGGACGTGACGGTCATGACTGCCATGATAATAATTGTATCCATCCATCGTACCGTGACCAATTCCAAACTTTTTCAAAATTACGCTATGGAGGACGTGATCGCCCCATCGATACTTGATACATCCTCGCGACTCACGAACACGTTCGATCCATAATCGCACATCTTCACGATTCCATACATCCATACGTGTCACGAACACGTTCGTGTATGGCATCGTCTGGTCGTAAAACCCAGCATCTTCACCGAGCCACATAGGGAGGGTCATGTTGGTCAGTTCGTGTGTCTCGACATCAAACATCGGTGTCCTGTACGGTACTTCAGGTGACACGCACTCGAAAACATCCGCCCACTTTTCACTCTCTAGAATACAATCCTCATCAACCCGAAGAACGACGTCATAGTCCTTCAGGTGGTCCCACACATCACATGTATGAAACTCACACATGACGTGATACCCTGGATAGCATCGTCCATCGTGGAATGTGCTAATTGTTTCGTCCGGTAGTGGCACGTCACGTGGAAATTCAAAAGGAATCTCGATCCATTTGAATTTCAATTTGGGTGTTTCAGCCTCAATGATTCGCTGATGATCGGGGTGAATGTTCCCCTCGTGAAACATCACGAGGTCAGATGACCCACCGATGAATTTTTCAATTGACTTGTTTCGAGCGGCGAGCCGGGAATACATGAATGGGTGAGGGTACCCACGTGTCAGACAGAAAATAGCCGTCTTCATAGACAACACGCACTCGAATCGTTTAGTTATTCTTTACGAAAATATAGCGTACTCCTCCATACACAGCAGCCATGTAGCCAAATGTCGAAAGACCCGGGAGGTTGGGAAAATTTCCTCCCGTCACGATAACCTGTGGACACTTGCTGAGCAAGAAAAAGTCCAGGAAAATACCAACACGATCATCTGGATTGCACTCTACCTCACCATGTACGACTGCGATACCCATGTCGAGCGTTCGGCACCTCTCTGGAAAATACTGCTTGGTCATTGGTGAATCGCTGGCGAGGAAAACAGGACCCTGGACATTCTCCACCATGCGAACCATCTGCTCGACCGCCTCCTGTGACGCAAACGTATCCTCGTCGCGAGAAACAACCTTTCGGCTGTCTGGTGCGGATGCACCGCGTCGAACATGAACGCCGAGTTTCACACCCTGGACGAGATGTGAATGACGTTTCAAAAGTTCCTCGAGTTCTGGCGAAGGCTGAATGAGCTTACGAATCAGAGGATGTACGTTTTCCATGAAACCTGCGTTGAAGAATATCCGACCCTCGTAGACGGGCAGGTCCGTTCGGTCAGTGATTGGAAAGTTGAATGTGAGCCATCGACCCATCTCATAATCCTTGATGGACTCGTGGACCACGCCATCGGGGCAGTTGTAAAAAAAGTCGCTCAGCATGATGAACAAGTTTGCGAGTCCATGACCCTTCGGTGGTATGAAGACGTGGGTCATTTAATTCTGTACGCCTCTGCACGCTTTAATATATAGTCCCAATTCGTAATGTTCAGCTTGCGATCAAAGTGCGTGTAAAACTCGAGCTCGATGAGCTGCTTCAGACGCTGAAACACTGGGCTTTCAACATCAACGAGACCATCGCTGGGATACTCATGTGTCGTCCCGAGCAAAGAAACCACTTTCATTGCGCAGGTCTTCATATTTAATGCATGTAGGCTTAAACTTCTGAACAAACTCGACCCATGGTATGAGCGTCTGATCAACAATCAGTGTCGATTGTTTGGGCTCGAGAAGTGACGTCTGTTGTGCCACGGGGATACACACGAGTGGGTGACCTATGTGACGTAAAATCCCATGAATCACTATATCGAACGTCTGACGTGTATCGATGTTATCAAGCATGAGCTGCGCAAACTCTCGCGTAAAGCAAAACACCTCGGCGCCACCGTTGTTTCCTATGTACTGTGGTCGAGCATCTGGAAGTATGTGGAAATTCACACCAACGCTCAGGTTGACATACATAAGTTCATCTGGAATCGGCACATTCCAGTTTTTGATGAAGACAATGTCGTCATCACCCTTCCAGAACCATTTGTCCGGTCCCTTGTCATGTGCGACCCGACGAAACATTTCATATCCTTTGACTATACCTGAAATGTGTGCGAGACTCGTCGTACCGCCGAGACGCCCGTGAAGCCATTTGACATACGGATGCTCTATAGAGTAATCGGTGATCCATTCGACAGTGTCAAACCCACGCTTCACGAGGTGCTCCTCGAGCAACGGTCGACGGTGTCCGCACGACACCGGACAATGCAACAGGTAAAGCTTTGGCATGTCTAACAATCATGCGTATCTGTATTTTAGGTGCAGGTGGATTCATAGGTCGAAATTTATCACGGGCATTTCCGGTGAGTGTGGCACTGACTCGCAAAGAACTCAATCTGCTCGACGCTGAATTGGTGATGAGCTATTTTTCAAAACACAACTATGACGTTGTTATTCATTGTGCCGTCATGGGAGGAAGTCGCCTCCGAGAAGATGACCACACGATTCTTGACAAGAACCTTCGTATGTTTTTCAACGTGATGAATGCCACTCTGTGCAAAGTGTACTACTTTTCGAGTGGAGCAGCGCTGAGAAATTTTCCAAACCCACCAAGTGACCCGTATGGATTTTCAAAGTACGTCATCGAGCATTATAATTCTTCCCGACTTCAGATTTTACGCATCTGGGGATGCTTTGGACCCGACGAACCACCGACGCGCTTCCTCGCAACCGCTAAACGAGATGGGCACGTGACGATTCCTATGGATCACGAGTTTGATTTCATCCACGTGGATGATGTCGCACGAATCATTGAACATCTCATAGGCAGACCAAATGTTGGATACCCGTTGAATATGGTCTATCCGGGTAAGAAATATCTCCTCTCAGAGATTGCTGAAATGGCTGGTGTTTCACTCGCAGTGTACGGAAAAAAGAATGAGGGCTACACAGGTCAAAACAACTTTCATATGTTGACCCTCCCAAGTCTGCAGACAAGGATACACGAGTACTTTAAGATTTGATATGCTCTACTTGTATGAAGGCTGTAATTCTCACATACTCTGGATTTCAGGATCACGAGCTCGTATATCCTTACTACCGCCTTCTCGGAGCCGGGTTTCACGTGGATGTGGTTGCAGATAAGAAGGATGAACTCGGTCGAATTTATGGTATTTTCGGACTGAACATGCCGTGTCACATTCTCTTGTCAGACTTTGTAAAAGACCAAGAGAAGTTCATGAATGAATATGACCTCCTCGTTCTTCCCGGTGGAGTAAAGAGCCTCGAGAAGCTTCGACAGAATAAGGATGTTCTCGATTTTATAGCACAGTGGAACAAACTCGGAAAGTGCATTTCGAGTACGTGCCACGGAGCGCAGCTTTTGATTTCAGCAAAGATTGTCAAGGGACGTCGTATCAGCGGGTACTACAGTCTCAAGGATGACATTGAAAACGCCGGGGCTGAGTATGTAAATGCACCATTCGTGGTGGATGCAAACATCGTCACGAGTCCTCATTATGACCACATGGGGCCTTGGATGGAAAAAACACTCGACGTCTACCGAATGATCAGTGTCACACAGTCGTCTGAGAAACCATCCATGTGATCTGCGACTGTTCTGACGACGCGTACGAGTCCAACGTCGCCTGGCTGCACGACATTAAACATCTTACCATCGATAGTCTTGACCATATTTCCACGAAGAAACACAACAATGTCATCAGGGTTTTTGTCTTTTAGGTTGACGCGTTCAACAATCATTTGTCGCCCATGAAAGTGAAATTCCCGTGTCAGTTCTTCATCGATCCAGAGACAGTCATCTGTTTTAGGAAGTTCAAACTGAGAATTTTCATACCCCTGACATGTACGTCCATATGTATCAACCAGTCGAACGAGATCGTTTTTATCGACTGGGGTTTCAATTTCCAACACGATTACATCATCAGTCAGGGCACATGTCTGATGAAATAGTCCTCGTCGAATCATCTGCTTTGCAGGTGCATCGAGACGCTTCGAATCTGCGATAAACTTCATCTCAACCGAGCCACTCACGACAATCAGACCGGTTGTTTTGTTCGGATGACAGTGCATGCTTGTCGAATGATCCTTCTTTATATGAAGAACCCATAAAGCAACATTTTCATTTTCGTATGCGAGGTATTCATACCCCCATGGTTTCTGAACAATCACAGACCTGTGGCTCATTCTTTCTATTTAACATCGTTGATTTTTAAGTAGGGAACATCTTCTCGAGCGTCCCAGATTTGATTTGATTGGTCACTGGGTCCTTGTAACTCATCACGCGCGGAATGAGCAACTGATTACGAACCATGCTTACATTCACGAGACTGGCTCCGCCATGTTCCAGGCTTTCAGGTACAGTCTCAAACGTCTGAACACCATACGCCTGAGCAATTGCATTGAAATCTGGACTCGAAATATCGGCACCAAATCTATTCTTGAACAAGTTATCCTGCATAAGACTAATAGCCAGGTATCCGTTGTTGTTCAGAATGATAATCTTCAACGGAATTTTATATTGAACAACAGTCTGAAGTTCCTGTAAATTCATTTGGAACCCCCCGTCACCTGCGATGCATATGACCCGGCGAGTCTTGTCCGCTGACCATGCTCCTATGGCACCAGGGAGTCCGAACCCCATGGAACACAACCCACTGCTCGTGAATAATCTGTTCCCATGATTCCTCAGGGATTGCATTGTACATGTAAAACTCGTACCCATATCAGTCACAACAATATCATGTTCGTTTACGAGAGTACCAAGCTCTTTCATCAGATCGTAACTATTGACAAACCCATCAACGCGTGTGTGAGGCTCGTTGAAAACAGACAGGGTATTCTTCCACTGCTGAACCTGTTCGATCCAGTCCGGGACATTCACAGTGCCATCAAACTGGTGGATAAAATCACGAACGTCGCCAATGTAATGGAACTTACTTCTCATTGTGTGCTTGAACACTTCATGGACGTCAATGTCCACCATGATGATTTTTGCATTTGGTGCAAACTTTGAAGAATCGTATCCGGTACAAGGAATGCTTAACCGACTCGCGAGAACAAGAATACAATCTGCACTCTGAATCGCCAAGTTTGCAGCCCGTTCACCGAATATACCGAAATTACCTATGTATAGTGGGTGGTCCCATTCGAGTATGTCATTCGCGTTCCAGGTGCATACGACGGGCGATCTGGTTTTTTCGACAAACTCTATAAACTGCCGTTCAGCACATGCAAGATGAATTCCATTTCCTGCGATAATCAGCGGCTTCTTCGCCTGCGTGAAAGTGAGTACGATTTCATTATTCATCGGACGGACGGCACGACTTTCAAATTGAATACGATGAGGAACACAATCGATATTCTCAGCTTGGACGTCAATTGGAATATCCAGCCACACGGGACCCATTCGCCCCCTGGTTGCCATTTTCCACGCATGTTCGAGCGTACGAGCTACATTGCACTTCATTTGAACCGCATAATTTGTGCAATGTGTCACGAGTTTGATGATGTCACATTCCTGAACACCAAGCTGACGAAGTGGATGGTATTCAGACGCGAGCGTTTGATTTCGAGGAACTTGCCCGCTCAGAACAATCATAGGAATACCATCTTGCCACGCACCAAGTACACCCGTGATTGTGTTTGTCGACCCCGGACCATTTGTTACGAGTACAATTGCTGGCTTTTTTGCAATTCGAGCATACCCATCAGCGCACATGGCACACGCCTGTTCATGATAATTGAAGATTGTATTCATTGAACTCAACCTCGTACTCTCGAGAAGGTGAGCAGCTGCTCCCCCGGATACACAAAATACTTGTTCGACGCCCTGGCATTCAAAAAATTGAATAATGTAATCACTCACTTTCATTATGGTTTTTAGACTCGAAATCCTTAAGCAAATTACAGACGTAGTCAACATCCTCCAGGCTCATTCCGTGGTGCGCCCCAAGAAGGAAACCGTCACGCATCACGCGATCCGCACCCTCAAACTCCTTCAGGTACGTCCGCCATGCCGGATGACGTGTGATGTTCCCTGCAAAGCATACACGTGTCTGAACTCCGTTTGCCTCGAGAAACTTGAGACACGCGAGACGGTCTGGACACATCAGGGGAATAGCAAGCCAGTTGGGTTTGCGAGAGTCGTCCGGAAGCAGGTAGTACTTTGTGTCCTTCATGTTTTCCAGATACCTATCGATGTTTGCACGGCGCTTCGCCAGCAGACTGTCCAACTTTGCCCACTGTGCCAGTCCAAAGGCGGCGTTCATCTCACACGCCTTCAGGTGATACCCTGCGACACCATACAGAAACTTCCAGTCGTATGGAATGCCGTCGACAGAGTGATTGAACCGCTCAGATGGCTCCTCGATGTTGTCTCCAATGCGTCCCCAATCACGGAACATGATTGCACGTTTCACATGGTCGTCATCGTTGAACATCACCATACCGCCGACACCACCTGCTGTGATGACATGGCTGGCGTAGAAACTCGTCGTCGAAATATCGGTCATGTACTCTGGAATCTGGGTCGGAATTGTGTCTGCTGAATCCTCGATGAGAATCAAAGACGGGAACGCCTCGCGGATCGCCTTCCAGTCAGGCACGTTGCCGATAAGGTTTGGAATCAGAAGCACACGAGTCTTGTCAGTGACGACGGCGCGAATCTGGTCAACACTCGGAACATACTTGCCAATCTCAGAATCACAAAACACGGGCGTGAGTCCACACTGGGTGATGGGTGCCACGGTCGTTGCAAACCCACACGCTGGAGTCAACACCTCGTCACCTGGTTTCAGATCCAGAGCACACAGCGCCAACAGAATAGCACTTGACCCCGAGTTGACAAAGAGACCATGCTTCTTCCCGAAACGTGCAGACACCTTTTTCTCAAACTCGAGAGACATGGGACCAAAACCAGCAAGCCATCCGGCACTGAGACAATCGTTCACAGCCTGAATCTCATCTTTTCCATACGCCTCAAACTGGTTGGGTGCATACCAGACCTTCTTTTGCGTCGTCATGCCTAAAGTTTATTAGTGTCAGTCTTTTAATATGAGAGTTTTCGTCACAGGGGGACTTGGATTTATAGGATCAAACTTTATAGACCACGTACTCGAGAACCATTCAGAGATCACCGCTATACTGAACATTGATCGATGTGATTACTGTGCACGGGTACATAACGTATCACGCTGCAGTGATCCTCGGTACGCCTACGTTCAGGCGGATATTACAAACATGGCAAAGATGAAACGTCTGTTTCATGATTTTAAACCAGACGCCGTCGTCCACTTTGCAGCGCAGTCCCATGTTGACACGTCTTTTGAGAATGCTGAACAGTACATCAAGGATAATATCATCGGTACATATACTATTCTTGAATGTGTGAAGGAGTCCATGTGTCGTCTCGTGCACATCAGCACGGACGAAGTGTATGGTGAAGTGGATCTCGACGAAACAAGTCACCCAGACACTTCAGTCCTGAATCCGACAAACCCGTACTCGGCAACAAAGGCGGGTGCTGAACTGCTCGTCAAGGCGTATGGTCATTCGTTCAAGATTCCCTACGTCATCACACGTGGCAATAACGTGTTTGGTCCGAAGCAGTATCCCGAAAAAGTGGTTCCAGTATTCATCGACGCTATTATGAAGGGTGAGCCGTGTAAAATCCACGGCGAGGGACTTTCTCGTCGCAATTTCATTTATGTTGATGACGTGTCACGTGCAGTCATGACCGTGTTACACAAAGGAACTAGCGGGACGGTATACAACATAGGTACATGTAACGAGTACTCAGTGAATGAAATTTTCGAAACAATTCGTGAAATAATCGGTCAGGGAACAAAGGTGTATGTAGAAGACAGACCCCATAATGACAAGAGATATGCAGTCGATTCAGAAGCACTCAAACAACTCGGGTGGTCTGAACAGGTTCCTTTTGACATTGCGATCCGAAAAACAGTCGACTGGTATAAAGCAAATACGTCTTGGTACACGTAGAAATGAAAGTTCTGGTGACTGGCGGGACAGGACTCGTCGGATCCGCCATCAAAGAAATCCGCCCAGATTGGATTTACGTCGGTTCGACCGAGTTTGGTTCACTCGCCCGGGAGGAGAATGTGCGTCAGATGTTTGATTCGGTGGGACCGGTCGACGCCATCATCCACCTTGCTGCAAATGTCGGTGGGTTGTTCAAGAATATGAACAAGCGACTCGAGATGTACGAGGATAACATTCTCATGAACACGCATGTTCTGTCTCATGCAGTAAAAAACAAGGTTCCACGTGTCCTGTCGATGTTGTCGACGTGTGTTTTTCCAGACGGTCTCAAGGAACTCCGTCCGTCTGATTTACACACAGGTCCGCCGCACCCGTCCAACGAAGGGTACGCGTATGCAAAGCGCGTATGCGAAGTTCACTCGCGTATCATCCGTGAAACGACTGATACCTGGACGACGTGCATCATTCCGACGAACATATATGGACCGAATGACAACTTTTCAATCGAAGATGGTCACGTCGTACCGGCTCTGATTCACAAGGCGTGGTTGGCGAAGAAGAAGAACGAACCACTCAAACTCTTTGGAACTGGAAAGGCGAAGCGTCAGTTTATTCACTCGAGTGACATTGCACGCATCATCGTATGGGCTGTGGAACTCGCTGAAAATCCACCACCTGAGATTGTGTGTGCTCACGGAAATGATGTGAGCATAGGTGAGGTTGCTCAGTTGATTGCAGACGCCACTGGGTGTCCAGGGATTGAATACATCGGAGGTCCCGATGGACAGATGAACAAAAAGGCTATCCCGGGTCCAGGGGACTTTCCGGTACCCAGTGTGTCACTCGAAGACGGTATTCGTGAGACTGTCAAGTGGTTCGACCGCGTCAAAATGGCTTAAAGTCTTTTCGAGCTGTACTACTAGAAGAGCCCCAGTAGCTTAGTGGTAAAGCGTTTGTTTTGTAAGCAGGAGATCGGGTGTTCAATTCACTCCTGGGGCAGTCCCTGTGGTATCGCGTGGGACACCCCTGTAGTTTAATGGATAGAATAACGATCTTCTAAATCGTGGATGCGGGTTCGATACCCGCCAGGGGTTAAAGATGAGAGCTGGGATCTTCGACCTGAACACGTCGCTAAACTGTTCACCTGACTTTGGCGTAGTGGTAATTTCACTCAAACGCGATGGATTGTAGCTCCACAGATCGTGTGTTCGAATCACACAAGTCAGATTCGAAAGGTGGGTCACCTTCCTTTCACCATGCCCCGATAGCTCAGTCGGTAGAGCGTCAGACACCCTTGAAGGGCTGATTTGTTAAGGCGAGACTTGCTCTCGCCCCTGCCATCTGAATGTCACAGGTTCGAAACCTGTTCAGGGCGATTTTTTAAGTGTCTCGCTCCACTTAAAAAATTGTCTCACACCCAAAAAACATGTGATGAGCTCGCTTAGAGACGACAATCTAACAAAGAATAACCAAAAAACAACAGTCGAGATGGCTTCCTCTTCCTTCGCCCAGATGTTTGACGAGATCCTGCGTCGTGAGCTGACTGCCGTCCTCTCTCGGGTTGCCGAGGGCGAGGGACTTGAGCTCGAGAATCTGGTGTCCAAGTACCTGCCGGCGGACGTTGTTCCGGCGAAGACCAAGGCTGCTGCTCCTAAGAAGAAGCGGGTTGCAAAGGTGTCTGTGAACCCGGAGCCCACGGAGGCTGTGGCGACCAAGTCGACCAAGTGTACCTCGACGACTGCCAAGGGGAAGCCGTGCAGTCTCAGGGCGGTTGACGGTGAGTGCATGTGCCGGGTCCACATCAAGTCGGCTCAAAAGCCGGCGGCTCCTCCTCGTGTCCCTCGTGCACCACCCAGCAGCGATATCAAGCCAGTGAAGAAGCCGAAGAAGGTGAAGAAGACGGAGCAGCCCAAGCATAGTCACGAGCTGGATGAGGAGACCCACGAGGACTGTGAGCTGTGCCAGACCCACGGGTCGGCGATGGCGGATACGGACGAGGATGAGGAGTTTGAGACGGTATTGTCTCCGCCTCGTACGATTCGGGAGCGTCTGGCGAACATTGTGAGGACTCAAGAGTACGAGGACGAGGAGGATGAGTAAGGTGACCATGGTCACCGCCGGCGAAGGGGATTTAGCATGGGTGTAAAAGTAGGATTACAGCGACTCCGAATGTAATGAAAAACACGCTTGTTGTCACCATCTTTTGTGCTGTTGTCTGTGTCCGCGCGGGTGGGGGGAATACAGGAACTGGAACGATCACATGTCTCTCAGATAAAGGAGGGCTTGGGAGCTCCGCGCGACACATCGGACACTTTGGCACATAGCACTGAATGTGAATTTGTTTTTTGCAGCACCCGAGGTGAACGACCGTCCCAACAAGAGGTTCGAGACACACAGGGCATTCGTCCATCTCTCTACTCTACATGCACGAAAATTTTATTTGTGATAAAATCCCCAAACGTCACCTCGAACGTCTCACCTGAATTGTCGTCGTAGACGAACCACGTGTCCGAGTCGTAGGCGTACACGATACCCTCGCGGTACACGGTGCGCTTCTTCGTCTCGGCGACAGTCATTGTGATCCGTAGACCGATCAGCTCACGAAGAGAGTTTTCAATCATAACAGAGTTGGCAAGTACAGAGTCCATTTCTAAAAAGAAAAAGCTCCTTGACTTTAATATGCTCAAACGACCGCTTCCGAAGCTCGTGTTTGCCGTCGATCCGACGACGCTCACATATGCCCCAGTCGAAAACAGTATCGTGTACAAGTTGCTTCATGTCATTCCTTGCCCTCCACTGAAGAAGACGCCGTACGTCCCCATCATGATGGTCGAGAGCATTGTGTCCTGGATTCAGCGACGTGGTGCTTCAGACGAAGAGATTGCGGAGCTTCGTAGAAAGAATCGTTACGTCATTCCACCACCGAAACCCACCCAGAAGAAGACACACAAGAAGAAAAAGGCGGTCGGCGAAGACCTCGACAAGGTGTTTTCACAGTTTGTAACCAAACCAGCCGTCAAGAAGAAGGTGCTCAAGGCGGTTGTGAAAAAAACCTAAGCTCATTGTAATGGTGGAGCCTATCCAAAGATTATGGCGCGCGAAGCGCGTCTTTACGAATAATCAGGGGAGGTGGAAAATTTCAAAGCCGCGCATCGTGTCAACCATATCAGTCGTCAAGTTTCCAGTTGACATGGATGCGATTTTTACAGGTGCGCCACGTGGGTTTACAGAGGTGACTGGGTTCAAAGGTGTCGGTAAGAAAGCATCGGTACGTTACGCTGATGGTAAATGGATAGGAGATTCAACGGGCGTGACACGTGTCGCAGCGAAACGGGGACCACAGACGGTTGTGATCACAAAGGGTTTGATCACAGTCCTCGGAACAGGAAATCCAGAGGCGGCATACCTCGCCATCGCAAAGAACGGGTGGAGTGCGAAAAACCTGGTTCGTGCGAAACCCGTGTATCGCAAGGTTGACGGTGTTTTTTACATCAACAAACCGTTCGATCTCACCGGACTCGATAAAGAGTTTCGTAAACTACCCAAGACCATGCTTCAATCGGTGAGTTATCACCCAGAAGTCAAGTCTATTCCGGCTGTGATTCTCAAACTCAAAGACCCACAGTGGACATATCAATTTTTCGAGAATGGAACAGTTCTTTTTACCGGTATCAAAAACCCTAAAGACGTCAACGAGCCCGTGAGTCTCTTTAAGAAGTTTGGTCTGACCAATGTCTCCATCGCGATTGAAGGTACACAGGCACTGCTTCGACCCGCCGCCGGGAAGAAGAACATGTCGAAGCTCACGAAACGATACCCGCTCGCAGGTACGTGGAACAACCTTCGTAAACCATATGCTGGGTTTTACATTCGACCAGGGACGAACGGTAAACCACGGATGTATCCGTACCGGTTTATGCGCCGGGTTCAAGAGACGGGACTTGTAGTGAATGAAGGACCGATGAATCTTCGCGCCGTGGGACCCAAGGTGGTCAAGGCGTTCAAGAATGTCGGACAGCCAATTCCAAAGGCGACTCTGAATGCCTTTGCGTCTGCAGGTGTTGCACTTGAAAGTCCAAAGAAAAAGGCGGTGGTTGCACAATCGAACCGTCGTGCGCCGAGCTGGAACGCCACGAAGAACGGGTTCTACGTACGCCCGGGCGCCGGTCAGCAGCCATACTGGTTTGCCATTCCCAAGGGTATCGAGTCTGGACGCAAGACTGTCATCTCAACATATTCCAAGGCGGGGCGAAACATTCCAGCGGCAGTTCGTGCCATCTTTAAAATTCCAGCATCTGTGGCTGTGAACGTAAACTCGAGACCCAACCATAACATCACAGTGGGTCTTGACGGTATTCTTCGTATCAACGGGCGTCAGGCGATTCGTCTGACTGTTCCCGAACTGGTCGCCGTCGCACGTAATCTCAACATTGCCGAGGTGAATGCCAAGATGAAACCAATCGATATCGTTCAGTGGATCCAACAAAAGAGCGGTCTGACGAATAAACGGGCAAACAAAAACTACAACCTCAATCTGAACGGTGTAAAGTACAGACTTCTCAACAACCACCGCGTCGAACGTACAGTTGGTAAGACGCGAACGACACGGAACTGGTCAACGATTCCAGCTGCAAACCAGAATCGTATCGCCAAGGCGTTCCTGAACGAGTCGTTCCACGAGGCGTACAACATGCAGCCACGAAACAATAAATACTATGCATTGTTGGGGTACAAGAGTACGCTCAAACCTAACACGCCTCCGATGGCTTCACCAGCGTCCTCTAACAGCAACAACAACTTGGCAAACTTTGCTGCACAGCTCGAGGCGAACATGCGGAACCAGGCACACAAGAATGCTTACAAGGAGATTGTCGGAAACTACTACAAGAACGAAAACGCCAATAGACTTGTGACCCGTCTGGGCAAGTTGCCTGTCGGTTCCAAAAAGGCGAATGTGAACCGCACAATAAAGACGTTTGCAAAGGAGGCGGTTGTCAGGGCGCGCCGGGCGCTCATCGAGGCGAATTACAAGGCGAAGATTGTCGTCCCGAATTGGATTCCGGTGAACAAACGTAACGCATATAAGACTGCTCTGGTCAGCACGGCACTCCAGGTGAATAACAAAGGCAAGTATCCGACACGGAAGAGAGTGCGTCAAGGGATACAGGCGTGGATAAACGCGCATCTTCCAATGGTGGCAACTGCGGCGTACACAAAGGAGAATGTACTGACAGGTGCAATTATTCATGTACCAGCATTTATCCCACCGAAGAAGACTGTGTTCAACGTTCCGAAACGCCTGAGCCCGCCGCGTCCAGCCGCAAAGCCCAGAGCGGCACCAGCCAAACCGAAAGTGAAAAAGAACACGTCGAAGCGTCGCCTCAACGAAAACAGCAACAACGCCAATAACGTCGGGTCTGCGATGATCGAACTGGGAATCAACACACGTGGGGTGTATAGGTGGAACAACCTTGTACGTTCTGGGATGAACAAAAAGTACAAGAATGCGTGGGCGAGACAAACCGCGGTTTAAGGAACACGTATGTTTGACATGTATGGAGCAGAGTCTCGTACTCAAGAAGAAGAATGCACTTGAAAATGGACCTAAAACAACCGCCACGGTAGGTGGGACCCCTGAAGATATTTATAAACACGTGTTGGAATCGAAATTTCGCAACTTGTTTCAGGCAATGTACAAGTCACTCATCACACCTGCAAGCAGGTGTGAGCATTGTGGATGTGACAGACACCTTGAGCGTTGTCACGCAGGGAGGAGCCGTCCACAGATTGGTCTTCAGGCTATCCGAGATGCCCCTGTGAAAGATGGTACACGATCCGTAGATGACATCCTTGTTAATTTCGTTTCGCTACACATGGATGAGCCAGTCAAAATTTTATGTCAAACGTGTCATAGAAAGTTTGACGCCAAACCGAAGGAAAAGCCGACGCCGAAACCGAAGGGGAAGCCGACGCCGAGACTGAAGGGAAAGCCGAAGCCACTTCCAGATGGATGGCAAATTGAAATTCGTGTACGAAAAAACGGCAAGACGGTTGGAAGAGAGGATATGTATTATCATTCACCGAATGGAAAGGTGTTTAGGAGTTACACGACTGCTCAAGTTTATTTCAAATAATGCTCTGTGCGGGGCTCGAACCCGCGACTTCCAGCTCATAAGACTGGCATTCTGCCGACTGAATTAACAGAGCTTGGGTGAGGACACCCGACATAAAAACAACAATCCCCTTTAAACTATGGCGGAGGAAAAGACTTCTGCGTACTCTGTATATGAATTTGTCAAAGTAGAGGGACCCGATGTGTTTTTCTACTGTGACGTTTCCGTCGATTCTGTCGCCGAGTTGTGTACAGTCGTCAAGAAGATTGAACGTGATTACTACGAGACGATTGTTCGTGTGCACATTCACAGCGACGGTGGGGACCTTCACGCAGGACTCGCTGCAATGGATTTTCTCAAGTCCTTGCGGTCCCGCGTCGTGACCATCGCCGAGGGGATGTGTGCGTCTGCAGCAACCTTCATCTTCCTGGGTGGCGATGAACGTATCGTCAGTCGAAACGCATACCTCCTGATTCACCAACTCGGATCCGAATTCTGGGGCAAGTATGAGGAGATGAAGGATGAGATGCACAACTGTGACAGGTTAATGCGACACATGAAGAGGATTTACCTCCGCGAGACGAACCTCCCCGAGGAAAAGCTGGACAAGCTCATGAAACGCGACCTGTACCTCTCATACAAGAAGTGTATCAAGTATGGAATCCACTCAGTATAAAATGTGAGATTATATCAGATGGACAAACGAACTGCTCTTTTTTTGTTTGGCTGCATGGGGTCGAGACTCGGACTCGTGTGGGTTGCAAAGAATCGTCCAGATTTGCTCACGGCGTTGGGCATTTTGGCAATTGGCATTTCTGTAGGGTTCATGTACATATGGGCAAATGGACTCAGGAAGACTGGTATTGAGACTTTTGGTGAAAAGATTTGGTGGAATGACATGCGTCCCTTACACTCTCTTCTATGGGGACTGTTTGCAGTCTTGGCACTCATGGGCAATGAGCACGCTTGGAAGATTCTGCTTCTGGATGTCACAATCGGGTTTGGTGTATGGGTGAATCACAGACTGATAAAGTGATTATTATTTTCATAATCAATTACACTATGGATACTGGAAAGTGCAAACAATGTGCACGACGTCAGCGTCTGGTGATGCCGTGCAAATTATGTACCGGAAAATTTTGTTCAGGGTGTATTCAGCTTGAGCTTCACATGTGCCCTGAACTCCCTGCGAAAAAGGCTCTCGAGCTCGAAAAACTGTCAAATGCAAACCCCGTCGTCATGGCGTCTAAGGTTATCAAAATTTGATTCCAAGAGGCACAACGTGCCTCTTGTACGCGTCCGCGCCGGGATCAATGGACACTTTGTGTCCATTAAAATTTGAGCCCCTTCTGCATCACAAGAAGAACAAGCAACAGCAGCATTGCACCGAGCAGTAGGTGCCGAGCAGTCTGTACGTCGTCTGGGAAATCTGCTGGGGAGACGTAGTTTTTGGCTTCACCGATGATAATTTCGCGCCCGAACGTCGTCGACCCATCGTCAAACTGGTACTTGCGCGCTGGATAAAGAAAGGATGTCGCTGGATGGACATCGACCGTCTTGAGATACATGTTCCCTGCGTCGTCGAGTGTCAGTTTGTTGAAGTGATCCGTGGGAACACCTGCTCTGGGATTAAACTCGAGCATCGCAGGGGACTCGGGTCTCTCTGGACCAGGTGCGAGCGTACCCTTGTATCCACCGTTGTATGAAACACCGAACGTATCAGTCAACGTGTATGGGTTGATGCGATTCATACTCATGTCATCGTTCAGGAGTAGGCTCGTCATTATCTAGTGTTGACTTAGATTTTATTACGCCACAGGGTCTGCTGCCCACCGGCGGACTTTCCACCTATGGCGGAAAGGACTAGACCGCAGAGTCTGCCTGCTTGTCCGGAAAGGACTCGGCGTACCGCCTCTCCTGAACCTTCACCTTGTGTTTTTCCCACATCTCATCAAGGTCGATATTCAACATGTGTGCCAATTGAAAGAGGTATGAAAAAACATCACCCATCTCAGTCGACACGTCTGTTCCTCGATCCTTTTTGAGTCCCGTTTTCCTGAAATGACGCTGATACTGTCGAATCGCTGACGCGAGTTCACCAATCTCCTCTGTGAATAAGAGCCACACCGTGCTTACTGGGGCTTTGTCCCATCCCTTGGAACGGCAGAGCTCGAAGGTTTCATTTCGATACCTATTCATCGTGGTTTTTTAGCGCCCAGACCTCTTAAGTCTATACCACAGGAAGAGGAACACGATGAGCAACGCAGAGATTTCGATGGTACACCGAAACTTTTCAGTCTCCATAGGCGACATGTTGCGTCGGCTGGACACGATGGAACTCACCAGGCGGGATGATCGGTCTACGATGTAAAAAAGCAGGACACCAACGAGAAGTTCCTCGAACCGTTTCATCTATTTTCTACGTAGATAAAAATGCATCTCGAGGAATCCAAGTGGCGTAAAAACCTACCTGTCGTGGCTGTAACGCTCGCTATCGTCGCCCTGACCTTTCAGGTGTTTGTCCTGTACCCATGGCACATCCAGCTGTCGAGACAAATTTCTCGCCTCACATAAGGGATGTCACTGGGACACGTGTTTGCAATGTCACTTGCTGAAACATTTGGCAATTTTCATCTGAAAAACTATGCAGCAAGCAACAGTCATCACAATTTGTTTTGCGGCATAGCAGGGTACTGTGGTGTTTTGTATTTTTTGGTTCGGAGCTTTGCGCTCGGCGGGTCGCTTCTCTGGGTCTCAGCAATGTGGGAAGGAATGATCACAGTGCTGGGAGCGGGGTTTGCAATTTTTGTACTCGGTGAACGATTCAGTCACCCCATTCAGTATTTTGGTATTTTCCTCGCCATTGTGGCAATGTTGCTTGTTCATCTCGGTGATGATATGATGTCTAAGCTGTAGTTCTGCCGGCGTTTATATTCATAGTGGTCCGAGGGACTGCATTTGCCCCTTGGTTCATGGCACCGAGTCCGTTTGCCACCGTCGGGGCACCTGATGGCGCTGCACCGAGGCTCGCTCCGTTCCGGCGATTCTTGAGCACGTAGATGACAACACCGATGATAATCATAGCAAGGACGATACCACCAACGATGAGCCCGATGCTCAGACCTGAGGACATGGTGCTGGTGTTTGATGTTGGCGTGCTCATTTAAATGGGACGGCAAACTTATTGTTAGCTGGCATTTTATTTCCGTATGTCGTCGTGCTTATGGGCATCGCCAGAGGAACAGGGTTACGAGTCACGTAATCAATATATGAAAGCTGCTGAAGAACACCAGTCTGAATGGTCTTTGTCGCCTCCTGGACGACAAGGTCATTCATACGTGCCACCTGTGCACTCACACCGGAGTATGGATCCACAACGGCGTGATTGTAGACACGAACCATGAGAGCCTGTAGGTCACCATCGCTCTGACGATCGATGTTCATGCCAGTCTTTGAACTGACATTCTTGACGATGGTGCCGTGCAGGTACTCGATGTTGAAGCGAGACAGAAATGCCTCGCTCACTGGCGTCTTGGGGGGCATATAGTTCGCCATTACGATTCGCCGAGATAAAAAAACCAGCCTCTGTAAAACAAAATGAAGGTCATCAAGAGGTCGGGTGACTCCACTGAGATGTTGTTCGACAAGGTAACCAAACGCCTTCAGAAATTGAATCAGGCACCTGAGTTTGAGCCTCTGGTTGGTGTTCAGCCAGACAGGGTAGCCCAGAAGGTTTTTTCATCGATGTACGACGGGATTTCCACAGCTGATATTGACAACCTGACGGCTGAGGTGGCTATCGGGATGATTACCGAAAACCCCAATTACGAGACGCTCGCCATGCGCGTCACAGTTTCAAACCTCCAGAAGAATTGCCCCAAGTGCTTCTCGGATGCGATGCTTGCCCTGCACGTCAAGGGTATCGTGTCTGACTATTTCATGAAGTGTGTGCAGCTCAAGCTGGATTCAGAGATTGTACACAAGCGTGATTACGACTTTGGATACTTTGGAATCAAGACTTTGCAAAAAGGGTACTTGAACGAGGGTGAGACGCCCCAGTATCTCTTCATGCGTGTCGCAGTCGGAATTCACGGGAATGACATCGATCGCGTCGTTGAGACGTACAATCTGATGAGCCAAAAGTACTTTACGCACGCGACGCCGACCCTGTTCAACGCTGGTACAAATCGTCCACAAATGTCATCCTGTTTCCTGGTTGCGATGAAGGATGATTCCATCGAGGGCATTTACGAGACGCTCAAGGAGTGTGCCCACATCTCCAAGTGGTCTGGTGGTATAGGCATCCATTGTTCGAACATCCGTGCAAATGGAACGCGAATCAGGGGGACGAATGGAGTCGCTGACGGTATTGTGCCTATGCTCCGTGTCTTCAACAACACGGCTCGGTACGTCAACCAGGGTGGTGGCAAGCGCAAGGGGTCCTTTGCCATTTACCTCGAGCCATGGCACGCCGATATCATGGAGTTTCTCGAGCTTCGCCTGAATCAGGGTGACGAGGAGATGCGTTGTCGCGATCTGTTCACGGCGATGTGGATCCCGGATCTCTTCATGGAAAAGGTGGAGAAGAGTGAGGATTGGCATCTGATGTGCCCTCATGAGTGTCCAGGTCTGCCTGACGTCTACGGTGAGGAGTTCAATGAGTTGTACCGGATGTATGTAGCTCAGGGTCGATTCAAGAAGGTGGTCAAGGCGCGTACCATCTGGGACGCGATACTCAAGTCTCAGATTGAGACGGGAACGCCGTACATGTGCTACAAGGATTCAGTCAACGAGAAGAGCAACCAGAAGAACATCGGCGTTGTCAAGTCCAGTAATCTTTGTGTTGCACCCGAGACGATGATTCTCACCAAAAATGGATACCAAAAAATATCAGATCTTGTCGGGCAAGTAATCGACGTATGGAACGGTGAAGAGTGGTCCGCCGTCACCGTCTCGAGGACGAGTGACAAGAGTCGTTTGGTCCGTGTCAATTTCAGTGACGGCACTTTCCTCGAGTGCACCGAATACCACAAGTTTCATCTTCAGATCGGATATGGTTCAAAGACGGAAATCAAGCCAACCACGAATCTTGTTCCAGGTGACCGCCTCATCAAATGGACCCCTCCAAATCCAGTTGAATTCGAAGATACAGAAGATTTCAGTTATCCGTATACTCACGGGTTTTTCTGTGGGGACGGCACCTACCACTCGACGTACTCCGGATTCAAAACGATTCCAACAGTCTCACTGTACGGTGAAAAGAAGAAACTCGTAGAGTACTTGGAGGTTCGAACGATGTCTGGTAACGAAGATGCATCTGGTCGTTTGAACGTCCAGCTTCCCTACGACCTACCCAACAAATTCAAAGTTCCTCTTCGGGGTACAGTAAAAACCCGCCTCGACTGGTTCGCCGGACTATGTGACGCAGACGGTCATACACAGGGGTGCCCTGGAAATCCTAGTCAGAAGAGCATCTCGGTTGGATCAATTCATATGAATTTCCTTCGGGACATCCAGCTCATGCTTCATACACTCGGAGTGAGCTCGGTAATTGGTCTCTTGCACGAGGCGGGTGAGATGGAGCTTCCGGACGGAAAAGGTGGTAAGAAGATGTTCGAGACGCAAACGTGTTGGCGACTCGTCGTGTCTGCTCTCGGAGTCGAGACGCTGATCAACGCAGGATTCATGACGCACCGCCTTGACCTCAGTGATTTTACTACAGTCACACGTGATGTTCGGCAGTATGTCCGCGTCGTGTCGATCGAAGACAATGGGCGCATGGATGCAACCTACTGCTTCAACGAACTCAAGCGTCACATGGGCATCTTCAACGGTGTCATCACCGGCAACTGCACTGAGATCGTGGAGGTTTCCACTCCTGACGAGACTGCTGTGTGTAATTTGGCATCTTTGTGTCTCCCGACGTTTGTGAAGGATGGCGAGTTCGACTTTACAAAGTTGGCTGAGGTGACTCGCACCGTGACGCGTAACCTGAACCGGGTTATCGATCGGAACTACTACCCGACCGAGGCGGGACGTAAGTCGAACATGCGTCACCGTCCCATCGGTATCGGGGTTCAGGGTCTGGCAGATGTGTTCCAGATGCTCGGTCTGGCATTTGACGAGCCAAAGGCGCGCGAGCTCAACCGAGAGATTTTTGAAGTGATTTACTTTGGGGCGCTCGAAGAGTCGTGCGTGCTCGCCGAGGAGGAGGGTCCATACGAAACGTTCCGTGGTTCTCCGGCACACGACGGCAAGCTTCAGTTTGACCTATGGGGGCAGACACGTCATGGTTTTGACGACTTGAAGCAGCGGATCGTCAAATGGGGTCTGCGCAACTCGCTTCTGATTGCACCAATGCCGACGGCGTCGACCGCCCAGATCATGGGGAACAACGAGGCGTTCGAGCCGTACACGACCAACATCTACCTGCGTCGGACACTGGCGGGCGAGTTTGTCATGGTGAACAAGCACTTGGTCCGTGATTTGCAGAAGATTGACAAATGGAACCCACAGATTAAGAATGAGATTATCCGAGCCGGTGGTTCCATCAGCCAGATTGACGGCATCCCATTGGAGCTCAAGCACATCTACCGCACAGTCTGGGAGATTTCACAGAAGAGCATACTGGACATGGCTGCCGACCGTGGGGAATATATCGATCAGTCACAGTCTCTGAACATTTTCATGGAGAATCCATCCGTAGCAAAGCTGTCATCGATGCACTTCTACGGGTGGAAAAAGGGTCTCAAGACTGGTATGTATTACCTCCGTACTCGAGCCAAGGCGAAGCCGCAGCAGGTGACTGTGACTCCTTCTCCAACTGCGCAGACTGTTCCAACAGAGGAGGAGGTACTTGCTTGTTCGCTAGCGAACCCTGAGGGGTGTCTCATGTGTTCGGGTTAGATTTTGAACGCAAGATTCATAATCTTACGCTGATCATTCTGGTTGAGTCTGCGAAAGTTGTTCAGAAAAGACATCTGCCGAGTCGCAGGCTTTTTCGCCTGTACAGTACGAACTGCAGTCTGAATCCTCCGTGCAGCTTTGTTCATGTTGTTGCGCTCCTTTTTGCGTATCAGGTACAACTGTTCTGTTTGCATGGAAGGCGTGTGTCCAAATTGACCTCGCATATATCGAGCATATTTGTTATTGAACGCGGCAATGTTACGATTCAGTATTGCTTTGCGGTTCGCAGTTGACAATCCTGCAGTTCTTGACGAGACTCTCCGAGCAAGTTCTCCAGGGTTCTTAGGCATGTTAGATTATACCAAGAAAAATAATCAGGTGTCACGTGTGACACCGCCGCGCAGCGGACAAGTCCTTCGGACAAGTCCTTCGGACAAGTCCTTCGGACTTGTCTTAAAATATTCTCAATAAGTATGTTGTTATACAGAGGTAATTCCAGCGGAAATGCAACTCTCGAGAACATCCCAACATATTTTGCGACGAGCCAAAATAACGCAAAGGTGTATGGAACTGTACGATCATATGAACTGAAACAGAGTTTGAATCTTTTGAACATGGGGAGTGTAAATGAGGTGACGCGGTTAATGTTACTTGCGCCACCTTCGATTCACAACGACATTTTAAAAACATTCAACATCTCAAATGGACACCAAGTGAAGCGCAATTCTAATGTTGGTCCAGACCGCAGAGTCGCTCACTTTATATGTAGTCTGGGCTACGATGGATACAGAGCCCCTCGTCTTTTGCGGAAAAATGGAGGTCAATTCCACGCAGAAGTTGTTCTGTGTAAACCAAGGAGTGTCCTCAAAAACACAAAACCGGTCATTGTCAATCTGGTTGCTCCTCGTGCACCTACAAAGAAGAGAAGACCCACGTCAAACAATGATTAAAACCCCAGATTGTTCTTGTTCAATGACGGATACTTAAAATATAAGAAACATAAAAACTATATGAAGTGGTCCGAGGTTGATACTTCGACGCTCGTCTTTTCTCCAAAGCGCGGCGGGGGCACGAAAGTGACACAGGCTGATGGGTCGGTGCTTCGCTTTCAGATTCCCACAGGTCGTGTCATGTACAACGGTCTGTCTGATTTCAAATCCATGACGCTCGAAATGCCTGCAGATTTTACAAAGTGGTGGACAGAGACACTCGATGAGATTGGGTCTGACTGCACACCATTTCGTTCAAACGTAAAAGATAACGGACTTCGTGTCAAGGTGGACCCACTGACGCAATTCTTTGATGAGCAGAAGAAGAGTGTGTTTCCTGCCATCGAAGAAGGGACCCTCAAGGGGGATGTTCTCAGCTGTATCATTGAGGTTTCGGGTATTTATTTTTTTCAGGATGTGTATGGGCTTATTGTGCGTGCGCACCAGGTTGTCATCCGTAAACGGAATGACGTGGTCGTGGCGAATTGCGAGGTGTCAAATGACGCACTGAAAGGATTTGCTTTTATTTAGGTGTTGAGTCCACGAGGAAACCCGAGTCAGCTGCAGCTTCGCGGCGGTGTCGTGAACGACACCTTAACGGCGGCGAGGAGACTTTTTCTTGTTGTTCTTGTTCTTGTTCGTGCGCTTCTTCATCAGGCTCTGGCTCGCGACAGCAACTGCAAGCAGAGCACTTGCACCTGCAAGGGTAAGTTTGCCGGATGCGTTCAACAGTGGTGGAAGATTAAAAGAAGACATCTTATTGTGACGCGAGAAAATTTTCCAAGGGGCGCGGCGGTGTCGACCTGTTTAACGACGAGGACGGAAAACAGAGATCATGCTGTTGTAGCCTGTACGCATGGGGGATGCGTACTTGGCGAGAGGCTTCATGCCGTATGGCACGGACGTGTGGTGCTTGCGCACGACGCGCTTGCCGTGGCTGGTATCCATGTGCGACACCTGGATACCACTGGAGCGGTAGCTGCGAGCGCCATCGGCACGACGCACGAACACCTTACCGGTCTTCTTGGACTTGAACAGGCGCTTGCCTGCGGAGGCATAGAACTTCGTTGGAACGTAATCGGGCATTTCTATGTGTCAACATTTATTTCCAAGTCACGAAGTGACTTCTCCCTACTAGGTGGCGGACAAGGGCTCGCTGCGCGACCCCTTGGACTACTTACTTCTTGGCGAGCTTCGCCTCGATACAATGACCGAGGTCTGACCCCTTGGTGGCGGGCACAAATCCCTCGAGTCCGAGTTTCTTATAGCAAAACTTCAGCGCTTTGCCGCGCTTGGAGACATCCTTCTGCTGCTGGGTGAGTTTAGGCATTCTTTATATAGAACCAGAAATTCTTCCTAGGGTCTCTTCGCCTGACGGTCCTTGACACATGCATAGAGCGCCTTGCCATCCTTACCTACATTGAAAAGCACCATACCTGTGAGCTTGAGACCATTGCGGCACAGACGCGTGTCGATAGCCCATGTGCTCTCCTTCCCCTGCTTCATCTTCGCCTTGCTGACAATTTCACCACTCGACTTGGACACTGTGAGTTTTTTGGACGTGAGACCACCTGTTGTTGTCGACTCTTTCTTGTGAAGGACGATTGCACGAGAAGCCATCTACATTACACAGAGAAAATCTTCGCAATGGTCCGCATAGTGAGGTCTGAAGACCCCCCCTTCTTTTGCCCGCCCAGAATGTCCGCGACGATGTTCGATTTCTTCTCGTGCAAGTCCATCATAAACTCCTCTATCGAGTTCACCCCCGGAAACGTACGGTACACCATCCGAGTGACGTGTACCTTACGCTTCTGCCCCGTCCGATCCGCTCTGCCAATCGCCTGCAACTCCGTCGCTGGGTTCCACGCCGGACTCGTGATGTACACGCGGGACGCCTCTTGCAAGTTCAACCCGACGCCACCCGCCCGAATCTGGATAAGAAACACCGCGTTCGCTGGGGCTTGCCGGAACTGTTCGATGCGGGTCTCGCGCTCCTCCTTGTCCGTGACGTGTCCGTCGATGCGAAATGTTGGGATACCGCGTTCGGTCAACATCTCTTGGATGCGGTCCGTCTCAACCGTAAACTGTGTAAACACCAACGCCTTTTCCTCTGGGTGGGACTCGATCGACTCCATCAGCACCTCGTGTTTCTTGGACCGTCCAGTGTACAGATCGGGGTCTGTGTTCTCCTTGACCGCGAGTCCATCTGTGAAAAGCTGTGGCCACGTCATCACTTGCCGAAGTCGCAGGATACCCTCCAGCATGATGATCGCATTGTCCGTGCTGTCCAAAAGTCCCTGACCGTACTGGAACGCCCTAGTGTACAGCTGCTGCTCCTCGGGGTACATGTCGAGCTCGATGGTGTCCACTGCAGACTTGGATTCCTTCGTACGACGAAGCACGTACTTTTGGCGGATTGTATCGTAATCCCGGAGGACATCCCCGCGCGTCAGACCGACAAACGAACACAGAGATACAAAGTCCTTCATCGAGTTGAACACAGGTGTGCCAGACACGACCCACTTGATGCCTGCATCCAGAGCCGCCAGACTCTTGTGCAGCTTGGTTTTCGCGTTGCGAATTTCGTGCCCTTCATCCAGGATCACGCGGTCCCACTTGCAATCGTGCAGCAGGCTTTGGGCGTTCATCACCGAGTAGGGTGCCAGGACAACACCCTCAAACTGCGCCAAGTCGCCGATGCGCTCCAGACGGTTCGGTCCGTCAAACATACGGACGGGCATCAGACCGTCTGTGAAGCGCTGGATCTCGTTGCGCCACTGACCCACGATCGACTTGGGAACCACGATGAGCGTCTTGGAGAGTGGGTTGCGGCACATCATGGCAACCAGCTGAGCCGTCTTGCCGATACCCATTTCGTCGCACAGGAAACCACCACGGACACCGTTGTCATTCTCGCGTTCCAGGAGCCACTTGACACCAGCAGGTTGGAACGGGGGAAGGAGCGTCAGAGGCATTTTGAGTACCTTTCCATGGTCACGCGGTCTTCACCCAGGGACAGGACACGATTTTTTCCTTGCGTCACAGTAGTAATGACGGATCCACCCGGTAACAAACGTCCTTTTAGTACGATACAGGGGCGGCGTATTACTCAGATGTTTGGTGGAGCAGGATCTGGTATACTAACGAAAGCTGCTCAGCGAGTTGCCAAGGCTCGTGAAAACTATAGAGGAACAACAACAAGAGAGCGATTGTCCCGTATGGTCGCTGCACGAAATGAACTCAAGCGTATAGGGAGCGCATCTCTGAAGAATCTCAAGTCAAATTTCAAATCACCTGAAGAACTCGAGAAGAAGATCAACGAACTCGAGAAACAACAATATACAAAAAAACCCAACAACAAAGCTCGTCTCGTAGGTGCTCGGAAGCGTGTCTCCAACATGAGAACACCATTGAAGACTGGAGGTGGTTTCAGACGAGCTGGACTTCTCGCTTTAGCAGCAGCACAACCAAACGGTCTTTCAAGTCACCCACTGAAACCAGTGAAACGAGAAAAGACTCCAGCTGTAAACGTAAATATTGGTTCCTTTTTTGAATCTGCAGAAGCTGAAAAGGCGGCTAAGAACGTAACAGCGGGTGCAATTGCATCGATTATCAAGAACAATAAGAACATAGAAAACAGACGTGCACGTGAGCGTAAAGAATTTAACAAAAAGAAATATAAAGAACTGATTGAAAGTGGTGAAAATATTTCAAACGCAGACAGAAAGAGAATAGAGCTTCTTTACAACAATTTGGCAAAGAATCTCGAGAAGAGAAACGCTGCCAACAAAGCGGCTGCAAACAAGAAAGAGGCTGCCAACAAAGCGGCTGCCGAGAAAAAGGCGGCTGCAAACAAGGAGGCTGCAAACAAGGCGGCTGCAAACAAGGCGGCTGCAAACAAGGAGGCTGCCGAGAAAAAGGCGGCTGCAAACAAGGAGGCGGCTAACAAGGCTGCTGCGAAAAAGGCGGCGAACAAGGCGGTTGCCAACGCCAAGGCGGCTGAAAACGCCGAGAAGAAAGCACGTAACGCACTCAAAAATTACCTCGTGGCAACCGTCAAACCAAGATACAACAAAGCTCTCGTAAATGCAATTCTCAAGCTTCCAGAGCTCAATAACAACACGAGACGGCGTCTACAGTCTCCGAAAATGTATGCGCTTCAGCGTGGCGCTGGTGTCCTCGGTCGTGGTGCCATGACAGCTGGTGGTGCCTTCCGTAACCGTACAACCCCTGCTGCTCCCCCAGCCACAAGCGGTGGTTTCTTCAGTCGTCTTTTTACTCCGAAACCCCCCTCATTTATACCACGCAAGAATGGAATACCACTCGGTTACGTTCTCAAAACGAATAATAAAGGTAAAACAGGATACTACAAGAACAATAAAGCACTTGAATCTCAAATCGAACACAGAGGAGAAGGACCAGCTCCAAAACCAGTGAGCGGCACAAACACTGGTGTTTCTGTCGGAGTCGGACCGAACCGCAAAGGGAACAACAGAGGAGAAGGACCAGCGGGTAACACTGGTGTTTCTGTCGGAGTCGGACCGAACCGCTACGGGTACAACAGAGGAGGCGGAATCATATTCAGACCTCAGATAACAGTGGGTGCGGCTCGCATCGGCGCTCAGACGTTCGGTGGGACGCGCGTGGGTGGTCAGACAATGGGCAGTTCGCGTGCTACAACCGGCAATGTAAGTGGGTCACGTGTAACGACGGGCAACACGGGGAACAGCCGTCTTGCTGTTTCGGCGCCGACACCAAATGGAAACCGTCGCGTGGCTGCCACGTCCGAGCAGCTCATTCGCGGTGCAGGCGGTGCAGAGGTGGTCGAGCAGGGTATCAAGGCGCTCAACGCCGCAAACGGCAACGTCGCGCGCGCGAAAGCAGCGTCGAAACTTCCAAACAAAACATTCACGAACATCTACGCGATGGGCGGTCCGGTTGCGGCAAAGAGACTCGTTGAAAAGCGTCGCCGACGCCGGGCGGTCGCTTCGAAGAAAAAACGTGTCGTCCGCAAGCCAAAGAAGCAGTACATCAAATTGACACCATACCAATTCAAGAGGCTCACAGATCACATAAAGAAAAACAACCTTCGTAAGGTACTTATAAAGGAGATTACTCACTGATGGCGACCAAACGATACATCGTCACTCTCGACGATGTTCGGAAAAACTATACATCTCCGCCTTCGTGGATCCGAATCACAACAATAACGATGCTGTGCAAGTTTATGGGTGACGTGGACATTGAAAAGATTCGATCCGCGTTTGCAGATGGACCAATTCGTATACGCCGAAAGGGGGCGCTTACGAATGGGTTTGAGTGGTCTTTAAAAAGTACCGCTTTTTATAACCAAGTGACTGTCGGATACGAAGATCAGTACTCGAACAAATCAATAAAGATGTTCCCGAACGGGTCTGTGCAAGTGGCAGGATGCTCAGATCTGCGGGATTGTAAAAGAATAATGAAGCAGTTGTCTTTTCTTGTGCAACGAAGTCTCGAACGCGAAGAGCCGCTCAAGATGGATAATTTCCGGGTCGTCATGATTAATACAAACTTTTCCATGAACTCGTCAGTCAACCTGATGAAGGTGATTGACGCGCTTTCAGCCGAGACAAAGTTTGTTGTGTCGTTCAACCCAGAGAGGTACTCTGCAGTCAAGGTGAAGTTCCATCCAGCGGACAACACCAAGCAGGTAACGGCGAGCATCTTCAGCACAGGGAAAATCATCGTCACAGGGGCGGAGACATTACGAGAAATTGCTCTGGCGTACGAGGTGCTCAACGAGAAACTACAGAAGACCAAGATTGAGGCGACCAAGGAGGATACGTTTGACGTGATCAAGGGGAGCAAGTTTGATGACATGGTCAGCAAGCTGAAGCAGGAGGGGGTTGTGAGGTTTTAGACCGGACTTGATGTTTTAATTTCTCATGCAATTGTAAATGTCGACTCGTCTTGGTATGGGAGCTGACCGCTGCTTCAATGTTTACGAGTCCTCTCGCATCTATAATGACGTCATCATGGCGAAGCAGGGCATCCACTATGAGGATAATCTGTCCTACCGCCGGTACCTTCAGGAGAAGGGACCAGAGGCTTACGTCGTCCCCTCGGACGCCGCGTGCCGCGCACCCACATTTAGCTCACAGGCGAATACGAACTAGGCGGCGGGGTCGCGAACAGGAACTAGAGAGTTCCCTCACATAAAATACTAATGAAGGTGGTTATTGACGGAAACATAGGATCCGGCAAAACCACCCAGTTGAACCTCCTCGAACAAAAGAGGTGGACGGTTCAGCGTGAACCTATCGATAATTGGCCTCTGGAGTTGTTCTACAAAGACAAGTCCAGATGGGCACTTTTACTTCAAATGAAAATTCTGCAGACGCTTCAACCAGTTGAAACCAAGGATGTTGTAATTTACGAACGGTGTCTTCTCAGCACGCGCTATGTGTTTTGGGAACACCTGCTCCAAAAGAAGCTCGTGAGACCTGAGGAGAATGACGTATACTGCTACCAGTACGATAAGGACGCATGGTTCCCAGACTTGTACATCTTCTTGTCAAAGACACCTGAAGTGGCATTTCATCACATCAAAAGTCGTAAGCAGTCTGGTGATTCTGGTGTTTCGTTAGATTACCTGAGGGATCTCGACGTCCTGTACACGCGCATGTTGACGAACGTGCCGTGCAAAGTCCACGTCATCAATGGACACCAGGCACCTGAAGAGATTCATCAACAGATTTTGTCTCTGCTCAAGTTATATGGCATGTACGTCTCTGACTCTGGAAGGGCGAAAGTGCAAACGTCCAGCGCTTATCAACGGAAAATGCTGTGTGCACCACTCTCAAACATGTGCAATTTGTCTTGAGCCCGTCCCGAGTCTCAATTCTCACGGCGCCAAAAGACTTTCTTGTACGCACGCATTTCATACCAGCTGTATCACGACCTGGTTTGAAACGAATGACGAATGCCCAGTCTGTCGTGCAGAACAGGACACTGACCCTTTAATTATTTTTAAACACCACGTCGAGGACAACATTCGTGTCAAATACCGTGACGCCATCAGGTCACTTGAACACCAAGTTCATGTTTTACGCACACGCCAGCCGAGGGAATTACCGTGAAAGAAAAAAGTCAATTTATTGTATGCAGAGGTGCCAAGCGACGACCCAAAACGGGGTTCAATGTCGCCGGAACTCCGTCGCCGATGAAACCACGTGTACCCAGCACAGGGGAGAATCGTGTCCCGTGTGTCTCTTGACCATGTCACAGGGGACATCTCGAACTCTGCCTTGTCACCATTCGTTTCATGCCCGGTGTCTCGATCGCTGGAAGCGAACGTCGTACACATGTCCCATGTGTCGTGCACCGTTCGACCAGCCTCAGTACAAGGTGAGCATCTCTGTGCATCACCTCGCATCAAACACCGTTGTACGGGATTCATACACGACGAGCAACGTCTCAGACATGTTCTCGACGTTTGGTATATCGTCTCTTCAGCCTCGGTACATTACGGACATTTTCTTCGACGTTGGATTTGACGAATTCATAGACGAGGTGTTCCAAGAAATTGGAGTCCGTTTGCCCGAGCAGTTGGCAGCCGCCGGAAACGTGCGAGCGCAACTCGCCCGGCCCCCGCCTTGACCATGTATGCCGAGCAAAACTTAGAGTAATTCAGACCGGGGTAGGCGCGATTGGCACGACGTGGATCCGCGATTGTCTTGCCGGACGCATCGACCAGGACGGGACCGGTTGCGAACCCCTGTTTGTGGCTCCAGAGTTTGACTGGAAACTGAATGACTTTACCGGGACGAATCGCCCCAGACCCTCTGTGAACCATCTGGTTCAGCACGGGCAGGTTACGGTTTGTGTTTGATATCCGACCGTTCGACGCACTCATCGGTCTTGTGCCTTTTGCACAAGCAGCACGAATGACAGCTGGTGTCACCCGGAAAAAACGCGCGAGTCCCGTCACGGTGTCACCAGGACGCGTTCTGTAACGCACGGCGTTCGTCTCTCGGTACCAATGGAAATCACCACCGTTGGGTGCTACAAAGTTCATCACCTTGTAATACCCCGGAGGGCATGGATCTGATGGCTTGCACCGATACGCCAGCCCACGGTAATCCTCGAGGACGCGCTTGGCGATTCCGTTACAGTTTGTAAAGGTAAGTCCAAATGCTTTGTTTCCAGCCATGTTTCCGGGAACGTCTTTATTGACCGATCTCAGGTTGTTCAGACCGAACGCATAGTCGTAGCAGTTGTCATGGTGACGCCCCATGGAACCCCATGGGTCCCACTTAAAGAGGGTCGCAAGTGCAACCGCCTTTTTCTTCGCCGCAGCCGATGAAGTCTTCATCGGCTCCCGCTTTTTCGTCGACGAAATATTCTTCGTCGACGAACATGCCACACAGCACGCGGTCATCTTATTTTCTCCGCACAAATTAAAATGCTCGCTGTTCTCGGATCCCGCAACACCCAGGATCTCCTGTACAACCTTACCATCTTCGTCCTGTACGTCATCATTCTGACTTTCATCCTGCGTTACCTGTGGAACGGTACCATGGTGCAGCACATCAGCGTCCTGCGTCCAGTTGACACCCTGATGCAGACCTTCCTGTTGGCACTGGGTATCTCTCTGTTCCGTTTGTAGGTGGGACGATCAAGTCGCGAAGCGACTTGGACTCAGGCACGAAGTGCCTGTTGTCCCCGCCCTGGCAAGTGTAATTAAAGACACGAGTCGTTAAAATTCTATGACTGACTTTGTTTTACAGCCTATGTTCACCTACCTGGGCAACAAACGAAAGTTGCTCGACTTTATTGAAAAAACAGTCATCGAGGTCTTTGGTGACGAAAAGATTCGTATCCTTGACGGATTCATGGGATCGACGGTCGTGGCGCGCATGCTCGCGAGTCACGCATCCGAACTCCACACGAACGACCTCGAAATGTATTCCCTGATGGCTGCAAAGTGTTTCCTGGAACGCCCGACCGACAATCAGAGTGAACGCGTCCGGGCACACCTGGAACGCATGAATGCACTGACCGATTTTACCCCTGGCGTCATCACTGATATGTACGCGCCAACTGACACGCAGAATGTTCAAGCTGGTGAGCGTTGTTTTTTCACGCATGAGAATGCCCTTCGGGTTGACACGTGGCGTAAGTACATTGATGACCATGTCGAAGAGGATATCAAGCACTGGTGTCTCTGTCCGATTCTGATTCAAATGTCAATCAAGGCGAACACGTACGGACATTTCAAGGCGTTTAGCAAAAATAACGAAAATATCGGATCCTTTGAAAAGTGTGGCGACCGTGTGATTACACCGATGGTTCTCCAAGTTCCAATTTTCAATCCGAATGCATGTGAGGTTCACTGTCACTGCGAATCGACGAATGACCTTTTGGAGCGTATGCCGGACAATTCACTCGACCTCATTTACCTGGACCCACCATACAACGAGCACGAGTACTCGGCGTTCTACTTTTTGCACAATGTCGTGTGTAAAAACGAACGCCCTGTGAATGTCAACGCCGTCACGGGACTTCCCAAAGAGCGTGTCAAGTCAGCCTATAACCACAGGATTGAGGCTGCACGCGCGATGCGTCACCTCCTAGAACACTGTACACGAGTTTCACGCTACACACTCATATCATACAACGACGAGGGTATCATAGGTCATGCGGGGTGGCAGGGTATTCTCGAGCCGTACACAGTTCGACGTATAGAACAACCGTATACACGCTATTCTGCAAACACAAAGAAGGAGAAGGAGGGTCGCAAAGAAGTTATGGAATTATTGTATCTCGTTAGTACTAAGTAAGAGATGCCAGTCAATCCATTTGACGGACGCGTAGACAAGACGAGTGAAATACTGACAATTTCTGCAGCGTCAGTGCTCCTGTCAGGAGGTGGTATCATGCTTGCAGTCCTCATTGACAAACAGTTTGGTGCTTTGTCAAGGAGATATCCTCAGAGTGCTGTGCCTCTGGCGTACATGCAGATCTTTCTATGTGCGGTGGTAATCACGTTCCTGTACCTTTTGGGTCCGACGAGCGTGGTTCTTCATTTCCAGCGGTCAATCCCAGGGCTCATATTCCCGGGAATGTTCTTCAACGTCCAGAGCAACGTCTTTGATACATTCCAGGCAATGCGTCTTCCCACAATTTAATTTGTTTACAGGTAGTAAATGGGTACCTCACACGGCGCACCACCACCTGATCCCGCTCCAGTCGTCCCCGAGCCGGTCCCCGAGCCCGAGCCAGTCGTCCCCGAGCCAGAGCCCGAGGTGCCTGAAGTCGAGGACGACGAGGATGATGTCCCCGTGGCTCGTGGATCAGCTCTGATCGAGGAGGCTCTGAATGCGACACTGAACAACTAGAAATCATTCATGTTGTTCCCGATTTTCTCAAAAAACATACCAGCGCCGAGACCGAGTCCGAGCACGACACCCGTGCCCATCACAGCGTAGCCTGGAACCAGGCTCTTACTGCTCTCCTTGGCACTTGAAATCATCTTCAAACCGATGATTAGAAAAAACATACCGATCGCAAGAAACAAAATTTGTGCCGTCATAATCCCGGCACCAATTTTGAAAGCGTTTGCAAAGAGACCCATTTGTTTTTATGTACGAAAAAAGTCCAGGTGCGTAGCACCTGTGCGCCGCTGCGCGGCGAAGGAGTCAATGACTCCGCCTAGATCTCCTGGTACCCCACCTTGATCTCACCATCAACCACGAGGGTTGGGAAACCGGAGACGAAGTTGGGACACTTGCCCTGAGCACAATCCACAAACGTGTACTCTGTGCCCTTCTCCGTGAAGTAATCCTTCTGTTTGGTGCACCATGGGCACGAGTCTGAGCCGTACATCGTCACACCTGGACCGCTCGGGGGCTTGTCCTGCTCTGGAGGCACAAACTCAGTCGTACTGGGTTCAGGGACGTAGCTGCTCTTGGTACCCAGCCACCACTTGTACACGTAAAAGGCGAGCACTCCGATGATCACAGCGAATGCGACACGCATAATAATAGAATCACGATCCATATCTACTGTACATTCGGAAAAAAGAATTCAAGGCGATGGCGCAGCTCCACTCGCCCCCTTGAAAACAAGAGGTTCAGAGTCTGCTGGTTCCTGTTCCTGGTCATAAACAGATTTCATAGCCCAATAATAGACATCATCAGGCTTGTCGCGCACGTCTTTCCAGTCGTATTTGACTGCTGATTCAAACCACGGAACCTGGTGTTGAAACGGGGTAACGGCTCGTTTCATCCGGTATCGGAAATCGACAAAATCCTTGTAATAAAACTCCGTCACAAATTCCCGGAGACCCGTCTCTTCATAAAACGTGTCCGGATCAATCTTACCACCCTTGCCGTCAGTCTGGTTACGATTCCACCACGTACGCGGATAACCAAACATGTCTAGAAGCTTGATGATTTCATTACGAAAGTCCTCCATCTTGAAAATCTTCAGACCCTTGATAGGACCGGTAAAAAAATGAACGGGTGCCAGAGGCAACAGGTAATTCTTCTTCTTGAGTTCCTTGACGAGAGCAAATACGTCCGGGTACACCTTCGTCATGTACATGATTTGCTGATAGGCGGACACGAAACGGGTGTACGGATCACGAACGAATACAATTGGTGTGTACCCCTGCTCGATGTAGCTTTTAGCCGCGTCACATAGAAGTGAACTGTGAAATTCATACATTGTAAACTCCTCGTTTGCAAATATGGAGTGTTTCAAGAGCGTCTCTTGGACTGTCGTCCCTCCACATTTGGGAACGTGTACGAAAATGTATTTTTTCGTGTGATTCACAAGCATACTTTAAACAAGAACTTTGTTTTTAAATGATCTGGTACGGTAAAATATCAAGTCGTGGTGGAAGTCGGGCGTTCTGTTCTTTTGGGATGAACGTGAGCTGTCTTTCAGACGAACTCGACACAGCAATCCCAAGTTTTTTAGCATCTTGAACAGTGACATTTGCGAAAAACTCGGCAGCCTCTGTGTGAGCATAGTTTTTCGTCTTGTTGATGATAAATTTATCATCTCCGAAGAAGGATAGATGCCATCCCGCATCTTTAATGACTGGGTCTTTTCGAAACGAGTTTCGACAATGATGGGGTTTCGTGTCACGAACAAAGCCGTAACGTGCAATACAAGCAAATTCCCATGGTCCAGGTAATATATGTTCGATATCATAATAATACAAATCCATTGAAAGTGCTACGACTGGATTCCTGGTGAGAACATTATCCACGTGTTCGAGAACCTTCGGTGAAACAATTTCGTCAATATCTGAAATGATCACAATGTCATGGGGCTTGAGATCTTTGAGTCCCTCGAGAAGGTGATTCCGCTGGCTATTCTCGTTGTACCACGCATCTTTCGTTTCTGATACTTCTCTGAACCCGTCTTTCCAGACTATATGTGTAATCTTGTCAAGCCAGGGCTCAAAAAGGTGTTTGTTCTCGTGGAAGTAGAGAGGTTTGGGCTTTCCTGCGTGTGACATTGGGCATTCACAAATGACGAAACGGTCCACGTACGGACCCATGACGGTCAAACGATACTTGAGCATTTCGAATTCATTGTAAAACATGAAGGCGTCGACAACCTTGGGTCGAGGAGTCGAAAAGTCATGAAACACCCTGTATCGCCCGATACTCATACCTCGCCCGTCAGCTAGATCGATATGAAAAGTCTCTTCAATGATTGACATGCGTATAAACTCACACCAGGCTCTGGTCGGACCGACTGTATATTTTGCCGCCCATGCATGTTCGTAAACCACGTCATCCACGATGACCATCGTGTTCGACCTAGCAAGTCGCATACAATTTGCAATGTCAGCCCGGGCTACTTCAACCTCATGACCTCCGTCGATGAATATCAAATCAAAGGTGCGCGTCTCAAATTGAGGAACTGTCAAGGTACTGTCACCCCATATCATTTCATGTCGACCCGGGTATGTCTCATCGATGTACTTTTTTCCAACCAATGTGTGTTCTCCAGGTGTCAACTCAAAACTGACGACTGAAATGTCTTTGTGTCGAGAAAGAAAGTATTCAGAGCTATGACCTGCATTGAAACCGATTTCCATTACGGTTTTAATGCTAGACCAATCGATACGTCGACTGAATGCGTCGCACTGATCTGAATACATATATCCTTCCGCTATATACTCATGTCCATTCTTGGCGAGATATTCATTCAAGCCCATTAGTTTCCAGAGAGTCTTTTTGCTTTAAGGTCGGCTCGAAGTTTTTTAAGCGCACCCCACATAACCTTGATGATCTGATCAGAGTCGAGGTTTTTGAAATCTGGAATACCGTGAGCTTCTGAGACCCGAACTGCGTTTGGAAAAAACTGTTCAACTTCTTGGGCAATCCACCCAAGTGAATGACTGTCGTCTGACGGAATCTCCCATTTGAAATATTTAAGATCGAGCTTTGAAACAATATCGACACACCTGTCCAGATCCGCTATTTCTATATTTGTTTTCAAAGCTTCGTCTGAACCCGTAGTCCATGTTGTCGTCGTAAGTTTACGGGCTGTATCCAAAGAAAGATCGAGTTGAAACAAGGGGTTCGAGACGCCTAAACTCAGTGCCGGTGCAATAAGAACATTGGACGTCAAACTTATTGTTGTTCGTGGTATGTTTAGGTTGACGACAGGAACGACCGTCGATCGTGTGACCACATCGTTCACACCCAATTGACCTTCGGAATTCAATCCAACCATCTGAACGGTTCCGTTGTTAAGTAGGATCGCTCCATAGGCAAAACCACACGCGACGGCGATCGCCTGTGACGAAATATTGAGAACCGGAACGACCGTCGATCGTGCGTTCACATCGTCCACACCCAATTGACCAAACTGATTACTTCCAACCATTCGAACGGTTCCGTTATTGAGTAGGATCGCCGTATGGGTAGAGCCACACGCGATGGCGATCGCCTGGGACGAGATCCCAAGAACCGAAACGACCGTCGATCGTGTGACCAGATCGTTCACACCCAACTGACCAGTGTTATTACGTCCAACCGTCCGAACAGTTCCGTTGTTGAGTAAGATCGCCGTATGGGTTGAGCCACACGCGATGGCGATCGCCTGGGACGAGATATTGAGAACCGAAACGACCGTCGAACGATCGATCGTATTGTTCAAGCCTAATTGACCACGGGTATTAACTCCAACCGTTCGAACGGTTCCATCGTTGAGTAGGATCGCCGTATGGTTATCACCACACGCGATTGCGATCGCCTGAGACGAAATCCCGAGAACCGAAACGACCGTCGATCGTGTGACCACATCGTTCACACCCAATTGACCAAAGTTATTACGTCCAATAGTCCTAACGGTTCCGTTGTTGAGTAAGATCGCCGTATGGTAAGCACCACACGCGACGGCGATCGCCTGTGACGAAATATTGAGAACCGTAACAACCGTCGATCGCGTCACTACATCGTTCACACCCAATTGACCATCGGAATTCAATCCAACTGTCCGAACGGTTCCGTTATTGAGTAGGATTGCCGTATGAAATGTACCACACGCGATGGCAATCGCCTGGGACGAGATGAACAGAACCGGAACGACCGTCGACCGATCGATCGTATCGTTCACACCCAATTGACCAAAGAAATTACGCCCAACCGTCTGAACGGTTCCGTTGTTGAGTAGGATCGCCATATGGTTAAAACCACACGCGACAGCGGTCGCTGTTATGAACGAATTAAACGTCGTTGATATATTTCCCGAAAGAACATTCGCCTGAACATTCGATGACAAAACAGTCAATGTACCCTGAATAGATACATTAGCGACATATGTCGCACTCATCTTCTATTTTAGGCGCCGGAATTTTTTCGCTTCAAAATCGTGAGCCCGTTGTTGTTTGTGAAAACTTCACAAACTTCCCATTCTGGGTGTTCCACGAGAAACTCCTCGAGCGCTGGAATAAGACCTCGCGCCGATTCATCCTCCGTGTAACCCATCTTGTCAGCCATCCGCTTCACGTACGCCTTGAGACCTTGGGATTTACCGCCGTTGGTTTCAAAATCACACCAGAAACGAACAGTCTCTCCCAGCACTGCGTCACCTTCCGTGTCGTGAAGGATGATGTACTTGCGGACATTGGCGTGATGATGAGCAAGTTCACGCTTCAGGTGTCCATAGACGTGCCACGTGTCTATGAACAAAAGGTCGACCGGTTTACCAAAATTCACAGTTGCGCTATTTTCCAGGAGGAATGTAAGCTTAATTCCAGCCTCGGATGCTTGATGTGCTACGAATCCCATGAATATATCTTCAATGTCGACACAAAAGAGCTCTTTTGTGCCTGAAGATTCGCTCAGTCCTTTCAGGAATGCCCACGTCGATCGAACGGTGGAAACACCCATTTCTGCAATCACCGAACACTCGGACGCATACTTTGCCAGTGTAGGCAAGTGTTCGTTGATATCACTCGGTGTCCGACACAAAACTTCATACTTTTTATGAATCACATCCATTTAAGGTTTTTACTTGTTTACTCTTTAATGAAAGTTCTCGTCACAGGGTGTGCGGGTCTCATCGGATACAACTTTTGTCACTGGCTCGGATCCGACGTGGACATCATCGGGGTTGACGACTTGTCCGGTGGTGTTTCCGTACCTGAAAATGTGACTTTTGTCCGAGCAAATTTGACGGATCCCTGTGATCAAAAACGTGTCTCTGAACATTTTCCAGTCGATTACGTGTTCCACTTTGCAGCCTACGCCGCCGAAGGTTTGAGTCCATTTATTCGGCAGTACAATTACATGAACAATACGGTTGCAACGGCTTTCCTCGTTTCCGAATCGATCAAACATGACGTCAGCCGCTTCGTATTTACGAGTTCCATGGCTGTCTACGGTTCTCACCCAGCGCCGTTTGACGAGTCGATGGACCCGCGTCCGATTGACCCGTATGGCGTTGCAAAGTATGCATGCGAATTGGATCTCAAAGTGGCATCTGAACAACACGGGCTCTCGTATTGCATCTTACGTCCTCATAACGTCTACGGACCTGGGCAAAATATATGGGACCCCTACCGTAACGTCCTCGGGATATGGATGCACCAAGCGTTGAACAAGGCACCGATGACCGTCTACGGGGACGGAACCCAGAAACGCGCCTTTTCCTACGTGGATGACATTTTACCATGCATTTGGCAAGCGGCTGTAAACCCTGCAGCCCATTGTGAGATTATCAACGTCGGTGGAATCAAAGAGACGGAACTCAACGAAGCGACCGAGATCCTCGGTCTGATCACTGGACACACTGAACGCGTGCATCTCGAGGCGCGCCACGAGGTGAAGAACGCGTGGAGTACCTATCAAAAATCAATCGATATTCTCGGGTACAAGGAACACGTGCCTCTCAATGAAGGTCTTGCGCGCATGTGGGAATGGTCCAAGAAACAGCCTGAACGTTCTCAGAAATTCTGGACGAGCTACGAGCTCGAAAAGGGACTTTACTCGTTCTGGAAACTTAAGGAAACGGTAAGCACTTAAAAGTACATGGAACATTTCTCGCGTCATGAATGGGAATGTGATTTTGGGACCCATCCAATTAAAAGCCCTCTCGTCGGGCTTTTAATTGAAAATAGAAATCACAAATATCTCGAGGCGACACTTCGGAATTTCTCATGCATGCTTCCTTTCGCATCTCTCTGGATCATGCATTCCGAAAAAAACAAAGAGACGATCGAAAAACTTGTGGGTGATTTTTCGAACATACGAACCGAGTGTTGTTTACCGGATGAAGGATTCACTGTGAGAGAATGTGACATGATGAAAATGTCACCCGAGTTTTGGGAAAAGTTTGTTGGGTTTCACAGGGTTCTCATTTTCAACGTCGATACTGGAATCAAGAAGAACACGGTCCTTCGGTTCATGCATTTTGATTACATAGGAGCGACATGGTATCACCGCCCAGCTGGACTCGACCAGGGGAATGGCGGCTTTTCACTCCGGAATCCGCGTCTCATGCTTGAGATTTGTACGAAACACCGCGAAGACGCCGTCCCTCCCGAAGACGTGTACTTTACCAGGAAAATACGGGATTATTGTACCAGCGCTCGAATGCCCCAACAGTTTGAATGTGAGTTGTTTTCAACCGAGACGCGTGAAGTTCCACGGACGTTCGGGTTTCACGACGTAGAAACGTACTTCCCCGATTCCAAAAGCGTGTACGTCCCTATTGACGGACCTTGTCAGAAACTCGTGAATGTAGAACGAGCCGATATCGATGGTATAGTCAATGTGACGCCACTCGTCAAGCTCGGAATTGGTCCAAATTGTCTGCGCGTGTTCAAAGAGACCCAGTTTAGCCCAGGGAAATATCTGAACATCAATGGAAAGTCTTTTGTTCTCAGAAACGGTCGACTCACCCGTGACATTATTATACACCCTCACAGGGAATTTCATGTGTACTATCGATTCAGTGATTACAACAATGACAATGTCGAAAAGGATCGTCCGGTTGGGTTTTGTAAACGGCGCGTCTTTGAAAACTTTTTGGATGTTTTCAAGGATGCACGGATTCATGTGATTGCAGATCGGGTTTCGTCAGAAACAGAGGCTTGGATTCGAAGCAAAGTTGGGGACGTCGAGGTGACAAACATCGGAAACGGCGGAGACACATTCTGTTGGGCAATTGGACGTGCCCTCAAAGAACTTGCATCGACAGACGTTGTTTACCTGTGTGAGGATGACTATTGGCACCGCCCGGGGTCACAAAAAATCATCGAGGAGGGACTGGACGTGGCTGAGTACGTGACGTTGTACGACCACCCCGACAAGTACATGTCAAACGGACCCAACCCTTTTGTCATCGCCGAAGGTGAAACGGCGATTGTTCGAAAAACAGAGACGTGTCATTGGAAGTTTACAAACAGTACAACGTTGACATTTGCGTGTCGAGTCGGGACGATCAAGTACGATAGACAGACGCACGAGAAGTGGTGTGCCCGTGGTCAATCTCTCGATTTCAATTTGTTTGTGGATCTGTTGACACAGGGTCGGACGCTGGCAAGCTCACTTCCTGGATACTCGACGCATCTACAACCTCCGTGGGTGGATACGTCTTTTGAATCATGTTTTTCAGAGACCCATACATCACCTTGATGAGTTGGTCTGAATTCAGATTTTTGAAATCTTCAATGCCGTAAGTAGGCACAGTCTTGATTGAATTTGGAAAAAACTGTTCAACATCCTGTGCGATCCAGCCGAGCGAATGACGATCGTTCGTCTGAATCTCCGGACTCCAACCAAAATATTTCAAATCCAAAGAATCTATAATCTCAGAACATCGTTCGAGATTTGCAGATTGTATATCACTCTTGATACGCTGATCTGAACCTGTAAACCATGTTGTCGACGAGAGTTTACGTGCTGTATCCGTACTGAGATCGAGTTGAAACCCCGATGAGGCTGGGAGACTGAGTGCAAGTGAACTGACGTTGAGATATGGACCAAACACCCCGAGAACCGAAACGACCGTCGATCGGGTCACCACATCGTTCACACCCAATTGACCTTGGGCATTACGTCCAACAGTCCGAACGGTTCCGTCGTTGATTAGGATCGCCGTATGACCAAAGCCACACGCGATGGCGATCGCCTGGGACGAGATCCCGAGAACCGTAACGGCTGTCGAACGATCGATCGTATTGTTCAAGCCTAATTGACCCGTGCTATTAAATCCAACCGTCCGAACGGTTCCGTCGTTGAGTAGGATCGCCGTATGGTATCGACCACACGCGATGGCAATCGCCTGAGACGAAATCCCGAGAACCGAAACGACCGTCGACCGATCGATCGTATTGTTCACACCCAACTGACCAGGGGAATTCAATCCAACCGTCCGAACAGTTCCGTTGTTGAGTAGGATCGCCGTATGGTATCGACCACATGCGATGGCGATCGCTTGGGACGAAATAAACAGAACCGGAACGACCGTCGATCGGGTCACCACATCGTTCACACCCAATTGACCCGTGCTATTAAATCCAACCGTTCGAACGGTTCCGTTGTTGAGTAGGATCGCCGTATGGTATCGACCACACGCGATGGCAATCGCCTGAGACGAAATCCCGAGAA
>Ga0315289_10000993_pt1 | contig 44176 bp, 42 predicted proteins | sample YL17G11_40_MG_FD_203452 | JGI IMG/M metagenome (GOLD analysis project Ga0315289, IMG submission 203452) | Sediment microbial communities from Yellowstone Lake, YNP, Wyoming, USA - YL17G11_40 | ecosystem: Environmental > Aquatic > Freshwater > Lake > Sediment | place: USA: Wyoming | collected... | reverse complement strand
CAGAACTTATTTTACTTTTCAAAGTTCAGATTAATTCGCTCTTTTTCTTTCAGAGGAAGCACTTGATCTTGATTTTACAGAAAATACCTTGCACTATCTATTCTACAAATAATTTACGAGAATATTCTTGGAACATTTCTGTACATTTCATCTCTTGCCACATTGACTAATGAGATCCCTCGCAGACCCTTGAATACAATCCAATAATATTGAATCAATTTATTATCCACTCCAAATAGAGCCAAACAGTTCAGGGAATCTTCATTGCTAAAGCCGAAATATTTTCCCGTCACATACGCCACGGCTTCGGCTTCCATCTCACAAACACCGGGCGATAGATGCCTTTTATTCCCCTTGTCTAGGAACTCATGGCATTTGACAATCAGTTGAATGGTCATTGAATAGAAACCTTTCTGCCGGGCAAGTTATGGACCTGCCCGGTATTGATTTAGGTTACAGGCCAGGGTCGGCATCTGTGAAGGTATCAAATTCCTGATAGTAGATATTCGGCACCTCAACGCCAGGGTATTCGTTTTCCATCATCTGATAGTATGCGTCCTCGGGCGACAAGCCATCATCGAACCAAGCACGAAAATGCTGGTTGGGGAGATCTTTGTAGCTTATGCCCATTTCAGTTTGGCATATTTCGTCCAGGGCCTTTAGCCAGGCTTCAAAGCGGTCACGGGTGATGATAATGGGGTGATCATGGTTTATCCTTTCTTTAGGTGTGGATACTCCAGCCATTTGTAGGCGTGAGATTCACTGAAAATGTGGGCGCTCCTCCGTTGCCTCCGCCGTCGTGCTTGCCGTGATAGATTAAGCCTCCAATTAAGCCACTTTGACGGGTTGGGCTAAACTGTGTCCAGAAAAACGAGTAGGGGGCGAAGTCTGAATACAGTTCCACTGTCCAGCCGTCTGGTAGGAAGGCAGTCAAATCAGACAGGCGGCTTTCAAACTGCTGGCGCTGGCCAGAGCTGTCCGCGAAAGTACGGACTTGTTCCAAATGTTCGGGACAATTAACGTTCAATTGAGCGGTCATTGGTGTTCCTCCTCGGTCAAGATCAGGTTCAATACTTGGTCAATATGATGGCCTGCTTTCATAATGGCCTTGAGCGGATCCTGGCTGAACATTTTCAGATAGGCCCAAGTTGTGCCAGTGTAGTCATAGCCATACAAGGCAGCCAGGACGCAAGCGGTAAACTCTGCAACGATTTCCTTATATTGGGATGATCGGCTCTTATATTCTGCATCTATGGCCTCATGCGCGGCGTGCGCAAGTTCGTGCCAGAATACTCGCGGGTCATCCGTGCCCATGTTTATCTTTCCGTGACCACAGTCTCCTAGACGATCCGGAATGACTGGCTGAAAAGTAACAGTCACTCCCAAGCGGGCAGCGACCTCGAACAGGGGCGGCAACTGGCGGGGTGTCATGTCATCTTTGAGCGGTTCGCCCTCAGTGGTCTCGATGGGGAAGACGGAAACGGGGAAGAAGCCGATCAGTTTGGTTATCTCTTCTCCCTTTTCTTCTTTCTTGACCATGCGGGGAGCCCAAATATAGATCCCATGTTCGCCTTTCTTTACCTGGCGTTTGACTTCCCTCCATGCTTGATAGCCGCGGGCATTGAGCGTGCTCGCCTGAACATAGGCGAGCATTTTATTCCCCATGCTCCACTTTGACGAAGGCCAGGAGACGGGGATTTCGAAGGCGGCGATTTTGATGAGTTCTGAGAGTTCGCCGGTCTGGAATTTCTGGATTACTTCTTGCATTGCTTTTTCTGCGTTTGAGGTCATTGTTATATTCCTTTCATAGAATCTGATGAGAAGACAGCCCAAATACTCATATAGGGTGAAAGGTGAGCAGTAACGCGGGCGGCCTTCTTGGATATAAGGCGGGATAGGCGTTCTTTGCTAGCCTCGGTGATTGGGTAGTAAGAACGGTATGACACGCCGATATAGAGGCCAAAGGTGACGAAGCACTGATTGTCTTGGAACTGTGAGTAGTAGATAACGCGATTGGGTTTCATGGCTTTTTTTCCTTATGGGTAGAGTGTTGATAGGTGGCGAATGGCGACTATTGATGCAGCGGCGTGAGATCCGGTTGCAAGGTTTAGCAGTTCGACCAGGTCCCGGGGCACGTCGAGCACGCAGTACTCCAGAGGGGAGGGCGGATAGCAGGCGGGCAGGTCGCGCCAGGTGGGGTGGCTGGTGGGGGTGTAAATGCAATAGTCAAGCCAGTGGGAAGGGGAATTTTTTATGGTCTGTCCTTTCGTTGGGGTCTGGTGGTCGGGATACCGACCGATAGAAATTGCGCTTTGAGTTGGTTGAGCGAGGTCAATACAACGGGGGCGGGTGGCGTTGAGGAAAGTAACAGGCCGTCGGGCGTGTTGTAAACATAGACAATAGAACCAACCTGAAACCCGTAAGCCTCCAACCAATACCCGCGCAGGCGGATGAACGGGGCGCGAGATTCGCGGCGGTGGATTTCACGTGGACGCAATTCACAAACAACCTTGACAGTTTTCAATATGGACATTTGACTTGTTCCTCTCTAATGGGGTTGGATTGGCAAGGCGCATTGACTTCGTCGTGCAATTGGCGAAGCTTTGCGAGAGTCATCTCCACCCTGGCTCGTTGCCTGGATCCGATCTTATGGTGTGACCCGACAGTCAAGTCGAGCAAGGGAAGCTGCATAGGATTGTCGGGAATAGATGGAATGTTGAGTTGTGTTTCCATAATCTTTCCTTTCTTTGAAATGATCCGGGGACGGACACATGCTCCATATGGGAGCATGATCCGTCCCCGGTGAATGGGGAAATTTCTTTTTGTCTATTGATTCGGGCTGTACCCGGCCGGCCAGGGCTGCGACTCCGTGATGAGATCATCGCGTTTCAGACCGGGGTACAGCACCTCACCATCTGGTGCAAGAACCGGCGGGAAGATCCAAGGGTTCTCCGCTAGGTGTGTACGGAGCGCCCGGACGTGTGCTTCCCAATAGTGCGCTTTGCTGCCCTTGACGCAGGCCCAGCCCGCGCCTCGAAGTCTGCTGTTCAGGTCGGGAACGTAGTACGTCGCCGCGCCGCAAATCGGGCAAGCTTGTGGAGCGACCGGATAGAAACCGACCGGCGGGTCCGGGGCGCGTTCGCTGCCCGCCTTGAGATAGTTGGCAACGGCAGCAACTGCCTGGCAGCCCGCCCCCAGGCCGCAGGCACAGCGTTTGTCCTTTCCGACCCAGTGGATCTGCGGACGGATATCCTGTGGAAAAGCCACCCTATAGAAGAACTCACGATGGACCGTGACGATGGCTTCTCTCATAGTGGACAGGGTTGTGATATCTTCCTCGACATTAGGTTTATGACTCATTTTGTTCCTCCATAATATGCGGTCACGAGATCACGGAAGCCAGCCGTATCCGGCGCCGCATATTCATCAAGCCAGCGTCTGGCGCGGGCTTCAAAGAATTCAGCTTCGCTTTCAAGAAATGCAACCTGTTTGAAAAAGCGAGCAGCAACATCAGGGCGGGTTTCAACCTCGGCTGCTTCTTTGAAACGGGCGGCCTTCTCACGCAAATGGCGAGCACTAAATAGATCAAGGGAGATCAAGCGAGAAGTGCTCATAGTGTCACCTCTTGGACTCCTTTCCTAGAAATGGAACAGGCCAACCATGGCTGAGGTTGGCCTGTCTTGATTGGTTTGACGCATTATTCAGCTTGCGTTTCTGCTACGATGGCGTGCAGCATCTGAGCGAATTGATGCATATCAATCCAGCTGAGCAGCGTTCCCTTACCATCACATGCGACACATTTGCTGAGCAAGGGATGGTCCCGACCTGCAAGCGTGAATATCTTGCTAGTAGCGAGAACGCCTTCGCCGCCACAAGCATTACAGGTGGTCTTGATCGGAATTTGGTTCATGGTTCCTCCTTGGAATCAAAAAACCGCCCATCAAGGGCGGTTGGATAAGACGCGCCTCTACACTTCAACACTTTGAGATGCAAGGCACGGTTGCCGACCAGGATGATGCACAGGGGGATACCCCGGCAGAGCAGTCCAGGTCTGCTATTCAATTATTTGCCCCCCGGAGTTCACTTTTGACTTGCTATTCCCCTACTATTAGGCCTCGTCACACCCGCAGGGAAATTTGGACCTCCAAGTTGGAGAGATATTTGTATAGTATTATTCCACTAATACTGACTTTCACCCTACCCCCCAGGAACCTTCTCCATCCAGCCCCATCGAGGCGTTGTTCTGCCCAATCTATGGTCAGTTTTTCAGCATCCCTCGTTTCGTTTACTCTCAGGCGAAAAATCCGATGAAATCCTCATCACCATACCTTTCCAAGATCGACTCCTCCGACCTTTTTTCTTGTATAATCTCTTTATCAGGATTGACTCAAGGAACCGTCTTGGATTAGTAGTTACACATAATCTCCAAGCAATTCCTTGACCTCTCCATAACGGCTTAGTTCAACTCGGATCGATGTGTCGGTGCCGTGAACCGGAGCCTCGACTTTCTCCCTTTCCGCCACATCGATCCTTAATACATTAAACGGCGAACCCCGTAATTACCGCGTTCCTCAGGTTAGGAGGATCTAACATGTCATCTCCCAGTCCGGTAAATCCTCCCTATTTCGAGAGACCCGACCTTACAGTAGAAGTAAGGACCCTCATAACAGGTGGCTTTATTCTTGAAAGCACCCACCGCAATCCCGGCTATGCCATTCTATCTATGGTGCGGCCTGATGAATTCGGCCAGGTCCATCGCTATTGTTTCGTGATTGCCAGGATCGTTCTTGACCAGCGACCCGGCCATGTCCACCCGGAAGCCGCTCGCGCTTAGGTCCAGCCAGAACTTCATGATGTTCTTTAACTCCCGACGCACGGCCTGCGGCCCGGGAGCATCCACCGGCTGCTGCCAGGGCTGGTTCGGGTCGGGGTTGGTAAATCCGTAGTATAGGGCGGGTTGGAAATGGAAGAAATTCGTGATGTAGTTGCCATCCCTTTCCGAGTAGCCGATGACCGTTTGCACGCCCGGCGCGTTCCAGGTCCAGATGCTGTTTGTCCAGATATACCAGTCTGAATAGCTATTGCGTTCCGGTTTGCAGGATTCCTTGAACCAAGCATTCTCTGTCGAGGTGTGACCGGCTACCAGGTCCAGCAGGACGCGGATGCCGAGCCGACGCACCTCAGCGAAGAGTGCACGCAGATCATCATTTGTCCCATAGCGCGGGGCAACCTGATAGAAATCACTCACATCGTACCCGGCGTCCTGGAACGGCGACGCAAAGCACGGATTGAGCCACACGGTGTTGACACCCAGGTATTGGAGATATTCCAGCTTTTGCAGGATACCCGGCAGATCGCCAATGCCATCGCCATTTGAGTCGAAAAATGTTTGTGGATAAATCTCATAGAATACGGCCTTTTCCAACCAGTCAGGCATTTCTCCTCCTTTACGCAGTCGCTGGTGTTTTAGCCAGGGTCTCGTTCCGGATTGGGACTCGGCCGGGTAGGCAAGTCGGGTGCATAGCGAATGTAGAAAACAATGCGGCGTGAGCTAGATAGCTCATAAAAAATCCAGCTAGCGTTCTTATGGGATTGGATTGGGGAGACAGCCATGGGAACAACTTATCAGCCTGATTGGGATTTGAGAAATTCTTCCACTTCTGCCGCCGTAGGCATGGATGGCTGCGCGCCAAGCCGTGTGGTGGAGATGGCTCCGGCGGCATTGGCGAACCGGACGGCCTCCCGCAACACCATGTCCTTCTCCACCGCCACGGCCAATGCGCCGTTGAAAGCATCCCCGGCAGCGGTGGTGTCCACGGCCTCGACGCGGAATGCGGAAACCAATTCACTGGATCTGCCATCATGAAGGTAAGCGCCGCGATCCCCCATCTTGATGATGACCTGTTTTACGCCCCGCTTCAACAAGATCCCGGCCGCATGCTCAGCTAACGGAAGATCATGGACTTGGAAGCCGACCAGCGCGGCACACTCGGTTTCATTGGGCGTGAGAAGACCGGTCAGGGTATAGAGTTCATCCGGGAGCGAGGATGCAGGTGCAGGGTCCAGGATGAGGCGGACGCCGCAGGCACACGCCATACGCGCGGCTGCAGTCACCACCTCGAGCGGGATCTCCAGCTGCATGAGCAGGATGTCTGCCCCGATCAAGGCTGAATCCAATCGTTTCAGGTCTGACTCGCCGACCTTTCCATTGGCACCGGGGATGATGACGATGCTGTTTTCTCCGTGATCATCCACGTGGATAACGGCCACGCCGGATGGACCGGGTGAGGTGATCACGCCGGTCACATCCACGCCAAGATTTTCCAGGCCAGCCCGCAGGCTTGAACCAAAAACATCGTCACCAACCCGGCCAACCATGCAGGTGATCGCCCCTAACCGGGCGCAGGCCGCGGCCTGGTTGGCACCCTTGCCGCCCGGGGCAGTGAAGAAGTCGCTGCCGCGCAAGGTCTCGCCAGGTGCAGGCAGTCGCGGGAGGTGGGAGACCAGGTCCATATTTAACGAGCCGAAGACGACGATACTCATCTAGCTTTCTCCAAGACGATGAACAATCTCGCGGGTGCGCTCGTAGAGAAACCGGTAATCGTTGTAAAAGGCGTCATAGAGCGGCTTGTTGGCAGGATTGGGCTGGATGGTGATACCAGGCTGTACCCAGCAGGAGATGTCAGAAGGTTGGAGAATCCCTGCTGCAAGACCCGCCAGGAAGGCGTCACCGTAACAGGCGCCGATGGTCAACTGTGGCACTTCCTGGGTCACCCCGGTCACGTCTGAAACGATCTGCAGCCATATGGTGCTCTTCGTCCCTCCACCCACAGCGACCACGCGGCGCACGTCCGCGCCGATGGACTGGAAGGTCTCGATGTTGTGTCGGATGCCGTAGGCCACGCTCTCCAGCACGGCGCGGAACAGGTGGGCACGGCTGTGCGCCAGAGTCAGTCCGGCGATCACGCCGCGCGCAGCCGGGTCGTTGATGGGTGTTCGTTCACCGCTGAAATACGGGAGCATGAGGATGCCACCTGCCCCGGGTGAGATGCGCTCGGCTCCGTCGAATAAAGTTGCATAGTCGCTGTCTGCCGCCAGTTCGTCGCGGAACCAGCGGGTGAGCGAACCGGTGGTGGCCATGCCTGCCGCCAGGTTGTACTGGCCCTGGAAAGCCCCCGCCACCGTCCACAGGCGCGGATCGGGCCGGGGCGCGTCCTCGACCAGGATGAAGAAGGCTGTGGAGCCATACATGACCATTAGGTCGCCGGGCTGGACAACGCCCACGCTGATGGCTTCGCTGAGGGCGTCTACCGCGCCTACGGCAACGGGTGTGCCAACCAGCAGGCCGGTTTCTTCCGCCCCAGCATGACTGACCTGCCCGGCCAGTTCGTCGCTCCAACCCAGGCGCGGGAGTTTGTCAATATCCACCAGTCCGGCCACGAAGCGCTCCGACCATTCCAGGCGGCGCAAATCCATAAGCGGCATGTAGTGGCTGGCGGTGTGACGGTCGATCACTTTTTCCCCTGTCAGACGATAGATGAGATAACTGGAGGCAGTGGTGATGTGTGTTGTTCGCTTCCAAAGCTCCGGTTCGTTATTCTTCAGCCAAAGGATCTTGGGACCGACAGCCTGACTGGTGAGATCCATCCCGGAGAAATTATATATGTACTGTTGGCCCCACTGCGCGTTGAGTTGTTCGATCTCGCGATTGGCGCGGGCGTCCACACCATAGAGGATGCCCGGTCGGAGGGGACGGCCACGGGAATCGAGCGGCAGCATACACGGTCCGATCGCGCTGACAGCCACCGCACCCACATCCGGACCCCGGTACGGGTCGCCGTTCAACAGGCTCCGGCAAATCTTGACTACGTCCTCCCACCAGACGGCGTCCGCATCCTGCTCGGCCCATCCGGAGTGCGGGATGGACATTTTGTGCTCAACCACCTGGGTCTTAAGGATGTTGCCAGACGGTTCCACCAATACTCCCTTGCTGCTGTACGAACCAACATCTATGCCAAGAAGCAGTCCGATCATGATTGTCACTCTTTTTTCATAAGCGCTTTGATCATGCCGACTGCCTGGCTGGCGTCCGGGGCATATCCATCTGCCCCAATTTTCTCGGCGAATGCAGAGGTAACTGGTGCCCCGCCCACAACCACCCTGACCTGGTCGCGTTTGCCGACGGCCTTCAGGGCATCGATCACACCTTTCATATTCAGCATGGTGGTGGTCAGGAGAGCAGATAGGGCAATCACATCCACGCGGTCGGCAATTTCCACAAATTTCTCGGGCGTCACATCTACTCCCAGGTCCAGGACCTCGAACCCGGCACCCTCGAGTAGCATGGCAACCAGGTTCTTACCGATGTCGTGCAGGTCACCCTTGACTGTGCCGATGGCGACCCTCCCAGTAACCTTGAACTGTATTTCCGCCAGTTGCGGTTTTATGATGGCCAGCCCGGCTTGCATGGCGCGAGCAGAGATGAGCAATTCAGGGACGTAATACTCCCCGGCTTCGAACAGGCGGCCCACTTCTGCCATCGCGGCAATCATGCCATCTTCCAGAATGATTTTAGGGGATACACCGTTCTGCAAGGCTTTCTCGACCTGCGCGCTGATATCCCGGTGCTGGCCATTCAGGATGGTTTGATAGATCGTTTGTAGTTGAGCATCCATTTGTTACCTCTCGGTATTTTCCGCAAGTGCAGCCATTTCAACGACCGCGAAGATATTCCCGAAGGGTTATTTCAATTCGCCACACAGGTGTACCCGGAAGCCCAGTTCAGCGAACATGGCCGCCTTGACCGCCAGGGCTTGACCGGCGGTTTCTACATCAGGGGAGTAAACGACCTGGATGTGGTTGGCCTTGTGACGGGCCATCATCTGGTCACGGCTCACGCCGTGCAGGATGGCGTTCATCATCGGCCATTGTTCCGTGGTGGATTCCCAGCGTTCACGAATTTCCGCCTCGGGCAGGGCGACCACCGTGGCGAGGCCCATGTCAACGTGCAGGTAGCCGTCCATCACGAAAACCCGGCTCCAGACGATCTCACCCGGTTTGCTGACGCCCTTAAGCGTGCCGCCGCCTAAAGGAAAATACATTGGCGGCTGACGTTCGCTGACAGCCCCGGCGTACCCATTTATGAAATGAGACGCAGGTGCAGCTCCCGAAATCTCAAACACCCAGACAAAATCGTCGATCCCAGCGCCGCGGTATTGCCGCCCCCAACGGATATCGTGCAGGGTGGTGGCCGGGTCGAGACCGAGCGCCGTCCAGACCCGGTTGGTGATTAGCGCGTCCACGCCCGCGCACTCGTCCACTTCGTTGAAGTGCGGCAGAGCCTGACGGGGGTATAGTTCCGCGCCAGTGGTTGGATGATAGACTGGCGGGCGCTCGACATTGTTGAACAGTCCCTCGGCCAGATCGGAGGCGGGGGTCATATCCTTTAATCCTTGCTGGTACTGGATACCGATCAGGTCACACCCGAAGGAATCAGCCATGCGCATGGCGGCAATATATATCTTGAGCTGCCCGAGGATCTGGGCGTTGGTCAATTCGGTGGCCTCGTCCAACCCAGTGATAAATTTCATCCCGCGCCCGTCCAGCCAGCGGCGGACAGTCTGCGCCTCACCGTCACTGACGGAGCGCATCCCGGCCACCAGCGCCGACTGGGAGAAGCGCTCCTTGTAGATGCCGCAGGCGTTGAGCAGTTCATCTTCGATGATGGCGTTGTACATGCCCATGCAACCTTCATCGAAGATGCCCATGATGGCTTTCTTCTGCCGGAGCGCCTGTGCTAAGGATTGCCCCAGCGTGCGCTCGGCCTCAGGTAGTGCGACAGGATCCAAGTCCCGCACATGGCCGGTAGGGTGAGAGATGCTGCCCGTCCGGATCCACTGGCGGATGCCATCCAGAAAAAAGTCGTCGTCGAAGTTTTCGCTCCAGAGGCTGCTATACTTGGCACCCATTTTGGTCAGGCAGCCATTCAGGTTGAGCAAACCCACCAGTCCCGGCCACTGCCCCGACCAATTGGCAATGGTCAGGATCGGGCCGCGCTGGTCGCGCAGGCCAGCCAAAACATGGTAACTGTACTGCCAGACCGCCTCGGCCACGATGATCGGGGCGTCTTTAGGGATGGACTGGAAGACATCCATGCCCATACGCTGCGAAGAAATGAAGCCGTGCTTCTGGAGCGGGTCAAAGGGATGGGCGCGCACCACGCGCAGGCCTTCGCGTTCGAAGGCGGCGGCGATCTGTTTTTCCATCGCCTCCTGCGCCGGCCAGCAGACCTGGTTGGCCGAGAGGCGTAGGTCACCGCTGGCGACAAGGTAAATGGTGTTTTGAACGGCAGACATTATTCACTCCTTCATCTAGCAGTACTGATATTCTTACACCTTATATTAGTTATGTAGTTCTCCTAGCGGTGTTATACCTGTAACCTTCATCCAACATCGCAAGGTAATTGAGCGGCGGTATGTAATTGGCGATGCTGTTTCCGCTTCCAAGGATGTAGCTTTGGCTCGAGGCGCAAGCCTCCAGGATCTGGCAGGTCCGCGCCCGAACTTGAGCTTCGGTCCCACGCGCCAGAATATCCATATCTACTCCACCGATTACTGCTATCCGTTTTCCGAAACGATCAAAGAATCGTTCAACAGGCTCGATTGCATCCTCGAAAGAATGTTTTGCGTCAATGCCGACATCTTCGATCAGGTCTTGCATAATAAGGTCCAATTTTCCGCATGAATGAAGCAGGAAGGGGAACCCTTTTGCGTGCACAATTTCACCAATCCGCTTTTGAATAGGAAAAACGTATTTGCGAAGGTGTTTTGGCGAGATCATTGTACTGGTCTTATAGCCCATGTCATCTCCCATCCAGAGGGCAACGACGCGGTCTGCTTCCACTAGGGCACGGGCAAGGGGCACGTAGAGATCTGACAGGCGGGTAAAAATAGCTTCAACAAGGTCCGGCTGGTCGTAGATTGCCATGGCTAAAGTCTCATAGCCCATCAACCACATGGCCGGCTCGAGGATGCCGCTGCATTGGGCGATTATTGCCATTCCTTCCGGAAGACGCCGGGCGGCATATTCCAGGGGATAAAAATCGACATCGGCGAACAAAGGCCAGGGGTACCTCTCAAATTCCTCCCAATTGGTGATCATTCCGGCATTTTCGTTGACCCATGTACGGTTTCCTCGTGAGAGGGCTGCCGAATCTCCTGCCTCCAAAGAATGCAGGCCTGGCCAGGTGAGGGTTGGTCCGTGCCAGAGGGCGTCGTAACCCAACTGGTACCAAAATCGCATTTTTTGGTCGATCCACCCGTTGAGAGTCTCCCGGTCCTTGATTTTATCCATGGTTGGCAAAGGGGTCTCTTCTAAAATTGCGCCTATGATCTCGTGGTCGGCGAATAGCTCCAGCCAAACGACGCGCTCAGGATCGCCCTGCCGGTGTAAGGCTTTCAATAATCTGTGGTAATCAGGATCAGGTTTCCAGGGCAAGTCGACCATGCTAAATTATCCTTCTTCAAACCTTTTTTCAAAGCAGCGAATTATCTATTAAAGCTAGCGCTTAAAATTGCAAAAACCTCATCCCTGCTGGCGATGCGAGGATTATTTTTATAATCCGGCAACACCCTGGAGTTATCGGCAATAGCAACAACGTCCTCATGGGTCAAACCCAACCCGTCCAAACTTAGCCACATGCCTATGGATTTTAAGAAACGGTCGATTTCTTCACACGATTGGGCTGCCGCTTCTTCAACTGGCATGCCGATAAGTGCCGGGTTCAATACGCCTCCTACTATGGCAAACCTTTCTTTGGCATAAGGGAAAGTGAAGCGGGTGAATTCCGGATAGACGACCGCCAAAGCTTCTCCATGCATCACCTGCGGGCATTGTCCACTGATGGTCATGCCTATGCCGTGGGGAAGGGTCACGCCCGCATTCGTAATGCATAGACCGGCCAGAGTATCAGCCCAGGCCAGTTTTTCGCGCGCTTCCAAGTTCGTCCCATCATTGACCGCCACAGGCAGGTACATGGTTACCAGGCGAATTGCTTCCAACACCATTAGATCGATATAAGGCGATTTCTTGACGTGCAGGTAACTCTCGAAAGCATGGCAGAAAACGTCGAAACCCGTTGAAGCAGTCAAATGAGCAGGGGCAGTTAGCATTAAATCCGGATCGACGATACATACTCTCGGGAAAATGTTGGAGTTATAAATGGCCGACTTTGTTTTCGAAGCGGTATTGGTCACCACCGCCACTTGAGTAACCTGCGAGCCTGTTCCTGAAGTTGTGGATATGGCAATGACGGGCAGCGTTTTGTGGGTCGGTTGAGTTTCCCGGAAATATAGATAATCCCAGGCTGTCCCCGGGTGGCTGGCTTCGACCGCGATGGCCTTAGCTGAATCCATGCTGGACCCACCTCCTACACCAAGGATGACCTCTGCCTTAAACTCTTTAGCCATCTTTGCGCCTGCGCTGATGACATCAGTCGTTGGATTGGGAATGACGCCATCGAAATGGGCCACCTCAACGCCAGCTTCTTTTAATCTTTTTTGGATGCCATTCAGGATGGGGGATAAAAAGAAGGTATTTGGAACGGTTACCAGCAAACATTTTTTTCCAAACCGGGATACCACTTCCCCGACCTCCCGGATACGACCATGACCAAAACGTATTTCTGTAGGCTGGTAATAATCGAAGGTTCCCATTAATCTCTCCTTATAATTCGCGATGTTTAATAATAATTGTGACTAGATACTACTTTTTTTGTGATTCTATAGATCAATCATTACCTTCATAATATTACCTTGTGCAAGGTCGATATCTCGATAAGCGTCCATATACTGCATAAACGCATAATGGCGGCTGATCATCTTTTCCAGAGCGAGCTGCCCCTTTGATACCAGTTCGATCGCTTTTTCGTAATCGCACCGCTGGTACATTAACGTCCCGACCAGGCTGATCTCTCGATCCTGAACCAGGCCAAGATCCACCTGAGGTTTTTTCCCGAACACGCCAACCACCACAACGGTCGATCCCTTACGTGCCTTCGATACCGCCTGGGTGATCGTATCCTGAGCCCCGACACACTCCAGAATCAAGTCGGCACAGTCTGGACCGAAATGATCGAGGATGGCTCTATTTAAGTCTTCCGCAGGATCAACGATAAAATCCAGGCCGCTTTGTCTGGCTTGTTCACGTTTATACTCGCTGATATCCGTGATCATGACTGCCCTTGAGCCCAGGGCTTTAGCGACTTGTCCTGCCAGATTTCCAATTGTCCCCGCTCCGAGGACGAGGACATTCTTATCCTTTATCTCGCCGCCTCGAGATAGGGCATGTACTGCAACCGCTATGGGTTCAACCAGTGCTGCCTGGTCTGGCGGCACGTGATTGGGTACTTTCAATACTTTATCCGCATCGATAGCAATGATCTCCTGCGCTGCGCCTCCCGTCTGGAAACCCATCACTCTCAAGGAATCACAGATGTGGTACATTCCATGGCGACAGGGGTAACATGTACCACAAGTAACCTGGGGCATAAAAACAACCTGTTCTCCCTTGCTGAAGCCCTGAACAAGTTCGCCCACTTCACTAATTATCCCTGACACTTCATGGCCCTGTACCACCGGGTAAGAAGTATATGGGTGCAGTCCATGGTATACATGGATATCTGAACCACATACTCCAATGTTCTTCACCCGAATAAGGACCTGATCCGCTTTACTCGCTGGCTTTGCTACTTCTTGAAACTCAATTTTCCTGGGTGCTGTCATTACGGCCTGCAGCATAGCTTCCTCCTTAGGTTTAAACCTGAACAAGCTCAATTTTTATCCTATTTCCAAATCATCCTTGCCCGGCAGCTCAGGGAACGGTGTAGTGAGAAGGGTTTGGTACCAATATGCCTGGGAAAAACCTAATGTTTTGCACAAATTATCCTGGAAAATCTTTCTTTTTTCCAGCCGAAATGGCATTACTTAAAACATGTTGGATTTTCCTATTAGTAGATTTATTAATTCTTTGCTTTCAAAGGCTATCTTTCAAAATTATCATTTATAGACACAAAAGATTTCAAGTCTGACGAAATCCATATCCAAAATCGTAGAACCACTGACGGATGAGACAAGTAGCCAAGACAGCCCTGGGCGCAATCCGGACAGGTAATTGCCGAGCAATGCATAGCCGTCACAACTTTACGCGGCGATCCTTGATCAGATCGAGAATTCGTTTCCAGCTCTTCGTAAATGAGTTACGGAATAGCTGTACTGGTCCAAAGCCCTCAAACTCTTCAATTTCCAATCCGTCCTCCAGATACCCACGCCGGAAGTCGGGGAGCTTTTCTAAAAGCTCATCAATTACCTTTTGCGGGACCGGGTTGAAGAGCCGGTAAACTACAGGAGGGTTTGTTTCGATCAATTTGTCGGCAGTGCCTTCCCAGTTAATGGTTATGCAGGCGTCCGCGCCCACCATTTCCGTGAAATGATACAGACCGCGGGCACCACCGCCAATAAAGGTTGCGTGATAGCCGCGTTCTTTCATGATCTGGTAAGCCTTTCTGGCCACCGCCAGCCCGGCTTGATGCAGTACATCCGGAGAGATGTCAACCTGGTTCTGTTCAACGTAATTTCGCAGGAAGTCATCATAAATTCCAGCGATATGCGAAATAAACAGTTTTGGTGATTTGCCCGATTGGCTCGACATCTTCTCGTACATTTCACAGATGCTTATCATCTGGCTGATCCCAAAGATTTCGGTTGCGTTAAGCGGCACGTTTTCTGCTACCAATACTTCCATTGCCTTCATTCCAGCTGTCGTCGTAGGAATCTTGCAGCAAATATTGGGGGAAAGTTTCCGATTTTCCCGCGCATCCGCGATAACAATATTCGGATCATCTTCCCGTATAGGGTCGCCCTGGATGCTGACATATCCATGTTGCCCGGAAGTGTGTTGAAATATCGGCATGAATTTATCGGCGATTGGTTTCACAAGCCTCCTCTGGAACACTTCAATCGCCTCGTCATCATCCTTGAACTCCCTCAACACCTCTTCCAGGATTACTGACGCATAAGCGCCTTCATCGGGATGGTCAAACATTTTCTGGGAATACGAGGGGTTATTGGTACAACCCAGGGCACCTTCGGTGATTGCCCAATCGCATTGCTCACGCGTGGGATTATTAATCCAAAATTGGGTTGGGCTCTGGCTGGTCACTCGATGGAAATATCTATCTTTCATTGTCAACCTCTATTATTTGAATACTGGAATTCGTTTCGATACCCATCAATTTGGTGCGTATTCGATCAGATAAATGCCGTTTGTCCGCTTCTTTATCGATCTGAGTAACGACTTAATAGACCTCATGATCACACCCAAGATAGGACAATGCCTTCATGGGGATACTAACCTCGACCCTTTCAGGTTGGTTGAAGTTGATGATATACAGTGCATTTTCTTTATTTCCAGTGTAATTCATTTTGTTTATTCTTCTGAGTAAAGTCGGGGTTTCTAAAATGAATATCTCCAGGCCACATAATTGGATTCTCTATCCTTTGATCGAATAATACTGATTCCTCTACTGGTACAGAATGAAATACCGTTTATTTTTCATAAGAACCAAACATCTCCCAGGATCGCGTCAGTGTGAGATAATGCTCAATGGGCGTTTCACGGTGGACAGCATTGGAAGCTCCCAGGACAAAACATCCGCCCGGCTTGCAGTCCAGTAGCAAGTCGCGAGTTTCTGCGAAGATGGCCTCTTCCGAACCATTGAAGAGCAGGCCGCAATCGACGTTACCGCATAAGCACACTTTCTGTCCCACCAGGCTTTTCACCTTGCGTATGTCCATGCCGGCAACAGGGTCAATGGCCTGTAACGCTTGAATGCCGCTGTCTACCAGGCTGTTGAGGATGAGGTTGATGTTTCCATCTGTGTGCAGGATGGCATAGAGACCCATCTCTTTGACACACGCTGCCCATTGATGCAGGTAAGGGTTGACATACCTGTCCATTTGCTTGGGGGAATAGTAAGGCCCGTGGTTGTCGGCTAAATCGGCGGCGGCATAAACAGCTTCCACTCCGGCATCCCGCATCTTCCGGACTCGCTCGACTCCCTTCGCCAATTTATTCCGGGCCATTTCGTCGATTTCCTCCGGGGCGTCGAACAATTTGTAAGAGAATTCCACGTAATTCTCCGGACCGGGCATCCCCATCACCCCACCGGCCGCTGCAATGATCATGAAATTCGAACTGGATATCCGGTTTAACCGCCGGGCCAATAAATAACGCGCCTCCTCGGGTAACCAATAATAGGATGGCATGCCGGGGGCCGTCTCCCAGAAACTGTCTGGAATGGTAACCGCAGCAAAGTGAAGCTGTTCGGCCACCGTGATCATGATCTCCGCGTCGACTGCCAGCGCCTGTTCCCGTTCTCTCGGGGATAAGCCTTCGAACTCACGCCCGATGATTAAATGCTCTCCCGAGGCCTGGTTCCAACAGTGGAAGTGAAGCTCCCAGATAGGAACAAAGCTCTCGGGTTGACGGCATTCCAGGGCGGCCTGCATGCATTCTTTTTTGTTCTTAGTCATCATTCCTTTTCTATTCCTTCCCAGTTCATGCTCGACCAACACTGGCTGGTTTCCTGCAAGCAGTTAAGCAGCAGTTCTCACGCTTCGGCATTTTCAAAAAAAAGCTGTTTTCGAAAAAATCGATACATTTATCGTTTTTTTCCATGGCAAGCTTCGTACATCCTTTCCCAAAAGCGTCTGTTTAAATATTGAGGCTCTCCAAACAGGGGTCCTTTTTTTTACAGACGGGTTCTTAATAAGGCTGACCTCGAGTTATTTTGAATACATAAGCATGCTCGCACGGCTTCTCGGCCGGCGTCTGGATCGTCATCCCCGTCGGGCTTAGCGACCACATCAGCTCCTGGTCACAACCCAACAACTTGACCGAGCAAACCTCCGCCGGGTACAGGCGTTTCAGCGTTTCGATCTTGACCTGCTCGCCGGGCCATCCCAGGCAGATGGCATACAGAGCGTTATCCTTCACCGTGAAGCGAATGTCTTTGGCTGTAAACTCGGCAATATCCTTCTCGTTTCCGTGCCAGCTTTTTTCTATCTGGGTGGGACCTTCACCGAAAGCAATCCAGCACGTTGTGCCATAGATTGCTTCGCTGTTGACCTGCATCCATTGCCCGATATTTTTAAGCAACTCCTTGGCCTGTTCCGGGATGGTACCGTCTGGCCTGGGTCCGACATTCAAAAGTAGGTATCCGTTCTTACTAACATTGTCTACCAGATAATGCACCAGCGTTTTCGTAGATTTAAATGGTGGCGTCTCTTTCAAAAAGCTCCAACCATTACCGACATCCACGGACGTATCAGTCATCCAATCATTGTAGGTCAGAGAATTCATGCGTCCCATTTCCCAGTCTACTACTCCTGCCCCGGGAGATAGATCGTAATTTTTATAGGTTACTATGACCTCTCTGCCCCATTCTTTTTCCTTGTTATAGTAATAAGCCAGGCAATCCTGCTTATACTGCTCAGGCACAGCCTGCAGTCCGTAATCGAAAAGCAGCATATCTGGCTGGTAGTTATCTATCACTTCCTGGTTCTTGGCTTTCCAAGTCTCCATGAATCTCTTGCTGGGCCGGTCCTGGTCACTAAATTTTGGGATCACGATCCCGACAGGGTTATAAGACTCGCCCCATAGCCCGGCGTAGCGCAGATCAGAGGTATCGTAATCTTTCTTTATCCCGTCCAGGTTGTGAGGCTCGCCGTACAGACCGGCATAACGCTGGTCAGATGTATCGCAATCTTTCTTCCAATGGGGGAAGAACCACCAATTTTCTGCATGGTGCAAAGAGATCATAAAACGCATCCCCTGCTTACGGATGGCCTTCTCCAGCTCGCCAACCACATCTCGCTTGGGGCCCATCTTCGCTGCCGACCAATCGCTTAACTTTGTATCCCACATACAGAAGCCATCGTGGTGTTCACCCACTGGTCCGGCATACAAAGCCCCTGATCCCTTAAACAGCTCAGCCCACTCATTGGCGTCAAACATCTCGCCTTTGAACATAGGGATGAAATCCTTGTAACCGAATTTTACCGGACCCCCATAGGTTTTAAGATGATATGCATACTGTTCGGTCCCCTCCCGATACATATTGTAGGGATACCAGGTTCCATTTGGGCCATGACCAGGCACGGAATAGACACCCCAATGTGTGTAAATGCCAAACTTAGCGTCTTTAAACCATTGGGGGGTTTGGTGAGTCTTGAGAGAATTCCAGCTGGTCCTGTAAATGTTATCCATGTTTGCAGTCTCCTTCGTACGGATATTGTATGGTTTTCAGGTCGTTCACTACCACCTAGCGTAGAGACAGCCTAGGCGCGTAATTTTAGGAGGTGCTACTAAGAGATGACAATCGACTCTTTCATTTCTGGGAAATCTTTTGCTCGAGCGAGGTATCTGCCTATATCTGGTGTCTCCGAGCGGGCGACTGATTGCAGAAGGGAACTGCTTGACATTAAAATGAAATAATGCTATTATCTTGGTAATCGATTACGTAATCGATTACTTTCCTCATTATACCAAGTATTTTTTTATTTTCCAATACCATGGCTAATATTAAAGAAATTGCCCAGGCAGCTAATGTAAGTACAGCGACGGTATCCCACGTCATCAATAACACCCGATATGTAACCGAAGAGGTTCGCCTTCAGGTTCTCGAGGCGATGGAGAATCTAAATTACCGGCCTAGCGCTGTAGCGCGCGGGTTGAGAACGAAGAGAACTAACACTCTCGCCCTGATTATTCCAGATATTACTAACCCCTATTTCGCTGATTTCACGCGAGGTTTTCAAGATGCCGCTGATGAGAAAGGCTTTTTGGTCGTCTTGTGTAACACAGATCGCCTCTTAGACAGAGAGATGCGCTTTCTGGACACGATGTGGCAACAACGCGTCGAGGGCATTGTCTTGAATCCATCCAAAGTTACTGCAAAAGATCTGACCAATTTTGTGGAAGCAAAAATTCCGGTCGTCATGATAGGTTCTCAGGTTGAGCAAAATGATTTTGACCACATCATGATCGATAATATTCGTGGTGGCTTTGACGCCGTTCAATATCTATGTAGTTTAGGTCACAACAGGATTGGGTTGGTTTGTGGTTTACGTACGGCCAGTTCTGCACTCCAGCGTTACCAGGGTTATCTCCAGGCTTTGAGTAATAATAATATATCTTTCGACGAGCAGCTTGTGGCGGAAGGTGAGATTACCTTTGATGGAGGGTACCAATGTATCCATCAACTGTTATTGTTATCCAATCCCCCGACAGCAGTTTTCGCGATCAGCGACATCATGGCATTAGGCGCAAAAACAGCGATTGAAGACGCTGGACTCCAAATCCCTGCAGATATCTCCTTAATTGGTTTTGACGATATTCCAGAAGTTTCTCGAACCAAACCAACATTGTCTACCATCGCTCAGCCTAAATATCAGATGGGCCAGGTCGCAGCCGATGTCTTGTTTGACCAAATTAATAATAATAACATGCTGCCTAGGCGGAAGATCATTTTAGAGCATACGCTGGTAGTACGAGAGTCTACGGGAGTTCGGTCGTAAACCGAATCCTTGAATAGAGATTAATCTCTTGCGAAAAAATTATTTCCTTACCATTAACGATCATTAATAAAAACCTTCTATTTCAAGCCTCGCAATCGATTTAGGTGCTTCCAGTTAGCGTCTATTCCTTGGCACCTTTCATAACTCCCCCTTCCGAAGGAGTAGATTACCGGTGATCATCTGACTTGATTACCAGCCCTCATGTGGCAAAGAATTGCCCATCATTCGTAAAAGGATACTGTTTATGACCTTCCCAACTATTAGAGGGATTGATAAAGATACATTAAAAGATCATGCATATGCATCTCTGATTGGCCTAGCCATCGGCGATTCTATCGGCGACCAAGCCCGCTCCCCAGATAACCATAAATTGTTCGGGATCACCCGGGACATGTACCATAATGCTTCCTGGAGCACAGATGATACTGAGTTTGCCTTACTGGTGGCGTACGAAATGATCGAATCGAAGGGGGAGCTGACGATCGATTATGTCCTGAAGACATGGATGGAGCGGGTGGTTGCCCAGGATGATCTTGGCGAGAAGGGCGGAGAGAGTGAAAAAGGTGCGGTCAATAACCTGCGCCTGGGCATCCTGCCGCCGTACTCTGGAACCGACAACTCATACAATTTTAGCGATGGTGCGGCAATGCGAATTGCCCCAGTGGGGATTGCCTGCGCAGGAGATCCAGAGCGGGCAGCGCGGCTGGCAGCCATTGAAGCCTCGATCAGCCACGACCGGGATGGCATATGGGGAGCACAAGCGGTGGCAGCGGGCGTGGCGGTTGCGATGACCGGTGCATCGAGCGATGAAATCATCCTTTCCGCCCATCAATACATCCCTGACGATTCTTGGTTGGGGCGTTGTTTCGACCGAGCCATGAAGGTGGTTGCTGATGCCGGCTGCAATCTGTGGAAAGCCTGGTCTCCACTCCATATTCAGTTGCATGCTGAATACCGAGCCTCAAATGCTGAGGCAATTCCGGAAGCATTTGCACTGCTAAAGCTGACAAAGGGCGAATTCGTGGAGGGAGTACTGGCAGGAGCCAATTTTGGTCGCGACAGCGATACCTTGGCTGCTTTAATAGGCACGCTTTCAGGTGCGAAAAACGGACTGAGCGAAATCCCCCCAGAGTGGATTGAAAAAGTCCGACGGCCTTCCGGGAAATGCCTGAATTTCACCAATACACTAGATATCCGGCAGGTGGCGAATGAACTTGCGGAATTGATCCGCTGAAAGGAGGAGGTTGACGAAAAGCGCGAGAGTACTTCCATAGCCTATTCCCAACGAACGCATGAATTCCATTCTTAAGAAAAGGAGAGAATGAATGAAAACCAAACGAATTTTAGTGATCACCGTACTGATGATCGTGAGCATGCTGTTTACAGCATGCCAACCGGCGGCTCCTACCCAGGCCCCCACTCCAACGCAGGTAGAGGTTGTGCCGACCACACCACCGACCACAGAGCCGGTCAAACTCACATTGTATTCCGTGGCTTGGATGTCAACCCATCAGGCCATGCTGAATCAACTCATTGAGAAATTCAACGAAGAATACAGTGGCCGGATCGAAGTTGAGTACATCCAGGGCGATTGGGGTGAAGTTGAAAACTACCTCACCGCCGGTGTCGCTGGCGGGGGTGGGATCGCTGATCTCATTGAAGGCGGTACTGATGTTGGCCTGGGTTGGTACAATCAGGGCTTTCTCACCGACCTAACCCCCTACATTACTGATGAAATCCGTGCCACCATGCCTGAAGAGCTCTGGGCTTCACGTACTGCGGCTGATGGGGCTGTTTTCATGAGCGGGACGGTGACCGGGAACCACATCCTAGTGTTCTATAATCCCGCCCTGCTGGAGGCTGCAGGTGTTGAACCATCCACCCCGGACAAACTCTGGACCTGGGACGACCTAATCGCCAATGCTACGATCCTGACGGTGGATGCCAACGGGAAACACTTGGGCGAAGCCGGGTTTGATGCCCAGAACGTTGTGCAATGGGGCTTCATGCCGCGCCTTGACAACGAGAAGGTCTGGGAAGAGGCGGGAGCTTTCTGCCTGCAGGCCACCGGCATGCCGATTATCCGCAGAGGAGGCGATGGTACCTGGGATGCCTTCTTTGATGAGGAATGCCTCCCGGTCCTGAAAGCCTACACCGACCTGGTCAAGCTTGGGGTGACTTCTCCCATGGCGGTTGGCCTGTCGGGTGATTCACAAAATGAGCTCTTCTACCAGGGCCAGGCAGCCATGATCCTGCGCGGTTATTTTAACGTCAGCGTGCTTGAAGGGCTGTACCCTGATTTCAATTTCAACGTAATGCCGATCCCGATGTCGGCCGCAAACAAGTTCTATTACACGGACAACCTGGGACAGGGGTATGGCATCCCTGTGACAAGCACGCACCCTGCCGAAGCGGCCGAGTTCATGTTCTGGCTGCAGCAACCCGAGCAACAAGCCATGCACTCCAGCTCGTTGGGCATGGCTCCGGTCAATACGGCTGCGTTACAGGACCCGGTACTCATGGACAACCCGAGATGGGATACGATGAGATTCTATAAATCCATCGAAAAATTGATCGCCCCTGAATACAACACCAATACTTGGGAGTGGGTCACCACAGTATATGCTCCGCCACTGATGCAGGTGATAATGGGCGAAAAGGATTTCAATGCGGCAATCGATGAGATCAAGGCTGGTGGAAAGGCTATCTTGAACCAATAAACACCATGCCAATAGTTTGGTAGTCAGCCTCGCCAGAAGGAAGAATCCCTTCTGGCGAGGCTCCAGAATAAGAGGTAAATAAATGAATGCCCTGAAGAAAAAAGCCACCCCCTACTTCCTAATTCTCCCTACCATACTTGCCCTGATCATGTTCTCGGTCTACCCATTCGTGAGCGGGCTCTGGTATTCGTTGACCGACATAAAATTCATTGGAGGAGTTGCCAATTGGGTCGGGCTGGATAATTTTCAGCGTTTGTTCACCGGGACGGGCAGCTCGGCGACTTATTTTTATAAAGCTGTCCTGCAGAATTTCCAGTGGACGATCAGTGTGATCATGGGGCAGTTGGTTCTCGGTTATATCACGGCTCTACTCCTGAACGAAAAGCTGGCCGGGCGGGGCGTTTTCCGGACCTTGATCATGCTGCCGTGGGCGATCCCCAGCGTGGTGATGGCTCTCACCTGGCAATGGATGTACGACCCGTTTTTTGGCCTGATTAACTACTACTTGCAAGCCTTTGGCTTGATCGAACAATACCAGATCTGGGTTGGTCAACCGAACTCGACCATCTGGCCGCAGGTGGTGGTGGCGATCTGGAGAGGGCTTCCGTTCATGTCCATCATGTTGCTCTCGGGATTACAGTCCATCCCGGATGAGCTGTATGAGGCGGCTAAAATAGACGGTGCATCCGCATTCCAGCGATTCAGGTTCATAACACTCCCGCTCATGCGATCGGTGACGATTGTCGTCACGATGCTCACCACAATGTGGTGGTGGAACTCCTTCGACATACAAAAAGTAATGAGCCCTGTGCAGAGCCTGGCGTATAACTCAATGACCCTGCCGCTCCTGGCCTGGTTCGAGGCCTTCCAATGGAAGCATCTCGGACGAGGGGCAGCCATTTCGGTGGTGTCGCTATTGATCATGTTCGTCTTTATTTTCATTAATGCCCGCCGGGAACTCAAGGGCAACCAGGAAGGGGCGTGAAATAATATGAATACGATTCAAGAAATCGATACTCCGAGAACGAACCCCGCCCGCAGGTGGTTGCCGACCCGCACCCAGTTTCGCCGCGGGCTGCGGAACACATTTTCTTATGCTTTGCTGATCGTCATCACCCTTTTCTGCGTTTTTCCGATAGCTTGGATCTTGAAGACTGCCTTTGAAACCCCGCAGTTCATTCGTAACCCGCAGATCCAATGGATCCCGCTCAAGTTTACCATTCAGAATTTTATTGATGTGCTCGGGAACCCCCGGGCGATGATTGGGCGTTCTTACCTGAACAGTTTTTATGTAGCAAGCGTTTCCACTTTATTTTCGACTTTAATCACGGTCCTGGCCGGGTATGCCCTGTCGCGGTTCACATTCCGCGGAAAAAATGCATTTGCAATCTACCTGCTGATCATCAACATGGTGCCTGGAACGCTCATCCTGATCTCGATGTTCGTCTTCCTGGTGAAGATCCAGCTGGTCAACTCGCACCCCGGCCTGATCATATACTACACAGCCATCGGCCTACCATTGGCGGTCTGGATGCTGAAGAGCTATTTTGATACAATCCCGATCGATCTGGAAGAACAGGCGATGGTCGACGGTGCGACCCGGGTGGGAGCCATCCGTTACGTAATCCTGCCGCTAGCCCTGCCGGGGATCATTGCGGTGACGGTATATGTGTTCTTAAGCCACTGGAATGAGTATATGGCAGCCCTGACGATAGTCCAGACGCCAAAACTGCGCACCCTGCCAGTGCAGATCTTGAATTTTATGGGATTCGAGCGTATGGACTGGGGTCCTGTTATGGCTTACAGTGTGATCGTTTCGCTGCCGGTCGTGATCCTTTTCATTTTCGCCCAGCGAAGGCTTGTGGGTGGGCTGACGACTGGTTCCATAAAATAGATCCACTTCTTTAAACGAGCAGGGAATTATATGGAACCAATGACCTCTTTCGAAGTTGTGAAACATGCTATTGAGTTCGGCTGCCCCGACCGGCTGCCGGTACGCTTCGAGACGCTGGGCATCAGTGACGTACACACCGTGAAGTGGAACCAAACCGGCACCGGCGACCACCAGTACCAGGAGACGCTGGACGAGTGGGGCTGCCGCTGGGTGCGGACTGAGGCACAAAACATGGGTCAGGTCAAAGGCCACCCGCTGGAGGATTGGGAAGCACTCGATAGCTTTCACTGGCCTGACCCGAACGACCCGGCTTTCTATGAGGGCATGGAAGCCAGGTTCGAAGGCTCGCAAGGAAAGTACGTCACGTCTGGGATCTTCATGTTCTTGTTCGAGAGGATGCACGCCCTCCACGGATTCGAGAACACCCTGATCGATCTGCTGCTGGAACGCGGGAGGATGGAGCGCCTGGTCGACAGGATCATAGAGTTTGATCTCGGGATCATAGAAAATCTAAGGCAGCGCTTCCCCGGCCAGATCCACGGATTCCAGGTCACAGACGATTGGGGCAGCGAGACCTGCACCCTGATCGACCCGAAACTGTGGTGTGATTTCTTCCAGCCGCGTTACTGCCGGTTATTCGAGGCCATCCACGCCGCCAGTTGGCATGTCTGGCTGCATTCCTGTGGGCAAATCCAGGCAATCGTCGAGCCGCTGATTGAGGCCGGGGCAGATGTACTTAATCTCCAGCAGCCGCGGGTATTCGACATTCCCGCGTTTGGGAAGCAATTTGCAGGGCGGGTATGTTTCGCTTCACTGTGCGATATCCAACGCACCCTGCCTCTTGCCACTCCGGAGGAGATCAGAGCGGAGGCTGACTTACTGATCAGGCACTGGGCCACTCCTGAGGGAGGCTTCATCTTGTCCGATTACGGGGACGGAGAGGCGATTGGCGTGTCAGTGGATAGGAAGCGGGTGATGCTGGATGCGTTCTTGCAGGCCGATCGCTGGAAAAAAGTCTGGGATTGAGCAACGATGCTGATACAAAGTGACCTATCAACGGAACAATTATGGAGGGCTGAGCTGAAGCTGCTTGCCGAACAGGGGATCGACACCGATGACCTGAGCAAGCGGGTGGAGGCGGCCCTGGCCGTGGGCACGCTGGATGAGCGCGAGGTGGAAGACCTGTGGGCCGAACTGGAATCCTGCGCTGGCCTCTCCAGCCAGAGCAGGGAGCCTTCGGATCTGGCAGGCATCCTGCAAAGGCGGCCGAAGAACCGTCCGCTTCCACCATGGAGACTGGGGAGCGACGAGCTGTACGACCGGATCTACGGGGCGTGGCTGGGGCGCTGCTGCGGTTGCACTCTGGGGAAGCCGGTGGAGGGCTGGCCGCGCCAGAAGATCGAGGCATACCTGCGCTCGGCAGGTTCCTACCCGCTGTCTTCCTATTTTCCTGTGCGGCAGCCTTTCTTGGAGGGGTTGGAGCTGAAACGGCCCTACCCCGAGACCACTCTGGGGAATGTCCGATACATGACCCGCGACGACGACATCGATTACACCATCCTAAACTTGCAAATCATTAAGATGTACGGGGCGGGTTTCACCTCCGACCAGTTAGCCACGTCTGTCATCACCAGTCTGCCATTCAACCTGGTATACACTGCGGAGGCGATTGCCTACCGAAATGTGATCAATGGGATGCACCCGCCGCGCACGGCCAGCTTTCACAACCCGTTCCAGGAGTGGATCGGGGCGCAGATCCGGGCTGATCTATGGGGCTACGTCAATCCCGGACGCCCGGAAAAAGCAGCCGAGATGGCCTGGCGCGACGCCAGCTACAGTCATACCAGGAATGGGATCTATGGGGAGATGTGGGCGGCGGCGTGCATAGCGGCAGCGTTTGTTACCGACAACCCGAGAGAGATCGTCCTGGCAGGCCTGGAACAGATCCCCGATTCCAGCCGGCTGGCTGAGGCGGTCCGATTGGGTCTGGAGTGGGTCGAGGAACTACGAGAATGGGAGGCGGTTTGGGATAAGATCCAGACGGTATATGGGAGCTACAGCCCCTTACATGTCATTCCCAACACTTGTCTGATCGTCATGGGATTGGTGCTGGGGAAGGGCGACCTGGGGACAAGCATCTGCACCACAGTGATGGGGGGTAACGATACCGATTGCACTGGTGCGACGGTGGGGTCGATCGTTGGGGCCATGCGAGGCAGCCAGTCTCTGGCGGAAGAGTGGACTGGCCCCCTTCAAGACCGGGTGAAAAGCCTGGTATCTGGTTTCCAGGATGGGCGGATCTCGGATCTGGCCCGAGAGACGGCTGTCCTGGCAGAACGGGAAGCCTGAGGTGGGCAAGAAGTTTGGTGTCCCCCCGGAGGTATTTAAGGGAAAGGGCTACCTGAAGGCTTACCGCGGGAGCCGCCTGCTGCAAATCGCGTTCCCGCTGGGCGGGATTGGGGCTGGCTGTGTTAGCCTGAACGGGTACGGCGGTTTGCAGGACTTCTCGATCTACAACCGCCCGGCGCTGTCAGCCAGGGCTGACAGTAGTGCCTGGGACCCTACCGCGTTCGCGGTCTTGCACCTGCCTGGAGAGAACCTGACCCGGCTGCTTGAAGGGCCGTTACCAGTCGAAAAGGTCTACAATCTTGGGCTGCGCTCGCATGGCTACCGAGGCGGCGGGCATGAAGGGTTGCCGCGGTTTCGGAGGTGTGCCTTCCGGGGGGAATACCCGTTCGGGCAGGTGATTCTTTCAGATCCTGCCATCCCGCTCCGGGTGGAAATTACCGCCTTCAATCCTTTCATTCCCCTGGACGATGTGAACTCGGGCATCCCGTGCGCGATCATGGAATATTGCCTGATCAACTCCTCAGGCCAGGAGGTGGACTACCAATTTTCCTACCACCTCTCGCACCTGGCACCGGGCAGCGATCCCTCGGGCGCGGCCGGGCGGAGCGAAGCCATCCCTGGGACGGGGGTCTATTTCTACAATGTGGAAGAGGCGGGATCGCCCGCATTTGGCAGCGCAGCCCTGGGGGTGATCGGGCGCGAGCCGGTGGTTAAAGCCATGTGGTACCGGGGAAGGGGCTTCGACTCGCTCTCAGTGCTGTGGCGGGAGCTTTCCACTGGGCGGTTCGAGCCGGACGATGGGCGCAGGCCGGCGGGGATGGCTGGGCGCAACGGCGGCTCAATCCTGCTGGCGGGGCGGCTGGAGCCGGGCGAGCGGGCCACGTATCCGGTGGTAATCGCCTGGCACTTCCCGAACGTGGAGTATTCGGTCGGTCGGGAAGCGGGCGGGTCCTCGAAATCGATCCGTGCCTACACCGAGCACGGACCGGAAAAGTGCTGCCAGGCTGGGGCGGCCGAAGCTCGGATCGAATGGCATCCCTATTACACGAACCACTGGGCCGATGCCCGGGACGTGCTACTGTACGTCAAAAGGGAATACGCCTCGCTGCGCAGCCGAACCCAGGCCTTCCACTCGGCCCTATTCGCCTCCACCCTTCCGGAGGAGGTCCTGGAAGCGGTCTCGGTCAATCTGGCGATAATCAAGTCGCCCACGGTGCTGCGGGAGAAGAACGGCCGGCTGTGGGGCTGGGAAGGCTGCTGGACGGATCGGGGATGCTGCCATGGTACCTGCACCCACGTGTGGAATTACGCCCTGGCCATCCCGTTTCTGTTCCCTCGACTCGAGCGGACGCTACGCGAGCAGGAGCTAGTCAGCTCGATGGACGAGCAGGGGCATGTCAGTTTTCGGGCGGCGTTGCCGGCTGGCCAGATCAGTCACGGCTTCCACGCCGCGGCCGACGGGCAGTTGGGTGGAATCTTGAAGGTCTACCGCGACTGGCAGATTTCAGGTGACCGGGAATGGCTGGAGGCGATGTATCCCCTGGTAGTGCGCAGCATGGCTTACTGCATGCATACGTGGGACCCGCGCGGGCGGGGTGTACTAGAGGAGCCGCACCATAACACCTACGATATCGAGTTCTGGGGGCCAGACGGGCTATGCATGGGCTTCTACCTGACCGGCTTGACAGCGATGGCGGCGATGGCGCGAGAGATCGGCCGCCCCGACGAGGCGGCCGGGTACGAAGACCTGATGACTAGGGGGAGACACTTCATGGACGAGGAGCTGTTCAACGGCGAGTATTACGAGCAAAAGGTGATGGCGGAGGGCCTTGATGCCTCGTTCACGTACCAGTTCGCGGCAGCTTCCGGCATGGACCCACTTGAGCGCCGTCTGCTGGCGTCAGAAGGTCCGAAATACCAGTACGGTTGCGGCTGCCTGTCGGACAGCCTGCTGGGGGTTTGGTTGGCGGACCTGTACGGCCTGCCCTGCCCATTGGATCGCGCGCAGGTGAAGCGGAACCTGAAGGCGATCTTCGAGTACAATTTCAAAGCTAGCTTATGGGATCACGCCAACACCCAGCGTCCCGGCTATGCCGTGGGAGACGAGCCCGGCCTGCTTCTATGCACCTGGCCCAGGGGCAGAAAGCCCACCCTGCCATTTGAGTATTCCGATGAGGTCTGGACCGGTATCGAATACCAGGTGGCCTCTCACATGATCGCTGAGGGGCTGGTTGAGGAGGGGTTGAGGATTGTGCGGGGGGCCTGCATTCGATACAATGGGCGTGCCCGGAACCCGTGGAATGAGTACGAGTGCGGGAATTATTACGCCCGCGCCATGTCGAGTTACGGGCTGCTGGCGGCGGCTTCGGGGTTCCGCTATTTTGCCCCGGAGCGTCGACTCCGGTTCGGCCCCATGATCCACCGCGACCCGTTCACGGTCTTCTTCTGTACTGCAAGCGGCTACGGGACGATCTCGCTTTCGGGGACGAAACTCGAAATCGCGGTGGTCCAGGGGAGCCTGGCAGTAGGCAGCCTGGAGATCGATCTGTACGGAGAGAAATTCTACTTGACACTTGAAGAGACAGCCACCCCCGGCCGCCCGATCCTCATCCGCCTGAACACGGCGGGTGGAAAGTCCGGATAACCTGCAAGGAGATGACGCGGATGCCACTGCAACCGATCGCGAGCCAACACATCCAATTGCTCGAAAGCATGTTCGTAAGGCGCCACCGCCTGAACCGGCAATATATGCTCTCACTGAAAAGCGAGAACCTGCTCCAAAACCACTACTTAGAGGCTGGGCTATGGACGACCATGGGTCAGCCAGAGGGGATCCACTGGGGTTGGGAAGCGCCTACCTGCCAGCTCCGTGGGCACTTCCTGGGCCACTGGCTCTCAGCAGCGGCCAGCATCTACGCCCATACGGGTGAAGAGGAGCTCAAAGGGAAAGCCGACCGGATCGTTTCCGAACTGGGGCGCTGCCAGGCCGCCAACGGCGGTGAATGGGTCGGGTCGATTCCTCCCAAATACCTGGATTGGCTGGCGAAGGGCAAGGAAGTGTGGGCCCCTCACTACACGATTCACAAGACCCTGATGGGGCTGCTGGATATGGCGGTATTGGCGGGCAGCGAGCAGGCAATGGAAATCGTGAAGCGCTGGGCAGGCTGGTTCACCCGTTGGGCGTTGCAGTTCACGAAAGAGCAGATGGACGACATGCTGGAGGTGGAGACCGGCGGGATGATGGAGGCCTGGGCAAGCCTATACGCCCTTACCGGGCAGGCGGAGCATCTGGAACTGATGCGCATGTACGAGCGCCGCCGGTTCTTCGACTGCTTGTTGAACGAGCCCGATGCCCTGACCTACCAGCACGCCAATACCCGCATCCCAGAGGTGCATGGGGCAGCGCGGGCCTGGGAGGTGACCGGCGAGAGCCGCTACCGCCAGGTGGTAGAAGCCTTCTGGCGCGCGGCGGTCACCGAGCGCGGCCTGTTCTGCACCGGCGGGCAAACCGAATGCGAGCTGTGGACCCCGCCCGGAAGGCTGGCCTCTCATTTAGGAATGAAGAACCAGGAGCATTGCACGGTATACAACATGATGCGCCTGGCCGAATACCTGCTGCGCTGGACGGGCGAGGCTTCCTACGCCGATTACTGGGAGCGCAATTTATACAATGGGGTGATGGCCCAACAAAATCCTAAGACGGGCATGGTGGCGTATTTCCTGCCGCTCAGGGCAGGGGCGGTGAAGGAATGGGCTACGCCAACCGAAAGCTTCTGGTGTTGCCAGGCCACGTTGCTTCAGGCCCAGACATTATACCCAGCCAGCATCTATTTTGAGGATGAGGAAGGGTTGGTGATCTGCCAGTACATCCCCAGCGAGCTGAACTGGGAGCGAGGGGGCGAGAATAGGCACGTGACGCTGAAGCTGGCCGGGTCGCCGCAACAGCAGCCCAAGATGGACCGGCTGGTGCTCAACCTGCACGTGAAGTGCGATCGGCCGGCGGAGTTCACGATCAAGATCCGCCTGCCGTGGTGGCTGCAGGGCGAGGCCACCGTGCTCATGAACGGGCAAGCCCAGCAGGTGACCGCTACTCAGGCAGGGTTCGCGTGCATTCGCCGGACTTGGGCGGACGAGGCGGTGGGGATCGAGCTGCCGAAAGGGCTGCACGCCATTCCACTACCGGATGCACCCGATATCGTGGCGTATCTGGATGGACCCGTGGTGATGGCCGGGCTGTGTGAGGGCGAGACTATCCTGCAAGTAGACCCGGGGCGACCAGAGGCGGCGCTCATACCGGTCTACGAGCTGGAGTGGTACTGCTGGCGGCCCGGCTACCGGACCCAGGTACGGCCTCAAGGCATCCGCTTCCAACCCCTGTACGAAATACAGGATGAGCGCTATACAGTGTATTTCCACCTTACCCCAAAGGAGAATGGTGAGCAGTGAGAACGAAATTTACTCCGATCGACCTGGCGCGATTTTATAACGCCGATCGCAGCCCGGCAGGTTGGCATCCGTCCCTCTCCACTGGATTGGCCTGTTTACCCGCCAGCCGCCAGATTCTACAAGGAGTCCCATTTGCGCTGGGTCCGGCGGAGGGGGCGTGTTGGTTGGTATTCGCCCCGGAAAGCTCCCAGGTCAATATCCCGCTCGCGGGGCGGGCGGGGTATGTCATGATGGCCCATTTCTGTTATCCCATGATTGAACCGGACGGCGGCCTGCCTGCCGACAATGGGCTTGGCTTCGGGCTTGGCTTCACGCTCCACCCTGGAGAGATAGTGGCCCGTTACACTCTGGTTTACCAGGAAGGCAGCGAGACCCATACGAACATCCGGCGACGGTTCGAGATCGGCGACGTCCTGCGGGTGTGGGGCGAGGAGTCGTTCGCCTGCCTGCGGCACGTCGAGCATCGGCCGATTGCATTCGACGAGCCGTACCCGCCTCACAAGTGGGGCTGGTATCAACAAGGCCTGACGATTGACCGTGCTCCGGGCGACTTACAGTACTGGATCTACGCCCTGCCCAACCCCGAGCCTGAGAAAGAGCTGGCCTGCCTGCGGATTGCGTCTGCCGGGGTAGGCGGACTGGCAGTCGCTGGGCTCACTCTGTACCACGGTCACCTGAACCCGCTCAAGCGACGCCCGTTGGAAACCCTGCGGGTGAGCCTGCCAGAGGCGGCAAATCCAGGCATTGTGTGCGCGCCGAGCGGCGCGCATGTCTCCCTAGATATGGGAGTCATTGCCCGGCGCAGCCTGGAGACGCCACTCGACCCCCAAACGTGGCTGGATTCGCCTGCGGTTGCCTTGGGGGCAGTGCCGGAGCAGCCCGCCAAGGCCGTAGCTTTGCTGCTGGAGGTATCCGCCCACCCAGAGGCAACTCTGACCGTGGAAGCAGGGGGCATCGGCGCAACAGTGGATCTGAAGCCGGTGTTCGATGGGGTGAGCACCGGCTGCGGCGGTATAGTCGTGGAAGCACTCTCGCGGCAGAAAACCTGGCTACACGGTAAGGTCATCGATGCCGGCACCGGGCAACCAACCCCAATCCGGATGAGCTTCCGCACTGCCGATGGGAGCTATTTCCCACCTTACGGGCACCGCCACGAGGTCAACACCAATTGGTTCGAGGATTATGGTGGGGATTTAAAGCTCGGCGAATCATCCTACGCCTACGTGGATGGCCAGTTCCAGATCGAGCTGCCGGTGGGAGAAGTCTATGTCGAGATCGACAAAGGGTTCGAATACCAGCCAATGCGTAAGCGGCTGATGATCGAGCCTGGCCAGCGTGAGCTGGCGCTGGAGATCCGGCGGGCGGCCAACTGGCGGGAACGGGGCTGGGTGACCGCCGATACCCACGTTCATTTCCTGTCTCCTCAAACGGCCTGGCTGGAAGCCAAGGCCGAGGGCGTCAACCTGGTGAACCTGCTGGCCTCGCAGTGGGGCGACCTGTTCACCAATGTAGCCGACCTCACCGGCCAGGCCAGCGGGGCCAGCCAGGATGACACGCTCGTATGGGTGGGAACCGAGAACCGGCAGCATGTGCTCGGTCATCTAAGCCTGCTGGGGATCAAGGGGATGCCGGTGTTCCCGATGTGCGCAGCGGGCTCGGACGAGAGCTATTTCGGCGATCCGGCCTCGATCAGCCTGGCGGAGTGGTCTGACCGCTGTCGGGAGAAGGAGGGGTTAGTGGTACTGCCTCACTTCCCAATGCCGTACTGCGAGTCGGCAGCCGATATCGTGCTGGACAAGGTAGATGCCGTCGAGATCGCCAATTTCAACCCCAATGTGGACTGCGCCAGTGTGCGTGAATGGTATCGCTTCCTCAACTGCGGTTATCGGGTGGCAGCGGTGGGCGGCACCGACAAGATGAGCGCCTGCATCCCGGTAGGAGGCGTGCGGACGTATGCCCTGCTGGAGGAGGGCAATGAATTCAGCTTCGAGGCCTGGGCTCGAGCAGTGCGGGGCGGGCGAACCTTTACCACCAGCGGTCCCCTGGTGGGGCTGTCGGTAGAAGGGCGCGGACCGGGAGAAGAGATCCGGCTGCCAGAGGGCGGCGGGACGCTAGAGATCGAAGCCTCCGTCGAGTCTGTCTACCCGGTCCACGAGCTTGAGATTGTGGTGAGTGGGCGAGTGGTTGCGAGCGAGCGGCTTGAAGCGGGCAGACATCGGGCGGTCCTAAAAGAGCGAGTGCAGGTGCGGGGGAGTGCCTGGATTGCGGCCCGCTGCTCCAGCCGCTTGAAAGGCTGCTACGCCGGGCAGACCACTCATCTGGCAGCCCATACCTCGCCGGTCTACCTAGTATGCGGTGGGGAGACGCTTTTCAGCCCCACGGACGCGACCTATATGCTGACCCTGATCGAGGGCGGGCTGACCTGGCTGGATACGCTGTCGATCCCGCCCAGTCCGGAGCGGGCCGGGGCGGTGCGGGAGGTATTTCAAAAAGCGCACGATCACCTTTCGCACCGGTTGCTGCACCACCATCCCGAGAGGCCGGGATGAACCTGCCCGATTGGCCCTGGTTACCCAATCCCGACTACCGCCGCCTGCTCCAGGTCTTGCGGCGGGAGGGCCCGCTCGGGAGGACGCCCTTCCTGGAGCTTGTGGACGAGGGCTGGCGGTACAACACAAATTTCTGAGCAGTTTAGCTCTGGTTAGGAGGCAGCGTGCAGATCGGATATTCATCTCTGGCAAACCTGGCGAGGCTGCGGGACGATTTGCGCCGCGAGCGGACTTCGTCTTGGGACCAGTCGGGCGGCAATCGGGATTACTGGCTGATCCGCCCCGGCGAGAGGCGGGCAATTTTCGACGTCTCAGGGGCAGGCTGCATCAAGCATATTTGGATCACGCTGGAGTGTTTGGAAGCGGCCTACGCCCGCAAGATCGTGCTGCGGATGTGGTGGGATGGGGAAAGCGAGCCGAGCGTGGAATGCCCAATCGGAGATTTCTTCGGGATCGGGCATGGGATCGTAAAGAATTTCTGGAGTCTGCCGCTCCAAATGAGCCCGGAGGACGGGCGGGGTTTCAACTGCTGGTTCCCGATGCCGTTCGCAAGCGCAGCCCGGATCGAAGTGAGCAATGAATCGGGCAGCGAGGCGATGTTCTTCTTTTACGTGGATTATGAGCGGTTTGCAGCCCTGGAAGACGGGTACGGCCGCTTCCATGCCCAGTGGTGGCGGCAGAACCCGGCTGGCGGTTGGGGCGATGACTCGCGTCACATGCGCTACGACCGGGCCTATCGCGACGAGGTATTCGGCACACCCAACCTGACCGGCGAAGACAATTATACGATCCTAGAGGCGGAGGGTAAGGGCCAGTACATCGGCTGCCACCTGGACGTGGACTGCTTTGCGCCGCTCAAAAACCGCTGGTGGGGGGAAGGCGACGACATGATCTTCATCGACAGCGAGCCGTGGCCTCCCCGCCTGCATGGCACCGGCAGCGAGGACTATTTCAACACGGCTTTCTGCCCCACCCAGGAGTACTGCTCGCCTTACCACGGCCTGACTGTGAACTCGGGGACGGAGGCATGGCGCTGGGCCGGCAAGAATTCCCTCTACCGCTTCCACATCGAAGACCCGGTCTACTTTGAGAAATCTATCCGGGTGACGATCGAGCACGGCCATGCCAACAACCTGGCCAACGACATCTCCTCGACGGCCTACTGGTACCAGCGTGAGCCTCACCGGCCATTCCCGCCTCTGCTTCCGGTGGAGGCGCGCCTCCCGCGGCCCGATCCGCAGGAGCAGTCCGGTTAATTCGATGGATGAGGATAAGTGATTAAATGACTATGAAAGCGAGACTACCCTACCCACCCGGATACGTCCTGCGCGGAGCCCTGCTGGGCTGCGGCCACATCTCGGTCTACCACCTGCGGGCCTGGGAGCAGATCGAGGGGGTCAAGATCGTGGCCCTGGCCAATCGGACCCGCAGCAGGGCTGAGGAGCGGGCTAGAGAGTTCGGGATCGGCCTGGATCAAGTCTATAGCGACTACCGCGAGCTGCTGAGCATTGAAAAGCTGGATTTCGTCGACATCGCCACCACCCCGGATATCCACAGGAGACAGGTGGAGGACGCCGCTGCCCGAGGAGTGCATGTTTTCTGCCAGAAGCCATTCGCCCCCACTCTGGAAGACGCCCAGGCGATGATACGAGCTTGCGACCAGGCCGGGGTTCTGTTCGCGATCAACGACAACTGGCGCTGGCGGAGCTGGTACCGCGAGATCAAGCGCCTGGTGGAGGAAAGGGCGGTCGGTCGGCCCCGCTACCTGCGGATCGTGCGCCACAACGCAGCGGCCCTGCCGCTGCCCGACGGCAGCGCGCCGCCGATGTTTGCTAACCAGACGTACATGATGGCGATGGATAGGCTGATCGTGTACGAATGGGGCATCCACCTGATTGATGTGGTAAGATTTCTGGTTGGTAAGGTGGAGAGCATCTATGCCCGCATGAGCCGCACCAATATGGTGGGGGCGGGGGAAGACCGAGCCCTGATGACGCTGGTGGCGGGCGGTGTGGACTGCCTGATCGACATTAGTTGGGCAAGCGTTGGTGTGGAAAAGCGGGTCAGCCAGCTTGAGCAGGTGACGCTGGAGGGCGAGACTGGTTCGATCGAGCTTTTGCCTGACGACGGGGACTTGCTGCGGGTGAGCAACCTCCAAGGAACTTGGGAGCGACCGGCTTTCGACTGCTCCCCGGAGGAGGCTTACCAAGCAAGCTACACGGCGGCCCAGCGCCATTTTGCCGAGTGCTTACAAGAAGGGATCGAGCCGGAGACGGTCGCTAGCGACAACATCGGCACCCTGAAGGTGGCCTTCGATGCCTATACTTCGGCCGCACAGGGGCAGGTCATCCGGAGAGAGGAGTGACCAGGAGGATATAAAATGGAATACGACCTGAGTGGCCTGATCGATCTTCATATCCACACCCAGCCCGATGTACAGCCACGCCTGCTTGACGACCTCCAGGCCGCAGAGGAGGCCAAAATAGCCAGGATGCGAGCCATTTTGATCAAGTCGCATGTGGTCCCGACTGCCGGCCGGGCAGCCATCGCTGAGAAGGCAGTGGGCGGGATCCGTGTCTTTGGTGGTCTGGTCTTGAACTCCGCGGTGGGCGGTTTAAATCCGGATGCGGTGGAGGCGGCTATCGGCATGATTGCCAGGGTGATTTGGATGCCCACTCGCAGCGCCAGGAATATGTTCCAACGGGCCGGGTTTAAGGACGGGATCACCATTTTTGACGAGAGGGACATGATTCTGCCAGTGGTGGGCGGGATTCTGGAGTGCATTCGGCAGGCGGACATTGTCCTGGCGACCGGCCACCTGAGCGTGAGCGAGAGCATGGCTTTGGTAAGGATGGCGAAGGCGATGGGGTTAAGAAAGATCGTGGTTACCCATCCTGAATCGGAGCTGATTCGGATGCCGCTGGAGGTTCAGCAGGAGCTGAGCGGGCCAGGGGTGTACTTCGAGCGCTGCTTCGTGGATACCACCCAGTCGATGAACTGCGCTACTTCGATCGAGGAGATCGGCGAACGCATCCGCCGGGTGGGGTTTGAATCGACCCTGCTGTCGACTGACTTGGGGCAACCCATTAACCCACCTCCGGTGGAAGGGATGGCGGCTTACCTGGCAGCTCTGAGGGCGGCAGGTTTCAGCGAAAAAGAAATATACCGGATGGCCAGCGAGAATCCGGCCACTCTGATGGACATGTGAGAGCTTATGACCGTAAAATCTAAACTTGGACCGCCTGCGAAAATATTGCGGTGGATGCTGGGTAAAATGTATGAGATCCGCTTCTTCGAGGAAGTGGCCGGCAACCTGTACCGGCGAGGTCTGTTGAAGGGCGGCGTCCACGCCTGCATCGGGCAGGAGGCGGCAGAGGTGGGGATCAGCGCCCACCTGCGAACAGACGACTTCATTACCAGTACTCACCGCGGGCATGGGCATCACCTCGCCAAAGGGGCAGATCCCAAGCGTCTGATGGCGGAATTGCTGGGCAAGGAGACTGGCTACTGCAAGGGCCGCGGCGGCTCGATGCATGTGGCTGCGTTCGAGGTGGGCAGCCTGGGAGCTTTCCCAATCGTTGGAGCGGGCGTGCCATCGGCGGTGGGGGCAGGATTCTCGATCCAGCAGCAGGGAACGGATCAGGTAGTGGTGGCTTACTTCGGCGACGGGACTTTGGGGCAGGGGACGGTCTACGAGGGGATGAATCTGGCCTCGATCTGGAAGCTGCCGGTCATTTTCGCCTGCGAGAACAACCGCTACGCGGTCTCCTCCCGGATGGAAGATATGATCGCGCTGAAGGACGTCCCGGCTTTTGCTGCCTCGCTCGGGTTCTGCGGTCGGCGGGTGAATGGGCAGGATACGCTGGAGGTGTACCGGGCGGCAGAAGAGGCGGTGGAGCGGGCCAGGTCTGGGGGCGGACCCACGTTCCTCTTTCTGGATACCTACCGGTTTGAAGGCCATTACTTTGGCGAGCCAGAAGGCTACCGGAGCCGAGAAGAAGTCCAGAAAGCCCGGACCCAGATCGATCCGATCCCTCTGTTCCGCGCCCAGCTGCTGGAAAGCAGGGTTCTTACCCCGGAGATTGCGCAGGAGATCGAACAGGCGGCGCGGGCGGCGGTGGCTGAGGCGCTAGTGTTTGCCGAGGCCAGCCCCGAACCAGACCCGGAGGAGTACGGCAGGTATGTCTATGCATGACAATCCAAATTCAAGGAAGATCAGCTACATGCTGGCCATCCGGGAGGCGCTGCAAGAGGAGATGCGCCGCGACCCGGCGGTGGTGCTGTTTGGGGAAGACGTGGCCCGCCACGGCGGGGGCTTCGGGGTCTCGAAGACGCTGTGGGAAGAGTTCGGCGACCGTCAGGTGCGCAACACGCCCATCTCGGAGAACTGCATCGCTGGGATGGCGTTGGGGGCGGCGATGACTGGCTGCCGTCCGGTGGTGGAATTTATGTTCATGGATTTCGCCGCCCTGGCAATCGACCAGATTTGCAACGAAGCCGCAAAAATCCACTATATGTATGGGGGCCAGGCCAGCGCCCCACTGGTGTACCGCTGTCCTCAGGGAGGCCTATCTATGAAAAGCGCGGGAGCACACCACTCGCAAAGCCTGGAGGCCTGGTTTACCCACATCCCCGGGCTTAAGGTAGTCTTCCCCTCCACACCTTACGACGCCAAGGGGTTGCTCAAAGCGGCAATCCGAGACCCAAACCCGGTGGTATTCATCGAGCACAAGGCCCTGTACAGTCTGGAAGGACCGGTCCCGGAAGGGGAGTACGCCATTCCCATAGGGGAAGCGGATGTCAAAATAGTGGGCAACCGGGCGACGGTCGTGGCGAGCGGGTATATGCTCCACCTGGCGCTGCAGGCAGGCGAGGTGCTGGCCAAGGAAGGGCTCGAGGTGGAAGTGATCGACCCCCGCTCCTTGAAACCATTGGACGAAGATTGCATTTTCGGCTCGGTTCGGAAGACTCACCGGGCAGTTCTGGTGCAGGAGGCCTGCCGGACAGGGGGCGTGGCAGCTGAATGGGGCATGCGCATTGAAGAAGAATGCTTCGACTGGCTGGATGCGCCGGTGGAGAGAGTGGCCGGGCAAGACGTGCCCATCCCTTACGCCAGGTCATTGGAGAGCCGGGTGTGGCCAACTTTGGATGGGATTGTGCAAGCCGTGAAAAAGGTTTGCTATTTCAAATGAGGTTAAAATAACACTATGGCTGAAGAAGTATTTATGCCCCGCTTGACCCACGACATGCAGTCGGGCCGGTTGTTACGATGGCTGAAACAGGAAGGGGAGTCGGTCCGGAAGGGAGAGCCCTTGTTCGAGGTGGAGACCGATAAGGCGGTCTCGGAGGTGGAAGCGGAAGCCAGCGGGCGGCTGCAATCCGTGACTTACGGACAAGACCAGGACGTGCCGGTGGGGACCAGGATGGCGCTGATTGTCGGGGAAGGCGAGGCGCCTGCGGCTGGGCCGCCTGAGAGGATCATCATCACACCGATCGCCAGACGCATCGCCCGTGATCACCAGGTGGACCTTGCCCTGCTGAAAGGCAGCGGGCGGGGCGGGCGTGTAGTGGAGGCGGACGTGCACCATTTCCTCTCCCAGCAGGAGCAGGCCAACTCAACCATGACTGTGGCCGCACCTGCCGAGGTGGAGTATGAGGTTGTCAGGCTTTCGAATATCCAGCGGATTACCGGGCAGCGCATGCTGCAATCCTCCCAGACCATCCCTCAATTTACATTGGAAGTGGATGTGGATATGAACGAGGCAGTGCGGCTACGCCAGCATTTAAACCCAGAAGCGAAAAGTCCTGTCTCTTTTACTGCACTGTTGGTAAAAGCGGCCGCCCTCGCTCTGCGGCATTTCCCACGCATCAACGCGACTATTGATGGTGATAGCCTACAATGCTATAAGCAGATCAACATCGGGGTCGCAATGACGGCCAAGAACGATCTGTTGGTCCCGGTTATCCACCAGGCTGATATGCTCACCCTGGAGCAGATTCAGGAGCGACTGGACGCCCTCAAGCAGCAGGCTTCCCAGGGAGCGTTGAACGCCTGGCAGCTCAGCGGTGGTACCTTCACCCTTTCGAACTTGGGTATGTACGGGATCGACCGGTTCACAGCGCTGGTAAACCCCCCGCAAGTTGCCATCCTGGCAACCGGGCAGGTACGGGAGCAGGCTTGGGTAGAAGACGATAGGCTGGTGATCAGGCCTGCCCTGACCCTGCGCCTGAGTATCGACCACCGCGCCCTTGACGGGGCTACTGCCTCTCCCTTCCTGGTCGAATTGCAGAAGATGATTGAGAACCCTTACCGGATGCTCTAATTTAAGGGTCCATTTATTAGATTTGTATCAGGAGATGAGAAGATGGCGATCGGCGTAGAAGAATTTTTGCATCGGGCGCAGCGACTGCGGGGCGAGATGGCCTCCCGCAGCTTGGACGCGCTGCTATTCTACGGCTGGAAGCGTGGCCAAATCCCCTACATTTCAGGTTATTACCCCAACTATATCGCCAACGTCGCTATGGTCCTCCTGCCACAAGAAGGCGAGCCTGCCATGCTGATCCGTTTCCCCTTCGATCTGGAACGCGCCAGGACCATAAGCTGGATCCCGGATATTCGCGCCAGCGGAAATGTCCTTAACATGGCCCAACATTGCGCCGAGGCGTGCGTAAAAAGGAACCTTACAACCGGGCGGATTGGCCTGGTAACTGGCGACAATGTGATGGATGAAATGCCACGCAGCCTGCATGCCGCCTTGCAAAGCGAAATGCACCGGGTCACCTGGGTGGAGGCAGGCGACCTGCTCCAAAACGCCCGCCTGATTAAATCCCCAGCCGAGTTCGATGCACTCCGCCGCTCCGCCCGGCTGGCTGATTGTGGGGCAAGAGCCGCATGTAAAGCCATTCAGCCCGGCTGCTCTGAGTACGAGATTGTTGCAGCGGCGGAGGCCGAGATGAGGCGCAGGGGGGCTGATGCACACCTAGTGGTGATCGCCTCCAAGGGCGTGACCGAGTTGATCGGCCCGCCCGAGCACAAAACCCTGGAAGTTGGGGATAACGTGATCATAGAGATCGCCGTCCAGGTTCACGGGTATTGGACCCAAACAGCGCAGGTTTTCTACGTCGGAGGCCCGAGCTCCGACCAATCGAAAATCTACCAGGATACTTATCTTGCCTACAAGACCGCGGTCGAGACGGTCCGCCCAGGAGTATCCTGCAGTGAAGTGGCCCAGGCGATCGAAGCCTGCCTGGAGCAGGCAGGATACAGTGACGGTATTGAGCAGGATTTCGGTCATGGGATCGGGGTCGATCTGCCAGAGCCGCCGCGTATCGAGCTGAAAGACAACACCGTGATCCGGGAGGGGATGGTTCTTGTGGTCCACCCGGCTGTCCGCAAGCTGGGAACCGGCGGGGCGTTCATCGGCGGGACGGTACTGGTCCACGCGGATGGGACCGAGACCCTCCACGAGATTACGGAAATTCCTGGAACAGGAGATTGAAGATGGCGAAGACAATGATCCGTTTTCTAGGGGTGGCTGCATTCGAAGTGACCAATACTCAGGGCCAGGTGATCTTGATCGACCCGTTCATGGATGAGAACCCGGCCAGCCCGGTGAAAGTCGCCGGGCTGGAGCGAGTGGATTTGATCCTGGTAACACACTTGGCGTACGATCACCTGGGGGACGCTGCTGCCATTGCCAATAAGTTCGCCTGCCCGGTAGTATGCGGGCCTGAAGTAAAGACGTACCTTACCCAAAGCGAGGTCAGCCCAGATCTGATCCGCACTATGCCGTGGGGTGGACAGGTGAACCCGAGCGGTATCCGGGTGCGGGCTTTAGAGTGCCGCCATACGTCATACCGCCAATCCCCGAAAGGCGACTTTTTATCGGGGCAACCGCTCAGTTTTATCCTGTACGCGGACCCAGGTGTGCGCATCTACCATTCCGGAGATACCGCCATCTTCAGTGACCTAAAGCTGATTGGGGAACTGTACCGCCCGAACATAGGTTTGATGTGCGCTTGCGAGATCGAAAAGGATTATCTTAAAAAACTTGGCCTCAAAGACCATTACGGGAATGAAATGAACGGTGACGAAGGCGCACTGGCATCTATGTGGCTGGGTCTTGAGTATGCAATTATTTGCCATTACTTGAACGTCCGAGGGCATACTGACGTTGAGCGTTTCTTTGCCATCTTACAAAACCGAACCTCGGACGAAAGGCTTTGTACAAAACCTATCGCACTGAATCCGGGTGAAATTTTTGAATATGAAGGGAAGGGTGATTGAGATGGATTTAACCGGCAAAGTCGCGATCGTTGCGGGGGGCGGGATGGGGATCGGAAAGGCGGCTTCGGTTTTGCTTGCCAAGAAGGGCGCCTGTGTGGTGGTCGCGGATTTAAACGAAGAGTCCGGGCATGAAACGGCGGCTCAAATCCGGGAGGCCGGGGGAGAGAGTCTCTTCGTGCAGGTGAACGCTGTTCTCGTCGGAGATGTGGAGAGGCTGGTCACGGTGGTGCTGGAGCGCTACCGGAAGATCGATATCCTCTTTTCGAGTATTGGTGTGTACGCCCGGGCAAGGCTGGCCGACACCGACGAAAAGACCTGGGATCATATCATGACCGTTAACGTAAAGAGCGCCTTCTTGTTGTGCAAAGCGATCATACCAGAGATGATCCGCTCAGGAGGCGGGTCGATCATCTTAACTTCGTCTTCAGTGGGGTGGCACGATTCGGCGCCTAATATTGCCGCATATGCGATCAGCAAGTTTGCCATCACCGGGCTGACGAAATCGGCGGCCTGCGACTACCTGCAAGACCACATCCGTGTCAACTGCATCTGTCCTGGGCCGACTGATACACCCATGATCCGGAGAGGCCGGACGCCCGAGCAGCTAGAAACCTTTGTTTCCAGCTTGCCCATCCGCAGGCTTGCCTCGCCGGAAGAGATCGCCCAGGCGGTACTCTTCCTGGCATCCAATGAAAGCAACTTTATCACCGGTGTGGCCTTACCAGTAGATGGCGGGCAGACGGCTTTCGTGTAGACCCTATAGATTAGAACGAACCGAAGAGGTGAAGGGACCTGAAAGAAAACGCTCTACGAACCATACATTTTGATAACCCTAAATACGTAATGCAGCAGCCACCGGCGGTCTTCCTGCCATCTTACCAGGGCAGCGACCACGAGGGATACGATGGCACCAGGGATGAACACACAGTTGGCTCGCGTTGGGTAGATATCTGGGGAATTGGCAGGCATAAAGAGCTGGATGGGATGATGGGCCTGCTAGAACACTTCCCCCTGGCGATTGTCCACCAATTAAAGCATTACCGCTGGCCCGATTCGGCGGACTAAAGTCCTGCATCAGGTCATGAAAGTCTGCTCAAGCAGACTCGCGCATCCAACCCGAAGGGCTTCCATGTACTGCCTGCACCTTGCCGCAGGCACAGGTGAGCAAACGGCTCTAGTCCTGCGACTGCGACATGGAGTTGTCTCACCATTATAGTCACAGAGGATATCAAACCCTAAAGGTCTCGAAGACCTTTAGGGTCTAGTCTACTCGACAAAGATTTCAACGTGCTCACCGTCTTCGTCATCGGTCACGTCAATGATCTTGCCGGTCATGCCGCTGCGCAGCGCGGCGATAACCTCATCCAATTCAACGCCGTCAATTTCGGGGGCGAAATGCGCGCCGATCTTCATGCCGGCGTCAATCAGGCTGATGGGGATCTGCACCGTGGCCTTCGAACGGCCGGAGGCTATGTCGGTGACGCGCACCCGCAGCCAGCGCGCCGCGCCGACGCCCAACTCGCCCGGCACGCCCGCAACCGCCTTGCTCTGCGCCGCGCTCAAAGCCGAGAGCAGCTTGGCGCCTTCCTCGGCGCTCAACTTGCCTTCCTCGGCGCTCAACTTGCCTTCCTCGGCGCTCAACTTGCCTTCCTCGATCATCTTCAGGATTTTCATCCGTTCTTCCGTGGTAGCCATTGCGAACCTCCTAACAAAAATCTGTGCTTATCCCTTTCATCTGTGGTTGTTTTATCGTTCAGCCTGCTCGTTTTTGACAGTTACATTTTCATTACCATTATGGTAGCCTGAAATCTGGCTACCATTATTTCCATTCATTTTCATATCCTTCGGCAACTTGAACTTCAGCCAGACCGGGATGATGGACAGGAACACGACTTCCACAGTGATCAGGAACGGGAAGCGCGGGCTGACACTCTGCCACAACTGCGCCCCGATCCAGGGAGCCGGCAGGGAGATCAATCCCAGGCTGGTGCTGAAAAAGCCGAAGGCTGTGCCGAGCACTTTCTCCTCACTCTGCTCCTATCCCGGCGTCAGCCCGGAATAACTCGCCAGGGCCTTCGGACATATTGGGGATGGCTACTAGCACTGGCTTGCATCGAACGCCCCGCTACTACGCTCCGTCACCGCTGAAACAACTAGCTAGTGCCGCCGCTGAAGTCAAGCTAGATCTTATTGGTTATGTCACGGCAAAGATGCCTTTCTCCTTTCCAAGTTGGAGGGAAATCACACGATTTCACACGAATACTCGTGTTTCTGCACTTATTAGGTTTCCTTCTACT
>Ga0315289_10000992_pt1 | contig 44179 bp, 48 predicted proteins | sample YL17G11_40_MG_FD_203452 | JGI IMG/M metagenome (GOLD analysis project Ga0315289, IMG submission 203452) | Sediment microbial communities from Yellowstone Lake, YNP, Wyoming, USA - YL17G11_40 | ecosystem: Environmental > Aquatic > Freshwater > Lake > Sediment | place: USA: Wyoming | collected... | reverse complement strand
TCGAGGCAGACCGACCCCGTGTTCGTGTTCGGCGTGAGCAAGCGCACCGGGAGGATCGTCGGCATAAAGAAGCAGGACCGGCTGCACGTGCACATCGCGGGGCGCACGCAGATGGGGAAGTCGACGCTCCTCAAGACGATGATCATCCAGAATATGCGCGACGGCGACGGCGTGATCCTCATCGACCCCCACGGCGACCTCGCGCTGCAGGTGCTCAGCCACGTCCCGGAGGAACGTATCGGCGATGTGGTGTACATAGACCCCACCACCCGCAAGGACTTCGGCAAGGTGGTGAAGTTCAACTTCCTGGAGTGCGAGAACTCCGACGAGGAGGGGATGGTGATGAACACCTTCCTCGATTCGCTGCACAAGATCCACAAGGAGTTCTGGGGGCCGAGGCTGAGCATGTGCACCCAGAACGCCATCCTCGCGATCTTCGAGGCGGTGCCGCAGCTGGCGGGGCAGAACCGCGCGGGCGGCGGGACGTACGGCAAAAAGGCCACCCTCAGCGACCTCGCGGGGATGCTCTCGGACCAAAACGTCCGCGAGCAGATCCTGCCGAAGGTGACCGACCAGGATGTGCGGAGGTTCTGGAGGCAGACCTTCCCCATAATGCCGCCCGAGGCGAGCCAGGCCGCGCAGACGAAGATATACAGGCTCATCCAGGACCCAATCATAACCCCCCTCTTTGACACGACGACGAGCACGATAGATTTCAAGGAACTCATAAACGGCGGCAAGATAGTGATAATCCGCCTCCCGATCGGGAAGATGTCGGGCGACCTGCAGAACTTCCTCGGCTCGATGCTGCTCTCGCGGATATACCTGGCGGGGATGGAGAGGGAGGCGCTGCCGATCGAGGAGCGCCGTTCGTGCTTCGTTTATGTCGACGAGGCGCCGCGGTTCATCACGGACTCCCTCAAGGACCTGCTGGAGGCGATGGGGAAGTACCACGTGTTCGTGACGCTCGCGTGCCAGCAGATCGCGCAGTACGAGGCGGGGTTCGACGTGCGCGCGCACATCTCCGAGCTGTGCGGGACCCAGATAGTGTTCCCGTGCGACAAGGACACCGCCCGAGCCCTCGAGGAGTACTTCCCCCGCATGGAGAACGGGTACAAGGACTTGATGCGGCTGGCGAAGTACACATTCGCCATATCGACCGAGATAGGCGAGACCAGGGACTGCCAGGTGGTGAAGACGGTGGAGTACGGCTGGGGCGTGGAGGACAAGGTCGAACGCGCGAAGTATATGAACGATATCATAAAGAGCAGCCTGGAAAAATACGGCGCGGAAGTGCTGTCGAAAAAGCGGCTGGGAATCCCGGTGCATGGAGCGGGGCGCGGAGAGGCGGTATCAGTCAAGCTCCTGGCTCCCGCGGATTCGGTCTCCCCGGTGTCTTGGATCACCCTGCTGGAGATCTCCCGACACGACAAGGTCGAGCGCGGGAAGCTGTTCGAGACCCTGAAGAAGGATTTCGGATTCACCACCACGCTGGCCGCTGGCACGGTGAACTACCTCGTGCGCAAGAGCGACGTCGAGGCCCAAGACATCAAGACGGACGTGACCGATCCCAGGACAAGGGAGCGGAGGCGGAAAACGTTCACATACTATACGCTCACCCAGGCTGGCAGGGCGTTCACCGCACCACCCGAGCTGTTCAAGCCCGGTTCCGGGCAGGCGCTCGCCTACACGGCGCGCGGAGGCGGCCCGCTGCACCACGAGCTGATGAAGAAAGTTGTCGAGCAGCACAGGCGGAGCGGGTTCTTCACGATCGAGGATACGGGTGACCCCGGGAGAGGGTTCGAGTGCCCCGACCTGATCGTGTATCCCCTCCAGAGGTATTCGGACGGCGCGGGCGGCGAGACATACGATCCGAAGCTGTGGGGCACCTCCCCATTCGCGGTCGAGATAGAGACCGACCCCGCCGATCACGCGTCAAGGGTCGTGGACAACTTCGTCAAATGCAGGCGGCTGGGATTGGCGGTCGAATTCGTGGTGCCCGACGAGCGCTCCCGCGGCATCGTGTCCAAGTTATTGAAGGAGGCAGGAGCTACCATTGTCGATAACATATCTGAAGGGGTATACAGGCCAGGCAACGCTTCCGTCAGGGTAGTCGAACCTCCAAAAGTCATGGATGAGAAGGAAAAAGAAGCGGAGAAGAAGCGCCTTGAAGAGGAGCAGGTAAGGGGTGAGGTCGGTCCCGAACAGGCTAAACCTCAGGCGGAAAAGAAACCCCCTGCGAGAGAGGTCACCGCCCTCACTAACCCCCCCGAGGGCAAGGTATCGCCACCGGAAGAGTCGGTTACCCCTCAAAATAAGAATATGGACAGGCTGAGGAACGACTTCACGTACTACAAGACGAACGACTACCTGTTCATGCTGAGGAAGAAAAAAGATACTTTTCACCTGACAGCATGCCGGAGAGGCGATTCTAAGAGCAAAGAGATAGATCTCGGGCCGTACGATGGATTGATCGAAAAGATGTGCGGGGAACTCGACATCGACATCGCCGACATCCAGCGGTTGAAGGCGGAGGGTCTGGTTTTCAGGCGAGACTCGCGGGGATACCTAAGGGCACGTGGCACGAAAGATGGTGCACGACCTGATGAATACATCGGGCCATATGAAGAGCCGATCATCAAGCTGTGTAAAAAAGCGGGCGTCGAGATCAAAAACGAGTGAAAGGACGACCTTTGCCGTTTGCTCCAATTTTGGGGCAAACATTTTGGCCGTTTGCCCCAATCGCCCCAATTTTGGAAAAAGTGTGCTCCAGCCCCGCGTAAAACGCGCCTACACGGCGATTTGACTTTGCCCCAACGTTTGCCCCAAATTGAACCGCCATGTTTATATTAGGGCACGGAAAAAGTAATATTGTAATCAAAACTGTGCCTTTGGGCGCACCAAAAAACCGTCATCGGAAAATTCCTTAGTGGAGAATAGATTTCCTGTTGATGGGATTTTTTGAATGTAAGTTTGCAGATTTCGAGTCACGTCAGACGTTTGCCCCATCTTTTTTTAGAAGTCCTTGACGCTTGACTCAAGATCCCCGCGGAAAAAGGAGCAGGTTACCCGAGTACTTGGACGTCCCGCGGGAGCCGATTTGATTTTGAATTTATAGACGTCCACGCGATGATCCGCACGGTGATAGGGGTCGCGCGGGGAGATTCTACCCGAACAAAATGAAGGAGATGATACTGATGCGACAGGACAAAGCACTGTTTGAGTCAAAAAAGATCTACCGCAAAGTGGGCGCCCTCAGGATGCCGCTCCTCATGGCGCCGGACTTGGGCATCGGAGGCAAGGGGTTCTCAGAACGGGCGTTCGATGAACTCGTTGCGGACGCAAGACGCAAAGAGGTGAAGGACATCCTGTTGTGCGGAAATATACTCGAGGGACACGGCGCGCGCAACTCCGAACGGACAGAATTAGCAGCGGAATACCTGAAACGGATCCCGCGGAAGACAAAGATCGCAATGGCGGGCACGAACGGAGAGGCCCTCGAGATGCTGGCGGAAAAGATACCGAATGCGACATACTACGGAGAGGTCGCGACCCTGAAGCTCGGCGACCGCTTCACCTTGATGGCGGTGTACGGCAAGTACGCGTCGTCCGGCACAATACAGGAAATCTTCGCGAAGTTGAGGGTAAAGCCGAACATCCTCGTGATGGGGCGCTTCAATGGAATGCTCTGTGAGGGCGTCCCGCACGGCCGGCTTTTGATAAAGCTGGGGAGGGACACGAGCCTCGCCACGCGCCACGGGATGACCGCCCAGTTGGGGTGGCACATCCTCCACGAGTACGACGAAGAGCACAGCGAAATCGAAGGGAGATACTCTAGAGCGTACTAAAAACCCGCCAAGGACCACAGCGACCATTGTTATGGGTGTGAAGAGCAGCGAAAGCGGGAGAACAAGTCTCCTCACGCTGCTTCTTCACAGCTAACGCGAAGGACTCGCCGTGTCCCCCGCGTATAACCCTTCGGGCACTATTTTTTTTTTCATTTTTTTGGTCTGGGTGAAGGCTCCGCTCCGCCGCGGGTAGTGAGGGTAGTGAACGTGATGCGGCTCCGCTCCGCCTTCACTGAGCTCCCCTCTTCCCGTTCTACGAAGTAAATTCCCTTCTGGACATTGCAGTAAAAAATATGCCGAGGAAGGAGAGAACGAGTATCGCCGTCCCAAAGCCCCAGACTTCCGCCGAGCTTTTTAGTAGATGTATCGCAAACGATTCAGGGATCATAAGAGCTATCCCAATCATAGCTAGGTAAACCCTCTTTCTTCTAAAAATCATGACCACCGCTTTTAGTCCACCCGCAAGTCCCAAGAGTCCAAATGCCCCTATTGGACCGTAAGTTAGTCTATAGTTTGGTATGGGTTCTCCAGGTTCTGGCTTAGAAGGGGGTGGATTGATCGTCCCAGCAGTAAAACTGATCCCAAGGAAGGCGCAAATGCCGGCAGCGATAATTGTCAGCGCTCCCGCAGCCATTAGGGCTCGACCCAAGTTATCACTTCTCCTCCTTTTTAAATCACAAGCGGATTGTCTGTCGCTGATACCCAATCGGAATATTGACTTCCCTCCACGCCATTTTCGTTTATCGGGACGATTGCAAGTCTATACGCCACCTGCAGATGATCTTCTAATTCATTCATGAAGTGAATTTCTTTCTAGACATCACAGCAAAAATCATGCTGAGGGCGACAAGAATTGCTAGGGAGATGTCGATGACCCATGCGCCTTGTGAGGGCTCCCCCAGCAGCGGCGGCCAATAATAAAGTCCTAGTGATCCCGCGACGCCCTCGGGGATCATGAGGGCTATTCCGGCCATTGCGATCCTCACTTTGAAACGGAAGATGCTCAATATTCCGCCGACCATCCCAGACGCAAACCCGAGTAGCCCCAACGCTGCCCAGACGGGATAAGGGGCCCAAGGAGGAGTCAGAGGCTGTCCAGGCTCTGGCGTGTAAAAGGGATGCATAGTATTTGTCAAAGAAACTTTCCCGATGTAGCCACAGATGCAAGCCGCGCTGATTGCCAAAATGCCAGCGATTATGTGGAGTTTGTTTCGTTTAGATGACTTTCTTTGTGATTTCGAGCTTGGCGGCAGAAGACCCCCTCCACTTTGTTACTTGCACCCGCTCACTAAAACAGTTTCGAAGCCTTCGCGCGCTTGCCGTTTTTTATCTCAGGAAGGAAATCACGAAGGGGAGACCTATCAAGACCCCGAATATTATTGCGCAAGTGCTGATCGAAGCCGCTTTTCTGAATGGTATTGACGCATAAACCCCGTGTAACAAGAAAGACAGCAGGATTATCTCCGTAACGCCCACAAGGATTGCTGAAATCCCATACCGAGATAGCCAGTATATCCCAGTACCGAAGGAGCCGGATATCAAGAATACCACGATAGTTCCAAGCATTGTCACCTTGAACATCATGGCTGCGAGTTTATTGACTGAGCTCATATTCACCGTAAAACCAAAGACATTCATTACAAGTGCAGCGGAGCCGAGGTTAACCAAATAATTGAAAATAAATATGCTGAATGCCGCTAGTAAAAGAGCTGCAAATGATTCAGGATTACCCAGAGGAATTATGGAGATCGGATTTGCACTAACCGCTTTTGTTGATGTAATCAGCAATATCGATGCCATCAATAGTACCGAGGACTTTCTCGCAAAGCTTGCAAAGCTCACGCACCTGCCTCCACTTGATTACTTGCGCTCCCTTCCTACTAAAACTTGTTTCGGAACCTTTGCATGCCGCGATTGGGGGCTGGGAACGAAATCCGGTTAGAAGGGCTTTATTATCAGGACCGCGGCGATTATCACCACGATGATGACCGCGGCACCAACGTATATCAACGGGGAAGTTCCACCTGCTTCAGCCGTCGCAGTACATGTGGCGACGTCAACGATCGCGTTATCGGTCTGAGAGGTCACTGTGACCGTTACTTTATCAATCGTGCCTCCTATGGCATCCGAGGGCACGGGCACAATGAGCGTCGCGGTTCTATTCTCCAACGGAGGCACCGTGAGCATGGTCGGCGAGATGCTCGGAGACCAGCTAGCATTGTCGCTGACAGTCAGAGTATAGTTGTCTAAAACATTGCCCGTGTTTGTGACGGTTACTGTATAAGTAAGCATAGCTCCGGGCGAGCCGCTCTGATTGGTAGGCAAAATCGAAACCGATGCTCCGAAAGGAAACCACATGTCGAACTTCGGATTCGCCTCTCGGGTGTCGATAAGGTAGACCTGGGGGAACCAAGGGCCATCTTTGGTCCAGTGATTATCGTCATGAACCTCGTCGTCCTGAAATCGTATGTCGCACCCGATGGTCTCCAGGATCTTATTTGATGCCATGACGTTGCTGTAACCTCCGTAATCTGACTGCTCCATCAGAAGCAGAGCCCCCCCATTTTCCACCCAGCCTGCAATGGCCTGCACCTCACTATCGCTAATCTGGTTCTCGGCTACAACCTGGATCACATCGTAGCTCTTGAGCAACTCGGGAGTTATCGCTCCCCCCTCTCGGGTATCAAGCTCAAATCCGAGCCAATTTTCCAGCGTGTTGAGCCAGCTTGACAGGTTCGAAGCGTTGTTAAAAGCTCCGGAGGTGTAGTAGAACAGGAACTTGTGCTCCCTTGGGTCACCCCAGCCTATGAGCCATCTGACTATCAATGGCATGAGTTTTCCAGCCGCCAATCTCGTGTCATCAAATTCATTCACTGGTGTGCTCTGTAGGATGCCGAGGCCCCCAAGCGCTATGACGCGGCCATTATCTACCAGCTCAGTGGCACCGATCGGCGGAAATTCTTTCAAGTAATAGAGCGCTGGGATCGGCTCTCTCTGTGTCAAATCAATATTGTAGCCCGTCTCCGTTCCGCACATGATCGGTACAGCAGGGAAATTGACGAGGAGGGAGCAAGTGCGGAACCAATAGTAGTTTTCCCCGGTTTCTGGTGAAACTACAGGATATGATGGTAGAGCCGATGCCAGCGAGAGCGAGTACGCGCTGAATAAACTTATCTCTAAAATTAGGAGCGCGCTAGTGATTAGAGCCAGCGGCAAGGCGCCTTTGAAATTTCCACTCCTCACTTGCAGCCTCCGTTCCCTCTTGTGGTTTGTCAAGTCGTCTTAAAGCCTTTGTGTGCCGCCTTCGGGGCTGGAACGTCCTAGATCGCCCAGCGGCGGGCGCGCGGCTCGGTAGCGATAAAAATTAAAATGCCCGATACCTCATGTCCGTAGCCTGCTACCGGGGTTATCGCCAAGTTCACCTAAAAACTGAATGACTAGTCAGTTGCTGGCACATTTTTGAGTACTCCTCTAATAGGAGTTCTCGGCTTGATGACTTAAACAAGGGAGGAAGGAGCCCACTGTTCAGGCTCGACCGCCGCAGGCACGAGTAATGTCTCGCTGTGTTCGCTTCCGTCGGTATCGGTGAAGACCGAATCAAACAGACAGACAGGGGTTAAATAATCCTGCTGTTCGGTAAGACGTGCCAAGTAATATCCAAGCCTTACGCCCTCAATTTTTATCGTTTTTATAGAACTGAGAGGGCGTGTAATCACCTGCCCTGAACTCAGTCGATCTAGTATTTCTTCAGGAGCCGCTACAGCTATTCTTCCATCCTCCTCCTCAAAACTTCTCCACACTAATGCGGAGCCAGTAATTATTCCACCTTCCCTCACGCTAGCGCCTACGGCAGCACTATAGATTGGAAATTCCCTAAATTTGATTTGGTATTCCACGCTCAGGTAATCAATATTCCTAATGTTTTCATAGTGGTTTTCTCTCCATACATCCGGTATTGTGGTTATCGATCCGGGGCCAACACTGGAAAATTCTATTTTGACATCTGGGTTTTTCGGCATCAATCCGCAAGCCTCCATCTTTTCCAGGAGGTTTTCAACGACTATAACGGCCTCTTCGTTCGTGAGGGTGGTTACGGGCGGTAAACCAGTCGGGTCCCTATGATACACTACTTTTCCAGACCTGTATATGGTGAGAGAACTATGCGGCGACTTGATTCCTAGGCATCCCCCATCGGCGATACTCAATATGTCTGATTCTTCCTCGACCTCACCGCTGAAGCCGAAAATATTCTCAGCAACTCCTTTCACGAACTCATTATCTATGTTTTCATAAATTACCCGAAGGCACGGCATTTCGGTCAGTATGCTGGGAAGGGAGGACGGAATGACAAGTTCTGTCTCTTCCGTCGAATAAACGCCAGGAGGGACAATAATGGTCTTGTAGCTAATATCTGATGTGGGTTTAACGTCAGGCCGGGAAACCAATATGATCGATAAGAAACACGCAAATGCCAATGCTACTGCCAACGCAATTTTTCTCATAACATCATCCCCATCCTCCTACCACCTCTCCCCACTCTACACACTGCGCTCTCGTGTATAAATACCAAAACCAATAATCCTCCTGGGAACCCCCAAAATAGCCAGGGTCGGAATACATGCCGCTACCAAAGCCCGGAAGACATTCATTCCCGTAATCTTTTTCGATAGTATCGTTTGGGCCTATAAGGCATGCTCGTAATACCGCCACCCACTTATCTGAATTGTTACAATCTTGGCCAGTCTTGATCCAAGCATCTTTTATGCCCATATTTTGGCTTATGTGTATGGCAAAGACTGTGCCAAAGTCGTCCCACCAAGGTGAATCCGTGTGGAAACCAGTTATTCCGTGAAGGTGATGGTCGAACAAGGAGTAGTGCCAACCAAGGCCATCCTCCTCCAGCAGATTACAGCATCGCGTGAACGCCCATTCCATGTCACCGTTCCCCCATTCACAGTTCCCTAGGGGAATGTTCGTCGCTGGTTCAGAAGCAAGAGGAGTACCAGGGACCTGAAAAACCCCCGGGTTCCCGTGAAAAACTATGTAGGCGAAGTCGACAGCATCTGCATACCTATTATCCTGACCACCCAATCCTGGTTTTATGAAATGATTTTCCCTAGCTTGGTTTTGCCAGAATTTAAACTTTAAATTATAACCTTTTTGCGCATCCCGCAGCGTCTCCCAGAACCCTAGAGCATCCGGTTCACCGTTGGGGGTGTAACGGATGTACCATATGCCCACATTTCTATCATAGTCGTAATCGTCTGGGTAAGTTTGAGGAGGAGGCACGCTAACACTAAGCTGGTAAGAACAACTGTGCACTTTTCCATCTGCCCCATTTCCCCTGATGGTTATCGTATAGGTACCAGCCGCTGGCGAACCGACTTCTAACGTCATGTTGGAGCCGAAGGGAGGCGTGCCGCTCTGAGGACTCAAATTGTAATGAATCCTATCATACGTTAAACTACCAGGTATTTCGACGCTCAAGTTTACCGTTTGATTGTACCCCCCTACGCTAGTAACCGAAACAGTTATTTGACCGGCGCAGCTTCCTTGTTGCACGGGCCCGCTCGTCGGGCTAACCGAAATGCTGAAATCGGGGCTGGGTGGGTTCGATATCGCCACAGCCAGCGAGCTCGACCATCCGCTCGTCGCGTAGTTGCTGTCCTGAGCTTGGGCTTTTATCTGATAGGTGCCCGGTGAACTCCAAGAGTGCGATTCGTATGCAAACCAGCCAGAACATGCCCAATCAGTCCAGTCGCTGATGCTTCCGTCGCCCCAGTCGAAGCGATACCTTACATCATTACCATCGGGGTCCGTCGCGGAGGTCGAATAGGTGTATGAGGTCCCCGTGTAACCTGAGGTCGGGCCGGAGGGCTTACTAGGGGTGTTCGGTGGTCTGTTTGACGTAGATATGACCACTGTTAAAGAGCTCGACACTGCGCTATCCGCACCATGGATATCCTGGGCCTTCGCCATCACGTAGTATGTGCCTGGCGAACTCCACGAGTGAGATGCACTAGCGGTCGAGCCTGAACTCACCCAGCCCGTCCACGTCCCAGTAGTACCGTCGCCCCAGCTGAAGTAGTACCTCACCTGATCTCCATCGGGATCTGTAGCAGATGTCGAATAAGTGTACGACGTTCCCGTGTAACCCGAGATCGGGCCAAAGGGCGTCGGGGTAGTTGGAGCGTGGTTGACGACTGTTATACAAAAATCGTCGACGTAGAGCGTTCGCTGGTTATGGCCGCTCAGGCACTTTACTTGGATTTTGATGCAGCAGTTTGAATGATTGGTGAACATAGAAAGGTTCTGGTCGGCGGAGAACTGCGTCCAACTTGTGGCATTTGAAATGTTGGTCCAGTCTCTCAAAACAAACCAAGTGTTGCCACCATTATTTGAGCCGATGAGCCGCATCAGTCTGACTGTCGTGTCAACCGAGGTAATTCTATACCAGTAACTTATGCTGGCGCAAACCTTGCCCGAGAAATCGACGTTCACAAAGAGCCTTCGGGTGTCGTCTCCAGTAGTGGTGATAGCTGCGCCCGCTGAAAGGCTTCCACTATGTTTTTGTGACGCTTTATAATACCACTGGTTACTGCCCCAGTTAGCTTCGTTTATTACCGCATTCGCCGATCCACTTTCGAACCCTTGATAATACGGAAAAGTGCTGACGGCCCCGCCGGCGAGACTGGTCGAAAACGCAGCGATCGGGACGCCGAGCATCATTACAATAAGAGCCATTACCAGAAACCGCTTTTTCAAGTTCGCAAACATTGGAGCGTGTTCAGACATTTTTCGCCTCAGCCCTCAAGACACTTTATTGGGAGCCTATTTAAAGCCACGCCAAAAGTGAGCTTTGCACATTAATTATGGTCTGCACATTTATTCAGCCGCTTGCACATTAATTCGATCCTGCGCATTAATTACGGAAATGACTGTCCATAGGGCTTCAAATCCCTTCCCCCGCACCACTCTGATGCCGTTAAACTACCCCTTTCTTTACCGATACAGGAATACTGGGCATGTCGTGGATATATCCGAACCCGCACCGTTCGGGGCGTCCAGGTGGATGATTATCGTTGCATCATAATACCCGCCCAGCCGCCCGCTTGCCCATATGCCGATCGGAAGGTCGAACCAATCGGGGCAGCCCGGTTCGGCAAAGGTTGCGCCGTTTTCAATCGTTCTCGTTATCGATCCAGATCCGCTTACATGAGTAGTTCCCTCAATCCAATCTATTGTCCCCGTTATCGTCACCGTTCCGTTTTCGGACGCATCGCCGCTTTGCCAGCTCGCGCTTCCCGCCACCTTCACGTAAGCGGTGCACGTGCAATTGTCCCCCACTTTATATGACGGACTCCGCGTACCCACCGAAGAAATGCTCAAACAAGCCCCGCTTTCGGACATGTTTTCCACGGCGGAAAATGCGGGTCTACCCGAGTTCGGACTGAAATTAGCTATTCCAAGCGCGGCCAGCACCACGACCACAACCGAAACGCACAGCACCGAACGCCTCACGCGGTCACCGCCCCAGGGCCTCCTTCCAGACTTTTCGACGTGCTCCGGCGCAGGTACATGTCCCGTTCAACCTGCTTCGCGTCGTCGTAGCTGTCATATCCGTCTCGGGCGAGCACGTAGCCGAGCGCAAAGGCGCCGATCGCTATCACGATGTTCCCCGCGGAATACGGCGCCAGGATCTCTTGGACAGACAACCAGGATCTACCGTTCAGAAGCAGCACGATGCCCACCAACATCAATACCACACCGCTGGCAAACCGCCGGAGTCCGGACTGCTCAATCTCCGCCTGTCTCTTTTTCGAGGTCAACAGCGTCAGCCCGCTCACCATACCCAACACGGTCACCTCGACAAAAGTCCAACGCCACAGAGATTTATCGGATCCCTCATAGCCCACACCAAAACCGGTGTAGGTCACATAGATCAAGCCGGCTAAGAAGAGGACGCATGTCGCGCGATAGAAGTGTTTTGATTTGAAAATGCCCGCGGAAGTTGGCTTCACGATCTTCTCCCCACTCCTCCTTTCTCGTTGGCCGCGGTAGCTAGCCCAGCGACCAAGACGAGGGCAACAATGCACAGCACCGAACGCCTCATGCAGTCACCGCCCCAGAGCCTCCTTCCAGACTTTTTCGACGTGCTCCGCCCCGCCTCCATGTTCTCTTCCTGAGCGCTCCAGGTTCACTGCCCCCTCAGGTACATGTCGCGTTGCACATGCCTGGCGTCTTGATATTCGCCCCACCCCATGTAGGCGAGGATGAGACCAAAAATCATGAGAAAGCCGCCGGCAAGGAAAACGCCCATGAAGTTTGAAGTGGGTATGCACCAAGACCCTAAACCACCGAACAGGAGACAGATGCCGATCAAAAACTTGATCAGACCTCTCCGCTTCATCTCCTCTTGGCGTTGCTGCGCGACTTCTTTGCTTACATGTTCTTTTGGCATTTAAATCACCCCCTAGCGGCGCCCAACGGACTTTCAACGAGCGCGCTGAGGCCTTTCTCAACCATTACCGAAGCTGTGTGTTTCGGTATTTTTCTCCCTCCAAAATTATATGGTGTCCTTCGTTTTAAAAGGTTCGTTTTACTGAACTTGGCTCTATAATTCGTGCCACAGTATTATCAAGTGAACATCGCACACCTCACACGGATTAAATGAAGATCTCGGACATGATGGAGGCCCCCTGCGCGCGAATCCTGTTGTTCCTCCGTGACCAAGAGGAGGTGAGGCACTCCAAGCTGTCCGCGCTCATCCCGAGCCGCGGAACCCTCTCGTTGAACCTGAAGCACTTGGAGCGGGAGGGGCTGATCCAAAGACGGGTCGTCGCGACGAAGCCGATCCAGTCCCTTTACTCCCTGACCGAAAAGGGGGCGAGGGTCGCCGGGAAGCTCGCGGAGGTCAGGAAGATTCTCCAAAGGTGACCGGGCCGCTCCCAGCCGGCCGCGGTCGTCAGCAGATTTTCCGCATCAACTCCGTGAGGAAGAGCACCACCACGCCCATACGACCGCGAACGCGCCAACCGCCATCGCCGCGCAGTACGTCGGCATCACCCATTTGAAAAGCCCCGTGCCGAACGGGAACACGTACCACGTCAGCGCCCCCAGGGCAGCCGGAATCAAGAACATCGTCAGGAACGTTGCGAGCAGGACAATGGCTCGTGGGTTACCCGGACCGAGCCCTCTTACCGCGTGATTCGCCGCGTATTCCGCCGTGATTAATCCGGCAAAAGCGAAGACGGCGATCGCGAGGGGCCTGCCGAGGAACCCGATGAGCATCGCGAAAATGCGGTAGGGGTCGTTCAGGACCACGTAGAACCCGACCGCGAAAAGCACCCAGAACGCTGCGAGCGCCGCGGCGAAAAATATCGTGTGCCTGATGCTGGAAATCACCGGCACGGGCGCCGTCGGACGAATCTCTGGTTTTGTTCTCGGACTGGGGATTTTCAAAGGCCTTGACCTCCTCGCTGGCCTGGGCTTGATCCACCTCTCGAGCTTTGGTCCCTCGCGGGCGGCTGGCAGGCGTCTGTCCGCCTCATCCCAGAAGCTCGCCTCGCCGCCGTTGACCATGAAGCGCACGAACCGGTCGGGCTCCCCCACGATCGGGAACTTCTCGGCCCAGACAGCGAATCTGTCGTTCGAGAGCACCTTGCACCCGTGCTTCGATGCGTGGTCGAGCACCCAGTAGTCAGCCGGGGTTCCAGCGGGTATGTCGCGCACAACCCCCGTCGCGATCATCGCGCGGAGCTTCGCTGGGTCGTCGACGTCGTACTTCCTGCTTGCGTCCACCCAAACGACCGGCTTCCACCCGGCCTTCTTCAGTTCTTTGATCACCAGCTCCAGGTTTTTTACCCTGGGCGTCGCGGACGTACCCCCTCCGAACAGCACGTTCGAGCCGTCGACCGCAATTTCCCTCGTGCCTTTCGGGGGAGGGGGCGCCATTTCCATCACCCGAACATCTTGTCGGGCTCGCCGCTCTCACGCGGGCCCGCAGCCTCTGTTTCCTCGTCGCTCGGGGCCAGTTCCCTCAGCCCAATCTTCTCGAGGATCTTCCGGTAGGTCTCCTGCGTGACCGGGGGGCCGAACCGCGTCACCAAGATATCCGCCGCTATCATCGCCGCCAGGGTCCCCTCGTTCGGGTCCGACCTCTTTGAGATGAAACTTATCACCGCACCGCAGAGCCCGTCGACGTGTTTCGCGTTCGCCCCCCTGCCGCGCGCGCGGGTTTCGCCGCCATCGCGCGTGAGTACGTTCGGGGAATTCACACCAGTCCTCCACCCACTTTGGCACCTTGGGCAACGGTACCACGTGAGGTTGCCTTCGAACGACACCTCCAGCGGCACCGCGCACCGTGGGCAAACCTGGCCCAGCTCTACGATCCTCCACTCGCGCTCGTGTTTTATCAGCCCCCTGCGCCTCAGCCGGGCAAGCGGGCCTATCTTTTCAATACCCATCCGCCTCACCTCCGTTATTTTCGCGAAACTTCAACATCGGGGTATCGCGTCGGAAATACGCCGAGCTTCGTACGGCTCTGGCCACCCCATCCAGCCTTTCGTTCAAGTAGCATGCCCCGCGCCGGTTCTCCATAGTTATCAGTATAATCTATACGTATAGCAGGTATATAAATCTTACGGATGATTTATAAGTATGAATGATCAATGGTAAATCGATGCACATGTCCGGGGTAGCGAATAGGATCCTTCTGCTCCTCAAAGAGAGCCCGCGCCAGACACCCATATCCATAGCGGGCCGGTTGAACGCCTCCGTTTCGACGGTCAGGAACGCGCTCGTGATCCTGTCCGATCTAAAGCTCGTTGAGGCCAGGGTCAGGGGGCTGTACGAGATAACGCCACTAGGAGAGCGCCTTTTGAAGGATACCTCAAGAGCAAAATAGCGGGGGTAATAAAAAGGGATGTCCAAGCGGATCAGTATAGGACTGTTATGTATTCTCTAACACCAAGAGGCACGCAAATAGTTGAACTTGTGAAAAAGATAGAGAGGACAAGATAAGATTTTCATTTTTGAAAAGCAGGAATTATTATATTCCCACGGTGATGGGGCCGATTCGCCGGCTTTCGTTCTTTTTAATATGACAATTCAAAATATTAGATACGCGACAATTAATAGATATTGAGGCTAGGAGGTAATTGAATAGGCGAACTTCCAACTTGGTTGTCTAAACACCGCCATCAGTATTGGACTTGGGAGTACAACATTCTAAACTACTTCGCGAACGCCATGAAAATTAACGAGTTCTTCAAATGCGAAAGATGCAATAGCTGCTGCAAGATTCCTGCTCAAATCCAAGCAGAAGATATTGTGAGGATAGCTAAACATCTAAACATGCAAACAAATATTTTTTTGGAAAAGTTTGGCGCCGAACGTAGCGATGCAACCCTGTACTTGCGTTATCCGTGCCCGTTTCTCACAGACCAAGGATGTAAGATTTACGAAGTGAGACCTCTTAGCTGCGCAATGTTCCCATTCGCAATTGTCACCCCTATTGTTTCAATCAACCGAGAATGTGTGCTCGCAAACAGGATATTTGCTGCATTCATGAACCTTGCTGGAAAAGAACTCGCTGAACTTTTGGATAATAAAGACTTGGAGGCAAGAGCCGAGTTGAAAAAAATGCTTGAATACAGAGAAGCAGAAATAGGCAAACGATTTTCTAATGAAATCCCAATGGATCCAACACAGCATTTTTACGTCTCATATAGGCTCCTCAGTTTATTTGTTGAACGATTGCTGGGTAAAAACGCATAACGTGGTGTAAAAGCGTTGAAATAAAGTCTAATACAAAGAGCTGGTTTTTCCCTTTATATACATCGCTTAGAAAAATAGAGATTGAGGCAGCAGAATGAAAAACAAATCGATTAGAGGAATCGAAGAGATAAGAAATGAGCTGGGATCCATAAAAGATGAAATCGAAAAGAAAAAAATCGACTCAGATAAAAAAGTTGACGAGTTCATAGCTGATTTAGAAACAAGTGTTGATAATATCGAGCAACAAATAGATCAAAAAGTTGGTGGAATAGAATCAGAAATAAGACAAAATCTTAATGTAGCTTCTACTTCTAGCAAAACGTTTTTGGATACTTTGAGTCATCATCGCAAGGTAACAAGGGCTGCTTTTCGAAGTATTTTGTTGGTATTCTTTGTTTTTTTGTCGGGTTTGATCGTCTTGGGAGTTCCATCAAATGAAGCAAGAATTCTTTTATTCACGACTCTCATCGTCGCTTTTTCGCTAATTTACTATAGTATAAAAGAAACTATTGAATTGAATTCAAAAAATATGGAAAATGCTCTTAACCCCTTTAGTGCAGACCTTTCGTTAAAAGATTTGGTAACTCCAAAAATACCACTTGAAAAAATGCCACGGCTTGATAAATTACGACAGGTCTTTGGTGGAGTTTTGGCTTCGATAAGCAAGGTAATCCCAGGAGTAAACAACGCGTATACGGAGCTTACTCTTTTAGCCAAATTTGGAAAGAAAGTTAAAGAGTTTAAATCGACTTTGGAGCACTACAATATTAAGTTAATAAGCGACCCCCCATTTTTTGACAATTTGGAAAAATATGCTCCTGCAGAAGCGAGGATTATTGATGATGAATCCTTATGGGAAGAAATTATTGTTAAAAAAATAACCTCAGAACTAGAGCATTCCCAACCCAATATCTCAAATGATGTCATTTCTCTACTTTACAAAGAGCATAACGACCGAGATACGCAAAACACCTTTAGAAAAATAAAAGAAGATGAAAAAGAATTGAAAAACCTAGCGAACATAATATTCGACAGCGGAAGATTAACCAAGCCACCCGGCAACTTGAATTATGATGTTGAAGATGTACATGTGCTTTTAAAAAATTTCGAAGATTTTGATCTCTCACAAGCCAATAATCTTCTTTCAATCGCTCTCCGGCAACTTGATTATATCCAATCGTATAGAGATTTTCTTTTAAAAAATGGGATTAAAGTAGATATTGCGCCGACTATAAAATTCGTTTTAGAAAAAGTGGATAAAAACGTCAATTCTTTTGAAGGTCAAGTGATAGATTTAGCTTATAAATTTGGGCAGAATTGTTACAAAAATATTCTTTCATCTAGAGATCTAACAGATGGTTTTGCAAGGGCTTCCGTTTCAATTAAATTTAACAGCGAAATTTCACTGAGAAAAATAGCATGTGAACTTTCGTCTAATCACGTAGCCGTCGCAGTAATCAGAGCCTATCAAGAAAAAAAGAAAGAACGCGGAGGCGAGTTTGTAACTTTAGAAGACCTAGTCAAAGATTTGGACCTAATAAATTCTATCATCAAAAAGAGAAATGAGATAGATTTCAAATTTTTAGAATCTGAACTCAAGGAAGGCAAGTGGTATGACAGCACCTCTGATTATCTTAAAGCAATGATAGAAAACATGAAAAAAGAGTTAAAAACACAAATAGAAAAAGTTGAGAAATTTATTATCCTAAAAGATGCCGTTAGGAAGACGTTCGAAGAAGTAAAAATTGGGACTATTGAAAAAGCGATTGATGCTCAAGTATTTAGCGCATACCTGATAATGTCGAGTGCCTCCTCTGGAGAATTGGCACCTTTGATCGATACACTTTCATTGAGAGATTTGGAAAAACCCGAAGAAAGAAGATGGGAATGGAAAGATAACAGCACCACCGATAGAATAAAGAAACAATATGGAGTAAAACCGCGTTACGATTTTATGAAATATTCCCATAGCACATGGGTAGGAATATTAAAAAGGGGAGAACCATTCACAGAGTTTAAAAACAACTTTTTAGAGGATTTGAAAAAAGTTCTTGAAAAGGAAAAGAAAATTCTTGAGAAGACGGGACGGAAATTTAATATCGGATTAGTTATTCAAAGGATTACTCCCTCAAAATACAGTTTTGGTATTTTGGATGATGTACCTGAGGACATAAATATCAAAGATTTGGAAATAGCGCGGTATGTAGCAAAGCTTGCAAGCGACCACATATCGGAAGAGGAGCAAGCTAGTGTAATGACTTTCGATAGGGATGTAGATCTGCTAAAGATTTTAGACACGAAGTCAATTTTTGAATTGATTAGAGTTGAAAATGATGATATTACAGGTAAAGAAAGCAAAACATTAGAAAGTGATAGCCTGAAAAAAGAAGTTTTGAGTGAGCTAAAAACTAGATTGGAAGTAAAATCTTTCAAGTCTCTTGCTTTAGATCTTGCAGGAAATGCGATTCCTGAAAATAGTGTTTTAGATGTGTTAGCGAGTGTATTCTCCAAAAATAATTTGAGAAGAGCAAACACATTTTCAAAACGTCTTGTGAATATACTAAAAGAATTAGCTGTACTTTACGAGCTACAGCACAGGTGATGTTTAAACTCTAATACAAAGATAGAAATCGAGTGATTTGTTGCAAGGATCTTTTTAATTGAAAAACAATTATAACAAAAAATAGGTGGTGAAAATGGAAGCCAAAAACACATTACCTCAGTTATGGTGGGAGCGATACAGGCGGGGTTTAAAGATTTAGAAGCAAGTATCTATCGGTGAATCCAATGTACAATATGTATTGGTTTTTGGATTCTGTTCCAACAAAAGATCTTGGGCTTACTGTAAATGGGATAAAGAGTGGAGAAGACCATTATGTTATTGGGGGCATAGCAGGCGATTTAGCAGGTATAATTGGAGTATATTCTACTCTTGGTTTAAACAAGACATCTACAGGTCGCAAGTTTATAAAAAATTCAGAAAATTTACGTCTGGCTAACACTGTTTTAAATAACCTCATTGATTCTGGAAAAATACTTGTTTTTGGAACGGTTTTTTATCACTCAGAAATCCCAACGATTTTCAAGCAAAACCCAGACCTATTTGTTTCAAGTGATAATCCAAGAGAAGTTGGTGTAGCTGGTATGAGGGGTCGTGCATTTGCACAAACGGTTTGGATATTCATGGATCATGTGTTAAAGCAAAGCCCATATATCAATCCCATTGTTTGTTTAGATAATGAAGATCCCGTGATACAACAGTCGGTCAAATTTCATTTTAACAACCAATTAGCAAGACCAAAGCCAGAGGCGGAGATTAAAGTGCAGAGTATAGATAAAGCAAGAAAAGACGAACCCAAAGGTTACATTGTTTCTGATATAATCTGTTCAATACTTGGGAATTATATCAAGTTTCCAGATAGACATGAAAACTTTGATGATTTAATCACGAAATCCATTAAATTTGATTCTAAACTTGAGGTAGAACAAATTGATGGAACTCAATTAAAGTGCCGTTTTAGAACAGACCCAGTATCAAAATGGACTTTGGGAGCAAACTCCAGACTTGGATAAAAGGCGATACTGACGAGGTTATTACTTTCGGTGACCCCTCTCTCTGGGGGCATGTTTTAGAGGATTTGAGTCGAAGAAGTGTTTGTGGGCATGACCATTGATGAGAAGGAAGGCGACCCAGAGCCCCACGACTTGCACACCTCGCAAGCCGAACTGGGGCTCTGGTTCCTTTTCACCAGTTCTTTATTGGGCATTGGAGCAACGGAGTGATTACTCTAAAGCCAAAGTGAAGCAATGCGGGCGGGGTTTAGGCACCGTTGAAAATTCCTTCTAGACAGAGCACACTCAACTTTCCTTCAGTCTTATTTTCTTTACAGGTTTCACCTAAATCACATTTTGTACACAGACGAGACAGATCACAAACCAGTGTTCCATTCTTCTCATGCATTTCGTAGAGGAGTTTTAGATACTTCCCCTCAGCTATTCTCGGAACTTTGTCCTTGTTTCCTAACCCGAACCATTCATACAAACGTTTTCCACCCTTGCCGGAATTACATTTTTTGCAAATTCTCACCGCATTTTCAGGCAAATCTGGGCCGCCGCAACATCTAGGGAGTATATGCTCCGTCGTAAGATTTTCTTTAGAACCACAATAAACACACTCATTCGGCTTTTCGTGTTCCTTTGTCCACTCGCGGATTGTTGTTGACCATTTTATCTTTTTATCGCGCAATTCGGTGAATTTGTTCATCTGGAAAGCCCGCTGACTTATCCCAAAACCAGCAGATTTAGAAATAAGTTTAGCGTATTGCCAAAAAATTAAATCTCTGATTGTTTTGACAGCGGGCGGCGGCGTTTTAACACCTACTTCAAACTTTCCTCAATGATTTTCTCTTCTTCTTCAGTTATGCCATAGAGATCAAAAACGAGATTATCTATTTCAGCTTCGATACTACCGCTATCGGCTTCGTCCTTCTTTTTAGACCTTAGAATTTCATCAACCTTGGAAACAATCCCTTCAGCATATTTTTTCTCTTTTTCACTCTTGGGTTCGAGAATAGGTATTTGGTTCAAGTAAGAAGTCATGTAACGATAATATTTACCACTCGCATATGGACTTATCTGCTTTATGAAAAACTCCAGTGCTCGAGAGTTCAGCAATCCAAGCACATATTTGTAATTACTGAGTTTTTTATCTTTTAGTATTATACCGTAGCAGTCATGATCAAAATAGAAGTTGAAGTTGTCTAGAGCAAAGTTATTGTTTCTGGATAAGTTAGGTGTAATAATCTTCAATTGCTCGAACGCTGATTTTTCTTTTGAGTGTATTACTGGCCACCAACACCCAAGGAGGTCCAGTACACTTTTCCCATAATATTTTCTTTTTTCAAGTAAAGCGCGATGACTTAATAAATACTGATAAAGTTTGGGATTTTTTCTAATCATGATTTCTGATATGGGTGAACCGTCTTCGTTTTGAGGATAAATTACGTATCTCCCTTTCCATTTTATAGAATACCTACGTACATCTTTCCCTTTTGGAACTGGTTTCATAAATTCGAGCTCAGGACTTAATTCTTTGGCTTTCGCTTCGTCTACAAAATATATTTCATTTGCACCTGTGATGAAACCCTCGTGTATTTTCTCCCGGATATTTTTTAGTGGCGTGCCAATCGATTTTATTTTTTCAAAGAGTTCTTTTTCAATTTTTGAACCCAAAAACCATTCGGACCCGAAAACTTTTGGTTTTACTGTTGTAATGACAAAATGTTCTGTCTTCTTAGTTTTCTCCGAAATGCTACTCTTTATATCATTTAATAGAGAATCCGATGCTGATAACACTTTAACTATCTTAGTCTCAGGAATATCCCCTTTTCCAAGAATAAGTATACATGGATAGTTTGTAACATCCGAAAACACGCCAGAATCCCCGAAGTCGAGAATTTGGGCTATCTTTGTTTCTTTAACAATTAGTTCTCTGATTTTTTTCCCATACTCTCTTTGAATAAAAAGATTAGGATTAATGAAGCCGAGTTTGCCAGAATCTTGAATGAGACCTACACCCAGTTCCAGGAATGGTATGTAGATATCAAATTTTCCCATCACACAAGAATATGAACCCTTGATTTTTTTCCTATCAACTTCACTCATTTTCTGTACTCTGACGTAGGGAGGATTTCCTACCACAAAATCGTATTTCTTCTTTTTTAGCTCATCCGTGACCTCTTTATCCTTTGCGAGGCTTTTCCCAGTTTCTCCGTAGAACTGAACTAAATCTGTCTGTTTGGTGGGAATTTCAAGCGAGTCGGTTTCGTAAACTTTGAAGCGCGGAACCTTGAAAGAGCGGTTTTCCTTTATCGCTTTTGAATAGAGATCAATAATTTGGAAAAGCAGGTTCATTTCGCTTATGCTTACTGCGAAAGGATTAATGTCAAAACCATGAATGTGGGTGACAACTGAGTTTATTATCTCCTCGCACTCCTTGGGAGTCAATCGAGCGTAGAATTCTGGCCAGCGCTTACTGTTTAATGCCTCCGCGGGAGTTGCCTTTTCAAATTTGACCGCGTACCGAGCTATCAGCCTTCTTGCCGCGCGAACCAGAAACCCGCCAGAACCGCAGGCTGGGTCAATGAGGTCTTTCCCCTCAATTGCTTTGTTGGGCACATATTCAACTGCATCAAGGATGTAGTCTATCACTTCATCCGGAGTATAGAATTCGCCTAGACGCTTCCTCTCATCCTTTGGAAGATATTTCTCGTAGAGCTTTCCCAGTATGTCTCTGTCAACTTTTGCGAAATTGAACTGATTCAGTATCCAAAGAACCTTGTTCATAACAAGGTCAAGATCGCCATTGCCGCTTTCATACCAGTCTAGCGGGTTGTCATTTTCATAGAAATGATAGTAAATGTTCTTAGCCCCTCCGTATGAGAAGCGGATTATCTGCATGAACAGTTCAGTATTTCCAATCACCGGCTCGCTAAGCTGCTCGCGAAGCTTCTCTATTCCACCGTTTGATATTTTTCTATTAAGTAGACCCTTGTCTTCGGAAATCCTTATGAAAAGAAGGCGGTTAATCAGGACGTATATAGACTCCTTACAGAATACCTGTTTGTTTTCTTCCTCTTTATCATCTGGTCTGTTAGAAAGGGCTTTCCAGATATAATAGCCTGAAAAGGAGGCATATTTCCTGTACTTTCCTTCGGTCCTAAGCTCGAACTTGGCTATCTGGGCAGTTTTGGCGCTTTTTCCAGTCTGTTTTTTCAAATTTTCCAAATCGTCTTTTGTCTGTTTGTATTGGGCGTAGCCCGCGTAGTATTCGTCGAAAGCGCTGTAGGTATACTGCCGAAGTAAATCATTTGAGATGTAGTTTAGCTGCTCAATAAGCTTCTTGAAACCATCTTCGTCAGCAACATCTATTGTTGCATAATAATCGTTAAATTTCGTGTATTTGTCTTCACTCCAGACTTGCGCTTTAGTAAGGTTTTCCAGGTAAAGGATTTGTTCTACTTCCTTTGTTGTAAGCTTGTCCTCTTTTGCCCTCTTTGCCTCTATTATTGATTTGAAATCAACATCTACTTTTAGCCCTCTTTCTCCGTCCTTGTTTATTTGCCATAAAAGAAAGCGATAACCGTTTGTAAGGCCTACAAATTGTGTTGCGGAATCAGCGTATTTTCCTGCTTGGGTTTTCCACTTTTCTGCATTCAGATCTTCTTTTGGTCGCTTAGTTTCGATAACAACAATACGACCCTTGTTTTCGTCGAGCAGAGTAACATCTGTTCTGTTCCTTTCGTATCGGTAGTCTTTGCCTTCGTAACTGAGAACGCCTTCAACGAAGTACTTGCCAAGGCGTGGGCTGAAATCATGTTCAAGCGTGTCTATGTCTATCTCTGAATTAATCTTCCTGAAAGCTTGGAGAACCTTCTCTATGAAGCTTAGAGTTTTATTCTTGTCCCGAATGTTGGATTTAATGTTCATCGCGGGGTCCCCGTGAATGTGGTTCGGGATTTCAGGTATTAAATTACCCTGTTTTGTAGTGGATATTGAACGTCGCCAATATCTTTAGGAGCGGACCCCCGATTTTATGTGCAAAGCAGCTGGAATCGATCTCGGACTTGGTAAAAACCGCTGGCTCTCGCTGATTGAACAAAGTGTGAAAACCAAAAGTATATCGTCGTAATTATTTGGCGAATTCAACTTTCCTTGTTTATTATTATTTCTACTTTTCTAAGTTCACCAATAGTAATCTTTGTGATATAGCCCTTTTCTTTTAAAAAGTCGTCTAGTTTTATAGCAGCGTTTTGGGCAATTTTTCCTGCCGTTTTCATTCCCAATACAAAGAAAACACTCTTATTTTGGGCTACCTGCGTTTTTATGAACCCGATCACATCTTCGATTTTATCAAAACTTTCTACAAATTTTGTTGAATCCTGCCACATATCAATAATCTCGCTAAATGTGTCTATCAGAAGACTATCGGAGTATCCGCGTTTTTTTAAATCATATAAATATTCGAGAATTATTGAAAAGAACGGCGTAGTTGGGAGGTTGACAATTTTTAATAGATATCTTCCATTTGGTCTTTTGGCAATTTGGTTTTTTATTACTATAATTTTATCTCTAAATCGACGCCCAGCTTTTTGATATTCGTCGATTAGTAAACCCGTTCGGATTAAATCGATGTATCGATAATTCGGTATAAGTAGCGATATCGCTCTATAACCCTCATTGTTTTTTAACTCCAAGAGTTTGAGAGCTTCGTTCTTACTTGGGACAAAAGCATATATGTTTTCATTTTGTTTATCTTGAACTACTTTTTTTATTTGTTCGTAACCGATCCGAGAAAACCCATATATCCCTTGCCCAACTAGATAAGTCAAAGCAGTTTTTAACGAAAGATTAGATATCGCTTGCAATATTTTTTTGATTTGTGGAAGCGGCATCTCACCGCTCCATCTTTTCACGGATAAACTTTGAAAGTGCTGGAGCTGTGCCTTCAACAACCTCAAGTGTGCCTGGAAGCAGGGCTGCCTCGTCTATGTGAATAAATTTACCAGGAATTTCTTTTGATTTGATTCTTTGACCAGATGGAAACTTTATATAGCCGTCGTCGTCGACATCGTAATCAAACGCTCGGAGTAGAAGTATTCTCTCGTTTTTTCCCAATTCCTCAAAAATTATCTCATTTGGCACAAGTTCACCTCTCTTGGCGCTTTTACATCTGTATAGTTTCCTTATAAATTTAGGCATTTTCACCATTTTCACCCCCTTCCAAGTCCCGAATTGCAGCGTTTTGGACATTTTGGCTTGAAACCCACGAAGTCCCCAAAACGCCTACCAAATTGACAAGTTTCAGAACCTCCAGAATAAATGTGCAGACAGGACTTTATGTGCAAAGCCTTTGGACGGAGGAGGTCAAAATGAAATGTGACTTTCTCAATTTGTTTTATGTTGAATTTTATGAAATTTTTTTATTTCTTTTCTCATCAACCATAATCTAACGTAATTGATAATTAAGACAATCATTATAATTGATCCCACTGAAAATTGAATCAAGACCGGAACGAAGGTTGAGCCCTGTTGAATCTCTACTTGCGCGTTCCAAAGCATGTGTAAAGAGATCGGAAAAGTTATCGATTTAGCTTTTACCATAAAAACACCATAAAAAAGACCAAGACCAAAGACTGTTAAAAATCCAAGGCCTGATACCGATCTAAAATGTGCTGCTGAGAATAACAATGCAGTTAAAAAAATAGGAATATTTACTGCTTTTTTGTTTGATTTGAAAATTTTCTTGAAATTTCCTTGCATATATCCTCTAAAAAATAGCTCTTCCCCCATTGGCGCGAAAATGACAGATCCCAAGATGGCATATCGAAGTTGGATATCAACTTGAAAGTAACAAATGAATCCTGATATAACAGAAGATAAAATCAAAATAAAAAACATTATGGAATAAATGCGAGGACGAACTCCGCCCAGCCCCAAACGTTGACGCAAGCTTTCTTTTTGTAATTTAATCATTAACAGGGACAATCCTACAAGATAGGCAAAAAAAGGAACTTCGGACAAGCCGACTTCTAGGCATACTATTAGCCCGATGTATAGCAGAATAAGCATCACGAGAAAGACAATTTTCTTCTCGCCCAACCACGAGGTTTTTGAATTTCTGCGGTATTTGGATTTTTTATTCAAGATACGATGGCTTATGACATCTTCTGACATTTTACACCGTATTTCGATACAATTTGATAGCTTATGACGATATTTGACACAACTTGGATTTGAACCCGCAACTGGGCCAAAAAACCGCGTTTTCGCGAGATGTAAAAAGGAATTTTACTCTTGACATTGTACCTGGCTATATCTTGTAAGCCTTCCCCAGCTCAATTCGCTCGTGTACCCGCTCCGCCAGCCCCTTGAACATCTCGGGATGCTCCGTGTGTACTGGAAACAACTGCTTGGGCCTGACCTCTTTGACAATCCCCTCGATCTCACCCCTCGAGCAGTGCCCGGACGCGTGCACCTGGTGGAACCCCAGCCCGAAGTGCTTCAGCCAGTTCTGCATGACCTCCGCCCCAAGATCCTCCTCAGAGTAGGGCTCGGACATCGAGTGGATGAAGTGCCCCCCGTGCTCCGGCTGGATGTCCACGAGCTCGGCGAAGTGGTAGAAGTCCAAGTTGAGCAGCACCTCCGACTGATGTTTGTTGATGAACTCGAAGTTGACCGCGTCCTCGATGTACGGCCGCTCCCACTCAAAATAGTCCTTCTCGACGAACTCACAGCTCTTCTTCCGCCTGGCATAGACGAGAAAGTCGCGGCCGAGCTTGGGCACCTTGAGACCCGTCCCTGCCAGCGTGTCGAGCAGGAGCGCGGCTCTGGTCGATACGACGAATTTTCTGTCGTTGTCCTTGGCCACGTCTGCGAATGTGGTCATGCGGTCGACGTCGCGGCCGTAGAATGTCGCCACGACGAGCTTTTTTGTTTCTGAGACAATTTTGTCGCTCGCCCTCCTGACGTCGTCCTCCCCGCCGACATACGTCCTGTCCTCTTTCGGGACCACCCGGGTGCCCTCACAGACCATGGCGATCGGTTTCTCCTTGGCCGCTCTCTCCACGAACTCCTCCGTCAGCTTTGCGCGCGGCCCGTGCTTCCGGAAGTCGCCAGTGTAGACGACCGCTCCCTCGGAGGTGTGGATGATGAACCCACAGGCGCCCGGGATGGAGTGGTCGACCGCCATCGGCACGACCTCAAGCGAACCCACCTTGATCTTCTTACCGGGCTCGAATGGGCGGTACTCGCGCTCCCCGAAATCGACCGAGCCGCTCTCCTCCCAGGCCTCGACTATCGCGCGCCCGACCTTGCTGATGTGGATGGGGATCGACTCGTCAACGAACTCTAGGTGTGCGATGTGGTCGAAATGGGGGTGGGAGATGAAGACCGCGTCGAACTCTGGCTTGCGGTGCTTGAGGTCGGTGAACTTCAGGGCGTCCTCGGAGTAGAGCCCCTTGATCCTCGGGAGGAGGTCGAACTCGAAGTAGTCGCGGACGCCGAGCACGCCGCGCGCCTGCAGGTAATCGATGAAGTAGTCCTCGCCGTGGGTGAAGCCCTGGCCGAAGTCGAACCATACCCTTGTGTCGCGATCCTCGAGCAGGATCTTGTTGCCGCCGATCTCGTTCACGCCGCCGTAGAAGGTGAGGGTTGTCATTTTATCCATAAACTTTTTCAGCAGATGTTGACACTTCTTTAGGCCCGGATAATCCTATAATTGCATTGTCTATCATTTTAGGTGTAGAAGTATCCATGGGTCGTTTTTTAATGGAAAATTTGGGGTCTCTCGGCTCCCATTTGGATGGGTCAACAATCCCTCTTTTTTCGGCAATGTGTCGGGAAATCTTCACGCAACTCCAATAAGCATCAAAAGTGTCGTAATTGTATGACGAAGAGGGCCGTAAAGGTTGTGAATTTTCATCTTTATCCTCTAGCTTATTCAGAAATTTGAGAATATGTTCTCCGTCTACTGGCATCAATAAATCTGGGACTAGATGGTGAAGAACCTTAGAAACAGCAACTATTGCCCTTTTACTTTTCACGACACGTTTCTGAGCGAGGTATTCATAAGCGTGCTTGACCTCTTCTTTTATTTCCCCTAACCTTGACTGATTTAAGCTTGTTAGCTTGAGTGGCGCCCGAAGGCGTTCGTCCCTCAAGTGCTCTAAACTATTGATTAACTTGTGGTCATTCAAGTTCTCTTGAAATTTCTCAAAATCCTGAAGCCCCACCTCATCTGCTTCAAGTCTATTTGAATGTATTCTGCCTCCTACTAGGTTCATCCCCCAAGCCGTCAGCGTTGCATACAAAAGCTCCGCATACTCAGGGTGACTACAGACTTGGGCATAAGAATTGTATTGGTGCAAAAGATCCCTCAATTTCTTGACTGTTCTGATATGAAAATGCAGACATGGACCCTTGCGAAACATCGAAAAAGAAGCCCTGTCGTTCGTATAAAAATTATGCAAGCCTCTGTCAAAATCTTCAATTAGCCGTTCTAGCTTGACCAGGATAGACCCTCCTTTCCATAATTTGCACAAATTTTCTTAACTCCTTTGAGCTTATCCTCGTACATCTCGTTCACGCCGCCGTAGAAGGTAAGGGTTGTCATATTCAACACGAATTAAGAAGTTAAACTTCGTATATCTCCAATTAATCTTCTATACTCGTCAAGCGGGTAGTGGGGTTCTATCTCCCAAGGATAACGATTATTTTTAGACCAACTAGAGAAAACATAAACACCATCTGCGATTTCCTCAAGCGTGTTTTTGAGTTTTTTTTCTGTTTTACCATGAAATCTAAAAGCAACAAACAAAATCGGCTTTTCTATTTTTTCTCTAATTTCCCCAATTTTTTTCTTATACCCCGATAGTCCTTTGTCGCCATAAAGAGCCCATTTTTTTACTTCTAAAACTAAAAATACATTTTCTACATGAACGGCCACAAATCCCGTCTGTTCATACTCTGGGTTTCCCTTGTACACGATTATGTCAATCTGGCTACTGTAATCAGATTTTTTTAATTTGTGACCTTTCTCTTTCGATAATAGAACTACCCCAGTTCCAAAATTTAGATGTGGGAATTCTTTTTTTAGTTGCTCAATTAAAATTTTCTCACATATTGTACCAGATATCCCAGGATGTCTAAAACCACTTTCATGTGCCCTTTCACATAACTCGACCAATTCTTTTTGCACTTCGTTATTCACCATTACCACCTATTTCGCCCACGCTGCCACGGAGTACAGGAAAGCAAACCTGCCAAGCCACCGAGATGGTTTTGGCTTGTGGTATATTTAGTTTTATGAGTGGGGGGGGCGGCATTCGATTTCAATTCGAACTTGGAATATGATGTTTCTAGAATTTTTTCTTAAATTCAAATGCACAAATCTTTTGCCGAATTTATATACAGAAGCTAGTTTATATTTTCAATCTTTGGAAATATAGGTCGCATTCAAATAACTCCACATTTTTTGCTTTTCTCGCGGCCGATCTGCACGATTCGTCGATTTTGTACGCAACAATAATCAATCGAGGGGTAAAACCTTTTCCATACAATTTCTCATAGGATTTGATTTGATCAACGGCTTCTGCTCCAGCTGTTCCTTTGCATTCAATTATTACGGTTTTACCTTTGCTGTCTTTTGCGATAAAATCTGGTCTTTTTTTCTTACCTATAACAGATTCGACCTTTTCGATTTTAAGACCTAGCTCTAATCTATCTATGGAACGATACAGGAATTTAACCAGTCCCGCTTTGATTATATCCTCGTTTATTAGACCGAGTTTTGAGCCGGACTTGGCACACAGTTTAACAATTTCAATGATTTTTTTGGCTCCCCGCGACCCAACATCGATTTTTGCGACTATGACGCCTCGCTTGCCGAACTGTTCCGCGATTTCTCTTGGGAGATCATGACGATCAAAATGGTGCGGCTCATCCCACCAGTCAACACTCTTTTGATTTGGATACTCGTATTCCTCTCCAATGACGTTGTCTTCGTTAAATTCGTATTTTCCATTTTTTACCTCCCCGATGTAAGCGATGGTGTTGTCCTTGGTATATGCGAAAATGATGTCTCCTTTATTGATGTCTTTTAGAAAGCGCCAAATCTCTGTAGCATTACGTGTTGGTCGCCCCCGCCGCCGTAAACGTTTTATTATTTCTTTCTCATTTTTGAATTTATCTAATCTGCCAAGCGAAGCCCATCCAATAGCGCATATTCCAAGCCTTTTCCATTCTTCCGCAACTTCTTCGACGAATTCGTTATCGTTGTATGTCGTGATTGAAAAAATTTTATGAACCATTATACTCACAAAAAATCATGAGGCAGAGAGATTTATGTGCTTTTTGCTTCGTCATTTGCATTTGTGGTTAACTCATCTCTCTCTTTTCTGGCGAGGAAAATGCGCGCTAAAAGCTTATATGCCAAACTAAATTTGCCGATTTTGTTTTAGCCCATAATCTCTTCGGATCCATTATTTTAAAAAATCTTTTTTTCCCGCTTTTGGGAATAACAACGAATGCAATTTTATATTTACTTCCTAATTTTTGTGCTGTTAATTGCTCAGAATAAGTATAGCCAAAGAAAAAGCCCTTGAGATTCTCATTTATGTCTCTTGCTGAAGATTTTACTTCTATTAATACAGCTTTCTCTAATAATTTTTCAGGTACTTTTCTCAAGGGCGAAGAAGAAACTTGCGATGGCAACTTGATGAGGTCAAAAGTGCCTATGCCAATTTTGTACTTATCGGCCATCATTCTTTTTAATTCATAAGTTGGTTCATGATAACCCGTCTTGGTTCTAATAAGAAATTTTACAGATTCTTTTTCTATCGACATCTTACTCACAATTTGACTATTGCTATTACCCTAATAATGTTAGATATTTATCGCGTATTGTCATGGTTCATCGTGTTGAGCGAGGATCGTCAAGCTGGTTAGGGCCTTCGCGGGTTCAAACTCTGCCCCTCCGCATGATTAAAGCAAACGAACAGAAAAGTTAAAATAGTTCCTTTTGTAACTTTAGTACGGGAAGTTCCATGAGTGAAAAAAGTTCCAAAAAGTGGTTAAAGGCTCAAGTACCAGAAAGCTTGCACAGAAAAGTAAAGTCGGAAGCAGCTGCCTTGGGCTTAAACCTCGAAGAATATATATGCCGGATTATTGAGAAGCGGAAAGTGGCCTAAATGATGGAGCCCGAGTGGAAGAACTACCCAAAAAATATGGGAAATAATCTTCATTCACTCTGCAGCTATATGGCGATGTTTCCCCCATCCATCCCACACTATTTCATACAAAAGTACTCTAAGGAAGGCGATGTTGTTCTTGATCCATTTTCAGGTCGAGGCACAACCTCACTTGAAGCCTGTACGCAGGGACGGATTGGTATTGGGAATGATAAAAACCAACTTGCATACGTTCTTACGTTTGCCAAGACGAATGTGCCCCAACGAGGGCGCATTCTCTCTCGGTTAAAGGATTTAGAAGCTAATTATAACCCAAGTGCGGTTTCAATCGACCAAGTTGAATGGCAAATTAAAATGATTTTTAGTGATTATACTCTCAAGCAGCTCGTTTATCTTCGCGAGAAATTAAATTGGAGAACCAGCAATGTTGATGCATTTATCGCTGCAATGATTTTGGGAATTATGCATGGAAATTCAGAGTGTTACCTATCGCTGAAAATGCCAAACACTTTTTCAATGTCCCCCAATTATGTTCGAGGATTTATTCAAGCACATCGCCTTGAGCGCCCAGTACGAGATACATTTACTTTGCTCGTGAAAAAACTCGATCGGTGTTATCAGAGACCAACAACCAAAGGAAAGGCGTACAATCAAGATGCTCGTCATCTACACTGGATTAAAAATGAATCAGTTAATCTTATCGTTACTTCTCCGCCATATACCCGCGTTATTAGATATGGTGCCTTTAACTGGATTCGTTTATGGTTCCTAAAACAAAATGCTAAAGAAGTGGATTCTCAACTGCTTTGCACACAATCGCTTCCAAAATATCTGGACTTTATGACTGAGGTTCTTATTGAAATACAACGTGTTCTCAAGCCTGAAGGAGTTGCGGTTCTAGTTATCGGAGATGTTCGGGATAAGTATTCGGATTTGGAAGTAAATCTCGCATCTCATGTGTTAAAGTCATGCGCAAAGCCGTTGGCTTTTAAACGCTTAGAGGAAATACGTGAAGACGTGATTCGAGAGGACACGAAAGTATCAAAGATTTGGGGAAAGAAAAAGAGGGGGCAAGCGACGAAAATAGACAGAATTTTAGTTTTAAAAAAAAGTTAGTTTACAAAAGGTGTGTTTCGTACCAACAAATAAGATAAGAATTTTCCCTCGCGTTTGCCAAACTTGCTTATATTGGTTTCATCCACGGAGAAAGAGGTCTAAGTTTATTAATGGTGCGATTGTTTCTTATTGTAGATTGAACTTTAGAAAGGGAGCTAAATGAAAAAGAACGGTGTTCCATATGGAGAGGCGAGGAGACTTGCGTATTTTGTAGTGATTTGTAAAAATCTCTTGTCATCGGGACCTGTTAATGTCGATTTTCTTATTGACAGATTATTACTATATGCTAAAAAGCTTAATCCAAAATTAAAAGAGCATGTTCGGAAAACGGGCATAATGCAATCACGAGCTGTAGCTAGAAATTACTTGAGTTTTTGCAATCGGTTACGATTTTTGGAACTAGAAGGCCGTTTAGCCGTTCCAAATGGGTACACTGTTTTTGTGGGCAATTTGGGCGAATGCGAAAATTTCAGTCTTACTCCTAAAGAGAAAATAGGGCTTTTTTTGCGTCTTGTAGATTTTAATGAGTTCGTGAAGCTGCTTAGCTCTCTGAAAGAGAAGAACTGGGTGAAAGATCATGTTAAACCTGATTTATCTGAACATTTCGTCGAGACTTTCTTTGAGTGGTTCGTTGATTTGGGAATCGTAAAACCCTCGTCGCAGCGTTTCGGCGTCTTCTTTTTGACTAGTTTAGGAGATCATGTGAAAGAAGCCTGCAAGCAATATAAAGACAAATTCGAAATATCGAGAATTTTCGCTTCATACGTTTTGGATGCTCCGATAAAACGTGATCTTGATATATCCGACATTGATTTTTGGAAGCAGTTCACCCCCTCATTTAAACGCCTTTCGCAATACACCCGTAGTGAGATAGATCCAAATCTATACTCGGCGTTGCCGGCAATTCTAGACTTGCAAGTCAATCTTATCCTCAATTTTAAACAGTTATCTTCAATTGAGCGTTTGATTGAAAAACTGAAAAATATATCTATGGGGTATGACGCAATATTTAGTTGGGATCCGCTAGTTGGAGCAGGATATATCAAGTTACATGGGTGAGATATGTGGCCATCAATAAATTAGAAGAAACGGCAATGAACGCATTAGGAATATCTCCAGAAAAAGACCCATTCCCGATATCTTCTCCATTAACCGTTGATTATTGGGCGGATAACAAAGATCTCCAAAAACGAATTATACAAGCACAGCTTGATTCAATACTTTTTGCTTCCAACGCTCTCTACGTCTTTTGGGGACCTTTAGGAGTAGGGAAAACCTTTGCGGCACATTATCTAGCAAATCCGAAAGCTAAACAACTTATAGAAGAAAGCGTGAAGAAGAGCGTTGAACCATTAATCTTTCGAGTAGTTGCCGCGGCCCCCGCAAGGACGGGACAGCTGATATACCCTTTATTCAGAGATATCGTTGAAAAATGCTTTTCTGTAATTTTGAAAGACGAAAAATTGACTCAAGTGTTAACTAAATCATATGACCAGATTGAAAATGGAAAAATCAAGAACGCATTCAGGGATATCCAAAAAAGAATGATTAAAACTTTCGCAGGTCGTTTAAATATTGAAGCAATTAACCAAAGTGAAGGATACAAACTGTTAGTTACGGATAAGAGCAAGTTGGGTAAAATTCAAGATATCAACGAACTTATATCAGTAATTCAGTTCCTTGTGCAGGTTCTTTTGCATCGTTTCACTAGAGTGATAATTGTAATTGATGAACTTGAAAATCTGGCTAAAGCAACACGTGCCGAAACATTTTTAGTCAGCGACCTTCTCAGGAAAATGCATGATGAAATTGACCATGGATTGACGCTAATCTTAATTTTCACCTTTGATTCTTTTGAAGAAGTACAGCAGATGCTCCAAAAATCGTTAGTTGATAGAATTAGAGATAAAATAGAGTTCGATTTTGTCGAAAATGTATCTGACATAACAGAATACATAAACGATTGTATAAAGATGCGTACTGGAACGAATCCAGATGATATAATCGCCCCAGATGTGGTAAAAGAAATTGCGGAAACGCTAAATACCAAGTTCAAAAAACGACTCAGTTTTCGAGATATAAATAAAGAGATGCATCGGATTTTTAGCGAAACTTTTATTCACGCTGGTCAACCGTCTAAATACAAACTTGATTTAGAGCTATACCAAAGTTCTATAAGTTCAATAACCCCTGACGAAGTCATTCAACAGTTAAAGAACGCAGAGTGACGCAAAAATGGAAAGCGGTCAAACGAATGAAAGCGTAACAAACAACCTTCAGACAAGCAAACACATTGTCCTGTTGGCGGACGAGAGTCTTTATGACACGTGGATATTTCTTAATTTTGACATCAAAGAGCTTGAAAAAGTAGAAAGTAGTATCGGACCTGTAATCGCTACTGATACTACTTTTGATTCAATGTTCAGAAAACTCCCCCAAAAACACCGTGGTCTCGATTCGGCACAGAGTTTGATTTGGCAAACAAAGTTCCGACAGGACAACACAAAGTACCGGCAAATTTTAAGCAAGAGCTCCTCCGATTTGGAGGAAACGTTGTGTTCTATTGAAGAGGAATGTAAACACCTTTTAAGTGTGGCACACAAAATCGACGCAGGCGTCTCGAGAGACGACGCTCTTCTCGTAATAAACGCCAAATGGATTCGCTTGAACACCTCTTTCGAACCGATAGTGGTATCGGACGACCGCGATCTACTAACAACGTGTCATCTTATTTCTTCTTGCTATGGTTTGACAATTGGTTTATTGTCGGTGTTTGAAATACTCAGACTTATGGAATTAAGCCTTGCTTTACCAGTATATTGCGAATACCGGGAGTTAAAATCTTTGAAATTGGGAGTGATTGATCAGCGTATTACCAAACAAGAGTTAGAAGAAGAAATTTCCAAGTTGCTGAGAAAAGCTACGATTTCGTGCCACCCCACTTTGGGCAGAAATGACAGAGTTTCGCGAATCATGCGAACTTGACAAGTAGAATGTCAAGCTACCTCAACGTCTTCCTGATCTCCCCCCTCCACTCGCACCTTCCTCATGCGAACTATTTAATTCTTCGAAGCCCTTTGTGCGCCGCCAGCTTGCCGATCCTCGCTTATTTTTCCATGAGAATTAGACCCCGACAAGTTTACAGAACCCTAAATATATACAAATATTAAGATTAACGATTTAATCCAAGCTGGAAATAGGGAGTGAATAATGTGTCAAGAAGACAACCTGAAACCCAGTGGCGATATCTGCTAAACATAGATCCAGATCATCTAGAAGTTCATGATCTTGATAATGAGAAGACAGGTGAAAACGAGTGTCAAATTGACGAGATTTTCCGTGCTAAAAACGCTCGCTACCTTCGAGTGCATGATGAAGATCAGATGGCTAGTTGGCTAAAAAATAACCCGATTTATGATGGATGTTTCTATTGTTTGCCCCGATATCATAGAAAATAGCGAAATTTTGAGCTGGGAGCACCTCATTTTTTTTCATGTCTTTGCTGAGCCGAAGCCGTTGTTTAAGATTTACCTTTGTCAGTCGTTGGCTATCGTTCGGTGAGGCCCTCGAAGAGAGGATCCCCTGCCTCCTTGATTCTGAGGAAATGCCTCCGCAACTTTTCCAACAGAGAAAGAAATTCCCCCATTTCGTGTTTTAATCCTACTGTATGCTCCAACCAGAATGGGCGCTCGCGCGAAGCGCTAGGGAGATCCTCCCGAAACTTGGGGCAGCCAATCAATCGTTTTTCAAATTCAAAAACTGTGTCGTGAATTGTGGGCGAGCAATCCTTCAAAATTTCTCTGCCATCTTTTTCTACTTGGTAAAATGTCTTGAGGAGCCCCTGAAAATACGGGTTCTTTTCCAATTTCCTCACGTTTTCCAGCTCTGGGGCCAATTTAAAATACACGAGTTCTTCGAGGAATAGCCGGGCAAACCTAATCCAGTCGATCCCATAAAACCGCAATCTCCCTCTCTTCTCGTGAAGTTTTACCGCGCCTATTTCCAGCAGCCTGTCCAGCTGCTCCACGACGCTCGATGGGCCGATGCCAAGCTCGGCCGCCATCTCCGTTGGCGTCTTGGGGCTATCTATTAGCGCGAAGAAAACGTTTGTTGTACCTTTGTTGCTCAGCGGATCGAACTTGGTTCTTCCTCTTTTTTTCGCCGCGCCCTTCAACTTATCGTACACCGCTTTCGCTACTTTCGCATCCGCGCGTTTTCCGCTCATTTTGTCAGCTCCCCAGCCATCGTCGTGGTCGCAGTCGCTTTTTTTCTCATGTATTTCCAAATTATGTAGTGTTCGTCCCTTATAAATATTGGCATGTGCCTAAAATTAGGTATGTGCCGAAAGGTTTAAAAACTCAAGATATAATGTAAAAACAGGGATCACGGATGGAAGAGGTACTGATGAAACCCGCAGAAGTCGAAAAGCGAAGCGAAGTGACGCGCGACGAGCAGTGGACGCTATCCCCACCCAAGCGAACCGCAGGAACGTACTCGGTAGTGAAGCCCGCCGTGGGGGCAAACAATGGCAACGCTCAGTTGGAGAATGAAATCCTTGAGCGGATGCCGCCCGCGTTCAAGTTGCTCGTAGAATTTATGCGAAAAACTAATCAGGCTGTGGGGGAAACTATCGACCAACCACAGGAACAGGAGGTGAGAACAATATGATAGCGACCCCCACTAGGCTGTTGAATCGAGGCTTGCCATCTGACGCCGCCATTGCGACAAACCCAATGCTTACGCAGGAGTGGATGAGGGAGTTCGTTGAAGGACTGCAACTGCAACGACAAACCAAAGTGCTGGGCTTTGTTGAACTATTGGAGGCCAACGGAGAAAGCATTGGCACGGTGAAGTGTTACTTGGGAGCCATCCGCACACTCAACGACATACGGGGCAATACTCCATACGAAGATCTGACCCCAGATGACTTTTTGATGTGGCAACGAAATTTGCAAGATAACGGCCACCGCCAAAGCACAATCGAGAAGACAAAGCGGTTTGTTAAACGCTTCATCCGCTATTGCCACACGGGCACAATAAAATACACCAACGGGATGAAGTTGCCAGAAGTGCTTAGTTATATCCAATACAAACAACTACAGAGTAATTTCAACGATCAGATATTGACTAGAAAGGACGTCCGCAAAATGATGGACGCCTGCGAAAGACAGCGAGATAGAGGCCTGATCCATGTGACTGACGACGGTGTTTTCAGGGGAGGGGAAATACTCTCCGCAAAGGTGAGAGATGTTCAAATAACCCAGGACATGGTGAAAATACGAGTGAATGGCAAAACGGGAGAAAGAGTTGTGCCTTTGTATGAATGCCTGCCAGACCTTCAACTATGGCTGAGCATGCATCCGCTGAAAGACGACCCGAACTTCGCTGATGCCCCCCTATGGATTAGCCGGAACAGCGATGATGGAAAGCCGCGCCACATCTCAGAAACACAATTTGGTGACTTGCTCAAAACAATTGCGAAGAACGCAGGGATAGACAAGCACGTTTACCCGCAACTATTAAGGCACTCGGGCACGACGGAAAGGGCAAAGTGGATGCCGTTCCCCGCCTTGCAAAAGTTCGGCGGATGGTCAAAAAACAGCAAAGTCCTCATGAATTACTACATACACCTCCGAGACCAAGATATCGAAGCGGTAGAACGCAAACGCCACGGAATACAAAAAGAGGAGGAAGCAGAGGAAGAAAACGCGTTGAAGCCCAAAAAATGCCCTCGATGCCAGACCCTAAACTCGCCATGCGCAACCCAGTGCCGGCAATGCTCGTTAATACTAGACACAGAAACGGCTCTGCGGCAATTGGAGATAGAGAAAAAAATACCGAACGCCAACCGAATATCGGAGCTAGTCCAGCAATACTTGATCCAAAACGCCCCTGCGCTGGTCCAGAAAGCCCTGCAACAACCAGAGGTCCAAAAAGAACTCGCTGAAATGGGATTTTAAGTGGGGGGGAGAAGAATGACTATTCGGTTTTTCCTAAAGTCTGCTACAAGACGATCCGCCTAGCGAACGTGCTCGGCGCTTGGACCCGCGGCATCGTCGTGAACCGCGCGGGCAAAGCTGCGGATGTTTCGACGACGGAGATAGAGCACTTCATGGACAAAACCCTTGGAGCGATGCCGATCCTCGCGGAAATTCCTGAGGACAAGAAGGCGCAGGAGGCGGAGCGCGAGGGCGTGCCATTGGTCGTTTACGAACCAGAGTCTCCAGCTTCAGTTGCGATGAACGAGCTCGCGAAGGTCGTCGCTGGCGAAGCTGATTTGCCATATACCCTGGGAAAGGAGCAGGAGATAGGTGAAACCGTAAAGCGTCTGACGAGGGCGCTCACCGGACGCCGCGTCTAGTTCTTTGAGTCTTTGTTACATGTGTAACAAACAATTTACGAGGCGATCTTCATCAGCACGGCGATCACCGCGACGAAGACGCCACTCGCTAGGAGAAGGCTCTGGTAAAACCCTATCTTGGGAATGCAAATGAAAAGCACCGCTGCAAACCCAACGTTCGCGATCATCGAAAAGAGCACCCCCATCGATAGATCGGCAGCTTTTGCCTCGCCTTCGTGAAGGTACTGCAAAAATATTGTGCCCCCTGCACGAATCGGTGCTCCGGCTAGGATGCCGCCGTAAACTGGGCCTAGAAAAGATGCGATGAAAAGCGCCACAGCGACGATGACCCCGCCGAAGATGAAGTCGAAGGTTATCGATTTAATTTTTAAATGCATTTTTCACTTCACTATCGTCAGCGCCAACATTAAAGAAGTTTATGCGACTGAAGTTGTTTGGGATGGAAATGAAACATCTGCCAAGAGTTTCCCAGGCATTCGTTCGCACGTCCTCTGTGATATGCGCGGTCATCCTCCTGTCTGTCGCGGTGGAGCTCGCGAGCACAGCATACCACTCCCTAACGTACGAGAGGTCCAGCTTTGAGGGCAGTGCCGAGGTTCAAAATTACGAGAACCGCATCGAAAACCAAATCAAAGTGATGAGTGAGTGGGACCTAACAAAATACTACTGGAAGAACAATCTAGCTGTGGCGGGATACCGCGTGCTGTTTACACCGTGGTACATCGGAGTTTCATCCGAGGTGTATCAGTCCTACGTAGTCGGCGTAGTCAACACCTATATTTTATATCGCGAGAACGCGCTCGCACCGTTTCGCGCAGCGATCGAGACCCACGGCCTTCTCGAAATGACGGGATTTTTCATTATCTCGGCGATAACCGCGCGGCTTGCGTGGAACCTATGGAAAGGCTTGGCCCACCTCATGGCAGCATCTACTAAAAAAAGAAAGCCGAAACTCAAAAAATCCAAGGCACGCATTAAGGAAATATTGGGAGATTTTCTAATTCTCGCGTCAATCGGTTTTCTCATGATTTTCTTGGCCGCGCCGATTGAGGCCTACATTTCTCCATGGGTGTGGGGGGTGTTTGATATAACTCTAGTACTTCCTTATGTTTTTCTCACGCTTGTCGCACTTTTCTACATCACGGTATTTTTTGTACAATTCCGCGGCTTGGAGATGATGAAAAAAGATGCCAAGAAGATCCGAACCGACATCAAGTCACTACTCAAAGGCAAGTTTGTCCCGGCTCACCTCTCGCTCTTGATGTTCATTCTTTTTACAATACCTGCGATTATTATCATCTTGATGTGAGGTAATCCAATTGAAGTTTGCCGAGTTCAAAGCTCCGAAAGGCGTAATAAAGGTCGAGCTTGAGCTTAAACACGATACAATCTCGCGCATCTCGTTAAGCGGCGACTTTTTCATGTACCCAGAGGACGCGCTCGAAAGACTTGAGCGGGCACTGGTCGGCGTCAAAGCTGAGAGGGAGATCTTGCTGGCGGCGGTGCAGAGCTTCTACAGCTCGACAGGCGCTCGAACGCCGATGATGGGACCGGAGCACTGGGTGGAAGCGGTTTTGCGGGCGGCCAAGTTATGAAAGATAATTGTTATAAATATAACAATTGGAGGCGATGAGGTTGGCGAATGAGTGGCGGTTGCTTCCATTGCGAATCGACGATGCGTTCACGAGCATGGCGATCGATGAAGCGTTGCTGAAGCTGAACGCAGAAGACAAATCTCCAAACACCATCCGCTTCTGGCGCTGGCTCCCTTCGACGGTCTCGATTGGTTGTTTTCAGAGTGTGGAGCGCGAGGTCGATCTCGAGGTGGCCAAAAAATATGGCGTTGACGTGGTCAGGCGCATCACAGGCGGCGGGGCAGTTTTTCATGACTACGATGGGGAGCTAACCTACAGCGTCGTATGCAAGCAAGGCGATGTTCCCGACGACATCATCGAGTCCTATCGCTTGATATGCAGCGGCCTGGTGCGGGGTTTGGAGCGTTTGGGTCTACAAGCCGAGTTCAAACCCGTCAACGATGTTCAGGTAAATGGGAAGAAAATTTCCGGCAGCGCCCAGACGCGTCGATGGGGTTCGGTGCTCCAGCATGGGACAATACTAATCTCTCCAGACGTGCGGTTGATGTTTGAATTGCTCAAGGTCAGTCCAGAAAAGATCTCCGACAAGTTCATTGCCTCGGTTTACGAGCGGGTGACGACGGTAGAGCGGGAGTTAGGGCGAAAGCCAACTTTTGATGAGGTAAGGGCAGCGATGGTAGACGGGTTCGCTGATGCGCTCGATGCCGATTTTGTCGAGGGCGAACTGGCGCAAGAGGAATTAGGGCTAGCAGAGCAGATCGAGTTAAAATACGCGTCAAAAGAATGGTTGAGGGAACGCTGATGCACAGCCCGTATTTTCACCAAAATCATGAAACACTTTTGGCATGTTATCCTAGCCCTAAATTTCCCGCGCTCTCGATCACTGGCGGGGAGTGTGCACTAAATTGCAAGCACTGCGGTGGGCACTACCTGCGACACATGATCCCCTGCCCGCAGCCGGATGTCTTATTTACGACGTGCCTCCGCTTTGCTGAGGATGGCGCTAGGGGAGTTCTGATAAGCGGCGGGTACAACGAGGAAGGCCAGGTCCCGCTAGATGAGTTTATTGGCGCGATTGAGCGCGTGAAGCGCGAGACTGGGCTCTTCTTGAACGTTCACACGGGCTTGGTTTCGCCTTCGATGGCTAAGGAACTCGGCCGCGTGGGCGTCGACATGGCGAGCGTCGACTTGATCGGTAGCGATGAAACGATAGAGCTTGTGCTCGGCATCAAAAAAACAACGCGAGATTACGAGCGAACTCTAAAAGAGCTGAGTCAATTAGTGCCGTGTGTGGTACCGCACATATGTATCGGTCTGCACGAGGGCAAAATCAAGGGCGAAACAAAGGCACTAGAAATCGCTGCAAAAATTCGGCCAGACGCGCTCGTTTTTCTTGTGTTGACCCCAACGTCAGGTACACAGTTCGAAAAAATTTCTCCACCGTCCCCATCTGAAGTCGGCAGAGTGATAGCCGATGCGAGGCTGAAATTTCCAAATGCAACGCTGGCGCTGGGGTGCATGCGGCCGCGAGGGGACAAGAAGACGGAATATGAATTACAAGCTTTGCGCTCGGGCGTGGACAGGATCGAAATACCGAGCGAGCAGACGATTGAAGTCGCGCGCAAGTTGGGGCGCGATGTGCGGAGATTGGAGGCATGCTGTGCAGTGCCTTGGAATGGAGGGTATTAGGTTGGTCGAACATGTGAGGGTCGCGTTTGGCACGGGCATCGTGCTTGGCCTCTGGCACGGACAGCTCGCAGTACCGCCGACGACTGCGCATCTTCTCACGTATCACGATGGCAGGTGCAACGCCAATTGTCAATTCTGCCCTCAGGCGCGCGGGAGCACAGCGGACATGAAGATGCTTTCTCGCGTGGTTTGGCCGCGTTGCGACTTCGAGCGAGTGCTGTTGGCCTTCAATGAAAAAAATGATGAATTTATGCGAATTTGCGTTCAGACCGTCAACTACAAAGGTGTGATAGATGATGTTTGTGAACTTGTTGCACAAATAAAAAATACATGCAACACACCGATTTCAGTTTCGTGCCAACCTCTAGAAATTAGAGACATCGAGAAACTCAGGGAAGTTGGAGCCGAGCGAGTGAGCATAGCGCTTGATGCCGCAACGCCTGAGCTTTTTGGCCGACTCAAGGGCGAAGGTGTTGGTAGCCGTTACACTTGGGAGGGACACATCAAAGCGCTGGATGATGCGCGCATAATTTTTGGTGAGGGAGTATCGACACATCTGATCGTCGGGCTAGGTGAAAGCGAGCGGGATATGGTTCAAACGATTCAACTTTTGCATAATCGTGATATGGCAATTGGTCTCTTTGCGTTCACACCGATCGCTGGCACACCGCTCGCTGACAGACCCCAGCCTGATGTGTCAAGCTATCGCAGGATTCAGCTCGCTAGATTTTTGATAGCCACCGACCTGTGCAAGGCCGAGCAGATGCGTTTCGATAGTGGGCGGATTGTGGATTTTGGAGTGGAGCGGGATGTCTTGTGTGAAAAAATTGAATCTGGCGATCCGTTCCGCACATCCGGTTGCCTGGGCTGCAACCGCCCCTTCTACAACGAGTCGCCTCGAGGGCCCATCTACAATTATCCAAAGAAACTGACGCAGAAGGAGAAAACAGAAAATAAAACTCAACTAGGCTTCTAAAGTTCAGCATCACAGAACCATCGAGTGTAACCTTTATAATTTGAGATGAGAGTTTTAGCTTTGAGGTGATTGGGTGAAAGTTGGTGAGCACGAAGTTCCCGATGGACTCTATTACACGAAGGATCATGAGTGGGTCAAGCTGGAGGGTAATCTCGCTAGAATAGGTGTAACAGACTATGCGCAGAAGCAGCTCGGCGACGTCGTCTACGTCGAGCTCCCTGAAGTCGGCAAGGTGGTGAATCGGGTGGGGGAGTCGAAAGCAAAGGAGGCAGAGTTGGGCGCGGTGGAGTCGATCAAGGCGGTATCGGCGATCTATTCTCCATTAAGCGGAACGGTGAAAGAAACAAACCAAGTGTTGCAGGATCGCCCAGAACTCATAAACACAAGCCCATACGATGAGGGCTGGGTCTGTGTGCTTGAACCTAGCGGCCTCGAGGCGGAGCGCGAAAGTTTACTGAGCCCAGATGCTTACGCCACCTTCCTCAAGACCTTGAAGTAGCGGCGGTTAGGATGGGCCACCCTTATATTCCAAATACCCGCGAAATTAGAGAGCAGATGCTTGCTGAGATAGGTGTGGCCAGTATCGACAATCTTTTCTCCGACATCCCAGAGAAGATTCGCCTCAAGAAGGCGCTGAAGCTCCCCGAGCAGATGTCCGAACTTGAGGTCAGGCAAGATGTGCAAAAGATGCTGGCGCAAAATAAACCTTTCGCACAGATGCTCTCCTTCCTCGGCGGCGGCCTCTGGCCCCACCACATCCCGGCCCATGTGCGCTCGCTTGTGCAACGCTCCGAGTTTCTTACCTCCTACACTCCTTACCAAGCTGAGGTCAGCCAAGGCATGCTGCAGGCGCTGTTCGAATATCAGAGCATGATCTGTGAACTCACAGGCATGGATGTTTCAAACGCATCGATGTACGACTGGGCGACGGCGGTCGGCGAGGCGGCGTTGATGTGTGCCCGCGTTACGGGGCGCAAAAAAATCTTGGTACCGGAGTTGATGTCGCCTGAGAGGTTCTCCGTGTTACAAAATTATTCTCTTGGTCCAGGTTTGGAGCTTGTAAAAATAGGCTATGACTGGACAACGGGGCAACTCGACCTATCGCAGCTCCGTGCGAAGCTCGGGCAAGATGTGGCGTGTGTGTACATCGAGAACCCAAGCTATCTCGGTTTTCTTGAGACTCGAGCGAAGGAGATAGCTGATGCCGTGCACAAGGCGGGCGCCCTCTTCGTTGTTGGCGTGAATCCAATATCTCTGGGATTGCTGAAAGCCCCAGGCGATTATGGTGCCGACATAGTTGTCGGAGAGGGGCAACCGCTTGGCAATCCCGTCAGCTTCGGTGGCCCAACGCTCGGCATCTTCGCGTGCCGTGATGATGTAAAACTCATAAGACAAATTCCGGGTCGACTCGTAGGAGCGACAACAACTCTGGATGAGAAGACGCGTGGTTTCATCATGGTGCTGCAGACCCGCGAACAGCACATTCGACGCGAGCGAGCAACTTCAAACATATGTTCGAATGAAGCCCTGTGTGCAGTTGCGGCGGCAATATATCTAGCCTCGCTCGGCCCGAGAGGTCTACGTGAGTTGGCGGAGACATGTGCGGCAAACGCTAGTTACGCCATGAAAAAACTTGATGCCATCGATGGGATCGAGGCCCCAATCTTCGCCTCGCCGCACTTCAATGAGTTCACGCTCAGATGCACACAACCGAAACTTGCGATCAAAAAATTCAACGCCAAGCTCCTCAAACAGGGTATCCAAGGGGGCAAGCCGATAAATGGCGAGTTCCCTGAATTTGGCGAAACGGCGCTCCTCTGTACTACGGAGTTGCACAGGAAAGAGGATATTGACCGGCTCGCGGATGTTGCGGCCGAAGCGGTGGGGGCGAGGAAGTGAAATACCAACAAGCACGATGGGCGGATGACGGGCGTCTGGAGCTGCTCGTTTTCGAGTTGAGCAAGGCAAAGCGAACTGGATACACTCTCCCGCCAAAGGCACCATCGGAGTCGAATATTCCGAACAAACTTATCCGCACAGAGCTGGAGCTTCCGGAGCTATCTGAGCCA
>Ga0315289_10000991_pt1 | contig 44195 bp, 25 predicted proteins | sample YL17G11_40_MG_FD_203452 | JGI IMG/M metagenome (GOLD analysis project Ga0315289, IMG submission 203452) | Sediment microbial communities from Yellowstone Lake, YNP, Wyoming, USA - YL17G11_40 | ecosystem: Environmental > Aquatic > Freshwater > Lake > Sediment | place: USA: Wyoming | collected... | reverse complement strand
ACGTTGAGGATAAATATATCGGTAATATCATTTATTCGCGGTGACGCCAACGGCAACGGCGTGTTGAACGGCGTCGATGTCGTCTACCTGGTCAATTATCTGAAAGGTGTCGGACCGCCGCCGGATCCGTATCTTGCCGGCGACGCCAATGGCAATGGTGAGGTTAACGGCCTTGACGTAGTCTATCTAGTGAATTACTTTAAGGGTGGAGGACCGCCGCCGCCGCCCGTGCCGGGCGGACCCCAGCGTCTCGGTCAAAAACGGGTAGAGGCGTCCAGTCACGGTGGCATGTAATTCGCCGAAACGAGGCATTTGGATGAGAAGCTATTTCATACTGTTTTCGATGATGGCCTGGCTTTGCGCCGCGCCTTCGTTCGCTATTGACCTGCCCGATCGTCCGCCATTTGTTATGGATACGTACGAGATTTCATTTGGGCCGCAAATGGAGGGCATACCCGGCGATCCAGCATTCTTCATTCCTATAAATGTCTCCTTCTCGCAGCCGGTGGTCAGCATTCAACTTATACTGAGCTACGACCCCGCAGTGCTGATCCCGACTCTTCTTGCGCCCAATATGTTTTTCCAGAGTTTTACGTACGATATCAGTCTTCCGGGGCGCATACGCATGAGCCTTGTCACCGACCTGCCTCCGCCTCCCTATGTTCCGCCGATCCAGGGCGATACTACCGTGGCCTGGATATCATGCCGTGTCTATTCTTGCGACCTGGGATACGATTACCTGACGCACATCACCTATTATGATGATCCCCAGACTCCCTTCCAGGATAATTTCGCAGTCCGCGAGAATGGCAACATCATCACTCCTCCAGAATTATCTCTGATACAGGGCGATATCATCATCTGGCATCCCGACTACGGCGACATAAACGCAAATACTTATCCCTGGGAGATTGGCGACGCCGTCACCTTCTTCAACTTCTTCATGGGTCTGACCCAATTCAACCGGCGCCAGTATGCAAATTCCGACTGCAATCGCGATTGCGTCCAGGCGACCATCTCCGACCTGGTTTTCCTCCTCAGAACCATCACGGGCGACACCAATCGGGTAGCCCTGCAGCTGCCGGAGGTGACGTCTTTGGGGGTCTTCAAAGGAACAACTGAGGATGCGCGATTGTTATTGGGGTCCAAGCAGAGTTGCGAAGTTCTTGTCGAAAGTTCCAGGCCGCTGGGCGGCGCCAGCTTCACGTTCTATGTTTCCGGCCAGGGAACGTTAATCAAGAACATCGCCCTCAGCCCCATGGCCGCGGGAATGCAGCTTTTCTATTCGATCGAAAACGAAATTTTGAGAGTGACGGTGTTGAACTTAACCGGCGAAAATGCTGAGATCATAAATGGCGGGCTCTTTACGATAATCTATGATCGTTCAGATAACAGCTTTCCCGATGCCATCACAATCGCCTCGGCCTCTTTCTCCGACAATGACGGCTTCGCTTGTGACGCCGATTATCAATTGAACTGTTCCTGGCAAGTGCCCTTTCAACTCCCCGAGGTCAATCCAACACTGGAGCTTTTGGGATTCCCCAATCCGTTTAACGGCCAGGCCGCCATCAGCTTCACTCTGCCGTCAAGTGGCGAGTGTGAACTTGCCGCCTTTGACATGCTCGGCAGGAAGGTGAAGACGGTTTATGAAGGATATAAGCCGGCGGGGACTTCCACGGTTATTTGGGATGGCACTGACGACGGCCATTTGAGTGTCGCCAGCGGCATCTATTTCTTGCGACTGGAAAGCGGCGCCGGATCGAAAACCTTGAAGATGTATTTGGTGAAATGATACATATAGCAGTACTCCGGCCATCTACCGCGTAGAAAGGAGGCATCTGGTGAGATGCTACAGAGAGGGGGCGGCTTCGGCAGCATTATTGCTTTTGGTCTTTTTCGCGACTGACTTCGCCCGAGCCCAGTATCTTGAGGACGGGGTAAACTATGCTCCCGACAAAATCGTCGTCGCCTTCGAACCCCAATATTCTCCTTTGACGCTTTCTGCCCAGAACGGGATTCAGTTGACCGGGATTCCCGAAGTTGATAACCTCAACCGCCAGTACGACGTCACCAAGATGACCCCATTATTCCCCAAGGCCGAGATGCACGGCCGCCCCGACATGGCAGGGTATTACTCCCTGATTTTCGGGGCGAACCAGCCACTCGAAGTGGTCCTGGGGGCGTATGATGGTCTCACCGTTGTCGACCACGTGGAGCCGGTCGGGATTCACAGGGTCTATTTTAACCCCAACGATCCCTATCTGGGCGTTCAATGGGCCATAACCAAGATTGACGCCCGACAAGCCTGGGACGTCACGCGCGGCGATTCGACGGTGCCGTTGGGGATCGCCGATACCGGCGTTGACTGGAATCATCCCGATCTCGATGGCAATATCTGGTACAATTTTGCCGACCCCGTCGATGGCAGCGACAACGACGACAATGGTTATATCGATGACATTCGCGGCTGGGACTGGGTCGATAACGAGAGCGGCTGGCCTGGCGAGGATGATGATACGCCCGACAATAACCCCATGGATTTCTACGGGCATGGGACGCACGTGGCGGGGATTGCCAGCGCCGAGACCAACAACTCGACCGGCGTCGCCGGGGTCGGTTTCAATTGCTCCATTATGTGCCTGCGAATTGGCTGGATGGCTACGGATGGCTTCGGCTACGTAGAGATGAGTTTCGCCGCTTCCGCATTCTATTACGCTGCCAATGAAGGGGCCAAGGCCATTAATTGCTCTTGGGGTTCTTACTATACGCCGGCATTAGCCACGGCCGCCAGTTACGCATCTTCGCATGGGGTCCAGATTGTCTCCGCGGCCGGCAACGACAACAACGATACCCCTCCCTATCTTTGCACCAGGGGCGATGTCATAGCGGTGGCGGCTACCAACCAGTCCGACCACAAGGCCGATTTCTCAAGCTATGGTTCCTGGGTGGACGTCTCGGCCCCGGGAGTCAGCATTTACTCCACTTATTTTGACAACACTTACGCTTACCTCGAAGGCACTTCTATGGCGGCACCTCATGTGACCGGGCTTGCGGGGCTCATAAAGGCTGTTGCCCCATATATGTCCAGGGCCCAGATTCAGGCGCAGATAATCAACACGACCGAGGACATAGACGGCATAAACCCCGGTTATGAGGGCTTGCTTGGGTCCGGGCGCATCAATGCTTACAATGCGGTTGAGGGGCTGGGAGCGCCATTGGCAGTCCCCATCCCGGTGTCACCAATCGGGAGCATCTGGATCAATGCTCATCATCCAACTTTCGTCTGGATGGATACGGCCGATGCCTCCCGGTATCACCTGCAGGTTGACCAGAGTTCATCTTTTCCGTCACCAGACATTAACGATTCCACGCTCACAGATACAACTTACGTGTCACCGGACAGCCTCGTCGATGGCACCTGGTACTGGAGAGTGAGAGCTGGCAGCGGCTCAATCTGGACCGATTATTGCTCTACCCAATCGTTCCGGATAGATACTCGCAAGCCAAACACGCCGACGCTTCTTACCCCTGCCCCTGAATCCTGGATAAATGACAGGACACCTTATTTCAGTTGGCAGAGTGTCACCGACGTGGGAGGCTCGGGAGTTGCCAAGTATTATATCGAAGTCGATGGCGACTCGACGTTTACGATCCCATATTTGATCAAGGATTCGACGCTTGTGACCAATTACACGCCATCAAGCGCCCTTCCGGCCGATGCCCGCACATTTTGGCGCATAAGAGCTCGGGATAACGCCGGCAACTATGGTCTTTATGGCAGTAGTGTCTTTAACCTCGACAATACTGCTCCGGGAAGTCCGATTGGCTTTAATGTCGATCCCGATGGTTGGACATCGAACCCGGATTTCACCCTTGATTGGACCAACCCTGCGGATGCCTCTGGCATCAGCATGGGGCTGTACAAAGTCGGGCCGGCGCCTGTCTCGAACTATGATACTACTGGTCACTTTGGGCCCACTCCCCCGGTGGATTACTTTGCCGACTCGACGGGGTCGCGAGTGATCTACCTTTGGCTCGTGGATGGCGCCGGAAACGCCTCTTTTCTCCATCGCAGCCAGGATACCATCCGCTTCGATAACACCCCCCCGTCAGGATGCGTTGCCTCGTCTCTTCCCATCAGTTCGCAGCTTGATTTCACAGTCCAGTGGACGACTGGCGCCGATTTCGGTTCCGGGCTGGCCGGCTTATATGATATCCGTTACAAGGACGGTTCTGGTGGCGTCTGGACCGACTGGCTGGCCGACACTACCGGTATGTCCGCTATTTTCAACGGTTTGCACGGGCACACCTACTATTTTGAGGCCAGAACCAAGGACAACGTCGGAAACTTGGAACCGTTCATCGGCACGGCAGAGTGCCAGACTGAAGTTGACACCACCTATATCGGCCCTCAATTTATCCCCGGCGATGCCAACGGCAACGGGGAGGTGAACGGGGTTGACGTGGTTTACCTGGTTAACTATTTGAAGGGAGTGGGGCCGCCCCCACCCGACCCCATCCTGAGAGCTGATGCCAACGGGAATTGCGAGGTCAACGGGGTAGATGTCGTCTACCTTGTGAACTACCTCAAGGGGATAGGCCCGGCACCCGTCGCGGGTAATTGCAGATAGGCCTGGCCGTGAATTTGCCGGGCCTGAAAAAAACATGTCCGCAACCAGAGATTGCCGAATTTATTGCTTGACAAGCACGGGGGGCGTAGTATATTTTAAAGGTGCAGGTGTCGGGAAGACGTATCCTAAAATCTCTTCCCAGATGTTTGGGCGGCAGCCGATATGAATGGTTATGTCATTCGAAGTTTCTCGAAACGGAGAAGAGAATATATTCGGTCTTTGAGATCGAGTATGGTAGTTACCTAAAGTAGCAAAGGAGGTGTGTAGTAGAGCTGAGATTCAATATAGTCACTACTTTTATCTTCGGACCTTAAACCCAAAGGAAATCAGGAATCTTAGGTTTTTGGTTGTAGTTTTAGTAAGAAAAATTGAAGAACAATTCAGGAGAACGATATGAAGAAAATTTTTTCGTTGTCCTTTATTCTGCTGTTCTGTTGTAGCCTGGCGTTTGCAGGGCCTACTCCCAGTAGCAATACAGACAAGTCGCTGACCGCTACAACTCCGCAGCAGAATCTCACCGAGGTGGCGAAAGAAGCAGCTCCTCAGTCTCTGATCGCAACTTCACCAGATGCGACTGAAGCTCCGAGGAGCCAGGCTTACACTGGAAGCGCCAATCCGACCCCCAGTGTTCAACCTACGGGGCTCACCGCTACCAACCCAAACGTCGCTCCGACAGCCCAGCAGAAAGAAGCCTTGCCTGCCAAGAAGGCTCCTGAGCAGAATGCTTATGTCGGGGCAGCCGCGCCCCCGGTTGAGTTGCCGGCCGATAAGAAGGAATATACTCCTCCACCGGCCGACCCCAACGTGATTCTCCAGGGCGGCGATAACATTGGCACGGCCACTGTCATCCCAAGCCTACCCTACTCCGATGTCGGCACCAATATCGGCTACGCGAACGACTATGAAGAAGTATGCCCCTATAGCTCGACTTCACCTGACGTCGTTTACTCTTATGCGCCAGTTACGACCGAGATAGTGAGCATTAGCCTCTGCGGCAATTCCGACTACGATACCAAATTGTTCGTTTACGAGAACGCCTGGACACCCGGTGCTCCGTACGCTTGCAACGATGACGCCTGCAGCAGCCCCCTCTACCCCAACTACGTTTCCAGATTGGACAACCTCACTCTTACTGGCGGCAACACTTACTACATTGTCGTCGATGGATATGGCGGCTCCGTAGGCAACTATACGCTTGATGTTTTTCCGCCTCCGATTTGCGATGTAACCTGCCCACCCGAGGGGATACTTGAAGGTGAGCCGGATTGCGGCCCGGAATACGTGGACATGTACAACGGCGGCTGCAACTCGAGCCCATGGATATTCCAAAACATCACTCCTGGTGATGTTATCTGCGCCACCTCCGGAACCTACATGTTCGGCGTCAGCCAGTACCGCGATACCGACTGGTTCAGGGTGGTATTTACGGAGGCAACCCTTGTTCATTGGAAAGGTGTGGCTGAATTCCCGCTGTTGCTGTTCGTAATCAGCGATCCCACGGAGAATTGCGCCCTCACTATTTTGGGCCAGGGCACTGCTGACTGCAACGATACGGCTCGTGTCGATGTGAACGTGCCCCCTGGGGTCTACTATATGTGGGCTGGCCCGCAGGTATTCACCGGCTGGCCCTGCCCGCTTGAATATGTGGCTTCCCTTACAACTGAAGCCGGTCCGCCCTGCGTTCCGGACTTTCTGGTAGAAGCACCAGGCATCTGGACAGGCACTACTTGCGGCGCGGGCGATGATTGCGCTCTCCGCATGGGCGAGGACCACATCTACGAGATCAATATCCCGACAGATGGCAACTGGATATTCTCGCTCTGCGGGACGCCGTCACCATGGGATACTTACATGTTCCTGGGGACGTCATGCTGCTCTCAAGACATCGGCTATAACGATGACTATTGCGGCGCCCTTTCGCAGATAACCGCCAACGTCGCGGCGGGCACTTACTACCTCGATATCGAGCCTTACAGCAACGGCTATTGCGGCGACTACCAGCTCGATGTTTACGAAGCGCCTCCGGGTCCGCCCAATGACAATTGCGTGGACGTGACTATCGACCCGCTCAACATCGGCGACGTTCTCACTTACACTGGCAACAACAGCAATGCCACCAGCGATTGCTATCTCCTCGGCTGGCCTGAAGTGTGGTTTGCATTCACGACCACCGAGCAGATGGACGTCACCATAGACGTGTGCGGCTCCCCGACTTACTTCGGCACCCTCGGGATAGTCTACACCATGGACTGCCCGTGCTCAGCCTACTACGTTGCCAGCAGTTATGGCTGGACCTGCGACGATGGGAACTGGGAGCTACAAATATACAGCCTGCCGGCGGGGACCTACTACTATCCGATGTACTCGGGTCCGGGTTATACCGGCGACTATACGCTGCACATTACGGGCAGGGGTCCATGCGTAGTGGAATGCCCGCCAGAAGGCATTCCTGAGGGCGAAGAATGCTACGATGAATATGTAGATAACTTCAACGGCGGCTGCAACTCCAGCCCGAACGTATTCTCGAGCTACACCTTTGGCGACATCGTCTGCGGCACCTCCGGCACCTATCTCTATCAAGGCGGTCAGTACCGCGATACAGACTGGTTTAGGGTTGAGCTTGCGCAAAACCAGCTCCTCACCCTGAATGCGGTTGCCGAATTCCCGCTGCAGCTCCTCCTCATCGATGCCATGAACGACGATTGCGTCAACTATATAGTCGATGCTTATGGTTACGGCAACCCTTGCGACACGGTATCGATTCAGTGGATAGCAACGGCCGGAGTCTGGTACCTCTGGGTCGGCCCATCGGTATTCAGCGGCGTTCAGTGCCCGTCGGATTACACGATGTGGGCCACTGCCGAGGAACCTCCGCCGCCGCCGGTGAACGACAACTGCGTCGATGTTACTCCGGATCCGCTCCCGGCTGGTACGACGCTGACCTACAACGGCAACAACGAATTTGCCACGTCCGATTGCGGCCTTCTTGGTTGGCCTGAAGTATGGCACGCGTTTACGAGCACCGAGGAGTTGAACGTTACCATCGACTTCTGCGAGACCTCCCCGTACTTCCCGACGGCCGGGGTAGTATTGACGGATTGCCCTTGCTCCCAACTGGTTTACGCTGCAGGGTATGACTTCACTACCTGTGGTGACAACAACATCACTATGAGATTCATGCACCTGCCTGCCGGGACTTACTATTATCCGATTTATTCCGCGGCGGGCAACACTGGCGACTACACGATGCACATCTACGGTGAAACTCCTCCTCCTCCTCCGCCGAACGACCTGTGCGAGAACGCGATAGCTATGACGGTACCGTCTTCCGTCACCGGCAGCACCATTAGCGCCACCGTTGACGTCGGACTGCCAAATTGCCCTGGCGTCAACACGGCTCCCGGCATATGGTATGTGGTTCAGGGCACCGGCAACTACATGACCGCCACGACTTGCGCTGACTACACCAACTACGACACCAAGATCAGCATCTACTGCAACACCTGCGAGGAGATTGTTTGCGTTGGCGGCAACGATGACAACTGCGCTCTTCCTAATCACGGCCTCAACAGCACTTTCAGCTGGTGCTCCGATCCTACTGAAACCTATTTCATACTGGTGCATGGTTACTCCAGCAACACCGGAGACTTCCAGCTTGATGTCTATGACGATGGCACACCATGCAGCCCGCCGTTTGAGTGCGTCTACGTGCCCCCGCCGGCAAACGACAACTGCCAGGATGTAACCCCGGTACCGCTTTTCCCGGATACGCCTCTGCAGTTCACCGGCGACAACACCGGCGCTACTGTTGATTGTCCCTACGGTGGCTGGGCCGAAGTGTGGGAAGCGATTACGACAGAAGAGTGCATGGATGTCACGATTGACTACTGCGGGACCGACCCGTACTTCAACAACGTCTACATCATCATCGACGATGCTTGCCCGTGCGATGGCGCCTTCATTTTCGCCAGCAACTGGGATGCTGTGAGCTGCGCCGACGGCTTAAACTGGACTGTTCGCTGGACCAGCCTTCCCGCGGGAACCTACTGGATCCCGATTCTCACCGATGTCGGTGCCCAGGGCCCGTATGTAATGAACGTCACTGGTGTGGCCTGCCCGCCTCCTCCTCCCAATCCGTGCGATGGCGCCATCTACACCAACCATGTCGTTCCTGGTACAGGAGCATACGCTTCGCAGTGCGATCCCGTCTATCCGTTCCAAGCTGGTGTGGCTGACGACTTCATTCTCCCCGGCCCAGATCCCACCGAGGATATCGTTGAGGTCGACCTCTGGACGCAGTTCTGGAATGGGCCGATGGATCCCAATAACGTTACGGCTGTCGAAGTTACGTTCTATGCCGATAACGGTGGTATCCCTGGCGGTCGTCCTATTGGCACCGACCCCGCCTGCGCGCATCAGGAGGATATCCCTGGCGGTGTGATTTCCGAGCAAATCATCAATCCGCCGGACTTCTCGTGGGTAGCGGAGCCTAACGGCACCTGGCAGTTACAGGTCATTATACCTGCGGTGAATTTGAGCACCGGCGTTACTTACTGGGTTGAAGTTGCCCCTATTATGGAATTCGGCACTGGTGGCCAGATTGGTTGGACGCCATCCGACATTATTACCGGCAATCCGGCCCAGCAGATCTTTTCGATCATCGGCTACCCCGATTGGCAGTGCAATTCAATGGGCTGCATAGACGTTGCCTTCTGCCTGCACACGCCAGGTGGTGGCTGCGTCTACATGCCCGGCGACATCAACAACAACGGCGATGCCAACGGTGTTGACGTTACCTATGGCGTCAACTACTTCAAGGGGTTTGGTCCCCCGTCGCCGATTGACTGCGGCACACCCGTTGGTCCGTGCCCTGAGGCGTCTCCATTCTATGCGGCCGGAGATGTTAACGCCAACTGCGTTTTCAACGGTGTCGACATTACCTACTACGTCAACTATTTGAAGGGTATTGGTCCACCTCTCACCTTCTGCCAAGACTGTCCGCCAGCAGCGCTTGCTGCTCCTGGTCAGATCAATCCGGCCATTCAACCTTCAAAGGCGAAGATTGATGCTTCGGGTAGGTAAGGACTGATTGTTTTAACCTGTGAATTTTCACAGGCTTAGAGCAAAAAGCCGGAAATCGGGCCTCCGTTCGAACGGAGGCCCGATTCTTTTTGGGAGAACAGGATGGGCCCCCGACATTTGTCTTTAGTGCCATTTCGACAGCCAAGCTGCCATTTTTGCTCTTTTCTATAACACGCTGGTCTGCAATGTGTTATCTTTTTTTGATTGACTTTATGGATGAATCGGGGTAATATAACGAGTTATTGTGATTCAAAATCACTCGATAGTGAATCTGTCTTGAGGAAGCACGATGTTAGGTATCATTGATAATAAGTTCATCATTGGAAGAGACGAGTTTTTCCCATTCTCCGCGGAAATGCACTATTTCCGGGTGGAGAAGCGTTACTGGTCGATCTGTTTCGAGAGGATCAAGCGGGCCGGCTTCAGGATTATTTCGACATACGTGCCCTGGAACCTTCACGAGGTGCGGCCGGGCGAATTCGATTTTAGAGGTGTCAACGGCCCCGACAAGGACCTCATAGTTTTCCTGGAGCTCTGCCGCGAATTCGGTTTCAAGGTTATTCTCAAGCCTGGCCCCTGGATACGGGCCGAGTGGTTTAACGGGGGCCTGCCGCCATATATTTTCGCCGACGAGGGGGTTGTCGCCCGCGACTTCAAAGGCGAGTTGGTCATGGCCAAGAACGGGCCCGGCGTGGCGGAGAATTATCAGCCGTGCTATCTTCATCCCAAGTACCTCGGCCATGTCAAACGTTACCTGGGAGGCCTCGTAGATGTGATTCAGAATTACATCTTTCCCAAGGGCCCTGTTTTTTTGATGCAGCTCGACGAGGAGCTCAGTTTTGGAGGCAATATCTACCCCTTCGCCGCCGATTATAATAACTATCTCATCACGGAGCACTTCCATAAATTCCTCGAAGAAAAGTATAAGACTCCCGACAAGCTCCCCGCTGTTTATGGGAAGCGGGTCAGGAACTTCGCCGGCATCGAGGTTCCCACGGTCCTTATGACCAAGAAGCCGGAGGATCTCGTCAAATATTTCAACTGGCTGGAATTCAAGGGATATGTCCTCACGAAATATGTTCAGGCTTTGAAGGAGAGATATGAAAGCCTGGGTGTCGGTTGCCTCTTCGTCGTCAATCTCTCCTGGACGGACGATTTCTCGCTTCCGGCCGATTGGGATTCTCTTCGCGGCGAGAAGACGGTTCTGGCGATGCAGGTGCCCGACGCCAACGATTACTGCCGCCTGGGCCGCAATATCCGTTATCTGGCAAACAAGACCGGTTTTGGGTGGACGCCTCAGCTTTTCGGAGGCAGGCCGGTCGAATCACCAGGCCGCCACATTGTCGAGAACAAGCAGGAGGCCGCCATCTCGTCGCGTTACCACCGCTATCTGATAGTCAGTTCTATGGCCGCCGGCCTCAAGGGAATGAATCATTATATGTTCGTAGGACGCGACCACTGGCGCGGCTCGCCTCTCGGTTACGATGGCACGGTCAATGAGAACTATGACATCTTGCGCAAGATAAGCACGGCTCTGGAGCAGGTGAGTTTCAATTCCGCCAGGCCGGTATCGAGGCTGGGAATCGCATATCACAAACCTTATTTGATGCAGCATCATATGGGCATGACCGGGCAGTTTTCTTATGTCTATGACCTTATCGGTCAGACCATGAACCCAATGGGCCAGGACCTGATGAATCTCAAATTCGATTATTCAGTAGTCGACATAGATTCCGAAGGTACTCTCGAAGACAAGGAGCTTTATTTCGTGGCCACGGCGGAGTATATGTCGCAGAGGGGGCAACAGGCGATACTGGATGCCGTGAAAAAAGGGAAGACGATCGTCTTGATCGGCCTGATGCCGAAGTATGACGAGCAGTTCAGGCCCACGAGAGTTCTTTCCAGGGGCCTTGGCTTCAGCACGACTCTGGACTGGCTCCCTTGCAGCGTGAATTGGGAGAAATCGTCATTCAGGACGATCCGCTACGGCTTTGTTTCATCGAGGGGCTCGGAGAAGGTGATAGCGAAATCCGGCACGAAAGCCGTGGGTGTGTACAAGAAAATAGGGAGTGGCGCCGTCTATCTATTCACGTTCGACATTGCCGCCAAATTCGACCCCGTCAAGCTCGCCATGCTGAAATCGATTCTGGCGGCCCAGAAGATAAAATCGCCGGTTTCCACGTCGGACCCCAATGTTGACCTCATTGCTCACGTCAATGACAAGGGGGTGCTGCTATTTCTGATCAACACGGATACCACTTTCACGTCACAGTACAGTACCTTCACCAAGAAGGTGGTGATTGCGGTCGACCTGCAGGCTCTGGGCTTTCGCCAGGCCAAGGCCAAGATGTACGACCTCATCGACGAGCAGACAATTGATTACACATCCAGGGAGCTCAAAGAGGGTGTCGTCCTCCCGGTCGGCTACCACGAAGCCAGGATGTTCTTTATAGCGAAAAAGTAGGGGCACGATTTATCGTGCCCTTTGTTATTGATTTATTCCTGTGATATCTTGCCCGTTGTTTCTGTTTTATTTGTCTCATGAATGAAGCGTCAGGTCACGGCGGCCTGAGACCTGACGCAACCTAAAATTCGTGTAGGGGCGCAGCCCATGCGGGTCTAAGGACATGCTACGCCCATATTATTAATGTAACACGACAATGTCATTGCGAGTCCCGGTCTTACCGGGACGTGGCAATCTGATGGGATGAAGGTGAGCTCGGGCGGCTGGTAGCCGGGGTTGAGATTGCCACGTCGTCCCCGGCAAGGCGGGGGACTCCTCGCAATGACATCGTTGTTTTATGGTTGTGTAGGCCCTTGCGGGCGGGAAGCATGCCACCGGGAAGACCCAAAATTCAAGGGGCAGACCGGGGGGTCTGCCGCGCAATATAGTATGCTTTGAGATTGCCACGTCGTCCCCGGTAAAACCGGGGACTCCTCGCAACGACGGGGTCGTCCCCAGGCCGGGCTCTGTTCAACTTCGCCGGGACTGGAAAGTCCTTGCTATTATGAAGGCAAGACAAGCTGCCGGGCGAAGGGACCCACGGCACATAATACGGCACCGGGACTGCAATGACAAAAAAGCGTCGGGTTCGGGGACCCGACGCCATCACTTTGATTTGGGATTTATGTTAGCATCTCGAATACCCGCATTCGGGGCAGTAGATGCAGCCGGATTCAGTTTTGAGGCCGCTGCCGCAGTCGGGGCACATGAGCGATGCCTGGGCTGGGTCTGCCCTCAGAGCCTTACCGTTGCCGAAATGCTTGTGCAGTATTTTGGCGATAGCATCGGGCACCGAGCGGATAAGTCCACCCTGGCCGAAGACCGGCGTATCGCCGCCGATACCGCGGAGTTGCTCGATAATCTCTTCGACATCGACGCCGCTGCGGAGGGCCAGGGAGATAAGCCGGCAGATCGCCTCGGTATCGGCCATGGCATCGTAGCCGGATTTGCCAATCTGCGCAAAAACCTCGAACGGCCTGCCGTTGAGCGTATTGATAGTCACGTAGAGATTTCCGAAGCCGGTTTTTATCTTGCTGGTGATACCTTGCAATATCTCCGGGCGGTCCCTGACCACACCCTTGGGAGTGGTTGCCTCCGGGCTCTCGGTCTGCATGGTCGAGAGGACCTGGTAGGCGCGGGAGCCATCGCGGTAGATGGTGACACCCTTGCATCCGAGGCTGTATGCCAGCTCGTATGCCGTCCGGACATCGTCCGGTGTGGCCTCGCGAGGAAGATTGATTGTTTTCGAGACGGCGTTCTCGGTATGCCGCTGAAATACAGCCTGCATTTTAATATGCCATTCGGGCGAAATGTCGTGGGCAGTCACGAATACCTTTCTGATGTCATCGGGAATCTCGTCAAAGCCGGCGATAGAATTTTTCTCGGCAATCCGTTCCATCAAACGATCGGAATGGAATCCCAATTCCTTGGCCCGGGCTTCGAACATAGGATTGGTTTCCACCAGGCGGGTGTTATCCATCACATTTCTCACATAACTGACTGCAAATATCGGCTCGATTCCAGATGAGCATCCGGCGATGATTGAAATCGTGCCGGTGGGCGCCACGGTTGTGACTGTTGAATTGCGTCTCGGCCTCGCCGGGGTCAATCCCTTGCCGCTAAATACCGATTTCTCCCAGTTCGGGAAGTCGCCGCGCTTTTTGGCCAGTTCGGCGCTGGCCTTGTCGGCCTCGTCCTGGATGAACTCCATGACCTGGTCGCCAAGCTGCAGGGCCTCGTCGGAGTTGTATGGGATATCGAGCATGATAAGAAGGTCGGCCCAGCCCATGACACCGAGGCCGATGCGGCGATTGTTCTTGGTGGCCAGGTCTATTTCGGGCAGGGGGTATTTGTTCTGCTCTATCACATTATCGAGGAAGTGCACAGAGAGATGCACCGATTCTCTGAGCTTGTCCCAGTCGATCTCGTTACGGAACATCTTCGACGAATCCGACGGATCGACCACGGCGCGAACCACTTTCGAGAGATTGATCGAGCCGAGGTTGCAGCTCTCATAGGGGAGAAGCGGCTGCTCGCCACACGGATTTGTGGCCTCCACCAGTCCGACCTTGATGGTTTTCTCGGCGGCGTTTATCCTATCGAGGAATACCACTCCCGGCTCGCCTGTCCTATGGGCGTGCTCGATAATCGCCTGGAAGACTTCATTGGCATCGAGCGATTGGGGCTTACCGTCAATCTGGTACTGCCTTCCGGTACGAGGATCTATCAATGGATATGATGTGCGGTTCTTAACCGCCTTTATGAATTCGTCGGTGATGGCGACGGAGATATTGAAATTAGTCAGCTCGCGGAGGTCATCTTTGCATCTTATAAATTCCTTGATATCGGGATGGTCCACTCGCAGGATGCCCATATTGGCGCCGCGGCGGGTACCGCCTTGCTTGACAGCCTCCGTGGCGGCATTAATCACCTTCATGAAGCTCACCGGCCCCGATGCCACGCCCGATGTCGAAGCCACCATTGCATTCTGTGGGCGCAGGCGCGAAAATGCAAACCCGGTGCCTCCCCCGGATTTATGAATCAAGGCCGTATTCTTGACGGTCTCGAAAATCGACTCCATGGTGTCATCGATGGGCAGCACGAAGCAGGCGGAAAGCTGGCCCAGTCTCCGGCCGGCGTTCATCAGAGTGGGGGAGTTGGGGAGAAACTCCAGCCTGGCCATCATCCTGTAGAAGACTCCTGCAGTCTCTTCCACCTCCTCAGGTGTGGCTCCGTAATTGGCATCACCGGCCGCAATGGTAGTCGCCACCCGAACAAAAAGCTCTTCGGGCGTCTCTATCACCTGTCCCTGGTCGTTTTTTGTAAGGTATCGACGCCTCAGGACCGCCAGGGAATTCGGGGTCAGCTGTGGCTTAATGTCGACCTGTAACTTCTGCAAAATATCCTCCCTCCAGATATATCGGTAAAACTCTTTTCTTAAGTATCATATTCGAATGTGGCGGTCTTTGATTCCTCGTCCAACTTGAAGTCCCCAAATACGATAGGCGATTGGGTCTTCATTATTCTGAGCATCGCCAAAGCTATTTCTCGTATCTCCCAATGGGCTCTTGGATTTGTCCTGACACAGAAAAAATGCCTCAACTCTCTGAAATTGGCAGTGATGACTATCTGCGATACAGTGGCATTTGGAAGCAGATAACGGGCATCTTCCGGGGGAACTCCGGCATCGAGAAGCTTCTCGTAAATCTCGTAGCAGGCTAAGATCGCTTTTTCATAAAGTCGGGTTGCACTTTCGGGATTGTCCTGCAGGTTGGCCTTGGCAATAGTCTCCGGCAAGACGAATTGGAAATCGACGGTTTTTTTTCTGCCGGGTTTATCGGCGTAGCAGACATATCGCTGGCTTTCCTGAGATGGCGATATGAAGCGATGGCGCACCAATTCGTGAGTGAACACCCTCGAGCCTCCGCGAATGCGGAACGTGGCAGCGCCATGCTCGAGAACTGAGAAGTGCCTTTTTTGAAGAATTTTCTTTATTAAGTCATCCGTCGATTTGGGTGGGTCGTAGCGAGGGAATGACAGATAGCAGGTTCGGCAGGCTTTTTCGATAATATCCTCGGCATTGGGCGTGATTGCCATGAGCTCGACCGAGCTTTTCGCAAAATAGTTCTTTGATTTCTGCTCGCTCATTCTTTCCTTCGATAATACCGAAGACAATGCTATAACCTCCCCCTTCATCATATTTATATAAAATATGAATTGAACTCGCGCCAACCGACTCACAAAAAATCGGGCCGTTCACAAAACTCATTGTCAAACGGCGGGGCTATTTAATCACAGATCACGTTTTCTGTCAACAGATTTTTTTCCTCCACTTTCAAAAAAATACAACATGTTGTGTCTCAACACATTTCAAAACACAACATATCGTGCGATTGTGCCCAAAATAGTGGAGGAATCCGTCTTGACATTTGGCGTTTTCGAGCTAAATTGATATCAGTTAATAACAAGAGGAGAGTTCGATGAAACGTGGTGTCAAGGTTCTTTTGATGGGAGTGATTTTCTCGTCCTCGGTTGCCTGGGGACAAGATAATTTTTTTATAATAGTAAACGGCGGCCAGACCCATTTTGATGCTCTCTCGGGGTTCCCCGGGAGATACTGGGGAAGCGCCAACAATGTTGTCACGCTTTCAGGACAGGAGAACGCTCTGAACTGGCTTGCCGAACGCAATATTCTTAACCGTTCGGTGCCCCTCGATGAAGAGTGGTCTTCATTATATTTCTGTTACTATGATCATCGGGCGCCAGATATGACCGGGGCATTAATAGGCGGAGATGATTTTGTTATATCGGCGACGCCCGCGCCGGGAGCTGATTTTTGTCGAAGGCTGACACCCGGACCGTTGCCGCCCGTGGCCTCGGCTCCCACCGGTGAGATCATCCTCATCTACGATCCTCTGATAGACACCCTTATTCAACGGGTGAGCGAGGATTCCATCGTTGCATACCTGAGCAAGCTATCGGGCGATTCGCCAATCAACATTAACGGCGGGCTTGATACCATACGGACACGCTATTCGGGCACATCCGACAACCGGATCGCAGCCCAATTCCTCAGGGAAACCCTTGAATCTTACGGTTACCAGACGGAATATCACGGATTCTACGGGGGCGCGCTGAGGCACGTGGCCGTCTACGACCACGATCGCGCCTGGGCTGTTACCGAGGATTCCGAGGCCCTGCGAACCACCGATGGCGGAGTTACATGGGAGACGGTCGCCGATGATGCCAGCGCCGAGCTATGGGGCGTCGAGAATGCAGGGCCGGATTCGGTTTGGTTAAGCGGCAATTATGGCACCGTGCGGTTTTCAGCGGATGGCGGCAGCAGTTTTGTGATTCAGACCGCCAGTGTCGGGAGCTTCCTTTTCGGAATAGACTTCATCAACTCTTCCGAGGGTTGGATCGCCGCCGATCTTGGCCGTATCATACATACCACTAACGCCGGTCAAAATTGGGCTACCCAGACCACGCCGGTTGGCTCGCGCCTTTACGATGTCTGCTTTGTGGACTCGCAATACGGCTGGGCTGTCGGGCGCGACGGCTCCATTGTCCATACCACCAACGGAGGCGGCGATTGGACGCGGCAGACATCGAACACGACCCAAAGATTGTATGGTGTTAAATTCACGGACCGCAATAACGGCTGGGTCGTCGGCTGGGGAGGTGTGGTCCTGCACACCAGCGATGGCGGGAGCATCTGGAATCCGGTGGATCTCGGAAGTAATGTCGAGAAATACCACGTGGATTTTTGCGATTCGCTTCATGGGCTTATAGTCGGCTGGAACGGCGAGATATTTGTTACATCCGATGCCGGCACTGTTTGGGAACAGATGCCTTCAAACATGACTAAAGACCTCTACGGAGTGGACTACGGCGACGGACAGACCGCCGTTGCAGTCGGCTCCGGCGTCATCCTGACGACATCCGACGCCGGCCAGACCTGGGCAGATCGGACCAGCGGCGTAGAATCCGCCTGGCGAAATGTCGTGGCCACCAAACCTGGAAGCGTCAGTCCCGGGCAGCAGGTCATTGTTTGCGGCCATATGGATGACACCTCAGAACAGCCGCAGGTGCGGGCTCCCGGCGCCGACGACAACGGTTCGGGAACAGCAGGCGTCATAGAGGCCGCCAGGGTTTTCCGGGATTTCAATTTCGAAAAAACGATAAAGTTCTGCCTCTGGACCGGCGAGGAACAGGGGCTTTTAGGCTCGGCGGCCTACGCTGCCGATGCCGCTGGTCGCGGCGATACCATCGCAGGCGTCTACAACTTCGATATGATCGCCTGGGATGGTAATGGCGACGGATCCATAGAGTTGCATTGCGGCACTATGCCGTCGTCACAGGCTATCGGGCACATTTTCGAAGACGTCATAACAGATTACGGGCTGTCACTCGACCCCGAGTTTCTAACCTGGAACTCCACCGACCGTTCAGACCACGCCTCATTCTGGGACCACGGTTTTCCGGCTATCCTGGGCATCGAAGATTTTTCAAGCGATTTCAATCCCTACTATCATACCACCAACGACAATATGTCGATTATCAATGAGGCTTTCTTCACTGAATTTGTCAAGGCGGGAGTGGGTGCAGCCGCTACACTGGCTATGCTCGATACAGCCAATGTCGCGGTGGGCGATGATGTCGGCAAGCCGGATCTCTTTGTGCTGCATGGCAATTATCCCAATCCTTTCAACGCTTCGACCATTATCTCATTTACCCTTACTGCCCCTTCCGACGTTCGCCTTTCGGTGTTCGATGTTACCGGGCGCAAAGTCGCCACGTTGTACAACAGATTGGCCGTAGCAGGAAAGCGTGCCGTCAGATGGGATGCCGGCGAGGCCGCCTCGGGGATCTATCTGTATCGTCTAGAAACGGATAGTGGCAAAGCAGTCGGGCGAATGACGCTAATTAAGTAGAGATTTCGGAGCACTTCAGATATCCGTGGCTTTTGAGAGCGGTTCGGCCACGGGCCCTTACGGGCCGCCCGCGCATTGCGACATTCCCACTCGAGCCAAATGGCGCCCGGGCGCTAATAGCTTGGTGGCCCTTGACGCCCTTGTGGCCGCCGCCCGTACGGGCGCCGCGGGCGACTTATAGAGAACTCGGTCCGAGGCACTCTGAGCGCGCCCTACAACTACAACGTCAACCTGAAAATCTCCAAAACACCTTTGCGATCTATCGCCCTGGGGTTCTGCAGATGATCCTTCTGGCGCATGTAGAGCTGCGCCACGTCATCAGCCATAACTTCGAATTTGGAATCGTCAATTCCAAGGTCGGTGAAGGTTAGATATCGTCCTATCGATGCCAACCAGCCTTTCATGGCGTCAATGCTAATCTTGGCGGCATGGTCGACATCTTCAGTGTCAAACTGCAGGCCAAATACGTTCACGCCCAGCTCGACATATTTCTCCGGCCGCGCCGAGACGGTATAGTCCATAAGCGCAGGAAGCAGAAGCGCCAGGCCGCGCCCGTGGCTAATATCGTATTGAGCGCTCACCACGTGTTCGAGCGCATGCAGTGGGTATGATCCGCCGCGGCCGTGATTGATGAGTCCCGAAAGCGCCACTGTCGAGCACCATGATAGGTGAGTGCGCGCCTCCAAATCGTCGCCCTTGCGTATGGCGCGGGGAAGGTATTTCATCACGGTCCTGATGACCGATTCCGAAAAACGGTCCTGCAAGTAGCTCTCGGACGTGCCGGTGAAGTAACTTTCGATCACGTGCGATATGATATCGACCCCACCATCGGCCGTGTAGTCAGGCGGGCAGGTGACCGTGAGATCAGGATCGACTATAGATGCTCTCGGGAATAGCGCCTCACCCCAGATACCCGTTTTCTCGTGAGTCTCCCAATTGGAGATTATACCTCCCGAGTCGGCTTCGCTGCCGGTCGCCGCTATGGTCGGGATACAGATTATCGGCAGAGCCGCGGTAATTTTTCTCCCTGGTTTATCCGGCCCTGTGTAGACATAATCCCAGATCGAATGGCCTGTCTCGGCACTAACGGCGATACCTTTGGCGGCATCCATGGCCGACCCGCCGCCGAGCCCCACAATCATGTCGCACCCCTCTGTTCGCGCAAGCTCCGCCGCTTCGTCACAGGTGGTATGTCGAGGATTTGGCTCTATGCCTTCGAATACCACCGAGCCGATCCGCGATTTCTCCAGCAGGCCGGTCACCTTATCGAGGATGCCAAGTCGGCGCATCGACGCTTTTCCCGTTACGATTAATGCTTTCTTGCCAACAGGCTGAAGGTATTTTCCCACGTTGTTGATCTTCCCGGCCCCGAAAAATATCCTGGTCGGCAAATAAAAATCAAATGGCAACACTACTCCTCCTGTGGAATCGGGTCATGAATCGGCGCTATCACTGGTGGTAAAATAGTGCTTTTCGTTTCGGGCGCAATAACCAAGAGAAAACCGCAGCCCCGATGGGCTGCGGTCCTGACCATGATTCAATCGTCAATCAGCTGTCCGGGCCGATGCCGAATTCATGGACTCTCGTCAACGCGATTGTCTCGCTGCCGGAGGGCAGGAGATGCAGTAGCTGAGAGCGGGCCCCACCCCTTTCAAGTAATTGACAAAATAGCTGATATCGACTCCGTTGAATTGGCAATTGCCGTTGACATCACCGGCTCCGTAAAGTTGCTGGCCGGCGCTGGGACAGTCGGGACAAGATACGGGGGGAGCGTCGCCAAATCCCTTGAAGTAATTGACTCCGTAACCAACATCGACACCGTTAGCCTGGCCATTCTCGTTGATATCGCCAGGAATATAAAAGCAATTGCCGGCGGCCGTGTCCTGAACGACAAGTACCCCCGCCATACCCGCGTGAATCGTGCAGATATAATGGAACTGCCCGACCATGCCGGCATGAAGAATGAACACGTTGCCTGGGTCCAGGTTGCCCGAATCCCAATAATCCTGGCTGGTGTCCGTGGTAGTATGAGCCATGGAGCCGAAATTAATCCATCTGACATTCTGGCCGATCAAGGCAGATACTTGCTGCGGCTGGAAAAAATTATCGCCAATTTCTATGTCGGCCGCCACGCTATCGGGCCTGCCCACGATAACCGTCCCATGCATTATCAGAGGGTGCATTTCGCAATGACAGTCGTACACTCCCTCGTTGGCGAATGTGAAGTCGAAATGCTCGCCGGGAGCAAGCGAATGCGAGTCCCAGAAGCCATCGTCTGACGTCGTAGTGTGAACCCTTGTCCCCATGTTGTGCCAGCGCACTGTCTGCCCGGGATCGATTTGTATCACCGCCGGCTGGAAGAAGAAATCCTGAATATCCACCATCATGTCTATCGGGGGGGCCACGCGCAGCACTCCGGTCATATCTTGGGGATGATAGCTGCAATGATAGTCGAAGGTCCCGATGGAATCCGCGTGCAGAGTGAATACATCGCCGGGGTCCATGTTACCAGAATCCCAAACTCCATCAAGGCTCGTCGATGTATGCGCCACGGCCCCCATGTTGATCCAGCGAACATATTGCCCGACCGTCACTTCGATGTCGGCGGGAACGAAGGCGAAGTCGACGATCTGGATGTCGGCAGCCACCGAATCGGGGCGTCCAACTATGACGGTTCCGAGCATCTCCGGATGAAAAGAGCAGGCATAGTCGTGGACTCCCTCGCTCATGAACGTGAAATCGAAAAACTGGCTCGGCCCCAGGGTGCCGGAATCCCACAGCCCGTCGGCGGATGTGGATGTGTGATCCACCGTCCCATTGTTCATCCACCTGATTGTCTGCCCGATGTTGATCTGAACGACCGCAGGGTTAAAGAAATTGTCACCTATGTCAACCTGCACGTCGAATGTGGGGACGCTGACAACGGCAATGGTGTCCTTCATGGAAACGTGAATGGCGCAATGATAGGGGTAGGTTCCGGAATCGGTGAAAGCGAAGGAGAAAGATTGCCCACTGAGCAGCGTGCCTGAATTCCAGACTCCGTTATCACTGGTGCTTGTATGAGAGAATGGGTCGTTGTTGGTCCAGCGGACCGTATCCCCCTGATTTATGGTCTGGTTGCCCGGAACAAAATCAAACCCGGTTATGGAAATGTCATGGACGACCGCCAATCCGGTCGCCGGCAACAACAGTAGTAGTGCGCACAGCACGACAGTAGCCCTGGCCAGCATAATGCCTCCCGCATTTTTTGTTATTGTCAAGACCCCTTGAAATCTGGGTTCATCGGCAGCTTCTATTGAAATAAGAAAAAGACGCCGCGCCCATAATGGATGTTAAAACTGATTATCAATGTCAATAAGTTCCCGAATTTCGAAAAGCGGGTTTTTTTGTCCGGCAATCCTGGAACGGCTAATCCTACCGGCTGAGCGCGAACATGGCTATGCCTGCGGAGACGGCTGCGTTAAGTGACTCTATGGGCCCGCTCATGGGAATGCTGACTTCACAATCGGCCACCTCAAGCAGTTCCCTGCTGACACCGGCGGCCTCGGCCCCAACGATCAGGACCGACCTGGGGGCCTCCTTGATTGACCAGATCGCGGTGTTGGATCGCGGCGTTAAAGCGTAAAACTTATGCGTTCGTTTAAGATTCATTGCAATCACCACTGTCTCCAAATGGTTGAAAGGGATGACCGAGAATAGCGCCCCCTGGGCTGCACGCACGGCTTTGTCGCCGAAAATATCAGCGGAACCGGGAGTTGTGATGAGTCCTTTGAATCCGAATGCGGCGGCAGTTCTGATAATCGTCCCTAAGTTCCCCGGGTCGGCAATGCCATCGGCGACCACGATTCTGGCGATTTTCTTTATCCCCTTCAAATCTACGGCCGGGATAACGGCAACCGCCACAACCCCTTGCGGTGTCTTGGTGGAGGCCATTTTTTCAAGTTCGCGCGCCGTAGCGACTTCCGTTTTCATGTCCCGCTCCGACGCCAGCTTCAATACGCTTGCAAGCCTTCCGGATTTCATGGCTTCCGGGGTCGCAATCAGGGAATCGGCTTCCCAATCGGATTTCAGGAGCTCGGTCACGCCATGGATACCTTCGACTAAGAACCTCCCATATTCCCTGCGGTACTTGGCAAGTTTCAGAGAGGCTATTTTTCTGATCTCCCTTTGATTCATTCGCTTGCTTTAATGCCCCTGTGAGGATAATTTATTTGCATGCCTATCGTCCGTTTTCATCTCTTTGTCATTCTTATCATGGTTGCACCAATTTGCGCAACGGCCGACGATTCACTTTCCGGTAAGATTATCATAAGACCGGATTTCAGTCCAGAGGAATTGGCCTCCGGGAATAATGCGCTTGAAGGTCGATCCGGGGTCGGCCTGGCGGCATCCGGTGGTGGAGCCAGAGGCCTGGCCCTGATCGGCATTCTCAAGGTGCTGGAACGGGAGAATATTAAAATAGATTTCATAGCCGGCGTTTCAATGGGGGGTATAGTCGGAGGTCTCTACTCCTGTGGCTACTCGGCTTCGGAGATTGAAAAACTGGCTTATGAAATCGAATGGAGCCAGCTGCTTTCGGCGGGGCCGCAACGAACAACTCTTCTCACAACCCAGAAGGGTCTTTCGGAAAAAAGTCTCTTCAAGCTCCGTTTCCAGGACTGGAAACCGGTGATCCCGCGAGCCATAACGTCGGCGCAGAATCTCAACCAACTTCTGGAAAACCTTACGGCTCGGGCCGGAGTACGACCCTGTGTAAGTTTCGACTATCTCAATCCGGCGCTCAGGATCGTTTGTACCGATCTCCTGACCGGCGAGCGGGTCGTGATTTCCTCGGGGAACATCAGCGAAGCCATGAGGGCGAGCATGGCGATTCCGGTGGCCTTTACTCCCGTGGAAATCGGGGGCCGCTTGCTTGTCGACGGGGGCCTTGTGGACCCTATCCCCGTCGACGTGGTCAAAAGCTCGATCAAAGACCCTGTGATAGCGATCAACGTGTCGTCAAACTTGTTGCCGGCGTCACATCTCACCGATATTGTCGACATTGCGGACCAGACGACCTCCATCATGTCGATCGACAAAAGAAACCAGGCCATGGCTCTTGCGGATTTCAGCATTACTCCCGACCTCGGCGGCATTACCAACACCGACTTCGGTCATATCGGCGAAATCATAAAGGCCGGCGAGGATGCCGCAGTCGCCGCCCTTCCCGCCCTGAGAACCCTCCTGGCCAGAGCCGGGGACCATTCCGGCGAAAGTCTCAATTACACGGTTGTAGCAAGCGAGATTCGCGACCTGCTTTATATGCCGAAGACATTTTTCCAGGCGGCCTTTGCGAATTCCCCAGCCATAACCGCCAGGTCGATCAAAGAGAATTTGAATGGCGCTGTTTCTTCGGGGTACGTGTCGGAGGCCTGGGCCGAGCTGGTTCCCGAATCGACCTCCTATGCGCTTTATTATCACCTGAAAGACAACCCCAGGATAAGCGCCATCGATTTCCGGGGCGCTAGCCTCTATTCCAGGGACGAGCTGCTGAAGCTCGTCGATTGCCGTCCCGGAATGGTGTCGAATCGTCTCTCATTAAGGTCCGACGTCAAAACGCTCGAGAAATTCTATATCGAAAACGGCTACACCCTGGCGAGGGTCTCGACGGAGCTTGACGGCAAGACAGGCCTTCTCACTTTCAAGATCGATGAAGGCCGCATCAACGCTGTTGGAATCGAAGGCAGCAGGAAAACCCGGCGCTGGGTGATATCGCGCAACATTCCATTCAGAGCCGGCGACCTTTTTGTGCAGCGCAAAGCCGAAAAGGCGGTCGAGGATATATACAGCACCGGGCTTTTCGAGACGGCCAAATTGAATATTTATCCCGATTCCACGGGCATAACCCTTGTCGCCAGGGTGGAGGAAAAGCCGTACGATTACGTCCGGGCCGGAGCCCGTTTCGACCTGGAGTACAAATCGCGGGCCTTTGTTGATCTGGTCGCCGATAACGTTTTCGGCGGCGGCCAGTCCTTCTTCTTGTCCACCACTATCGGCGAGAAAAAACGTTCGGCCTCCCTCAATTACCACGTCGATAGGATTTTCAGCTCCCTGTTCACCAGCACGGCCAGGGTCGACTTCACTGAGTTCAAAAGAAATCACTACGAACACCATTCATATGAGGGGTATTTCAAACAGAAGTCGTACGGCGCTGAGATTATGCCGGGGCGCCAGATACCGCAGTTGGGCGCAATTTCCTTTGTGGCCAGCCTCAGAAAATTCATCTGGAGACAGCCGGGAAGGGAAGGTGAAAACGAATTCACCAAGCTCGGACTCGGTGTTCGTTCACTGGTCGACACGCGCGACGCCATCAGTTTCGCCGATGTGGGCAAGGTTCATCTGTTCGAGCTCGAATTCGCCAGCGATATCGGAAATGAAAAAACGGCCTACACGCGCTTTTACACGTCCCTCGAATCGTATTACCGTGTCACCAGGCGCCTCAATTTTCATCCCCGGCTGGCTCTGGGTGCATCCAGCGACTTCATGCCTTATTTCGATGAATTCTCGCTGGGAGGCCTGAATAGATTTCTCGGTCTCCATGAGGATGAGTATCTTGGGGACAAGCTCGTGGTTGTCTACTTAGAATTGAGGCAGAAAGTCGGCGACCGCTTCTTCATAATGGGCCGCTATGACGCCGGTAACGTCTGGAATAAGCTGGAAAGGGTCAAGATTTCCAAGCTCCGGCACGGAGGCGGTCTCGGGGTGGGCGTGAAAACCCCTCTCGGCCCGGCGCAGCTCTGGTATGGCCGTACGACCAAAGGACTCGATTCTTTCTACCTCGATATAGGGTATGATTGGTGAAAGTCGAGGCTTTCGTTAACCCGTCTGCCGAGCCGCCGACATTTCATTTGCCGCTCGTCGGCGCGATTTCAAGAGGTTATCCCCGACAACCGCTACGAAAACTCCGCCGACCACCATGAGGCTGCCTGCAATACTCATGGCGTCAAACTTCTCTCGACGGACCGCCATTCCCAGAAGCAACGCCACCAGAGGCGTTATGAAGGCTATCGTGGCGAGTTTGGTGGCTTCCATTTTCTTGAGCAAGAAGAGATATAGTGAAAACGCCGCTGCAGTGCCCATAATACCCAGGTAAAGAAGCGAGCCTATCGTCTTGACGTCCGTTCTGTAATCGGAGAGGGACTCCGTCAGCACACCCAGACCCGTCAGGGTCACAGCTCCGATCGCCGTCTGCACCGCCGTCAGCGGAAGCGGGTTGATGTCATTAAAGTGTCTCTTTGAAAGAACGGTGGCCAGAGATGAGAAGAACGATGAGAAGACTATGGCCGCCATGCCCCAGATTCCCAGGCCGCCTCTGGCGTTCAGGTTGTCTGCGAAAATCAGGATTATGCCGCCAAAACCGACGACCATCCCAGCCATTTTTGCCGCCGTCAGCCTCTCTGTGCCGATGATCAGATATGCCAGAAGAGCCACGATAAACGGCATGATGGCAAATAATACGGCGGCCATTCCCGATTCGACGTATTGAGAACCCCAGTATACCAGCCCGTAAGGGAGGGGGTACATGGAAATACCCGCGAGCAGGACCATGGGCCATTTCCGCTTAAATGAAAAACCGGCCCTGGCAAATACCGCGCATAGAAGGAACAGAAACCCGGAGGCTATAGTAAAACGAAACCCCGCCCCCAGAAACGGGGGAGAGCCGTCGAGCCCCACCTTGATTGCCAGCCAGGTGGAGCCCCATATGAGGCATAGAATCACGAATATCGTCGCGTTTAACATAGAATGTCAAAGGAAGAACCGGTATTAGCCCCATATGGTTTTCAGAAAATCGTCGAGGATACCATTAGCGATGAACATCTCCGTGGCCTCATCGGTAGAATCCCTGTCCATCCCCCAGATGGCTATTTTCTGATCGTGGAAATCCTTCTCAAGCTGGATAAAGTACTTGTTATCTTTCGAAAGGTAGACCGGCAGCTTCTCTACCAACTCGTTGGTCAGGGTGTTGACTCCCGGCCCGCCTATGGCTATTGTGGGACAGACTCGAATTATTTTGTCATGGTCGTACAAGGCGTCGGAGATCACCAGGCATTTTCTGAATGGGTGATTTCCAAAGTGGGGGGACGACTCGACGGCGGCCTTGAGCTTATAGGCCAGCGGACGGTCACCTTCTTCGGGGCCGATATCCATCCCTACCACTATAAGTATGGTCTGATTGACGTCAAGCTGCATAACTTGTTTCTACATGCCTTTTCAGGCACTTGTCAATTATTTTCCATCAAAATCCACTCCTGGAGGGAATGGAATACTTATAAGCATCGAGAGAACCAATGGCCACTGCCAATCATACATTCGCCCGTGGCGTCGATCTGCCAAAAGCTTAAAATGATAGAAGCCGTTCTGATGCGCGAGGCTGTTGACAAAGGATGATTCGCATGAAGAATACTCAAGTCGGCGACTGGAAGCCGTGAAGGAGGACTAATGTAAGTCACAGAGGCCTATAGCAATAGGCCCCTACATGATGAATGCCGGCATATCGATAGTATCAGCGCGAATTGCGTTTCCAGATGCCTTCCATCAATCTAAGGGCCCGTTCTGACGGGGTTTTTGGGCGGACTATTTTCCCTATCTCATCCTGTTTAGCTGGTTAATGACTTCCAGGTCCTCAGGATGGCGTTTGGTCCAGTCAATCATCAGATTCTTGGCTTCCTGAAAATTACTCATATGCATATTGAGGTCTCGGTAAAGGCGGAAAGCGATGGCGTTATTGGGCTGAAGCTCGTAGGCTATCCTGTATCGCTCCAAGGCCTCATTCGGCATATTGTTTTGGAAATAGTAGACCCCCAGGAATTGATGGTAAAGAATTATCCCCGGCCAGGCATCACAAGCGACTTTGAGATTCTTTATCCCCAGCTTCATAACCGTGTCCACCATGGCGCTGTCACCCCGTTGCCTGTAAATGTCCTCCAGGTCAAGATAGGTCTGATGGTAGTAGGGGATCTTTTCGATCGCGTACTGCAATAACTCTATCGCCCTGGAGGTGTCTCCGCGGCTCCTGTAAACGTCGGCGAGCTCCGAGAACCTCTCCGGAAACGTAGTCGTCAATCCGACGTTGTTTTCATCTTTGAAGGCAGTAATATCATCGAGGCCCCGATATCGATATACTTTGGTTATGAGCGAATCGCTGATGGCAATATCGAGACGAGGCTTGGTGGTGTCGGGATCGACCTGGAGGACGATCCCCTGGCGGATCATGCGGTCGGCCAGCGTCCAGCGATTCGACGTGGGAACCGAGCCTGAGAAATATATCGGCGTCTGGTCTATATTGGCGATCACTATCTGCTCGACCATCTGGTCCTGGACACGCATCACCTTTCCCGTGCGAGGGTCCTGTTCGGCGGTGAGATAACGCCATTCTTTGCGAACCCTGTCCATGAATTTCTTTTCGGGGCGATAATAAATTATCGAGCCTCGCCTGGCGACCGGTATCCAGCGGATCTGGTCATCGTCGAGATACATTTTGATGCCCATTTGATGTTTGAGCTGGAGGATATACCAGTCCGTGTTGAGAAGGCTTAGATTGACAACCCTGACATCGTTGCGGACCCTTTCGACCTCCTGCAAATACCACAAAGGAAAGGTGTCATTGTCGCCGTTTGTAAATATGATCCCGTTTGGCTTGCAGGATTGCAAAATGTTGAAGGCGTAGTCGGCCGGGGCATAGTCCTTTGACCTGTCGTGATAAGTGTAATGCGCGGTCGCGGGGTTCAGGGGGAGGATGAGGAAAATCAAGGCTACGATACCGAACAAGGGGTATTTCAAGAGATTGTTCTTAGCCTCCTCCGCAAAATACCTGATACCGTCGCCCAGCAGCGACAGCAGCGCCGCCATTCCCACGCCAATCATGGAAGCGAATATTACGAAGGCCGGCGTGAAGAAGTAGTCGCGGTCTCTGACCTCGAGCTGAATGACCTCCCCCGGATTGTTGGGATCGGGACGCGTGCCGTCAGAGAAATTCAAATACAAAATAAGCAGGAAAGAGCTGATAAAAAACAACATGATAAGCAAGAGCATGGGATGGAGCTTGTATTTGCGCAGCCAGTAATATATTCCGATCATTACACCGAAGGCGCCGAGCGCAAAAATGAAATATACAATCAACCCGCCGGCATAGAAGGAGTCCCGGGTGCCGAACTTGTCCCACCAGTTGCCATCATACTGGTCTTCAAAATAGCCACCGAATCCCATATTCTCGTAACTCCCAAACTGGTTGGCAAGGCTGCCGCGACGATAGAACATGCGTGTTATCATCGATTCCTGACCATACTGCTTTCGCTCGATGTAGGACTCGAAACGGGCGAGACTGGAGGGGTCGTTCTCGTTTATAGTCGGATGTTGAGCAGCCCGAATGGGGATATACAGATGCGTGGAGTAGCCCAGAATCGCGGCCGCGAAAAGCGCAAAGGCCAGTTGATAATTGGCGGATTTCAATTTGGCAAACGAGATCATCCTAAAAGCATGCAGGCCGCTGTAGATCGCCCCCACGAACATGAGGAATACCCAGATCCAGTAGGAATTATCGTCGAACCAAAATGAGATCATTCCCAACATGAAATAGACCGGAACCGCAATGGAGAAAAGGATGGCCCATGTGATCCAGAACATCGGGTCCTTGAGTTTTGGCCTGTCGATAAGCACTATGTACAGGAATAACGCGGGGACCACCAGGAACACTGTCAGGTGAATGCCGATGGAGAGAAACAACAGATAGGACGTCAGAACCAGCAACTTATCGCCGCCTCCCCGCTCTTTCTCGTCGGCCCATCTGATAACGATGTAGATTAAGAGCATCATGACCAGCATTGCCAGCCCATAGACTTCGGTTTCCACCGCATTGAACCAGAAGGTGGTGGAAAAGGCCATCAACAGAGACGACGAGAATGCCCCTACCCTGATTCCGATCTGGCCAAGCCATGGTTTGCCCTGGCTGGGGAACGGCAGCCTCTGGGCGACGCGGATCACAACCAGATAGCACATGAACGTAGTGAAAGACGACGATACGACCGAAATAAAATTCGTCCTCATGGCTATGTTCTTGAATAATCCCAGGAGAATGGCGAGTCTGCTTATGACGACGAAAAACGGCGTTCCTGGTGGGTGGGGCACCCCCAGAGTAAAGGCGCAGGCGATGAATTCCCCACAATCCCAAAAGGAGAGCGTTGGCGCCATGGTCTTGAAGAAAACCACAAACGGGATCAACAGGCTCAAGCCCCCCAAGAAAATCGTTACGATTCTCACAACCCTATCTTTGCTATTGACTTGAGAAATGTGACACCTCCTTAAGCCAAACCTCTAACATAGCCAGCCATCTCATCGTTGTCAATTTTTTAATGCAGCGTTAAATAAGGCGTTCCCATTGACGATAAATAGTCAGGAATTATAAAGAACGGAGGAAGTATGCTGATATGGTGCGCAATTCTGTTTCTCTTGGGGATTCTGGCGTTCCTCGATACCATTTTCAATTACGGAGAGATATTCCGCAGAGTCAATTCCGTGGTTTTCATGCTGGTCTCGCTTGGTCTGCTGGTGAGGACGAGCATGAAAATGAAGATTCGCAGGATCGAGGGATTGATAGCCAAGGTCGAAGAACTTGAGGGGCAGTTGGCCAAGTACAAGTCAAGAGACCCGCAAGCATCGAGAACGCAAGAGTATATCCGTTAGCCGATTTTTTCGAGTTTCTCAATCGACCTCAGTCGTTGCCTGGCGGGCTCGCTAACCGGACCATCCGGAAAGGCCTCCAATATCTTGTTGTAAGCTGCCTTGGCTTCCCAGAGCGTAGCCGTATCCTGAGCGAAAAGATCAGCAAGTTCAAGATATGCCCTATCGGTATATAAGCCATCCGGATATTTCTCGATATAGGCGTTGAGGGCATCGATGGCGCTCTTCTTGCTTCCCGCCTGTGAATAAGAAATGCCACAATAAAAGGCTGCTTGTTCGGCGATTGGGGAGCCTGCCAGGGTGCTGTCCGATAAGACCAGGGCCGCAACCTGGGGTCTTCCGAGCGTCATGGCCTTCATAGCCTCGGCAAAACGCCTCAAGGGCGCCGACTCGCCACTATCCGAACCGGCCGATGATAGAACGTCCATTCGCATCAGGGCGTCGTTGGAATAATCGCCTTGAGGGTAACGGACCACGAGCTGTTTGTACCTGTCGCCGGCAACTTTGAAATCACCCCTGTAAAGGGAAAGATCGCCCAGCAAGAAAAGGGCTCTTTCGACCGTCGAATCAATGGCGTTTCCGGACGCAGCCTTTACCAGGAGACTTTCGGCATCGTCGTACCGGTCCTGCTTCAGGTAACAGACCGCCATCCCCAACCTTGTTTGATTGGTTAGAACCGGGTCCTTCATGCGAGAAAGCAGGTTTCGCCAATAAAAGAGCGCCGAATCGCAGCTATTCTTATAATCGGCATAAATGAGGCCGCAAGAGTAAGCCGCTTCATCTCTGATTCGATAATCCATTGCTGTCGACGAAAGCCCGCTGAAGCCTTGAAGCGCCGCATTGACCTGCCCCGACGCCAGGAGCGATTTGGCCTTGATTACCTGGGCCATTTCCCTCATGGTACCCTTCTTCGTGGCCTTCAAGTAACCATCAACTGCCCTTATTGAAGTCAAATAGGCTTTTGATTGGAGGGCTTTGTCGGCGAAGCGAACCAGGGACTGCCCATCATCGTCTTGTCGCACGCCGATGCTTCTATAGGCCTCAAGAGCTTTGTCCATCTCGTTCAACTTGATATAGAGATCGCCCAGGATTTCATAAAGCTCCAGCCTTCCCGGCGCCTCTTTGATTCTGGCCGATACCGCTTTTACAATCGACTGGGGATCGTCGGCATCCTCGATCAGTCCCCTGATCTTGGTCGATATCAATCCCAGGCTTCCCGGATTGTCGGCAATTTGAAGGAGATACTCGTCAACGGCCTTTGGATAATCTCTCAGAATCTCGTAAATGCTCGCCAGTTCCATCGCGAAAAGAGTCGATGAGCCGAGGTTCTTTCGCCCCTGCAGGTAAACCTCGATGGCGGCGTCATATAGCCCGTACTTGAGCTTGGTTTCGGCGACCATACGATACGTCAGTTGGTCATCCCGGCCGGCCTCGAGCGCCTGTGTCCAGAGCGATTCGGCCTGGGCTTCGTCGTTCTGCAGGAATTTGGCTTCTCCCAGCTCCGTCAGAAGCAGAGGATTTCGCGGGTCTTTGGCTAACTGCGACCTTAAGAGATTCTCGAGCTCGGGATAGAGCTTAGCTTGTTTATATATCTGTTTGTACAGGTCATCGATCCGGGAATCATCGCCGTAATTGGAGCGCATCCGGTCCAGGAAATTGATGGCCCTGGAGTATTCGCCGGCCTTGACGAGGCTTGCGGCCGTACGGAGATCGTTGTTGATTTGTCCTCTTTCGGCTCTGCCCGGCTCGGGGCCAAGCTGACCCGCCGCCTTCGATGCCGTAAGGGCCAGCAGAACCAGAAGCAGGATTGCCGGCCTACGAAAACTATTGCCCCTCAACTGGTGTCCTCTGGCTCTGGAACGATTTGAAATAAGCCCTGATCAGTTTCTCATATTGCCGAGGGTAGTTCTCCTCCAGGGCTTTTTTGATCATCTCGGAAATCCAGGCATCTCCGGTGTTGAGTTCGTCCGGCATGGAGGGGCTGACGCGAACGACGTCCTCGCCTTGCTCCGCCTGCCTCTTCTTCGAGAAATCCCGACGATTGACCGATTTCTGAGCTTCCAGCAACCTCGACAGAATTCCCTGTTGGCGTTCTATGGTCTCCTGGTTGGCGCGGTGCCGCTGCAGGTCCTCGACCACCTTTTTCATCTCTTCGCCAAGCTGGTCTAACCTGCCGAGCATCTCGCCGTGCTTGCCAAATTGGTCGCTCATCTCATCCAGCCTCTGGCGGAGCATTTCCTGCTCCGCCGCAAGCTGCCGAAGCCCCTGCTGCTGTTCCAGGCTCAATTGCATACCGGGTCGAGGAATCTGCAGCATGGTCTGCTGGTTTATCCCGGCTTGGGCGCTGGCAGCCTGCTGCAATTGCTGCATCATCTCTTGCATGCCGGAACCGGAACTCGAGCTCATGGCGTTGTCGCGGGCCTGAAAAAGCAGGTAGACGGTCTTATTCAAATTCGACATTGCAGACTGTTCGCTCTGAATGGCGCCCGGCGCGAATCTCTTGTCCAGGCTCGCGGTAGCATCGTTCATATCGGATAACGTCATGCCCAGAAACTTCATGAGCGTGATGTTTATGAACAACGTCTCTTTGGAGAGCTCCGAAATAAGATTAGCCAACCTCGATGAGGCCCCCGCTATTTGCATCTGGTCGGAGGCCATCATTCTCAGGCCATCGCCGGTGTTCTGCGAAGCCCGGGTGGAGTCAAGCAGCAATTCCTGTCTGCCGGAAAGGTAAAGCAGATCGTGGGCCGCCTTCTGCATCTTGCGCGCGATTTCCATACGTTGCTCGTCCTGCATGGCCTCCTGAGCATCCTTCAGGGCCATCGTTATGTCGGAGAGCTTTTGGTGCTGTTTTTTCCCTTTGCTCTGACAGGCCCCCTTGCTGCCGCTGCACATGTTCTGCTGCATATCCTGGAAGTCTTGGGGAATCTCGGGGTCGTTCACCCGCTCCTTGGCGGCCTGTTTCTTCGCCTCGGGGATCATTTGCTCGGCCAGGTCCATCTGCTCCAGTTGAGAGAACTGGTCCTTGAGCGTATTGAATCCCTTGCAGACGTTCTTCTGGGGCTGGAGCTGTTTCGCCAATTGGGCCGAATCGGGGGCCGATTCTATGTTCTCGTTAATCGCCTGCTGGTCCTGGGTGATCTTCTCCGCTAACTGAACGAGCATATCGAGCTTTTGCTCGATCGCCAGCCTTTGCAATAGAGACAGAGTCCGTTCCAGATTCTCCAGCAACTGCTCCGCTGTCATCTGGAATTGCTCCAGGGCTTTCCTTAGCTCGTTCGGATCCAAGTTCGCGATCGCCTCCTGAAGCTTTTTCATAGCCTCCTTTAGCTCCGGCGGAGCCACCTCCTCCATGAGGTTTTGGATCTCCTGCATCTTCTCGGCGATTTCCTCGCTTATGAGCTTGTTGTCCTCGAGCTTGTCGAGATTGTTCTGCATTTCCTTCGAGAGCTGGTCCAGCTTCCTGGCCAGTTCCTGCTGTTTCTCCAGGACCGCTTTGGCCTGCTGCTGCTTTTCCCAATTGACGTCCGTGGCCTTAAGCATGTCGTGGGAGATATCCTCGATTTGCTTTTGCAGCTCCTTCTGGCTCTTGAGCGCCTCTTCCAGCGATTCCCTTTGCTGTTCCTGCGACCCCTGGACGTCGGCCAGAATCTCGTCGAGATTCGGCAGGCGGGCGCTGAACGTCTTGCTCTTGGTCCACTTGGGGCCGGAGATAATATCGTTGTCGCTGACTTCGCAGAAGTAATAGATGATATCGCCGGGGAGAGGTGTCAGGCTCTGCACGTTCCATTCATACGAGACGGTCTGGTCGAGCGCATTCTTATCGGGAATCCTTAGCGGTTCCTTTGCCGGCTCAGTCTGCTGGCCCTCCGAAAGAATCCAGTATACGAGGTTGAGATTGCCGAACCCGTAATCGTCGCTTATGCCGATCTCCAGCGGCACGATCATGCGCTCGCCGAGGTCGACATCGGCGTTGGGGAAGTTGATTGCAATCGAAGGCGGATAATCGTCAAGCGCCTGGATATCGTACCAGATCGGCTCGGGATTCTCTCGTCCGGCATCGTCGTGAAGTATGATCGTATATCGCCCGTTGGCCTTGACGTTGAAAACTCCGGAGATGAAATCCCCATCGGTTACGAGGCTGGAGCGGCTGGAATCGTCGAATAGTTGATACGATTCCGCCATCGGCTTATTGCTCTTGGCCTCTATGAATACTCTTGTTCCCTTGAGGGCGCTGATATTGCCGTCGTTGGGATTCCCTTTGGCGTCAGGCATACCTGTATAATCGGGGTAATCGAACTTGAGGTTGATATCGGAAAGCCTCGGAGGGTCCACTATTTCGATGTGGGCATGGGATGTCTGGACGCCGCCCGATCTGGCGTAGACTTCGAGCGACCGCCTGATTTTCTTGAAGGTGTAGGCGAACGATGGCTCGGAAGCGCTGTCGGATTTCGTCATCGGCTCATCCGCCCAGCTGCCGTCCTCGAATTTATAGAACAGATTCATCCTGCGCGGGGCTTTGCCGGTGACATTGGCTTTTATGACCAAATCCATGTTGCGGTAGAACTCGCCTCCGTCAGGCTCCAGAGTCATCGAGAACTCCGGGGGCTTTTCGAAATTGGCTGTCGGACGAGAATATAGAAGCCAGGTATTGTAAATGGCCGTCGGGTTTATGAGAAAGATGGCTATTGCCGCCGTAAGAAGCGCCCCGACTCTCACCAGCCAGGAGTTCAGCGGCTTGTAATCGATAATTGCCTCGGTGTCGATATCGCCTATGACGCCTCCGGCCTCCTCGATTGTTTTTTCGATAAGTTCGATTGAATAACCTTCGCGGTTCTGGCGCGCTAACTCGTGAAGTTCCAGAGCGGCGATCAAGCGCGACTCAAATCGGCCGTATTTCTTTTCCAGCCTGCGGGCGATATAGAGGAAACTCGGTCTCTTGGAATATGGTCGGACCGCCCAGAAATAGATTGCCAATCCGAAAAGAGCGACAAATATCAGGTCTGCAATCAATCTGGCGCCGGTCGATGGCCATGTCAATAGCGTCAGGCCGATGAAAACCCCGAAAAGGATAAGCGCCAGGCCGAGCGCCATTATAATCCCCCGTGCCGCCGAAAGAGTCGCCAGTCGCTTCTGAAGCGACTTCAACTTTGCCACTATTCCGCTGTATTGCTGTTCCTGCATCGCTTAACCTCGGTATTAATGAGTTAAGGCGTATGTTACCAGATTGGCGCCGAACTTAAGGGCCGCCAGATGCTTTTCGGGAGGATCGTTGTAAACCTCGGCGTCCTCCCAGCCGTCGCCGATATCGCACTCATAATCGAAAAAGACCACCACCCGGTCATTGACGACAATCGCGAACCCCTGCGGCGGTTTGCCGTCATGCTTATGTATTTTCGGCAGGCCGTTGGGGAAATCGTAGAGACAGTGATAAATCGGATGGGAAAAAGGAAGCTCCACCAGCTCCTTGTCGGGAAAGACGCGGGCGATTTCGCGGCGGAACGCCTCGGCCAGGCTGTAGCTATCGTTGGCGAAAAGGAAGCCGCCGTTTTCGAGGTAGGTCCGCAGCGCCACGACCTCATCATCGGAAAACCTGATGTTTCCATGCCCTGTCAGGAACAGAAACGGATACTGGAAAAGTTCCGGGTCGGTGGCCCTGACCGTGACCTCTTTATCGACCACCTTGATCCTGGTATTCTCGGCTAAGAATTTGTGCATATTGGGGATAGCCGACCGCCCCCAATACCAGTTGCCGCCCCCATCGTAGCGCAGCCGGGCTATGGTCACTCCTGACGGGTTCTCCGGCTTGTTCTGCTGAGCGCTTGTGCCGATTGGCAGCAAGGCCGAAATTGCCAGGATAAACGAAAGCTTCTTCATTTTACTTTTATACGCCTTATTCACACCGACAGCCTGATTTTAAATGCGCGCAACGCCTGAAGAATCACTGCCTCATAGGCTCAAGATAGGGCAAGGGGATAGGATGTCAAGGGGAATGGGGGGCGATGCATTCGTTTCTAATATTCCCTTGACACTCTATGAAAAACCGTTAGAATGGAGATGGCAGCCATGTCTCTCAGCAGATGAGCCACGGAAAGCTCTTAAGGAGGCGGCTATGATAAGAAAGTCTATATTGCCTGATAGGGCGACCACCTCTTTTGTCAGGATTACGACGAAAGTGGTTTTGTCAATGCTTGCGCTGATTGCCCTCGTTTCTGCAAATGCATATTCGCAGCTTGAAGTGGTAGGGGAATTGGAAATTCGTGTTGAGTCTCCATCGATTTTCGTGGCCGGTTCCTACGCTTATTTAGCGACATACGATACCGGTCTTGTCATAGTGGACGTGTCGGATCCTTCCTCGCCATCGATAGCTGCAATCTGCCGGACGCCCGATTGGTGTGAGGATGTTGACGTGAGCGGAGACTATGCCTATATAGCAGGTTTCGGCTCAGGGCTTCAAGTAGTAGATGTCTCGGATCCGTTTGCACCTGCCATAGCTGGGTCTTGCGACAGCGCCCGCTTCTGTCATGGCTTGTCTATACAGGGTGACTACGTCTACAGTGCGTCCTGCAATCATTTTATGGTAATCGACATCTCCGTTCCATCCGAGCCTGAAATCGTCTTCAGTCATGCTACATCTTCAGAGCTTACCGAGGTCGAAATCGAGGGTGCAACCGCTTATGCAAGAAATGGTGGAATAATTATTTATGATATTGCCGACCCGATCGTTCCGGATTCGCTTGGGTCATATCTGGGTGCCATTGTGCTTGACCTGGCGATACGAGACTCAATTGCCTATATAACAACCTATGACACCGCATTTGCGATTCTCAGTGTTGCTGATCCCAGAAACATTCGCGGCCTTGGACGGCACGTCACTTATGACCAGGCCTATAGATTGAAGGTGGCGGGGGATTATGCTTTCGTCTCGGTCAGAGCGCGTGGCTTGCAGGTGTTCAATATCGCAGATCCCGGGAATATATTTGCGGTAGACATATACTTCGACTACGGGCCTGGAGATTTATTTGTTGACGGCGACCTTATCTATCTGACTTCATGGAGCGGCCTCGTAATCTTGCGTTTTCCTCCCATAACATCTATTCACGATGATTACAGCGATCTGCCCGTGGGTCTCTTTCTTGGCCCCAATTACCCCAACCCTTTCAACTCCTCCACCTCGATTTCGTATTCGATTGCGGCCTCAGGTCATGCCAGCCTCTTGGTCTACAACATCGTCGGCCAGAAGGTGGCCACGCTTTTTTCCGGCGTGCAGCAGGCCGGAGCGCATAAGGCGGTATGGGATGCGGCGGGCGTGCCATCGGGTGTCTATTTTGCACGCCTGGAGAGCGGCGCGGGGAGCAGAAGCATTAAGATGGTGGTGTTAAAGTAGGGGTTTGATTTATCAAACCCGGTGACCATGCCAGTCGATTGCCACGTCCCGGTAAGGCCGGGACTCGCAATGACAATTCTATCAGGTGCGCTATGCGCACCGATGTTCTTAGATTATCCCCAGCCAATCGCCAAAGAGGAAATAGAGGCGAGCGATAAGAAGCGACATACGCGACATGACCGTATATCCAAACGAGGCGCCGAAAGTTATCATCAGGAAATATATGCCGATCTTGGCGGCGCTTCCCAATGCCCCCTTGTGCTCCTTGGAGAAATAGAAGTATACCAGCCCGGTCAATGTCCCCACGATGAGCACCAGGTTTCCGAGATAGGCGGCGAAAAATCTATCGGCCGTGAGCTCGCCGCTCGCCAACCCCTCAAGGCCTTTGATGCGTCCCATGTCGACCAGCGGAATGACGGTGTTCTGCAGCTGGCTCAGGAAATTAGATTGGAAGTAGGTTATCATATATAACCCGGCAGTGGAACCGACCACCACCGCCAACGGCCAGCGGGAAATCCATCCCACCTTGGGGACCAAGCGCAGAAGCATCATTATGGCCAGAACTCCCGCCAGGATGTACCAAATCCGCACGTCATACTGCCCCCGAAATGCAAGCTGCAGGGCGCCGTCGTCCTGCGAAAAACCGAGCATTTTGGTGAAGCCGAGATTGTCGAACAGCTTGGGAAGGAGGTTCTGGTAATACAGGGAGACGAACCAGTATCCGGCAGAGATTCCCACGAAAAGCGCTTCGCAGAATTTGTAAACCGGGTTATCGCGATAAAGGAAAGAAACGATTCCTATCGTCAGCAAGGCCGCCGCCCAAATGCCAAAAATATTCCAGAATCCGGTCATGACAGGCCTTTTCTTTGCCCCTTTCCGCGAGTCATAAAGTAGGCGAGATTTCCGATGACGATGAAGAGGACCACGAAAATATGTGCCGCCGTCTGGCTCACCATCGCCATCGTGGCCTTAGCCTTGAACCCCGTCAACTTCTCGTATTCGGCGCCGCCTTTCATGCCTCCCATGAGGCCGGTAAGCTGGCCGGTGTCGAGATACGGATAGACCTGGGGGGCCTGGACGGCTGTGTTGCCGGCGCCACAGGGCACATGGAAACGATCCACCGCGAACTGCACCCATTCCACGGTCCCGGGATAACCGGCGGAGAGGTTATAGATGAAATCGAAATCGGACAGTTTATTGAGGCCGTTCATGATGGGGTATGTCTCAATGGGCCTGCCATAACGCGCATCATTAGGGAAGGCGGCGGCCACCGATGAACCCATTCGCTGGATGACAAGCTCGTTGCCAGCCTGGAATCCAAGGTTGATGAAATCGCGCCCGTAGCGAATGGTGTCGGGGCCAACGACGATGAGATCGCGCCCGAAAGCGAGCGTATCCCCATTTTCCACGATGAAACCCTCGCGCACCTCATTGATTTTCGCCAGAGCCTTGTTGGCCTGCATCGGCCCTTGAGGCCAGAGACCCATGATAGCGAACTTGATATGGTCTTTTATCATCTGCCTGAAGCCGGTTTCGGCCATGGGTTGCAGTTCCGGTTCGGAGCCGGGGTCATAATCGCACGATACCAGTACACGGGAGCCGGTCGGAAGGGCCTCGATGGCGTCATAGAATATTTGCACTTCGCGCGTCACATCGATATCAATCTTCAGGTGCAAGAATATGGGGACAGACAGGGCCAGGAAAATGACCAGGAATATGATGCGGCGATCGATAGCCAGAAGTATCTGGAAGAGCCTCTGCATATCAGTCGCCTCCCAGATATGTGCGCTCTATGCCGAGGATGATGCGCAAGGAGGTGGAGACCGTGCCTAAAGCAATGCCTATCATGATGGCCCGCTGTCCGGCGACATTGAAGTAGTTCATGACGATATTCGAAAGATTCGAAATGCCCCAACCCTTGGGCAAGAAAACCAGACTCGAGAGCCAATCCCCAAAAGGCGTTCTGCCCAGCATAACCACGAACGCGGCGAGCAGTAGAACGGTGGCCTGGGCGTTGCGCGCCCGGAACGCCCTGTATGACGCCGATGCCACAAAGAACGCCAGCAAGGCGAACATGGTCGCCATGAGCGGCGTGTAAATATTGATGTACAGCCAGTCGAACTTGGTACCGGGTTCCTGGAAACTCCTGCCGCTGGAGAAAAAGAACCCGATAATGACTATTAGGAGGAAAGAGGCTATAGTAACTGCAGCGAAAAACCAATCTCTGTCTTTCTTGTAGATTTTTTCCAGCGAAACCCGCAAGAGGTTCAGCGCCCCAAGCCAGATGGCGGCGGCGGCAATAATCGAGAACCAGTCGGAGAACATGTCCGTCAGGAAGCCCATCGGCCTATGTGGCACGAAGAACTGCACGAAGAATGTCAGACCGATAATCGCAGTGAGCATTAACGGAATTTCGCGCTTCAAACTCGGACCCGCCTTCTAATGAACCTCGAACATCTTGGTGACCTGTGATATCATATCCGGGCTTGAGAAAGCGGCCACCGTTACTATGATGATGATTACAATAGCCAAGCTCAGGAAAACCAGCTTGCCGCCGATATCCTGGCCCTTCAACGAGCCGAGGAGCTTCGGCTCGCGGGAAAGATAGGCGGATGCCGCAAACAGCTCCTCGCCAATGAGTGTGTAATCGCAGGCAGCCACAAAGAATGGCAATTGCGCTGGCATGGCCGTGCCGGCAATTTGGATAGCGCCGATGGAGTTGCCGGTTTCGGCCAGGATCAGCGATTCCGCATAGAACGCCCCCTGGTAGAAAATCGTCGCCGGCTTCTGGCGAACCACGAGGCCATCGATGCCGGCGGCGTAACCGAACTGGTCATCGGTGAGGTAGTACACCATGTCGTCGCTATAAAAATCGGAACGGCCGACGTTGAGGTAGGCCTCCTTGACCACTTCTCTGGCAGTGATCATCACAAGCGATTTGGCAACCGGTACTTCAAGCTTCGTTTCATATTCAGCAGTTAATCTTGCAACACGGGCGAGAATGGTCAATCCGGCGATGGTCTGGACATTATCCATATCCTGGGTGCCGGGAATATAGAAAACCTTCTTGCCCATCTCGGTGGCGCGGCCGACGGCTTCGTCCACCGCTTCCAGGCCGGCAATCTTGCGAATGAACAGCTTTTTTCCCGCTTTCGCCTGATTAATGAAGTAGAGAATACTCGCGATGAGTATACCCAGAAGCACCAGCGAAACTGCGCGTCCCGTGTGGAACCATTGCTCCCTTGCCTTCACCGGCCCGGCAACATTCGACTTTGCCCGCTGCCCGTTGAACTTGGCTTCGACATAGTAATAGTAGGCGACCCCATTTTTGACACCGTGGCCGTCACCAAAAATCTTTACATGCCGCTCCAGATCGGTTTCGCCGCCGGTGGCATCACCGACCATTTCAAAGGGACCGTCCGAAGTGGTCCTCCTGTAGATTTCGTAGCCGTTGAATTGGCCGCTTTTGGGAACGTCATTCGGCGAGATTTTCCATTCGAGGGTAATGGAGCGCCCATCGTCGTTAGGCGTGTCGAAGGCGCGAAGCTGGGTCGGCGGGAACAGAATCTCATCCAGCATGGCCGTGGCCCCCGCCTCGCTTGATTGCGCCACGGACGTGACCGGTCCGGCGATATTTGATTCCAGAGGCGTCCCTTCAGGCTCCGAAATCACCTTGTAAAAATAGGCGTTTGCGAGCACTGCGGTGGTATCTCGGAATTGTCGGGATTGCTGAGATGGCCCCGGTTGCCCGAAATCGATTGAGGCGATTTCCGTGAACTGGCCATCCTTGGAGGTTGACCTCAAAAGCCTGTAGGCGGTGGCTGTTGCCCCGGTCGGCTGATCACCGGGAATGCGGAACCAGTTGATGGTGATCGACCCCTGGACGTCGCCGGGGGTATTGATGGAACTGAGATCATAGGGGCCAGCGATGGTTGAGCCCGGCCGTTCCCGTTCATGCACCAGCCAGGTTAGAAGCGGCAGGATGGCGACTAAGGAGATGTAGGATAGGGCTTTTTTCATGCGCAACAAAAAACCGCCAAAATTGACCGGGCGGCGGTGTAGGTTCTGATAATTAAGGCCAAACGGTGCATCCAAATTCCTGAGCTACAAGTTCAATCTCGAGACCCCCCAAAGTGGGCTTATCATGCCATTCGCCCCCAAATAAGTCAAGCGAAAACTGCCTTAACACCACCTGCAACGATGATACAGATTGCGGGCTTCCTTATTCCCGCGCAGGTTGGCAGGGGTCATAGGCCGACGATGAGAATATAATCTCTGGCGACATTTTTCAAATCGACGGAAGAGGCTCCTGCCGATTTCGCCACCGCCCTGACGCGTTGTCTGCTGTAGAATCGCACGGGGCAGCTATTGAGCGCCAGCCGTACCTTGCGAACAGGCGTCATGGGGTGCCAGAACTTGGGGAACGAGGCAAAGAGGAAGTGATTGTAGGTTTCGAGCATTTTCTTGAGATGTGGCAAAGGGGTAAGAATGTAGTCGAAGTATCCGACTGCGAAAACGACGTCGAACTTGCGTTGCGCTTGAAAATCCAGGAAGTCGGATTCGATGAAATCGACCTTCTTTTCCATACCGAGCTCAGAGGCCATTCTGCGGGCGGCGTCAAGCGCACCCGGGGCGGCGTCCAAACCGACAACGTCCAGCGCGCCCCGCCTGACCGACTCGAACATGTAACGCCCGCTACCGCAGCCGATATCGAGCACCGATTTGCCGGTCATATCCCCGAGCAGGTTGAACGCCAGATCGAAACGTTGACGCACCGAAGCCCGCAAGGTCTTGTCCAGCCAGGCCATGAGGCCGCGGCGGTCTGTGCGGTAGATATCGTCGAAATCGTCTATGCGGCGATGGAAATATTCGATTGCGCCGGGATTACGTTCTTTCGCCATATGAAACTCTACTCCAAATCGCATTATACGGAACGGCCGCAGATGAGGCAAAATATTTTAATTTTCATGATTGACAACCGGGGAATTTGTAATTATTAGAGGGTTTTTAATGAGAGCCTATTTGTCGCTTGACGGCATAGGGACCTTTCCCGGACGCTTCCTGGGCTGGCCAGGCGGCTGTTCGGGGGAGGCGATCCGTTTTCGTTCTCCCCGGTTCGCCCCTCAAATTCTGACAGACCCCTCTTTTTACAGGAAGATCGTCATTGTCGAGACCGATATGGCCGATGATCGCTGGCCGATGCCCGAGGATTGTCAGTCATTCATGCCGCATTTGTCTGGCCTGGTGATATTGGGGCGAATCAAGCCCTCATATCGGGAGACGCATTTTACATTGCGGAATTATCTCGAATGCAACCGCATCACCGGATTTGTGCCGGATGAAAGCGAGCGTCTGAAAGGCGCCTTTAATATGGTCTGGCATGCCCAGGCAGCCGTAGAGCGTGAACGCCAGAGGTCGATCACCCTTGTGGCCAGGCGGATTGAGCGCACGGATATTGACTTGAAGGCGATTTCTTCCCCTCAGGAGTATCTCTGGGACTTGGCCGGGAGCGATGTGCCGGCGGAGAATATCAATCTCATAGTCTGGGATTTTGGCATGAACTACAGCTTGATGCGAGCCCTCAAGAAGCTTGGCTGCAAGCTTCGGGTGATGCCTCCGGATACCGAGCCGGAGAGGATTATCGCGCTCCATCCCGATGGGGTGGTCATAGCGGGCGGCCCGCTTGACGAGAAGATGATGCCGGCTTTTGCATCTCGCCTGGAGAGAATAGTGGGCATCAGGCCGCTGTTGGGGGTGGGCACGGGGGCCCTTCTTCTGGCTCGTGGAGTTGGAGCCCGACTCGAGCCTCTCGATAATCCTCATTACGGGTCGGCAATAGAGGTCGAGAATGCTGGGGGACAGATATTCACAACTTACCAGGTTCATTCGGTTGCGCCCAATAGGGATGAGCTTCAAAAAGCTGGAGCAGTGATAACGCATATCAATCATGTCGACGGCAGCGTCGAGGCGTTCGCGATTCCCGATTATTCGACCATGGGTGCGATGTTCCCAATAAGCATCGAGCCGGTCCCGGAATACCTCACGCAATTCGTCACGACCCTTAAAAGCCGCATTCACCAAAACTGAATCTGCCGGCATATTCCAATCCTGACTGGATATGTGGCACGGGTTAAGCCGCCAGCCGGGCGATTTCGATTCTATACCTCGATGATTCTCTGCACCAACTTTTCGAGTTGATCGGTCGGCAGTTGGCAGTCTCTGTCGGATAAAGCGTTATGAGGATCGGGATGAGTTTCCACGAAGACGGCGTCCACTCCCACCGCTACGGCGGCTCTCGCCAACGGAATGATGAATCTAGGGTCGCCGCCCGAGGAGGCGCCGGAAGCGCCCGGCTTCTGCACGGAATGGGTGCAATCGAATATCACCGGATAACCGAATTCCGCCATGATGACCAGGCCACGAAAATCCACCACCAGGTCATG
>Ga0315289_10000989_pt1 | contig 44234 bp, 28 predicted proteins | sample YL17G11_40_MG_FD_203452 | JGI IMG/M metagenome (GOLD analysis project Ga0315289, IMG submission 203452) | Sediment microbial communities from Yellowstone Lake, YNP, Wyoming, USA - YL17G11_40 | ecosystem: Environmental > Aquatic > Freshwater > Lake > Sediment | place: USA: Wyoming | collected... | reverse complement strand
ATGCCGTTCCTGCTGTCGTTGAAGCAGCAGGCTCACCGACAGCATAACTGAGCGATCCTTCGAGGCGGAGCTCAGAGTGCCACATCTATCAAGATAGCACAGCTAGGCCCACATTACTTCGGGGCCGCCACGGCGGTCGCGGAGCGACCTAGCCGCGATAGCGAAGAATCTCGGGTGGAGAAGCGAGACTAGATGCTTCGCTGCGCTCAGCATGACACGGTTGCGACGAGGAGGCGGTCATGTTCGGTCCCAAGCTGAAGATTGACCAGGCGCTGCTGGCCAAGGCCAAGCGATATGCCGAGATGGCCGGCTATTCCTCGGTGGACGAGTTCGTCGAGCACTTGCTGGCGCGCGAGATCGCCAAGCTCGAGGAATCCGACTCCGAGGAGGAGATCAAGAAGAAGCTCCAGGGTCTCGGGTATATTTCCTGAGATCGCGTCCGCCTGTGCTCGGCGGACTTGCGATGTCATTCTGAGCCCTTCGACTTCGCTCAGAGCTTGCCCTGAAGCAACGCGAAGGGGTGAACTGCGCGAAGAATCTTGGTGCGGCGCTGGCTCCCTGACAAATGACCGCCATAAGCTCGATAATGACCGCGATATTCGATATCTTGCTTAGCCCCTTTTCATCGCTAAGCCCGTGGTACGGCATCGCCGCCGTATCGCTGGTGACCGGCGTGGTCATGCTCCTGATTTTCCGCGGCACCTCCAATCAGCGCGCCATCCGCCGCGCCAAGGACCGCATTCGCGCCCACCTGCTGGAGGTGCGCCTGTATCGCGACGATGTGCGCGTGCTGCTGCGCGCCCAGAAAGACATTCTGCTCAATAACCTGGCCTATCTCGGCAACTCGCTGGTCCCGCTGGTGGTGATGATAATCCCGGTGGTTCTGATCCTCGTTCAGCTTAACGCGCATTACGGCTATCAGCCGCTGCGGCCGGGCGAATCGGCGATCGTCGCCGCGAAGTTTGCACGGCCCGGTGATCTCGACGCGTGCCGTCTGGGGCTTGAGGTTCCCCCCGGGCTGCGGGTCGAGACCCCGCCTCTGCGCATCCCCGCGCAGAGCGAGGTGGACTGGCGCATCGGTGCCGAGCGCCCCGGACGCTACACCGTGCGCATCATTGTCGGCGAGGGGTCGGTAGAGAAGGAGGTCGTCGTCGGCGACACGCACACCCGCGTTTCGCCCGAGCGGGTCGGCTCGGGGTGGTGGGCCGTGCTCATGAATCCCGGCGAGAAGCCGTTGCCCGACACTTCGGCAGTTCGCTCCATCACGGTCGGCTACCAGCCCGCCTCGCTGCCGTTGTTGCGCTGGAACATACACTGGCTGGTGGCCTTCTTCGTCCTCTCCATTGCCTTCGGCTTCGCTCTTAAGGGCCTGTTTCGCGTCGAGGTATAATGTGGCACAGCCACCCTCGGCTGTGGTCGAATAGCGCCCGTCATCTTGGCGCCCGCCGGCGGCAAGGATGGCGCGCGCCGGCGTCGAACCGCTCATACATGATGACTCCGCAGCATTCGAGCCCCGCGAATCGTCGTCAGGCGCTGGCGCGGGCGCCGATGCTTGCTCTCGGCGTCATGCTCCTGGCGGCTGCGGGCTGCGGGCGCCCGCCGCGCGATTCTGCCGCAGCAGCCCAGCCCGGCCCCATCCGCCCTGCGGCTGTGGCTGGTCAATTCTACCCCAGCGACCCGGCGCAGTTGACCCAGACGGTGGACGGCTACCTTGCCTCGGCCAAGGCGCCAGCCAGGGCCGCGCGCCTCATCGCCCTCATCGTGCCCCATGCGGGCTATCCGTACTCGGGCAAGGTCGCGGCCCAGGCTTATCGCATCCTCAAGGGTAACGCGATCTCAACCGTGGTGATCGTAGGGCCAAGCCACCACACCCGCGTCCAAGGCGCGGCCCTGTGTTCCGCGCAGGCGTGGGAGACGCCGCTCGGCAAGGTTGCAGCCGACACCGAGCTGGTCGCTGCGTTGGCCAGGCGCGAGGGCTTCGCCGTGGACGACGCGGCGCACAGCCCTGAGCACTGCATCGAGGTCCAGCTTCCGTTCTTGCAGCGTGCGCTTGGGGAGTTCCGGCTGGTGGGGGTGCTGATGAGCGACTTCTCGCGCGAGAACTGCGCGCGGGTGGCCAAGGGCCTTGCGGAGACGCTGGGCGGGCGCAGCGCCTTGCTCATCGCCAGCTCCGACATGTCTCATTATCCTGCCTACGACGATGCCTGCAAGAGCGACCGGGAGATGCTGGAGGCGATCCGCACCCTCGACCCGGAGAAGGTGTTGGCCAAAGACGCCGAGCTGATGCGGCGGGGAACGGCCGGGCTCGTATGCACGCTGTGCGGGCTGGGGCCGGTGGTGGCGGTGATGGAGGCGGCCAAGAAGCTGGGCGCCGAACAGGTGGAGGTGCTCGGCTACGCCAACTCGGGTGACGCCGCGCCAGAAACGCGGGACCGCGTGGTCGGCTACTGCGCGGTAGCGATCTCTGGCAAGGAGACGGCCAAGATGACTCAAGAACCCCCAGAGAACACGGAGAAGTCGGCTGGAGCACCCCTCGACAGGGACCAGCAGCGTAAGTTGCTGCGGCTGGCTCGCCGCGCCATTGAGGAGTACGTGCGCAGCGGCAAAGTCATCGAGGTCAGCGAGGACGACTCGGCTCTGACCCAGCCGCGCGGCGTCTTCGTGACCTTGCGGTGCGGGGATATGCTGCGCGGCTGCATTGGCGACCTCGAGGGCCGGGAGCCGCTGTACCTCAATGTGCGCGACAAGGCCATCGCCTCCGCGACCCAGGATTTTCGCTTCGAACCGGTGCGCCCCAACGAGGTGCGCGATCTGCACATCGAGATTTCGGTTCTCTCGCCGATGTGGCGGGAGACCGATCCCTCGAAGATCGTCGCGGGCAAGCACGGGGTGCTGGTCTGCCAGGGCCGCCGCGCCGGCGTGTACCTGCCCCAGGTGGCGACCGAGCAAGACTGGACCTGCGAGCAAATGCTGAATCACCTGTGCCAGTTCAAGGCCGGGCTGCCCGCCGATGCCTGGAAGCACGGGGCGGAGCTATATTGTTTCACGGCGCAGGTTTTCGGCGAGGACGAACTCGGAGAATAGGTTGACCGACCTCGTGGGACGCGCGCCCCGCGATATGCCGCCGGGCGATCCGCCCCTGAGTGATAACCGGCAAGCAACCAGCCGCAAACGTCGGCGGTTCCTGGCCCTGGCGGCCGGGGGTATCGCCACCGCGGCCGCCGGCGGCTGGATCGGCTTGCGCGCACTCCGCAGCGGCGGGCGCGCCGGCGGCGGAGCGACTTCGGCTGCCATTCGCGGCGGCGGGCCTCTCGGTGCCATGTTATCGGCTGCCGGAACTCGGGCTGCTGCGCCGGGCCTGGTTGTGAGAGTCACGCATCCGGGTGCCCTGGATGCTTCAGGGCGCGCCGACGGGACAATCGCCCTCGACATGGTTGACGCGGCGATGGCCCGCCTCACCGGCAAGAGCGATCGCGCCGCCGCCTGGGCGTCGCTCTTTTCGCGCGATGACGTCGTCGCGATCAAGGTGAATTGCCTGGCCGCGCCCGCGCTCTCATCGCACCCCGAGATCGTGCGCGCCATCATCGCCGGTTTGCGCGCGGCGGAGCTGGCCGCCGAGAATATCATCATCTACGATCGTCTGACGCGGGAGCTGGAGCGCGGCGGGTTCACGCCCAATACCGGCCGCGGCGTCCGCTGTTACGGCTCCGATGTTTCCGGCTACGATGCGGAGCCGACGGAGGCGGGCTCGGTCGGCTCGTGCCTGAGCCGCATCGTCTCCGAATCATGCACCGCCATCATCAACCTCCCCGTAGTCAAGGACCACGACGTTGCGGGTGTGACTATCGCCCTGAAAAATCATTTCGGCAGCATCAATAACCCCAACAAGCAGCACGAGAACCACTGCACGCCCCAGGTCGCCGACGTCAATCTCTTCCCGCCCCTCCGCGCCAAGCAGCGCCTCATCATCGCCGACGCGCTCATCGTCACTTATGACGGCGGTCCCGCGTACAAGCCCAAGACCTCCGCCCGCTATGAGAGCATCCTTGCGGCGACAGATCCGGTGGCGCTGGACGCCGTGGGCCTCGATATTATCGAGGGGCTGCGGCGGCGCGCGGGATTGCCGACCCTGGCCGCCGAAGGCCGCGAGCCGAAGTACATTGCGGTCGCCGCCGATGCCGATCACAAGCTCGGCGTCGCCGACCTCTCGCGCATCCGGCGCATTGATGTTGACCTGGGAAAGAAGAGTCGCTCGTGAGCGTCCCGTTCGACAGAGCTGCTTGCGCTTCGCCGCGGAGGAGCCGGGCGCGCCTCACGCGGCGCGAGTTCATGCGCGGGTGCGCCCTTACCGCGGTCGCGGGAACGCTCGCAGGATGCAGCCCCAAGGCCGGCTCCGCGATTGCGGCTGCGGCGGGGCATGCTGACGAATGGTATGTCCGGCGCGCGCTCTATTACCGGCGCCGGTCGAAGCTGCGCGTGCGCTGCGAGCTGTGCCCGCGAGAGTGCGAGGTCGGCGACATGGAGCGCGGCTACTGCGGTGTGCGCGAGAACCGCGCGGGCGAATATTACACCGTGGTTTACAGCCGCGCGTGCACCACCCAGGTTGACCCCATAGAGAAGAAGCCGCTATTTCACTATCTGCCGGGAAGCCTTATCTACTCCTTCTCAACCGCCGGCTGCAACCTGGCGTGCAAGAACTGTCAGAACTGGCAGATCTCGCAGTCGCGGCCCGAGCAGGTCAAGGAGCTCCGCTTGCCCCCCGCCGAGATGGTCGCCCAGGCGCGCACTCGCGGGCTGCGGCTCATTGCCGGGACTTACGCCGAGCCGGTCGTGTTCTACGAGTACCTGGAGGAGGTCGCCCGCGAAGGGAAGAAGCGCGGCGTCACCACCATCGCCATCACCGCCGGCTACATCAACCCCAACCCCATGCAGCGCCTCTGCCGCGAGCTCGGCGCCATCAAGATTGACCTCAAGTCCATGCGCGAGGACTTCTATCGCAAGAACTGCTCGGCAAAGCTCAAGCCGGTGCTTGAAGCCATCGTCGCGGCGAAGCAAACCGGCATCTGGCTCGAGCTCGTTTACCTCATTATCCCAACGATGAACGATGGCGACCCCGAGATCACCGATCTCGCGCGCTGGGTCAAGGCCAACCTGGGCCCCGATGTGCCCCTTCACTTCTCCCGCTTCTATCCCACCTACCGCTTGACCAACTTGCCCCCGACCCCGGTGGAAACTCTGACCCGGTGCCGCGACCTGAGCATGGCGCAGGGGCTGCACTATGTCTATGTCGGCAATGTCCCCGGCCATCCCGGCGAGAGCACCTACTGCCCCAAGTGCAAGCGGGTGCTCATCCAGCGCGAGGTCTTCACCATCCGCCAGAACAACCTGCGCGGCGGGAAGTGCAAGTACTGCGGCCAGGCGGTGCCCGGCGTGTGGGCGTAGCCGTGCATGGGCATGTCACCCTGAGCCCTTCGCCTATGTCATTCCGAGCCCTTCGCCTATGTCATTCCGAGCGAAAGCGAAGAATATTGGCCCCGCTCAGGGTAAACTCCGCGAGGAATCTCGGTATGGCTCAGAGCCTGCCCTTCGCGTGGCTCAACGCAAGCCCTGAGCGATAGCGAAGTTCATCCGCCTGTGGCGGGGATCTTGCCGCGGATCACGCATCCAAGATCCTTCGCCTTCGGCTCAGGATGACAGCGGCGCTGTGAAAGGGAATCCTCTCCCCCGGCGGCGAAACAGGCAGCATCAATCTCATTCAAGGAGTGCAACCATGCGACGAGTCAAGATCGGTTTCATACCCTCCCATCGCGATCCCTTTGGCCGCGACTGGGCCCAGAAGATGCGCGCTCGCTGCATGGCGGTGCTGGACAAGACACCTGGTCTCGACCTCGTGGTCCCGGGCCCGGGGCTGACGCAGCAGGGCCTGGTGAGCAATATCGAAGAGGCGCGCCACACCCTTGCCCTTTTCCGCGAGCAAGGCGTCGCCGGCGTTATCGTTGGCGGCATGACCTTCGGCCACGAGACCTCGGCGGTGGGAGTGGTCATCGCTGGGATGCCCAGGGGTACGCCGGTGCTTCACTTCGCAACCAAGGGCGCGCCCATCGGCAAGGAGGGCCTGCGGGCCTCGGACTCCTGGTGCGGCCAGTTCATGATCACGTCGGCGATGAAGCGCCGCGGCATCAAGTACGAGCATATCCCCACTTGTTTCCCGGAGGAGCCCGTCTTCGCCCAGTGGGCCAGTCGCTTCACTCGTGCCTGCGCCGCCAATCAAGCCTTCCACGGCGCGCGCATCGGCCAGATCGGCGCGCGGCCGGAGGAGTTCGAGTCCGTGTGGTGGGATGAAGCAACAATGCAGAAGTGCTTCAACCAGACGGTGGTGCCGGTGGACCTGGACGAAACCTTGGCCCGCGTGGAGGCCATTGCCCCGGATGCGAAGGAAACCACGGCGGTCGCCAAGCAGATCGCCGACGGCTTGGGCGTCTGCGAAGCGCCCGCCGATGCGGTGACCAATATGGCGCGCTATGAAATTGCGCTCGAGCAGCTCGCGCGCGAGAAAGACCTCGTCGCGATGGGGGTCAACTGCTGGACACGGGTCCAGCAGCGCATCGGCATTTCGGTGTGCCAGGCGCTGGGCCGGCTGACAGATAAGGGCATCATGGCCGCGTGCGAAGTGGACATCTATGGCGCCGCCAGCATGTGGGCCGCCTACACCGCCGGTCTCGACCAGGTTTCACCCCACTTCATTGACTGGACTGAGTTGCATCCGGATCGCGAGAACGTCTGGCTCGCCTGGCACTGCGGCAACTGCCCCCGCAGCGTTTGCGAGCCCGCGTGCCGGCCCGCCCTGCGCGACCACAGCATTTTGCCGCTCAAGCCCTCCTATGGCACCCTCGAGTTCAGAATGAGGCCCGGCCCGGTGACATGCATGCGCCTGGTCGAGTACGATGGCGAGTGGACGATGTTCATCGGTCGCGGGGAGGTGCTGCCCATCGAGCCCTATGTCCGCGGCTCCTATGGCTGGGTGCAGGTCGCGGATGTCATGGACTGGGAGCAGAAGATGGTGGAGCACGGCATTATCCACCACGGCGTGCTCATCCACGACCCGGAGGTCGCGGCAGCCCTCGAAAGCTTCTGCCACTTCAACGACATCAAGGTGCTCAAGGGGGCGTGACCGGGCGTCTTGCCGCATCTCCCGCGAGCGGCATCCCTGGGGCCAGTTGGTCAGTTGTTTGTCGGCCCGGATTGGCATTGCTTGTGCGCTCGAGCCCACACCGCCCAACAGGAGTTTGCTCAACACCCCCCAAAAATGTGGCCGACGGGAAGCCGGTCGGCAGCTCGCCTCTGCTCTGGCCGGACCAAACTGTTCGAAAGGAGATGGCTGATGAGAAGTTTCATTCGTGTTGGAGTTGCGGTCATTGCCTTTGCGGCGTTGATGATCGCCGTGTCAGTGGTCTTTGCGGCCGAGGAGCCCGCGCCCCAGCCGCCGCCAGCCGTAATCGTAATAGAGGCCCCGGCCGCGCCTCAGCCCCCGGCGCCGCCGATGCCACCGGGCCCGCCGATGCCGCCCGGCCCGCCCATGCCCGGTATGGGTATGGGCATGGGCATGATGGGGCCCGGTCCCATGTGCGGCGGAATGATGGGCGCGATGATGGGCGGCGCCAGCATCAATGTCACCAAGAACGGCGTCTATGTTGTGGCTGGCAACATGATCCTGAAGTACGACCGGAACCTGAAGCTGGAGAAACAGGCCGAGATCAAGATTGATATGGCCCACATGGGCCACACGATGCAGCAGATGATGGAGAGCTGCCCCATGTGCCAGGGCATGATGAGGGGCGCGGGGCCGGGGCCCGGGGCGATGCGGGGCGCCGGGGCGATGCCCGGCTCGCCGCCCCAACGCGGCCGGCGGCAGCGCGGGATGGAACCGATGGGGATGGCGGGCATGATGGGCACGCGCGGCATGACGGACATGGGAGGGATGATGGGCATGTGCCCCATGTGCAGCGGGATGATGCACGGCATGATGGCGCGCTCGGCGGGGGCCGTGGCCGATGGTGATATGTACGTCCTGGCCGGAAACAAGCTGATGAAGTACGACAAGAATCTGAAGCTTGTCAAAGAGGCCGAGATCAAGATGGACATGGCCAAGATGGGTGCGATGATGCAGGGAATGATGAAGCACTGCCCCATGATGGGTTCCATGATGCCGGGCGCGGGCCGGGTGCGGCACGCCCCGGGAGCGATGCCGCGAAGGAGAGCGCGAGCGACTGCGGGCCATGTGAGCCGCCGCAAGGCGCAAACACAGCCCCGGTGATTCGAAACCCAGGGACTTGCCGAGGCGCGCCGCGAGTGGCGCGCCTCGGCTCCTCACGCATCGCATTGGGCGCTCAGCCCCTGGCCTCTGCACCGCGTCCGACCGATCGCACCTGGGAGGTAAGCATCCCTGTGCGCCGAAAGAATCGGATGCCTGACCCGGAAACCGACCGACGGGCATGACCGTTTCTCGCTAATCGAACACACCCCGACCGACATAGGCGCAGTTGTTTGACACGATGAATGAGGAAATCAGAGTTGCGGCAGTAGGCCTGGCATGTCTGGATTTCCTGGCAGTTGCCAGGCAGGCGCCAGTTGGCGGCACGGCGCCCATGCGCCGGCTGGTGATACAAGGTGGGGGGCTGACGGCAACCGCCGCGGTCGCCATGGCGCGGCTGGGCGCGCAGGTGCGCCTGCTGACCCGGGTCGGTGATGATGACATCGGCCGCCGCGTTTTCGACGAATTGCGCAATGAGGGAATTGACCTGAGCGGCTCGGTGGTGGTGCCGGGCGCGGCGACGCCGTGCAGCATGGTCATGGTTGATCCGGACACCGGCGATCGCACGATATACCATTTCTCTGGCGCCGGCCTTGACTGCGAGAAATGGGAGCCGGAGGTGGGCTTCGTGGCCTCGTCGCGCGCGCTGGTGGTAGATGCCTTCTGGCGCGAGGCAGCGCTGGCGGCGGCGAAGGCGGCGCGGGCGGCGGGGGTGTCAGTGGTCGCGGATTTCGCCCCGGGCGCCGATGTCGAGGAACTGGCAGGGCTGGTGGGTGTTTTCATCGTGCCTGAGTCATGGTGCGCGGCCCGCGCTGGTCCTGGGGCAGGCCCGGAATCGCCGGGAAGTCTTGGGGCGGCCGTGGGAGCGTTGACGCGCGGCGCCCAGGATTGCGAGCAGGCGCTGCGGCTGCTGCATTCCTACGGCGCAAGCATCGCCGTCATCACCGCCGGCCGGCTGGGGTGCTGGTACTCGAGCGCGAGCGAGTCCGGTCACTGCCCGGCGTTCGAGGTCGAGGTCATTGACACCACCGGCGCTGGAGACGTCTTTCACGGCGCTTTTGCCTACGCCTTGGCGCGCCAATGGGAGGTTTCGCGCTGCGTCGAATTCGCGTCGGCGGTGGCTGCCCTCAAATGCCGCGCCCTTGGTGGCCGCGCGGGGATCCCGAATCTCGGGGAAACCCTCGACTTCCTCCGCGCCCACGGCCAACTGGACTGGCGGACCTGCTGAGCTATCCCGAAGTCCGGAATGCACATGCCCACGGTGGGCCGTGGGCATGTGAGTGATCCAGCGCAAGTCGTGCGAGTTCTCGCCGGCGGCGGCAGAGCCGCGGCATCACTTTTCCAGCCTTGCGGCCACCCCTCGCGCCTCCAGCTTCACCACCTTGTAGCCGCCCGTCGCGCGGTCGCGCAGGAATATCGCACCGAACAAAGCGATGAGAAACACCGGCAGCACCGCCATGTACCGAAGCGCGCTGGCCGGCCCGTAGACGTCGACTAGCTTGCCCATCAGCGGCTGGGCAAACCCGGAGGACGCCATGCCGGCGGCCCCCATCAGGCCCAGCAGAAGAGCGCCGCCAGCGGGGAAGCGCTCCGAGGTCACCCCCAGCATGGTCGGCCAGAAGTAGCACACGCCCACCGCGAAGACGAAGGACGCAGCGTATGCGGTCGGCGCGGAATGCACGTGGCCCAACGCAAACAGGCCTACAGCCGCAGTTGCGGAGGAAGCGATGAGCAGACCAATCGGCGAAAGCTTATGTACGACCGGGCCGGCGAACAGCCGCCCGACGAGCATGATGAGGCTGATCCAGGCCAGGATGAGGATGCCGGACTGGGTGGCCGTCTTCTTCATGATCTCGCCGATCCACTGGTTCGGCCCCAACTCGGTCGAAGCGGTGAGCCACATGCAGATGAACCACACGATGAAGAGTGGTCGCAGCGCCTCCTTATACATCCGGCCCGTTGAGACGCCCGACTGGACACGCTCGGTGCGCGGGAGCCTCAGTCGCAGGAGGATAATGCCGTAGATCACGGCCGGTATGAGCACAACCGCTTGCTTGACTTGCCAGCCCTGCCATCCGTGCCATTCCGCACCCACTGCCTTGGTGAGCAGATAGGCCACAACGCTTCCGATCACAATCCCGCCAGGCCACCACGCGTGCAGCAGATTGAGCCTTTCGGTCTTGCGGTCCGGATAGATCGTGGCCACCAGCGGGTTGATCGCCGCCTCCACAAAACCGTTCCCCAAGCCGATCAAGAGGGTGGCCGCCGCCAGCATGATGTACCCGTTGGCGAAGATGGTCATCACGGTGCCTGAGATGTGTCCGATGAATGCCAGCGCGAGGATCGCGCGCATCCCGACCACGTCGCATAACTGGCCCCCGATGAAGATCGAGATGGTAAACCCCCAGAAGGCGCCGATGATAACCCACCCGAGCTGCGCGTTGGTCAGTTGGAACTGTTTGCCCAGGTCACCGAGGATATCACTGCGAACCGCGAAGATGATCGCGGTCGCGATGAGAGCGATGCAGCTAGCGAAGAACATCTGCTCGCGGTTGCTCGTACCCGTGGAAGCCGCCATCCTTGTCTCTGAGGTCACGCTCCTGTACCTCCTTCAGGGATCTTGCTATTGCCGCAGGGCCAAGGCCCTGCCCAATCGAGCACGGAAACCCGCTCCGGAAGGAGGCTGGGGCCTTCCGGCAATATCCGAGACTCTATCGCAATCCCGCCCAGCACCGCCAGATCAGCTTGGCGGCGTTCACTTATACGCGCAATCCCCACTATCCTTCTTGGAGCGCACTGTGACTAATCACGGGAGCGCCCAGCGATCCCCAGTTATGGCTTGCGCTGCTCCAGCCGCAGCGGCCGGCCCTGTGCGTCAGTGATTCGCACTACCGCGCCCCAATCGCCGCCCCCGTTGGTAACCTCGACCAGGACGTCGTTGCTTCCTTCTCGCAGGCGCGCGCCGAACATCTCGTCGTCAACCGCCACGTCTCGGTCCACGTTGTGCGTGAGCGCCAGCTCCCGATTGACCCACACCTTGATGCCGTCATCGCTGCCGACCTTGAACCTCACCTCCTGCGCTTGCGGCGATACCACCTGGGCGTACATATAGGCCGCTTTGTCATCCGTCGGACTCAGAATCTGGTCGAGCGGAACGATCCCTTGTGGGTCCGTCGCATGGTGGAAGAGCCACGCGAGTTGCTGCCCCTCCACCTCGTACTTCTTATCCAGCGCGATCTCCTGCTCGGGGAAATAGTGCCGCTCCGGGGCCCAGGCCTCGTTGTTGGCATTCGGGAACGGGCCGATGATCCACCAGTTGGTCACGAACCCCTGCAAGGCGCCCACGTCAATATCTGCGCTCAGCTCCCGCAGTCGGTTCGCGACCACCAGCGCCTGCGGGCCCGTCATCCGCTCGAGCACGTCGGTGTAGATCTCAATTGCTCGCTGGTTCGCGCCGGCCGCCGCGGCTGCGGCCCCAATCTCGACGTATGCCTGCAACGCCGCTTCCGCCACTGCGGCGTCCGGGGAGTTCAGGGCCTCTTTCACCATCGCCAGCGCGTCGCTGCTTCCGCTTGCGCCCAATCCGCGAATAGCGCGCGCCTTCGTCTCGCTGGCGCGGGCGGCGGTCCACGCGTAAAGATATGCCTGGGCCGCGCCTGCTTTGTCCCCCGATTGCAGCTGCGCATCCGCGATATCGAGGCCGGCGTTCAATGCAGCGCCGCGCACCGCATCCGCGCCGCCCGCGATCATCTCGCGCAGCGCCGGTGCCGCGGAGGGATCTCCGATGGCGCCCAGCGCCGCAACAGCCGCCAACTGCACCCCCTCATCCGCATCAGACAGCGCCGCCACGATGGTCGGCGTCGCTTCTTTGTCACCGCGCTGCCCGAGCAGTCCCAGTATTGTCAAGCGCAAGGCCGGCGCCTCCTTGAGGCCCGCTAGCAGCGCCGCGGTCGCCCCCGGCCCCGGAATCTGCGCCAGCGCCGCCGCCGCGACCACCTGAACTTGGCGCGTCGGACCGCGCAGGAACGGTTTGATGTCCTCGACGCCCTCCGGCCGCCCCGCGCGACCCAGCCCGATCAGCGCGGCGACTTGCTGCATCTCCGTGCCCGGCTCCGTGCCCGGCTCCGTGCCCGGCGCGCTCAGCGCTCGGCGGAACATGCCGAGACCTCGGTGGAACTGGCGCTGCGCCAGCATCGCGTCACCAAGGCGCAGGTAAGCATCGAGCGCCGCCGATCGCAGCTCGGCCGGCCCACGCGTGGCGATATCCCACAGAGGCTCGGCAGCAGTTCGGTCGCCCATCTGGCCCAGCGCCGCCACCGCCGCCAGCCGAACGCCGGTGTTTCCCTTTTCAGCGGCTGCCACCACCGCCGGCGTCGCCGACCAGTCGCCGCGCGCACCCAGGGCGTGCAAGATATCGGCAGCGAAAGCGGGCTCCGCGCTGTCGAGCATCTCCACCAGCGCCGCGGTCACCTCCCGCCCGGGGATCTGCATCAGCGCCCGGCGCGCCTCCTCGCGCAGCGGCGCCTCCGCAGTCATCGCCCTGAGCGTGGGCACCGCTTGGGCGTCACCCAACAGACCCAGCATCCGTGCCGCCAGCGTGCGCACCTCGGTCGGGCGCCCCGTGTCGGCGTACGTGATCAGGGCGCTCTCGATGCCGGCGGCCTTGGGTGTGCCCGCCCATCGCTGCGCGATCCACAACAGCGCGTCCCGCGCCTCCCCCGCAAGGCGCGCATCGCTGCCCGCAACCAGCTCCATCAGCGGCGCCATCGCCTCTTCGCCGATCGCGATCAGGCGCGATTTCGCCTCATAGCGCGCCGCCTCGTCCTCCGCGCCGAGCTGCGGCACGAGGGTGCGTACATCGGTGGCGACTGATACCCTCCCGGTGGCAGCCCATTCCGTGCCCCGCTGCACGAGGGCGACAAACCCCGCGTCCTGCATCGCCTCTTCCGAGTGCCCCAGCACATTGTGGAAGCAGCGGCCGCCCTGCCAATCAACCACCCGTGCCACGGGCTCGTCGCGGCCGGTGCCCCCTTTCTCCGGCGCCGAATACGCGGTGGCGAGCAAATGAATGTTGGGCTGCATCTCGAGGCGATGATACAGTTCGTCCCTGCCGTGCAGGAAATCGCTCATCGCGCGCGTGATGGGGTGGCTGTGATCGGCGATGCGCACCACGAACGGGTGCAGTTGACCGTGACCGGCGCCGCCGGCCCAGATGCCCCCGATCAAGGCGACGTACTCCGGCCAATCGGTGAACGCGTTGTTGGCGGCATGAATGACGACCAAGCCCTTGCCGCGGCGGATGAAATCGAGGAACGCCTGCTCGGCGACCGCGCCCCAACGCGGTCCGTTGTAATTGTTGTAATTGCTGAGAATAGCGTCATAGGGCGCGAAGTCGGCGGCGGTGCAGGCCTCCGGGTGCTCGTTGACCGTTACTTCAAAGCGGCCGGAGCGCTCCAGGATGTCTTTCAGCACCGGCGTCGTCGCCCGCCAGTCGTGGTTATTCTGGCCGGTGACGATGAGCACCTTGAGCTTGCCCGGGGCCTGGGCGCCGGCCGCGCCCGCCAGGAGCGCCAAAGCCAGAAAGGCTGCAATGATGCGCAAGCGCCTCATTCCCGCGAATCTCCTCTTGCCGCGACCATGTCTGGGGCGAGCCTACTCCGCCGGAAGTCTCTGCTTTGCGTAGCGCTGCGCAGAGCAAAGAGCCTGGTGCGGAAGGTCACGTCTTCGTAGGCTCCCACACATACTCGCCGGTCCTGTCTATGTAGCCGTACTTGGCTTCTGACGGGTCGCCGCAGCGCACAAACGCCAGGCCCGACTCGAAGGGCGATGCGTAAGAGAACCGCGGAGATATGACTGTGCTGCCGGTCCGGTCTATATATCCCCAGTTGTTCTCTACCTTTACCGCGGCCAGTCCCTCGGAGAAACCGCCCGCTTCATCAAACTGAGGGTTGATCGCGGTGTGACCGGCCTTGTCTATGTAGCCCCACTGGTCCCCGTCCTTGACGGGGGCCAATGCTTCGGAGAAACGACCCGCTTCGGCAAAGCGGAACTCCACCGCGGTAGCGCCGGCTTTGTTGATGTAGCCCCATTTGCCCTCAGCCTTCACCGCGACTAGTCCGTCGGCGAAGATGGAGGCCTCCTCAAACCGCGGCTCTATGACGGTCTTCCCGCTCTTGTCAATGAATCCCCATTTGCCGCGACCGAACCCGCCGGTCTCCACCGCCGCCAATCCCTCGGAGAAGCTCCCGTTCATGTCGAAGTCGCCCTTGATGATCGTCTTGCCTGTCCTGTCCACATATCGGCAATCCGTCTTCAAGTAGCCGCCTGACCTCTTAACGCTCAGCGCAGCCGCCAGTCCCTCGGAGAAGTGATCTACTGAGGTATACTCCGGCTTCACGACCACCGCCCCCGTCCGATCTATGAAACCCCACTTGCCGCCCGTATACCCGGACGGTTTCTTGTTCACCACCTTGCCCGCAGGCTTTCCACCGATGTACACTGCCGCGCGTCCCTCTTTGAAACCCTTGGCGATGTTGATGGTGGGCTGGATCACCACCTGCCCGGTGCTGTCAATATAGCCCCACTTGCCCTCGATCAGCACCCGCGCCAGCCCTTCGCTGAAATCAAGCGCCTCATCGAACTTGGGCTCGATAGCCATCCTGCCGCTGTGGTCTATGAAGCCCCACTTCTCCCCCTGCTGGACTGGGAATAGCGTCTTGGATACATCGGCGCTCCCCTGCAACCGGGCGAAGGTTGAGGACATGGCCAGAGCCGTAAAGCCGACAAGCAATATCACCGAGCTTCTCATCTCATAATCCTTCCCGACCAGGACGACTTCACCGAAACCCGGCGGCGGTAACGCGTAAGTCCCTCCCGGCGTCCGCGCCGATACCTGCGGGGCGCGGGCCGCGGCGGATTCAGCCGGGACCGATCACAGGTGCCACGGCGCCCGGTAGGGCTTGCACAGGAGGCGGTTGGCCTCCTCGTCATTGACAATCCGCTCGTTCTCGCGGTCCCAGTAGAGCTTGCGGCCGGTGAGGAGCGCGATATTACCCAGGTGGCACGCAGTGGTGGTGCGATGCGTGATCTCGACATCGCAGGTCGGGCGCGCGCGCGACTTCACGCAATCGAGGAAGTTGCGCACGTGGGGCTCGTTTTGCGCCGAGCCCCCGCTGGTGACGGGCTCCGTCCGCTCGTCTTCCGGGGTGACCTTGAAACCGCCGCGGTCAATGAAGAGAGTGCCGTCGGTGCCGTGGAATTGCATGCCGTAGTCCTCGCCGTCCATCGGGTAGCCGTTGGCGCCGCGGTAGGAGTAAGTCAGGGTGAAACCGGGATGGTCGAAGATCACCTCCTGGGTGTCGGGGGTCTCGCGATTATCCGGGATCGCGTACTTGCCCCCCGAGGCCGCGACCGCCAGCGGCGCGTCCACGCCCATGCCCCAGTGGATAATGTCAATCAGGTGAGTGCCCCAGTCGGTGATCTTGCCGCCGGCGTAATCCCAGAAGTGGCGGAACGTGTAGTGCGAGCGGTTGGGGTTGTACGGGCGCTTGGGTGCGGGCCCCAGCCACATGTCGTAGTCGAGCTCCGGCGGCGGATTGCCGTCGGGCGGATTGCCGATGCCATCGGGTAGCTCATTGCCCACATTCCAGGTGCGGCACAGCGTGACCTTGCCGATCTGCCCGGAGCGCACGATCTCGACCGCGCGCTGGAAGTGGGCGCCGCTGCGCTGCTGGGTGCCTACCTGCACCACCCGGCCGTAGCGGCGCGCGGCATTGACCATGGCGCGCCCCTCGCCGATGCTGGTCGCCAGCGGCTTCTCGCAGTAGACGTCCTTGCCTGACTCGCACGCCAGGATCGTCGGCAGCGCGTGCCAGTGATCGGGGGTCGCGACAATCACCGCGTCAATGTCCTTGCGCTCCAGAAGCTTGCGGAAATCGGAGTAGGGCGCGGCCTTGCCGCCGGCTTTGTCCACCGCTTCCTCCAGGTGGTTCCGATCCACGTCGCAGACCGCGGCGAACTCGACCTCGGGGTTGGCGCGGAAGTAATTGATGTCGCCCGACCCCATGCCGCCGCACCCGATAGCGCCCATGATGATGCGCTCGTTGGCCCCGAAAACCCGCTGCGATAGAATCACAGGTCCGGCGACCGCGGCGGCCGCCGCCACCCCTCCCGCCTTTTTCAGAAACTGACGCCGGGTGACACGCTCTTCCATGGACAGGCCTCCTCAGCAAAGATATATCTTCTCGTCCAGGTCAACGGGCTGCTTGCGCGCGATGGCTTCATTGGCTTTGAGGATGACCACGGCCGCCGCCAGCGCCGCCTCGCCCAGGCACGGGGACTCGGTGCGATACTTGATCGCCGAGCAAAAGCGCCGCAGCTCTTCGCGGTAGGGCTCCAAGCGGTCGAGGCCGCTGGCGGCGACGCTGCCCGCGAGCGCCTGCCCGCCGGCGGCGGCGTCCGCGGCGCGGCTCTCCGACGCCTCCATCACCGGCGCGCCGGCCGCCGACTTCTTGACCTCGATCGCGGTCGCCTTATCGCCTTCCTCCGTCCACAGCATGGCATCGGTCTCGCCGGTGAGCATGATCGTGCCCTTGGTGCCCTCGAATTGCTCGTAGTAGTCATCGAACTTGTTGGTGGTGATGGAGGAGAAAGTAACCGTGGTGCCGCGGGGGCAGATATGATTGGGCGGGTATTCGCAGGTCACGTAAACGTGGTCGTCAATGTCGCCCGCCCCTGTGAACCAGAAACGGCCGCCGGCGCCGAGGATGCGGCGGGGCCCCGCACCGGTAAACCAGTTGGTGACATCGAGCATGTGGCTCCCGAGTTCTCCCATCAGCCCCGCCGAGAGTCTTCGATAGTGGCGCCAGTTGACGAGTTGGTCGAGGTCATCGTAGCCCCAGCGCCGGGGATCGAACCTGGGGTCGGCCTTGCGCAGATCCTCGAGCTTGGGCACCGGCCGGCGCCAGTCGGTGTTGCGATGCCACAAGGTGCGGACGTAATAGACCTCGCCGATGAGCCCCTGGCGCATCATGTCCAGCGCTCTCTCGTACAGCCGGTTGGAGTGCCGCTGATGCCCGACCTGGAGCACGCGCCCGCGGCGCCGCGAGGCCCGCACCATGTCCTTGCACTGCTCCACGCTCCACGCCATCGTCTTCTCGCAGAAAACGTGCTTGCTCGCATTGAGCGCGTCTATCGTCATCTGCGAGTGCATCCACAGCGGGCTCGCGATCACCACCGCCTCGATGTCATCGCGCTCCAGCAGCTTGCGGTAGTCATCGGGATAGACCTCGGGCGTGGTCTGCCACCGCTCCTTGACGCGCTTGAGCCCTTGCTCCCGGCTGTCGGGCCGGACGTCGGCCAGGGCCCTGAACTGGATGAGATCGGTGGGGGCTTGCTCGAGCAAGACGCACCCCTCGCCTCCGGTGCCGATGATTCCCGCCTGCACCGGGCGAGCATGAACCCGCTTCTGACGCGCCGCAAACCCGAACGCCCCCAGCGCGGGCAGAGTTGCCATGGCCTTAAGGAAATTGCGCCGGCCCATTCTTCGTTGTTCCTCGGTCAGCATGTTGGCCTTTCTGCCTCCGTGAACGCCGCCACCTGCGCCGCCTTCCGTGACCTCGCGGCGCGCCGCGCCCGCCACTCGAAGTAGAGCAGGTCGAGCCCCGCTATGCGGCCGGTATTAAATGCGAGCACCGCCGCGACCGCAGCCAGCTCCACCAGGTTCTTGTCAACCACGAGGTAGTTGCCCTCGGTGACGCGCGGAAGCACCGCAATCCACGGCGGGCTGGCAAAATAGTACAAGCCCAGAAGCATCATCGCGCCCACGCACGCAATCGGCGTCCCTAACCCCAGGATCAGGCCCGCGCCGACCACGGTCAGGCCGTAGGCGTTCATGAGATTCACCACGTGCAACGCCGCTTCGTTGCGCGCCAGGGCATGGAACCATCCCGCCAGCGGCCCCTGCGCTTGCGCCAGATAGGGCCCCGCGCTCCACGCCTTGGCGGTGAGTTTGACGTAGCCCTCGTACAGGAAGTGCCACCCGATGAGAACCCGCAGCACGACGAGCAGGAACTGTTGAACGGGCCCGATTCGCGGCGCTTGTGACGGGGTCAAACCGTAACCTCCAGAGGTGGGTCCGGGCTTCCCACGTTCACGACCCGCGGCGCGCCCTGGGCGTCGGGCGGGCCTACTATCATGAGCGCGAAGACGCCGGGATGTTTCGCGCAATACGCTCTGGTTGCTTCCAGTCCCATGATATAGAAGGCGGTGGCAAGCGCATCCGCCTCGGCGGCCGTGGGCGCGATCGCGGTGGCGCTCAATACCGCTTCCGCCGGCCAGCCGGTGCGCGGGTCAATAATGTGGCCATAACGCTTGCCGTCCACCTCGCGGAACCGCTGCGCCGAGCCCGACGTCGCCATACAGTGATCGCGCAGGCGCACCCGTGGGCGCGGCCTGCTGCCGTCGGTGCCATCGCTGATGCTCACGGTCCAGCCCTGCTCCCGCGCCGGTCGTCCCATCGCTGCGATGCTGCTATGGCCGGCGTGGACCAGGGCGGCGGTAACGCCGGCGCTGCGCAGGCTCTCGCAAATGCGGTCCAGCGCGTAGCCCTTGCCGATGGCGCCGAGATCCAATGCCACGTTCTCGGAGGTGAAGCTGACGGTGCGGCGCTCGTGGTCGAGGCGAATCCAGCTCATTCCCACCGCCGCCCGCGCGGATTTGATCTCGGCTGTGGTGGGCAGGCGGTCCTGCGCCCGGCACGAGCGCCAGAGCCGCGCAAGCGAACCCGCGGTAATGTCGAATGCGCCTGCGGTTTCGCGGGCCAGCCGGGCCGCCAGGTCGAGCAATGCAAAGAGCCGGCTCTCGACTGCCACCGGACGGTGCGCGGCTTCGCGGTTGACGCGGCTGATTTCACTGTCCTCGCGAAAGACCGTCATCTGCCGTTCGAGGTCATCGGCCAGCTCCAGGGCCTCCTGCACGGGCTCCCACGCATCCTCTTCGCCCGCGGGCAGCAGGATCTCAAACCGGCAGGCCATGGCGATGCGCGAGAGGCTGACCAGCTCGCCGCACTCGCTCTCATCCTCCGGCGGCGCGGCCTCGGCCGGCCCCAGCCCGAAGGTGGCGAGGAAGACAGGCCCTACCTGCCGCCGCAAGAACTGTCTGCGGGTTCCGGTTGTGCTGGTCAGGATCATTGGGTCGTGCGTGGACGGCCGCGCGCCCTGGTCACGTTCCATTGACGCGCAGACCTAAAGAGCTTCGGGTATTAGCGGAGGGCGACAGACCGCCCACTTTGAACTCGTTTTCGGGGCTTTTGGGCCCTCCTGTAATATCCGAACATCATTAAGAGAGGAATTCGACGTCCATGCTTGCCGCCCTTCAGCCGCCGGGTGGCTAGGTGGCTTTGCCACCGCCACGGCGGCCCCTGCGGGGCTTAGCCGCTTGATGGCGCGCGCAGAAGGAGCCGTGAACTGGGCCGCCGGGTCGCCTTCCGCCGCGCCGACAACACGGTCGCAGCCGACACTGCGCCGCGGTCGAACTCAACTCACGGGGTTGGGAAGTCGCCTGCGCGTTGTCAGGCGACCAGCTCCTCCTTCTCGGGATCAAAGTGGAAGACTTTGCCCTCCCGATAGGACATCACCCCAAGCGCGATCGCCACCATGACCCGGTAGCCCGCCTGGGCGTCCAGGTGCGGCTGCTTGCGGCTGCGCACGCACTCCAGGAAATTGGGCATGTGGTCGGCTCGCGGCTCCTGGGGGATCTCCAGGCGCTGCCGCTCGTTCTTGTACTCCTCTTCGGGTTCCACCACCACCCCCGGGCCGCTGAAGTAGAGCGTCGCCTCATGCCCGCGGATGACGTCGTCAACCCCCTGTCGGTTGGCCATGGACGAGGTCAGCACCACGCTGTGGTCGGTGGGGTAGTCAATCAGGGTGTGGAACGTATCCGGCACTTCGCGATCGTGGAAAGCGAAGATGCCGCCGGCCCCGGACACGCGCTTGGGGAACTCGGGGGTGAGGGCGATTTCCAGGTGCGCCAGGGTGTGATAGAACAGGTCGGTGGCAATGCCGCCGGAGTAATCCCAGTATTTGCGGAAGCGGAAGAAGCGCTCGACATCGAAGGGCCGCTCGGGCGCGGAGCCGAGGAAGCGCTTCCAGTCCAGGTTCTGGGGGTTGGCCTGCGGGTCAATCCACCAGTTCCATTCGCCGTCCCGCGAGTTGCGGCAGTAACCGCCCGAGGTCCACAGCACTTTGCCCAGGCCGCCCTTGCTGATGACCTCGCGCGCCTTCCACGCCCGGTCCTCGCTGCACGACTGGGCCCCGACCTGCATCACCCGGCCTGTCGTCGCCTGCACCTGCGCCACCTCCTTGGCCTCCTGCCAATAGAGGGTCATCGGCTTTTCGCAGTACACGTCCTTGCCCGCGTTCATCGCGTCAATGGACATCCGCGCATGCCAGTGATCGGGGCTCGCGATCACCACCGCGTCCAGGTCATCCAGCGCCAGCATCTCGGTGTACTCGTGGAACAGTTGCCCGCCCGAGATCTCCTTTGCGTGCTGTTTGCGCGGCTCGTAGATGTCGCATACTGCGATCACCGCCATCTTCGCGTCCGGGTTCTGGGAGCGCTCGACGAGATCCTGGAGCAGCCCGGTGCCCCGCCCGCCGCAGCCGATCACCCCCAGGTTCATGCGCTCATTCGCGCCCAGGGCGCTGGGCGGGGCCATCGAGTACATCCCGACCGCGGCGGCCGCCAGCGCCGATTGCTTCAGGAAATCCCTACGCGTGATCCGCTTGTCCTGTGCCATGTTTGTCCTCCGCTGAGATTAGGCGGCGCGCGCCGCCGTTTATTGCTGCACGCCGGCGCCGGGTGGCACCCACGACGGCGTCTTCACCGATATATCGCGAAACTCCACCCGCGAATGATGGTTTTGCAGCCCGAGGTATCCCTCGGCCGGCAGGCGCTTCAGCTTGTCATACTGGTCGATCGCGGTGTCAATGATCTTCTCGCCATTCATCACGATCACCAGCCTCCCCTTCCAGCACGATATCTGGAATTGGTTCCACTGGTCGGCCGGTCGCGCCATGTTCTTGCTCGGCGCAATCAGATCGTAGATCGCCCCCGCGCCGGCCTTGCTCGGCTCCCCGCCGTAACTATCCAGGATCTGCACCTCGGTGCCGCTGCCGGGAAAATCGTTGATATCGCCTACCCGCAAGAAGACGCCGCTGTTGCCGTTAGGGGCAATCCGGTATTTCAGGCGCAGCGAGAAATCGCCGTACTTGTGCACGTTGTAGATGTAGCTGCCCTCGCTGCCGCTGCAAGCCAGTACGCCGTCAGCGGCGGACCATGACTTATCATTCGGGTTCACGGTCTTCCAGCCGTCGACGCTGTGCCCGTTGAATATCGGGAGGTACCCCTCGTTGATCCGTATCTTGCGATACCAGACCTGGGAGCCGTGATTCTGAAGGCCGATGTAGCCGATCTGCGCCCGGTTCGGGAACTTGCGGTCCTCCGCTTGCGGCGCGTTCAGCGCCGGATCGGCAAGGTTGACGGAATAGAGCTTGTGGCCGTTCTGAACCACCGTAAGCTCATCGCCCCACAGGGTTATCTCGACCTGGTTCCATTCGCCGGCCGGCTTGGAGGCGTTGACCGCCGGCGCCACCGCATCGTAGAGCGAGCCGGCGCTGTGCTTATCCGGCGGCTCGCCGTAGTCGTCGAGCACCTGGATCTCCATGCCGGTGAAAGCCGGGTCGCCCTCCAGGGTCGCGCGCACGAAGATGCCGCTGTTGGCGTCCTTGCTGGCCTTGTACTCCAGGCGCAGGATGAAATCGCGGTACTGCGCCTCCGAGCGAAGCCAACCGCCGCCCTCGCCGCTGCACTCGATCACCCCGTCCTTGGCCGACCACGACTCCGAGCCCATGACCTGCCAGCCGCTGAGATCGGCGCCGTTGAAGATGGGCACGAAGCCTTGCTGCAATTCCTCGAGCGACACCTGAGGGGGCGCTCCCGTAGTTGCGCCTTGCGGCGCGCTCGCCGGCGGTGAGACCTGGGCGCAGGCCACGCCGCTGATTGCCATCATCGCCGCCAGCAAGAACCACCACACGCGCGCTATCATCGCTGACCTCCAGTGAGCGTCGTGCGCCGCCCTCCCCCGGGCGGCGCCGCGCAAAGAGATTCATGCTAGCTTTTCGCCGCCCGGCGGCCACCTCCTTGCGCTAACCGCTCGGTAATTTGAGCCGGGTTTCCCATGGGCAGGCGGCGGCTTGGTGGGTGTGTTCGTTTTCAGTGGGTGTGGGACGGAGCCCCGCGCTCGAATCGGGCGCGGCTTCGCTGAAGCCGCGAATCGCGGGGTCAGCCTGCCCGCCATAGCCGTCGCGGCGACGGCGGGGCGACCCCGCGCCCAGTGCACTCCTCGGTCGGCATTGAGCACGGAGTTGAACTGCGATACCCACTCTCCGCGAACACACCCGGCTTGGGTCGGCCCCCGTCAGAACGAGAATATCTCGTAGCCCTTGACGCCGGTAATGAAATCCACGGCTACCCACAGGCCCGCGCTGAAGAACTCCGCGAAGATGAGCCCGAGGAAACCAGGCAGCAGGCTGCGATAGACCCGAAACCCACCGAAGCGCAGCACCAACCCCTTGGCCAGCCACCCCAGCATGATCGGGAACCAGAAGTTTATCATCGGCCAGGAGGCCCCCATGACGTAACCGATGGGATGAAACGGCCACCACAGGAACGCCCGGTGCATGGACATGATGAACCCCATCGAGAGCGCCCCCACGATCACCAGCAGCATCGCCTCCGGCGCCGGCTTCTCCCCGTGTTGGATGAGCGACGCGGTCCAGGTGGAGTACAGGTTATGTGCGTAGTAAGTGGTGAACCAGGTATGCAGGGTCAAGCCGCCATGCCGATACATCAAGCGCAGGTACGACCAGTACGACGAGATGAGCGCGATTGCGACGGCTGCTCCCAGGGCCATGGTCAGGCCCCGGCGCGGCAGCGGCCCGGCGTCAGACATCTTATAGCTTTGCACTACCCCGGGCATCAGGGGGCTGCGATTGTCAAGCATCAGCAGGTGGTCGAAGTAAACCAGGAATGCGATCTGGCGGGCGGCGAACGGCTGGGTGCCCACCGCCGCGAAGAACATGTTGAGCGGGCGAAAGGGGTGCTGGACGTAGAGCATGCCGCCCTCACACACCAGGCGCACCGCTACCAGGTGCACCAGGAAGAAGAGCGCGAACAGCGCCAGCGTCGCCAGGAATCCCGCGCCGGCAAAGGCGCCCCATGCGGCGATGAAAAGCAAGCCGGCAATCAGCCCCATGACGGCACTGCGATGAGACAGCGGCTCGCCCGCGTCACCGCTATCGGCGCGCCCGAAGACGCTGCCCCAGACCGCGCGCAGGTGGCGGCGCATCGTCCACAGCAAGTAGATGCCGAAGACGAGAATGCCGCCGACCATCTGATGGGCCACGAATTCGCGCACCGGGTACGCTTGCACCGATTCGGCGCGGTAACCGAGGACGCCGACGATGATCACCTGTTGCGCGAGAAAGAAGACGTAGAAGAACCAGAGGCTGAATGACAGCTCGGTGGGCAGCAGGAATGCCAGCCCCACGATGCTGAAGGGCAGGCGGAAAAACAGCGGCGACATCGCGTTCCAGGGCGCGGCGGCGATGTACGAATCAAGGGAGAGAAAGTGGACGTTCAGATAAGGCACGGCCGGCAGGTACGAGTGCAGCCCGTTCATGGTGTGAATGGCGAAGGGCACGCTGAAGAAAGCCCACATCACCCGGTTGCGCAGGAACGGCGCGCTGTCCGGCTCCGCGCGCTGTTGGGCCATCTCGATGGGCAATTGCACCAGGGGAAAGACCAACTTCTCGTGATCCACCCACGGGCGGCGGATGATGGCGCTAATGCAGAAGAATACCACGTAAACCGCCAGCGCCAGCGCGCTCCACGCCGCCAGCGGCACCACCCAATCGCCCCAGGGGATCGCTTTCCCGGCCGGCAGGCCCTCGTAGAGCCAGCGTATGGCGTCCGGGTTCTTCGGCGCCGCCCATTCGGGGATAAACCGCAAGAAAAGGCTCTGATAGCGATTCTCAGGCGTGGCGAAGTATGACGGCCCCGCCAGGTAAGGCACCAGGAGCCCGGTCATGCCAAAGGAAGGGATGCCCGCCGCCACCAGCATCATGCTGAAGACGAGCAGCAGCTCGGCCGAGTCAAAGGGGGTGCGGCGAAGCCGCCGGAGCAAGCCGTTGCCGGCAGTCGCCAGCAGCGCGAAGATGAAAAAGCTGCTGATCGGGAAGGCGGTGAGGCCGACCCAGGTTCCCTTCATCACCAGGTCGCTGAAGGGGATGCCTATGCCCAGCAGCAGGGCGCACAGCGCGCCCGTCGCAACCGCGCGGATGGTCATGGGTCAAGTGCCCGGCGCCGCCGGCAATATGCGGGGTCAAACGTGCAAACCGTAGCCGTGGGCCGGCCTTTGGCCGGTAGGCCTCACGCGCGCTTCTTCTGTGCCGTGGGCCGCACTTCCTACGCCATTCACGGCTCTGAAAGGGTGCGCGCCACGCGCTCACCCAATCGCGGAAGATCCGCCGCCGGGCCGACCACAACCAGGCTCACCGCGCGGTCGGCATCAATCTGCAACTCGACACCTGCGCCCGAACTGTCGCCCTCGATGGTCTCGAACGGCGTCCAGCGACCACCCACGACCTCACCGACCTGCGCGTTCAATGGTGGGACGGGCGTCCCGCCCGTCAAACGACGCTCGACGTGAACGCGCCCCGTCCCAAGCGGCATCAGCAGCAGTTCTTGGGACTCAGCGAGATCCCGGCCGTCTTCCGCCACCAGCATGAAATGTCTATCCGCCCGCGCGAGGCCCTTGCCATCCCGCAGCACCGGGCCGCTCGCCTCGACCGCCAGTGTGCGCCCGGCTGCGTCCTCAAGAATTAACCCCGGCTTTTGCGGCCCAAGGGTCAGAGCATATTCGTGATGCTTCGTGCGCAGAGTAACGCGGCGCTCGCCGGTCGCGTTCCCGTTGAACAAGACGTAGGCCCTCCCGCCGCCTCGCGTAGGAATGGCAAAGGCGTGGAGGCCCGGAACGTCCGGCTCCACCTCCAGCCGCGCGACGCCAGCAAGGGCCAGAACCGCGCGATAAACGCCGGAGACTGTCGCTTGCAGGTCGGGCGCGGCCTCCAGAATGTCCGGGGTATAAACCACCGCGCCCTGGCCCGCGCGATTCAACACCAGCCGCGGCTCGCCGGCGGTCCCTCGCGCGATCACTTGCGCGCCGACCGCTTCGACCGCGATCGCCGGCCAGCAGCGCCACGATTCGAGCCCGGACCACGCCGTTTCTGCCATGAACGCCTCGGGCCCGTCACCCTCTGGCGTCGACAGCCCGACGAGCTTCTGGGCCTTGAACTCTACCCCCGCCAGCCGCGCCAGGCGCTCCACTCGCGTCCGCTTGCGGTCGGGGTCGAGACTGAAATCCCCCGAGATGTACGCGTATCCGCCGGCTCGGACAAAACTCTCGACCGCGGAGAATGCCTGATCGCTCGGACAATAGGGGAGGGGCCAGAAGAGAACGCGCGCGTCCCGCGGCAGACTCTCGCTGAGCCGGTCTTCATCAATGACCCCGAAATCCACCCGCGCCTCGATCAGCCCCTTGATGCACGTCAAGATCGCCTGGTAAACCTGGTCGCCATTTGCTCCTGCGCGATGGCTGGTGGGGACCACTACCCATACCTGCGGTTCGCGGTACTCTGGCTGGAAATGCTTGAACAGCAGCGCGACGTTGCGATAGGCGCTGAGCACGCGCTTGGGGACGCGGTCGTTCGAATGCACCAGACCCCAGGGGAATATTCCCTCCTCCGCATCGGACCAGCACCAGTTGTGCACCTTGCAGGCGCCCAGGCCCAGGGCATAATGGGGCACCGCCAGGTAGAGGTCAATCTGCTCGTCCTCCGTTCGCGTCTGATGATAATCGCGAGTGTCAGCCCATGCCGGATGGGTCTTGCAGCCGAACTCGCCGATGCTTAAGCCTTGCCCGTAGGCGCGCAGGTCCGAGAACTTCAGCATCGCCGGGAGCTGCCCGATGTCACTGCCTTTGAGGCCAAAGTAACCCATGTTGCCGACATTGATCGGGCCCAGGGCGGCGCGAATATCTATCCCGCCCCAGGGACGGCCGTAGAACTCGACCGTGGTCGGCCGGTCGGGGTCTCCGGTCTTGCTGCCCTCGTGCATCGCCGCCAGCCACCGGCGCACCAGCCACCATTCGAACAGGTGCCGGTCGCGCACGCGCAGATCATCCCAGCCGCGAGACGCCGCCGGGGCGATCGAGATTTGATCGAACGCTGTTATCGGCGGCTCGGCGCGCCACGCCTGCTGAAGTGCTTCCGGCGTGGCATACTGCTGCTTCAGAAACGCCGCGTACAGCGCGCGCATCTCCGGCGTGTCCTGGATATCGAGCCGCAAATCGCCATTGGTGTAATAGATCATCCCTGGCGCTTGCGCGAACATGCGGGCAAACCTCTGGCACCAGGTCGCCTGCTGTTTGAGCAGCTCGTCGCTTACCGCCGTGTCATAACCGATGAGCAGACCAGGGACGTAAATCAGCCGTAGCTGCTGCGCGAGCTGCACCATCGCCCGCGCCTGGCGCGCGAAACGCTCGTCGGCAACATAGGGCTCGGGGAACGCCGCCGGGTTGACTTGCAGGTTCTCGCAGACCGTGAGCCCGTTATCGCACATCATGCCCAGGTCGCGCGCCCAGGTCAGCGGGTTCTGCGCGCTCGACGAGAACATGTTGCCATAGGTGTCGCTCCCCAGCAGGAAGTGTCGTGCCCCGTCGGCCTCGACGTAGTTGTTCACGAAGTTGACCGCAGGCCCCGCCGCGATGGCGCGCTCATCCGCAACCGCGAATCCGGTTTCCATCCGATCCGCCGGCCGCCCATCCAGCGCGAGAGTTGCGCGAACGCGATAGAAGCTGCCGTCGAATCTCTGCCGAGTCCATTCGGCCGCGATCACCGCCGTCTCTCCGGGCGCAACACTACGAGCGACCGCGCCCGGCAGGACCACACGTTCGCGCCCTCCGCGTGGTTCACCCGCGCCCAACTCCAGAGGCTCCACGTCGAACCGCACTTCGGCCGCGCGCGCACGCCGGCCAAAGTTCGACACTCGAACCGTCACCTTCACCGGCTCGCCCGGGCTATAACACGCGTGGTCAGTGTCAAGGTTATGCAGGTATGTTTCCGCCAGCATTGATTGCGCCAGGCGCACGAACCCTTGCTCCATCTCCTTGTGGCCGGGCGCGAACAGGTCGCGATTGGTCACCCCAAAGAACGCCCAGCTCGAGCGCGCATAGACCCCGGCGTAATTGCGCAGCAGCGCGCCCACGCTTCCCCGCCGGCGGCCGTAACGATCGCAAGCGTCAACCAGTGACACCCAGCGCGCCTGGTTCTCGCCCACCACCCCGCTCGCCGCCCAGCCCTCGAAGGGGCCGTCAAGCTTGATGTCTGCGGGGAATATGAAGCTCTGGTCACTCCCCCGCGCGTAGGCGGCGCGCTCCAGGGGATACGATGGATCGAATGCGCCGATTTGCAGCGGGCTGACCTGTAATCCGTCCGCTGGCACGCCGCTGCGCGTGTTCATCACAACCACGTGAGGCACCCCCACCAACCCCAAATCGTCGAACCACGCCGTGCCGCTGGTGTTGTATAGGCCCGCAATCAGGCGCACCGTCGTCACCCCCGGAGCCACGCGGAAACGCCACTCGCAGCGCTGCCAGTCCTGCGGCGCCGTCACGTGCGCAATGTCGTAGAACGTGCGCAGCTTCTCGTTCTCGTCGTACTGATACACAGCCAGAAACGCGAAACCATCGGCCTCGCGCCCCAGCGCGCCGGCCTTGATCCACCCCGAGAAGATGAACTCTTGCCCCGCTTGCGCCGGCACGTCGCGATGGCACCCGCCGCCCAACGGGTCCGAGCCCGGCGGCACTTGCACCCGCAGCGACTGTGCGCCCGACTGCGCCGCATCCGGCGCCAGGGCGCACGTCTGTGGGAGATCCGCTTCCCACAACGCGCCCTCGAAATCGCCGCCGATTGGAACCGGCTCTTGCTGGCTTCTTAGGGCCTCCGCCTGTGACAGCCAGCCCTCAGGTGTGCGTGCGACGAGGTTGTCGAAGGCGTAGCCGCCCATGGTGATGAAGTCGCCGCCGTCGGCCAGGAATCGCTGGAAAGCGCGATACGCCGCCAGCGGGAAAGTCGGCCCATAGGGAAGGACGACGAGGTCGTAGGCGCCGCGATTGAAAACATTCGAGTCGGCGAGCTCTTGGGCGGTGACAAACGCTGTCTCCACTCCCGCAGCCCGCAGCAGCGACGCCAGGCGATCCGGCGACGAGGGCGCGCCCCCTGCCGGCAAATCATCGCGCAATATCGCAACGCGTTCCGCCCGATTGGGAGCCGGCAGCGCCTCGTCCATTCCAGGCTCCCATTCCGCGGGCTCGCGCCCATCAACCAGCGTCAAGTCGTCCACCCACGCCTCGCCCCCTGCCTGCCATATCCCGGCGCGAAACGAGACCCGGGCCGCGCCCGGGCTGACCTGAAAGACCCAGGTGTATCGCGTCCACTCGCAGGTCCCCGTTACTTGCGCGAAATCGTTGTAGGCGAGCAATGAGTCGCTGTCATCGTACTGGTAGATGGCGAGGTACGCATGACCGGGGCCGGTGGGGCGGACCTCCCGGGTGCGCAGCCAGCCGCTGCCGGCATACCACCCGCCCGGCGCGAGGGCGAAGATGCTCTGTTCAACCAGGGAATCAGGGCCTACACGCAGCGACTGCCGGCCGGTATGTTTATGGTCGCGCGCGATTTGCCACGATCCGTGGGCGGCCCATGACGGCGAAATGGCGCCGGGCGCGGATTGCTCGAAGCCGCCGTCGCGCACATAGCTGCGGGAGCCGGCTGCGCATCGGCCTGGCCCGAGCATCACTATGTTGAGGCAAAGAGCTGACGCCAACAGCAGGGGCAGCCGAGCAGTTAACATGACATGCTGATTTCGCGTGCGCACTATCCCAATCCTGCGGCCGCCGCCGTCGGCGCCAACGGGAGGACGCGCCGCGCTGACAGCGAAACCGTAGGCAGACCTGCTGACAGAGGTGCCTGATGAAAGTTTCCCTGCTGGCCATCGGACTCGTCGTAATCGCCGCGCTTTTGGGGGCCGGGCTCCCGCCGGCGGCTGCGGACCTGCTCGTTGAGCGGGTCACTTATGACGCCGCAGCCAGGGTGCGCTCATCCGCGATTGTGGTTGACCTCGATGGCGATGGCGCCGCGGAGATCGTTTTCGCCACCGAGGGAGGCGAAGTGATTGCGATGGCGCCCGATGCCACCCCGAAATGGGTCGCGCGCGGAATGGCTGAGATGACCGTTCCTCCCGCGGCCGCGGACCTACTGCCCGAGCCGGGCCTGGAGCTGGTAGTGGGCGATGGGAAGGGCCGCGTCTGGTGCTTGAGCGCCCAGGGCCGCGTGTTATGGCAGATACGCATTGGCGAGATGATAAGTTGGAGCAGCCCTGCCATCATGGGACTCGGCCCGGACTTGCGTCCACGAGACAAATCACCCCTCATCGTGGTGGGCGATGAAATCGGCGGTTTATGCGCCATCTCGGCGCGGGGCAAGGTTGTGTGGCGATACCGCCCACCCGCCGGCGCGGTGGTCGCTTGTCCGCCGGCGGTGGGGGATGTGGACGATGACGGCGCGGAGGAAGTCGTGTTCGGCGCGGGCGATGGCATCATCCGGTGCCTGAGCCGCAAGGGTGAAGAGAAGTGGAGCTTCAAGACGGGTGATGATGCTTACACCGGCCCGGTCATCGCCGACCTGGACGGGGACCGGCGCGTCGAAGTGGTCACAGCTTCGGGCGACGGCCTCGTCTATGCGCTGGCCGGGCGCACCGGCGAGTTGGTGTGGAAGTTCGATTCGGGCGCGGCGGTGGATTCGAGCCTGGCGGTTGCGGACATCCTGCCGGAGCGCGGTCTCGAGGTCATCTTCTCCAATAACGATGGCCATTGCTACTGCCTCAGCGCGCGCGGCCAGCAGCTCTGGTCGCAGAACTTCGAAAAGCGCGCGGTGACCCCGCCATGCATCGCAGACCTCAACGCCGATGGCGAGATGGAGCTCGCCGTGGGCGATCACGCCGGCAAGCTCTATGTTCTTTCCGCTAGCGGCGCACTGCTGGAGAAACACGAGTTGACAGGGCGGATCAATGCGTCTCCGACCGCAGTCCCGCTTGCGGAGGGCCTGGGCCTAGTGGTCCCGGACGAAGGCGGAAAAGTGCGAGTCTTGCTTGCGGCCGCAGCAGCGCCGGCGGCGGCGGTCGCGTGGTCGGGGTTTCGCGGCGACCCGGCCGGGCGCGGCGATGTCCGCGTCTCATCGGCGGCGAAGGGCGCGTTGATTAGCATCACCGCCGCTGGCGTGGGGCGCCTGTTCATGGGCCGCGGCGTCTTTCGCGCGACCGTGCGCAACGATTCGGCCGGGGAGGCGCTCGTCAGGCTCAGCGTCGTTACTCCCGAGGGGCGAACTTTCGCAACCGAGCGCCGCCAGCGGCCAGGTGAGCAGTCGTATGAGCTTGACTATGAAATCCTCGGCGCTGGCGAGTGCCGGTTTGTGGTGACGGCGCAGAGCACAGGCGGCAAGGCGCAGGGGGCACGCTGGCAGCGCCAGGAGCAAGTCACGCCTTTTGTGCGCGATACGGCCGAGCTGGCGCGCCGGCTACAAGAGGCGCGCGAAGCGGGGGCCAAGCTGAATGCCCAGGCGGCGAGGCATATCTGGGAGACTGCGGCAGCTATCAGCGACAAGGTAACGGAGATGAGCCTCGGTCAGTTCGACAGCTTGGGACCCGCCGAGCGGCGCAAGTTGGCGCAGGACTTTGCTGTTGTGCTCGAGCAAGCCGGCGAACTGGCGGCGAAAGCGCGATTAGCAGTTGCCGCATGCGCGCGCGGCCAGGCGGACTTCACGGCCTGGTCGGCGCAGCCCTACGCTGCTCTCGACTCTGACGCCACGCCGCAGGACGGCGCATTAGGCCGCTTATCCGTGATCCTGTGCCGCCGGGAGCAGCACCCCGCCGCGCTCAATATCTTCAGCTTCCAGAACGAATCTCTACCCCTGCGCGTGCTGGTCAGCGATCTGAAGGCCGATGGAAGCGGCGCCGTGATTCCGGCCCACCAGGCGCTAACCCTGCGCCGCGTGGTCTTCGCGCCCTCTACCGATGGACGGCTTTACGCTGACTCGCTGCCGCCGCTGGACGCCATCAACAGCCTCACTCTCTCCCCATGGCAGGCTGCCCAACTGTGGATCACGGTTGATGCCAGCGCGCTCGCGCCTGGGGTCTATCGCAGTGAGATCGCGCTTGACCCCATCACCCCGGGGGTCGAGACGCTGAAGGTGCCGCTGGAGATCACGGTGCGCTCGCTTGCGCTTGAGGGACGCTCCCCCCTGGCCTCGTGCCAGTGGGCTTACCCCACCGCTGCCACTACCGCGGATAAGATGCAAGCGGCGGCCGATGACCTGCTTGCCCATTACACCACGGTTTTCCCCTTCGTCGGCGCCGAGACCGCCCCGCCGCAGGCCGACGCCCAGGGCAACTTGCTCGCGCCGCTGGACTTCACCAGCCATGATGCGCTGTTCAACCTCTACCATCGCCCCAAGGGCTGGTTGCTCTATCTCACCGGCTCGCCGCAGTTGTCGAGCGCGGTCGAGCCGTTCTCACCGGCATGGGAAAAAGTGTGCGCTGCGTGGCTCACGGGCATCGCCGAGCACGCGCAGTCGCTGGGATTGGACTACAAGGACTGGGCCTGGTATCCGATTGACGAGGCGGGCAGGAAGCAGATTCCGGACCTTCTGCGGGCCGCCAAATTCGCCAAGAGCGTGGACCCGCGCATCCAGGTCTACTACGATTTCTTCCAGGGCCCGGTGGAGGTTCGGCTTGAGGACCTCAAGCAGCTCGCGCCTTACATTGACATCTGGCAGCCCCACCGCGGGATCGTCGAGGAGAAGATTCCGGAGGACGTGGCGCGCATGGATTTCCTGCGTTCCACCGGCGAGCCCGTGTGGATGTATGACACCGCGGGGAGTAGTCACGCGCTCTCGCCCAGCGGCTATTATCGCAGCCAGGCGTGGCTGGCCTGGGAGAAACGCATCACCGGCATCGGCTTCTGGACCTACAACTCGACCGGCACCGACCAGTGGCAGCCGGGCAATGAGCAAGAGTACCTGGTGATATACCAGGGCCGCGACATCATCCCCAGCAAACGCTGGGAGGCCTACCGTGACGGAATCGAGGATTACTGGCTGCTCCTGCTGCTGCGTCAGGCCGGCGAGCGCGCCCGCGCCGCCGGCCGCCAGGATCTGAAGGACCAGGCGGAGAGCGCCATCGCATCAGCGCTGGCCGCGGTGATGTCCGACCGCGAGAATCCGCAAGTCTATGAGGACCAGCGCCGCGTCATCGCCGACCTGGCGGAGCAGATTCTGGCGACACTGAGCGCAGCCGGCTAGCCCGGATTATTCATACTCCGGTTGAAGCCCCTGCAGTCTGCAATAGGTGTCGCTTCCAGCGCCAAGCGCTTGGTAGGTCGCCGTCGAATGTGGCACAGCCGCCCTCGGCTGTGTCTTGTGACGGGTCATCCAACGGGTGATGAATAATCCGGGCTAGGCAGTTGGCCGCTCGCGGGGCCGGTGTTGTGCCCGGTTGGCTTTGCAGCCGGCGGACTCGTGCTGCGTCAATCATATAATTGATGCGTATTTCCGGTGTAGGGGCGCAATTCATTGCGCCCCCTCGGAACGGGCGTGATGAATCACACCCCTACCATGGCATGTCGTCACAATAACCTTGACGCAGCACTCGCCGCGCACGTGGCGGCCACAAGCTGACCTGGCCGCACAATCAGCGGGCGCCCACCGCGGACAACAGTCGTCGGCAGTGGATAGGGCTTATGCCCGCTTCCCACGGCTCGGTGAGCACAGGGAGCCGCCAGGTGGCGGCGAATAGACGTAACCGGCGTCGTGGGCGCACGGCTGTTTCTCTGTCGGATGCCGCCTGGAAGTCCTGGCCGAGGTTGTCAGCGCCGGTAAACCATTGCACGGCCTGGCTCGTATGACCTGAAAAGGGTCCCGGCAGGAGCAGGCTATGCAAGTCGTGCTTGGCGGCGATGCGGCTTCGTTATCCGGCGCGGCGGCTACGGCAGTGATGGCGCGCCCAGGCCCGGGGGAGCTCGTGCAGCAAGGCGACGAGCAGGTCGCGGCGCGGTTTGGCGCCGGCGATTCCGCGGCGTTCGGGGAACTGATGCAGCGCCACATGGGGGCGGTGTTTGGCGTCGCCTATGGGGTTCTTCGCGACCGCGACGATGCCGCGGATGTGACCCAGGACGTCTTTGTGACTCTTTCCCAATCACTACCGCGGATGCACGTGCGCGGTTCGCTTGGGCCCTGGCTCTACCGCGTCGCCATGAACCGCGCGATTGACCGCCTGCGCCAAACGCGCCGACACGTGATCGTCAACATCGAGGAAGAAAGGACATTGGTGGGCGATCCGCCGGGTCCCAGCGGGGCCATGGAAAAGATTGAGCTGCGCGGCGTGGTCTTTCGCGCTGTCGCCAGGCTGCCGGAGAAACAGCGAATCGTTTTCACCATGCGCCACGTCTCGGGGCTGAGCCTGGAGGAGATTGCAGTTGCGACCCATTGCGCCACCGGCACCGTCAAATGCCATCTGGCGCGGGCGACGCGCAAGCTGCGCCAGATGCTCGAGCCATATCTGAGCGAGACTTGCTCGCCTTAGGTGGGCTTGCCCGCCTTAAGTGGGCGCAGTGGGAGGTGTGACATGGGAGAGTGCAAGCGGCTGATGGATCTCATCGCTCTCTACGCTGCGGGCGATCTGGATGAAAGGCAGAGCGCGCGGGTTGAGGCGCATCTGGCGCGCTGCCCGCAGTGTCGCCGCGCGGCCGCCGAGATGCGGACCTTGGTCACGGCCGCCTCCGCCCAGCGCGTTGGACCGCCGGAGAACCTCGCGGCGCGCATCGCGGAGCGGGTTAGCCGCCAGCCGGCTGTCACGCCGCCGCACGCGCCTTTCAGGTGGTCGCTCGCGTTCGGATTCGCGGGCGCTTTGGCAGTGGTGTTTGCCGCCGGCGTCCTCGTCGGCTTCCAACTGCCGGGGTCCAAGGTGCAAAGCTATGTCGCCACCGTCGCTCAGCCGCCGCCCAACGAAGCATCCAGCGCCGGCGCGCAGGTCGCCGCTGGGCGGCAAGTCGCCGCCAGCCCAGAGCAGCCGGGCGCCAATGTGCGCGAACCCGCAGCCACGAGCCCCTCGCTTGCCTCCGGGCCGCCCCCTGCTCCGTCCCCTCAGAAGGTCATCCAGCCGCCGCCGCTGCGGGCGCCGCTGCCGGCGCAGGCAGATGACGTGCGCCTTGCCTGTCTGCCGCAGCCAGCCGGCGCGACCGAGATAGCGACGCCCGCGTCGCGGTCCCCGGGCTCTCCCAGCCGCGGCCGCTCGATAAGATCCTGCGTGGTTCGCGGTCGCGTTGCCTACGATGGTGTCGGGGTTGCCGGCATTCACCTGCGCCTCGTCACCGCCGATGGCTCGTTCGCTCCGGCTGTGGGAGCAACCAGCGGGCCCGACGGCGACTATGAGTTTCGCGACATTGCTCCCGGTACTTATTACGTCTATGCCTATGTCGGCGACAACCCCCGCTATTTCAACCGCCATGCCGGCGCGGCGCGCGTATTCGCCAACACCGTGACCATGCCGGATCTGCAACTGGCGATCGTGCTGGAGCCGCTGGCGCCGCGGCCCGGCGCAGTGGTTGAAGCCGGGGCTGCGGTAGAGCTGCGCTGGAGCGACTGTCCGGGAGCGACGGAGTATTCCCTCACCATCACCGACGAGGAAAGCGGTGACGAGGTGTGCTCGATGCGGGTGACTGAGCCGTCCGCGATGGCGCCAGCCTCAAGTCTGAGCCCGGGCCGAACCTATCGCTGGCAGGTCCGCGCGGCCGCCTTTGATGGTGCTGTCCTTGGTGCGTCCCCCGGCGCTGGCGGCCAGCCCTGGACCTTCCGGGTGCGGTAAGTCCCGGAGGTGTGACTTCGGGAAGTGGGATCGAGCCACAGGATGTGGGACCGGCGCCCCGTTCGATAAGCTCAGAGCCTGTGTGTTCGCAGCCGAGACGGCGTGAACGCAATCGGGCAACCACAGCGCGTGAGTTTCGTCGCGCCCCTCGTGTTCTCCTCGCCTAGCCGGTCGCTCTAAGCCGAAGCGCCCCAAGAGAAGCGGCAATTCCGCTAACGCCCCGCGGGAAGGAACGCGCCGTTGAGCACACGCTAAGCGGGCTCCGCACGGCCCCGCCCCCCTCGAACCCGACGCCAGCTGTTAGCCCTTCATGTCCGTACAGCCTTCTCTACCCCTTGCCGCCGCCCCAGCAGACGTCCTACAATTTCCCGCAGTGCTGCGCCGGAACTCGCAATTCTTCTGCTATAATATAAATGTAGTTGCGACCCAAGGAAACGCGGAGGAGGGAAACCGACATGAGCGATCTGACAAGGCAGAAAAGGAGAGGGCACAAATCCGGTCCCATCAAGAGGCGGAAGCCTGGAAGGCAGTGGTCGCACTCGGCGTCGATCTCCTGCGCGCTATCGAGTCCGCAGTGGCTAGCGGCGCCATCAGCAATTTCGATCGGCTGGTCCTAATCCTCTACTACTGGCGAGGAGACACCCTTGCGGAGATCGCTGATCTCTTCGACCTCCACGAGGATGTGGCCCGGAGGTCCTTGCACAAGGCGCTTCGCGCGATCCGCGACACTGGCCTTCTCGAAGGCTACGCGGCCCTTGAATGATCGCAAGCTGGCAAGAATTGGGGAGTAACCCAGATGCATGATCCGGCGGCCAAGCTTCCACCGGACCTGGTCCGCATCGACGAAATGATAAGGCGGGCCCTGTGTGACAGAAAGGTACGTTCCCGCCTTGCCCGAGCGCTTCTTCAGCTCTCGGACTCCGAGCTTCTGCGTCAGGGTCCGAACGCGTCTTCTGGCGACGCAGACTCCGCTCGAGAGAACGACATCCGATGAACCTGGCCTGCGCGAGTTAGTGGCGGTAGGCCGCGAGCCGCAGGCTCAGCCCCCCACGGCCCCACCGCCGCGCCCCCCATGTGAGTTACCCCTTTTTCGTCTCCCGCCCGCCCCCTGGCAGGTAACTGGCGTACCTTGGCGAACCACCGTACTGGCGATTACCGGACGAGAAGCCCGACTTCAGAACTCCAACAGGAGAAGCGGTATGCCAAGCTCTCAAGACCGGCTCTCTGCTCTCGAAAAAGCCATGGAGCAGCTGACTTGGCAGGTTAATCGCTTGGAGCGCATAGTCGACCCCGCACTGCAAAGAACTTCGCGGTCGTACGCGGAAGCCACCCCGCTGACCGCACGCCTCAAGCATCTGGAGACAGCGCTCGATAAGCTGTTACGACGCCGCTAAGTACCAGTTTTCAGCGGCACCAACCGACGACGCGCCACCGCGCAGTTGAGGTCGCGGAGGCCCTGGCGCAGAGCGACTGACGGCGCGCCGCGCTCCTGCGCCGCGTCCGAAGGGATTAAGCTACTGCCTACACCATTACTGCACTCATGCGCTCCTGAAATATCCGACTTGCCTGCGAAAGGAGTCCAGGTGATGCGCGCGCATATCACCAACGGCCGCGTCATTCTAGATGGGCGGTGCGTGGAGGCCTGTCGATCGGAGGTGCTGGAGCTTGAGGAAGGGCACGAGTGCGATGAGTGCGGCGAGGCTGCAATCGGCCATTTTGGGGTGTCGGGACGCATGCCCCATACCAGGAATCCGGTGCACGTAGAGTTCTGGTTGTGTTCCAGGCACCGTCAGGCCTTGCTGAGGAGGGCGCCTGCGCGGTAACGCCACTACATCGAGCCCCCAGTCTGCCACGCCGACGACCGCGTCATGGCGGACGTTCTGGGCACCCCTGAACCCCAACTCAGCCACTACAGACGCCTCGCCCATCTTCACTGCGAAGTATCCCCGCAAGAAATCCCCGGAGACCGGCTGCGCCACCAAGCAACTGCCCGGCCAAGCTATTTGGCGAGCACCACTAGCCAAGATTATGCGTACGGGGTTCACTGGGCGCGGGGTCGCCCCGCCGTCGCCGCGACGGCTATGGGGGGCAGGCTGACCCCGCGAAACGCGGCCTCAGGCGAGGCCGCGCCCGGTTGGAGCGTTCACCCGCCAGGTGAATGCTTCAGACTGCCGACGCAGAATCCCGGACTAACGCGCCCGGATGGTTGGTCACTTCCCTGGCGGCGGCACTTTGACCGTCTGCCGCGTGATGTCGGTGCCGCTCTTTCGGTCGTCCGGCGGCGCCGGCCACGAGGCGCGCAGCGAGCTCCGGTAAAGCCCGATCTTCTGCATCGGAATCCGTTTGAACCCCTGCTTGAACGCGGGTGACTCGGGCCGCAGTTGATAGTCGTCCCGCTCGGGATCCACGAACAGCGGATCGGCGATGATTGAGTTCTTGTCGAACCCGCGAGATCGCCACTCATCCCAGGCGAGACGGCCGCCGCCCTCCTGCTTGTAAAACGATGCCTGCACCCGGATCGGCGCGCCGAAGTGATAGATCGTGTTGTGGTCGAAGATGCAAGTGTCGGGGTCGAACGGGCTGAGGTCATAGAGGATGGCGGCGCCCTCCGAAGGGCGCGTGGAGCCCAGGCCCGCGATGTCATCGCGCCGGTAGCTCACGACGTTGCGCAGGAACTTGTTGTTCGCCGGGGTGCGGGGGTCGTCACCCATGGTCAGCAGCTCCGGGTAGCGCTCGCTGTAGGGCGGCTGCCTGTAGTTCATAGCATCGAGCAGTTCGTGCATGTAGCCCCACGGGTAGGCGTCCCAGCGCGCGTCAATGTGGTAAGCCGGGATGCATTCCACGAAGATGTTGTTTTCCACCAGGTTGTCGCGGCCGCCGCCGACCATCACCCCGCATAATGGCACGCGGTAGATCACGTTGCCGTAGATCGTCGTGCCGCTGGAGCAATCATCGAGATAGACCGCCCACGCCCAAAGCGGCGAATCATAGTGGCAGACGCCCTCGGCGTCGGGCTCGTCGGCAAGGCCGTAACCATAGATATCGTGGAACTTGTTGTAGCGCAGGAGGTTGCCGCGCTGGGTCCAGTCGCGCCCCATGTAATAGCCGCCGTTGTCCGCGCCCTCGAAGCACAGGTGATGGAGCTCGTTGTATTCGATCACGTTCTCATTGCCGCTGAGAATGATCCCGATATGGGGGGCGTCGTGGATCAGGTTATGCGACACCCGGTTCCCGACGCCGTTGATCGCGACCCCGGTGTTGTAGGTGGGGTAGATGTTGGCGAAGTGATGGATGTGATTGTTATCGGCGTAGTTGCCGCCGGGCGTCAGGGTCTTGCGGTCGCCGCCGGCCAGGGAGATGCCCCCTTGCCCGGTGGCGTAGATGTCATTGCCGACCGCCCCGTTATTGGCGCCGCCGCTGATGACGATGCCCCAGCCGCCGGTATTGCGCACCGTATTGGCGGCGACTAGGCAATCGCTGCCGCCGCTGACCGTGACCGCATTGGCATTGCAGCACTGGATCGCGAACCCGCGCACGCTGACGTGCGCCGCGCCCTCGATCTCCACCACGCTGTCCAGGGTTGGCACGATGACGGCACCCTTGTCAATCGGGCTTGGCGGCCAGAAGTACAGTGCTCCGCTGCGCTTGTCGAAGAACCACTCGCCGGGCGCGTCCAGTTCCTCGAAGATGTTCTGATAGAAGTAGCGGCGCCCGCGCTGGAGGCTGTAGCCGAGATCCCCTGCGAGGGTGATGGTCGAGGTCTCGCGGTCTATCTTCTCGATGCCGATGATGGTCTGCCACCAGTTGTAATTGGGCCAGATGGAGACCCGGGCGTCCTCCGGGTGCGCCCAGCGATTGGGCCGGTCGCCGGAATACTGAAAGCTGCGCTTGCTCTCCGGTTCGCGCGCCGCGGCGATGTAAGCCCATTCGCCTCCATGAATGTCATTCGGGTCGCGGTTGGGCCAGCGGGCGAGGGTCATGCGTTCCCCGTTGAAAAAAAGCTGCGTCAGCGGCTTCTCGGCCAGGCCGAGCGGCTTGAGGTCGAGCTGCATGATGGCGCCCTGGTATGGCTTGAAGCCCTTCACGATCTTTCCGCCGACGAGCGTCGCCTTGCCCTTGCGCGCCGCGCGATATACGACCGGCGCGGCCGGCGCCCCCGAATCCTCGGCGGTCAGCTTGAAGGGCTTGTTCAGGTAATACGCGCCGGCGCGCACTTCCACAACCGCCCCCGAATCCAGGCGCCCCGCCTTTTTCTGGGCGCGGATCTCGTCGCGAGCGCGCTCCAGGGTGGCGAACGGTCCATCGCTGTGTTGGCTATTCGCGGCTGAAAGCCGCCCCGACCAGGCGTCATTGCCATCGGTGGCCACGTACAGCCGCCGCGGCGCCGCGGCCGCTGCACTCAGGCACGCTAGGCACATGAGGATTGCCATCACACTTGTATAGGTCAAAACCACGCTCATCGCTCCTCGGCAAGCTAGCCGTCGTTCGGCGGGAACGTCGCGCCGGGCAGCTTGCCATCAATCTTTGATCCGCTGGATGAAGGTGCGGGTCCACTCCAGGGCCGCGGCCTCGTTGGTAATGCTCAGGAAAACGATCCCCGCGATACGGCACTCCCGGAGCCATTTCAGCGCCGTTTCGCATTGGTGCTCCATCAGGTCGAGCGGCATCGGCCTCCCATCGCCGTAATCGTACATATATAGGCCGAGCACTATGGGCTTGTTGGGCGCCAGCGCCTGGCAGCGGCTCAGGTTGGCCTCCAGGTCGCGCAGCTCCTCCGCTCGCCACGTCCACAGGTTGATTATATCCAGGTGCTTGAGGTACTGGTCCAACCCGGGGTGGTCGAGATTCATGCTATACACCACCCCCCAGACCTTGAGTGGCCGCGGCCCCCCGCGCAAAGACCGGCACAACTCGGCCAGTTCCGCCGCGGGCATGCTCCGTCCCGCGATTTGCTGGCTCGTCAGGTCGTCAAGCAGCACGGCTTCCAGAGCCGGCACCTCGCCTGCGACGGCATGAGCCGCGCGCGCATCCGTCGCGTAATCAGCCGCCTTGCCCGTCATCTCGCCCGGGCATACTTCGTACGCCACGCGCCCGCCCAGCGAAGCGCACTCCCGCGCCACGGCGACCGCCTCTCCCGGTTCCAGCACTTTGCCGCCGGCGATGATGATGTTGCGCAGCCCCAGCATTTCCGCTCGCGCCGCCGAGCTCGCCTCCGCGTACGCGGCCAGGCCTCCCTCTACGCCACCGCCTGCCTCCCGCGTCCCCCACACCCACATCTTGTCGCGCAAGCCCTCGCCCGGCTTAGAATTGACCGCCGCGCTTGGCTCCGTCGCGGCCGGCTCCAGCCCCTGCGGCGTCACCCGGATCCGCTGCGCGCGCAGGAACTCGCGGTTCGCATCCATGTAAACGAAGAGCACCACCTCCGGCTCCACCTCCATCATGCACCCCATCGCCCACACCGGGAAATCGACCGTCGTTCCCTCGTCCCACGTTGACCCGTTGTCGCGGCTCACGTTGATCGAGTGGCCGGGGAAACGGTGCGCCACCAGCAGCGCGCCCGAACTCGTCCGCGTCATGCATGGCGCATATCCGGGGAACGCGCCGCGCCGCGCTGATGCCCACGTCTGCCCACCATCATCGGAGTGAGTCTCCCACATCGTCGGCGAATAGACTGGGCGGATGTAAGAAAGGATTCGCCCGTCATCGAGAACCGCCGCCACCGGCTCCGTGAGGTCGAGGCAGCCGTCAATCGTGCCCGCTGGTTGGCCTGGCCAAGACGGCCGATCGAGGTTAGCGGGCGCGGACCAGGTCTTGCCGCCGTCGGTCGAGCGAATGGCGAACGCCTGGCAATGGATTGCACCCCAGGTGACCACGTTCTGGCCCTCGTTGCTCGCCCGCCCGCCGAGCAAGAAGCGCACAAGCGCCCCGTCAGGAAGTTCCAGCAGTGGGCCATAGGCGCTGAGCTTCGGGGGATCGTTGGGCCACTCGCCGGTTAACTCGGCCAGCGCAGGCTCGGACCAGGTGCGCCCGTTGTCATGCGACTCGGCCATGAGAATCTCGCGCGGCTCGGTGTGCACCACCTGCACCAGCAGCCTGCCGCTCCTGGTCGCGTGTATCACGCCGCCGTGCAGTGCGGCAGGCAGCTCCTCGGGCTCGCCCCAGGTCCGCCCATTGTCGGCCGAGCGCACCAGGAAGGTCGCTTTCGCCGATGGGATCGCCAGCAGCAGGTCGCCATTGGGCGCGCGGCACAGCGAAGCCATGTTCTGCTCGCCCGTCAGGCGTGGCGCCGGATGAAACCAGTTGCGCGCAGGGCGCGCTCCGGCGTCCCAGGGCCCCACCGCTGCCGGGGCGCCGCTCACGCGCACGTTGCGAAATGAGAAACCTCCATACCCCGCCAGTCCAATTCGCCCCGCCTTGAAGGAATCATCCGCTGCCATCGGCCCCATGCGTCCGTCAACCCATACGCGAATCTGCTCCCCCGTGCATTGAACCTTGATGTGATACCACCGATCAGTCTCGCTGGGCACCCCGGGGATCATGGCAGACTTCAGGTTGCGAGTATAGCCCGACGCGTCAACCTTAGAAATCGCTGCCCAGAAATGCTTCGCCCGCAACTGCTGCCCGCACCACGGAAAGCGCACCAAATAATAGTGGTTCGCATCCTGCGCCCGCAGGATGATCCCAGCGTCCCCGGAGCCCGTTTCGCGGTAACTGGTCATCAGTTCGAATTCCGCGGTGACCTGGCGGAAAGCCGCAGGCAAATAGAAAGCCAGAAAGTGAGTGTCCCGCGCCTCCGGGCAGTTGATGCGGCCCGTCTCATCCTCGCGCCAGGCGCCGTTGATAAAAGCCCATTGGCTGCCGTCGCCGATCTTCAACTCCATGACCGCCGCCCTTTCCGCGCACAGTCCGCTCGGCAGCCTCCCCGCTGCCACCATCACGACGACTGCCGCTGCCCAAAGCCTATGTGGCCTTACGCGCATTCTGACTCCATGTGTCCCCGCAACCACCGGCCGCCCCCGTCTACCGGTGCGCCAGTTGCGCCGAGAGGTCGAGGTAGCGCTTGATCCCCTCCGGCGTCACATTCCACGGGATGTGATTGCCGATGCACATCATGTAGCCGCCCGTCATCTTCGCGGTTTCGACCATGCTCTTCACCATCGCCTCGATCTCATCCGCATCGTTGCGCGTGAGAATCCGATTGTCGCCCTCCCCCGCCAGAAAACAGTCCTCATGCTTGCGTGCAATGGCCTTGTAGTCGGTATAAGGCTCCGAGATAATCCCTCGCGCGCCGCAGGTCATCACATCATCCGCATATGTGGTCATGTTGCCATCGGCCATGAAGATCACTTCTTTCCCCGCGCTTCTCAGGATTCCCCAGAACTCCTCGTAGCGCGGGAATATGTACTTGTGCATCCACGCCGGCGAGCACACCGGCCCGCGCGAGGTGACGATGTCATCGTGGCAGATGACAAAATTGATGGGCAGCCGCGCGAATGTGCGAAACACGCGCCGGTTGATCTCAGCGAACTCGTCCATGATGCGCTCGAAGCGCGGGTCGAGGCAGGTCTCCAGGAACAGCTCCCAGCCGAAGGTCAGCAGCGGCCACATGAACATGGTGTTGTAGAAGCTCGCCGATGCCGTGGAACCCTCCGGCGCCTTGTCTCCCCATTCGGCGGGATAGTTCTTGCGGTACCTCTGATAGACTTTCTCTTCATCCGAGTAGTCGCCCGACTCGACGACCGGAATGTTGGTGAAATCGCCCTGCGCCAGCGGAGAGAAAGCGAAGACCTCCTCGGCGGTCCTGAAGAACTTGCCCCAATCCCAGAAATTGGTTTCCCCTTCACCCCAGCGCACGCGGCGCCGGCCATCCTCGTTCACGCTCGAGGTCTGATGATCGAGGTCGAGCTTCGGGCGCGGCTTGGGCTCATCGGTCTCCGGGACGCCCAGCTCGAGCTGCGGGTAGAGCTCGCGCAGTTTCAACCGGCACAGGCGCGGGTGCTCATAGTAATCAATGCCGGTGAGATAAGTCTCCGCGTCGGGGCACGACCAGTGCTCCCAGTGGGGGATACGTTTTGGCGCTAGGCCCATCAGCGCCAGGTATCGGTCGGGGTACTCTCTCATTGTTGGGCGGAACCGCCTCTTGCCGACTCGCGAAGTATCTTATGGCCCCTTGCGGGGCTGTCTGAAAGCACCACGGGCCTTGGAGACGCAGTTGCTATGCAGCGGGCTGAATACCTCTCACCAGTCTTGCGGCCACGCCGTGACCAAGCGAAGCCGCCATGATGCCAAGGCCGACGAAGAGGCACACTATCAACGCTCTGGCAATGGCGCCTGTAGGATACATGCCCGACGAACCCAGCGTGGCACTGGTCGTCAGGGTGAAGTACACGCAATCCAGGTACCCGGCAAAGCCTGCGGGTCGATGGGGCCACTGGTCAATCGCGATCTCACGCGAGTAGAAGAACGCGAGCGGCATCAGGACGAGGAGAAAGAGCCCCTCCAACCAGAGCCAGCGGGCGACGTCGGTCCCGCAGCGGCAGGTATTGTCGAGAACCCATAACCAGGATCGCTCCAGGACACGCCCGGGCTGCGCTTTTGCTAGCCATTCCCGCCTCTCTCGAAAAGACTTCCGAAGGTACTGATCGGCCTCTTCATGGTTGCCTCGCGTTCGCAGAGCCGCAGCGATCTCTGCGTGCGCGTTTGAAGCTAGTACCTAGTGACAAAAGTACCATGATATGATATACTTGCCGCATGCCCAGCAAAGCGACGGTTATCGAGTTGACTCAGGAGGATCGGGGGGTGCTGGAGAGGCGCGTGCGCGCGGCCACGACCC
>Ga0315289_10000988_pt1 | contig 44299 bp, 38 predicted proteins | sample YL17G11_40_MG_FD_203452 | JGI IMG/M metagenome (GOLD analysis project Ga0315289, IMG submission 203452) | Sediment microbial communities from Yellowstone Lake, YNP, Wyoming, USA - YL17G11_40 | ecosystem: Environmental > Aquatic > Freshwater > Lake > Sediment | place: USA: Wyoming | collected... | reverse complement strand
CAGATGGAAAATCGAAATCGGCTTGCAGAATTTGCAAGGATGCCCTCGAAGTAAAAAGTGAGCAAAGAGGGATTTTATTTCTTGACTTCAAGCTCTTCATAGGTGGTTAAAAATCGGTCAATCAAAATGAATAAATTATGCAAAACAAACCCAATTTTCAAAACGCCAAAATAGTTGTAACCTCATTAAATAAAACTAATTACAACGAACAATGAACTATGAACTGTTATTCAAAACAAACCCAAACGAACCCAATTTTTGCAGGAATGACAATCAGTGGAATCTGTGGCAAAGAAATTAGCGCAAGACGAAATCCTACAGGTTGTATTTTTTGATTTTTCGGTAGAGGGTTCTTTCGCCGATGCCTAAGATTTTGGCGGCCTTCTCGCGGTTTTCTCCGGTCTTTGTTAGCGTATCTATGATGGCCTGCTTTTCCAGCTCATTCAGCGACACGCCGCCTATATCGCGTACCGCCTTGCTGCCTGCCGCCAACTGTCTTACCTGCCGTATCTCGGGCGGGATGTCCTGAACATCGAGCGTCCGGCGGTCGCACATCACTACCATAATCCTGATGCAGTTTCGAAGCTGCCGAATATTGCCGGGCCATTCATAGCCGCTCAAAACCGTCATAGCCGTATCTGTTATGCCCGTCACCGGCGAACCTGTTTCAGCAACGGCTTCTTTGAGAAAATATTCCGACAACGCCGGTATGTCTTCTGGCCTGTCACGTAATGACGGCACAGAAATGCTTACCCCCTTGATTCTGAAGTATAAATCCTGCCTGAATTTTTTTTCTTCTATCAGCTTTGTCAAATCGTGATTGGTTGCGCTAATCACCCGCACATCCACAACGGTTGGTTTATGAGAACCCACAGGTATTACAATCCCGCCTTCGAGAAAGCGAAGCAGCTTCGCCTGCATATTGGCCGGCATATCGCCAATCTCATCGAGAAACAGCGTCCCTTTGTCGGCGATTTCCAGCAATCCCTTCCTGTCGTTTGCGGCGCCGGTGAACGCCCCCCTGACGTGACCGAATAGTTCGCTCTCTAACAGGGTTTCGGTAAGTCCGGCGCAGTTTATCGGCTCAAAGGGCTTATCCCGGCGGAGCGAATTATTGTGGAGCGCCCTTGCCAGCAACTCTTTGCCGGTGCCGGATTGCCCCTCAATCAAAACCGATATGTTTGCAGGCGCCACGCGGCGGAGAACCTCGAATATCCCATTCATTGCCGGGCTTTTACCACGAACGCCCTCGAATACAAATTCCCACACTTATTTTTCTCCCTCATAACTTAATCCGCCTGCTGCGGCGCAGCAGGGCGAGTCAGATTAGGTTATAGCTCCGCCGAGGCGGACCCCCCTCGTTGATTCTTATTTCCTGTCGCCTTGCGTCTTTTCGGTTTTGCCAAGCTCGGCAAGTGCGGCCTTGCGAGAAAGTTTGAATCTGCCCTGGTCGTCTATCGACAGCAGTTTCACATCTATCAAATCGCCGACCCTGCAAACCTCATCGATGTTCTTGACGAAAGTATCATTCAGCTCGCTGATATGGCACAAGCCCTCAACGCCCGGCGTGATTTCAACGAACACGCCGAAGTCTTTCACGGACACCACTTTTGAGCGTTCATATATCTTTCCCACTTTCGGCGGTTGTGTCATCTGTTCGATAATGTCTTTGGCTTTCAGGTGTCCGTCGCCGCCGACGCAGCTTATGTAAATAGTCCCGTCTTCTTCGATTTCAATGGTTGAGTCGGTCTGTTCCTGGATGCTCTTTATCATTTTGCCGCCCGGGCCGATTACTTTGCCTATATATTCAGGGTCGATTTCGATACTTATCAGCTTCGGCGCATACTTGCTTAATTCAGGCCTGGGCCTGTCGATGACCTTGTTCATAACTTTTAGAATCTCAAGGCGTGCTGTTCTGGCACGCTCCATTGCCTCGACCATAATATTATGCGCCAGCCCTTCGGCTTTGATATCGAGCTGTACTGCCGTTATGCCGTCGGTGGTGCCGGCAACCTTGAAGTCCATATCGCCGAAGTGGTCTTCTTCGCCGACAATATCTGTCAGCAGCTCATACCGGCCGTTTTCATCGCCGACCATCCCGATTGATATGCCTGCAACGGCCCTTTTAATGGGGACACCCGCATCCATTAACGCCAGGCTTCCGCCGCAGACCGAGGCCATTGAACTGGAACCATTCGATTCGGTAATATCTGATATAATCCTCACCGTATATGCAAATTCGTCCTCCGGCGGTCTTACCATTTCCAGCGCCCGTTCAGCCAGTGCCCCGTGTCCAATTTCTCTGCGGCCCGGGCCCCGCATGGGCCGAACCTCGCCCACCGAAAACGGCGGAAAGTTGTAATGGAGTGTAAAGTTTTGCGTGTACTCTTCCATTAAACCGTCTATAATCTGCGCGTCTCTGATTGTGCCTAATGTCACGCTCACCAGCGACTGCGTCTCGCCGCGGGTGAATATCGCCGAGCCGTGCGTCCTCGGCAGAATGCCGACTTCGCAGACAATCGGGCGAATATCGTTATAGCCCCTTCCGTCCGGCCTTTTGCCGTCCAGCACCAGCTTGCGAACAACCTGGCCCTCTATCTTTTCGAAGACCTGCTTGAACATTTTCTGTTCGCACTTTGCTTCGGAACCCTCCGCAGCTTCGCAATATTCGGCGCTGACCTGCTCAAATAACTCTTTAACAGCTTTATTACGCTTCTGTTTGCCAGGTATTTGCTTAAGCTTGTATAGCTTATCTGCTATTTGTGATTGAATCTGGCGATAAAGCTCCTGCTCTATTTCCACCGTTTCGGGCATTTCCTTTTCAACGCCGGCCTTTTTGCGAAGCTCCTCAATCATATCGCAAACCTCGGCAACCGTTTTTTGAGCTGTTGCAACAGCATCGGCGATAACCTCCTCCGACAGCTCTTTGGCATCCGCCTCAATCATATTTAATGCATCTTTGCGTCCGCCAAGAAGCAGGTTCAGGTCGCCCTCCTCAAGTTGTTTATGAGTAGGATTGACCACAAACTCTCCGTTCACTCTGCCCAGTCTGCAGACGCCGAGGGGGCCTGAAAATGGAATTTTGCTTATCGTAAGCGATGCACTCGCCCCTACCATTGCCAGGACATCGGGGTCGTTTACGTTGTCGGCGCTTAAAACAGACGCCGCAATCTGTACTTCCTGAAAGTATCCCTCAGGGAACAGCGGTCGTATCGGCCTGTCAATCATCCTTGCTGTTAAAATTTCTTTGGTGCTTGGCCTACCCTCGCGCTTAATAAAGCCTCCCGGAAATTTTCCCGCCGCACTGTGTCTCTCGCGATAATCGACGCTCAGCGGGAAAAAGTCTTTGTCCTCATCACGGGGTGGGCCTTCTACCACAGCAACAAGGACAATTGTATCGCCGTATTGAACGACAACCGCCCCGTCTGCCTGCTTGGCAATTTTGCCCGTTTCGATGGATAAAATTCTGCCCCCGATGTCTCTTTCTACTCTGTGTATGTTAAACATAAACTATCCTTGTCTAATAGGGTAAAGGGTTTCTGTGTGCTTATCTTACTTTACTTTCGCAGGCCGAGGCGGGATGTAATTTCTCGGTATCGGTCAACATCTTTTTTGCTTATATATTTCAGTAATGCTGACCTTTTCCCGACCATTTTCAGCAAACCACGCCTCGATGCGTAGTCCTTCCGATGGGTCTTGAGGTGTTCGGTTAGTTCGTTGATTCGTTCTGTCAATAATGCAATCTGCACCTCCGGGGAGCCGGTATCACCTTCGTGCGTCTCAAAATCACCGATAATTTTGCCTTTTTTCTGCTTCGCTAACATATTTCGGACTGTTCCTTTCTTGAATACCTTCCTTTGTATCTTCGTCCGATACAATCCGGGAATTATAGCGGCCTGTTATTTAATTGCAAGTCTTTTTTCTGCAACAAAGTATGGGTAAAATTGAAATGCGGCCGGCCTTTTGCCGGGCGGGTCTGAATTGATATTCGTTTGCGGCCAGATTAGTGGGCTATTACGCTTGATATCCTGAATACTGGCAGCAGCAGTGCTATCGCTATAGTCCCGATAATAGCGCCCATAATGGTTATCATTAACGGCTCTATAAGGACCATAACTGCCCTTATTGATGCTGCGAGTTTCTTCTCGTAAAAAATCGATATCTTATCGCAGACATCTCCGAGTTTGCCGCTCTTTTCTCCTGCCCGCAGCATCTGGATTATCCCGGGTGCGATTAGCCGCCTTTGCCCTCCCTCATTTTCCTGCGAAAGCACTATCGACTCTGATAATTGATAGCCGTCCCGAATCTTTTTATCCGTATGCGCCCACAGTTGCTGAAAATAATAATTATCCGATGAACCACGCATTATCTCTATCGCATCGAGCAGGCTTACCCCTGTGTTGACCATTGTTGCCATAATCCGCATGCTCCGTGCAACTATCGTGTCGATGAACATCATCCCGAGCACCGGCGTGCGGATTTTTAGAAAATCTATCGCTCGTCGGCCGGTTTCTGTCCCGACTATGTAATATATCGCCGCCGATGCTAATATCAGCGCCGTCACAACTCCTGTCATTATTCGGAAGTTGCCGAGCATCTGCGAAAAGTTAATCAGCATTTGTGTAATCTTCGGAAGACTGGCCCCTCTTGCTTCATAGATTTTCGTGAATCTCGGCAGAACAAAGAACATCAGCGTCCCCGTCGCCGCAACGGCCATCAGCGCCATTATGAACGGATATGTAAGGGCGCCTTTAATCCGCTTGCGGGTCTCGACCTCAAAATCCAGGTAGCCGCTGAGGACCCTCAGCATTTCCGCCATCTTGCCCGATGCCTCCGAAGCCCTGACCATACTGATGAACATCGAATTGAAAACCTTTGGGTGTGCGGCTAATGCCTTCGAAAAATTTTCGCCCCCTTTGACCGTTTCCGATATGGTCATAGTTATCGATTTCAAAGCCGTATTCTCGGCCTGCTCCGCAATTGCGTCAAGAGCGTCGCTGAGAACCACGCCGCTGTCCAGCATCACCGCTAATTGTGTTGTAAACAGTATCAGCTCCGATTGTTTTACTTTGCCGCCGTATATCGGGACAACGGCCTGTCCGAGCGCCGTATTTGTGCCGGCTTGTAAATTCGACACGGAACTCGGGCCCTGTGACATCCCCTGTTCTGTCACAAAATCGGTTTTTCCTCTGGTTTTTGTTGCTGACACACTCATTTTTTGGCTTTTCGATTCTCGGTTTCCTGATGTTTGATATATTCCTCGTTCGCCGTTATCATTTGTGTTGTTCTAAGCACTTCCTCTATCGATACAATTCCCGCCTTTACCTTCTCGATTCCGTCTGTTTGAAGCGGAATCATTCCTTTTTGCAGCGCCTTGCTTCTGAGTTTTTTCAGACTTGCCTGTTCGTTAATCATTTCAAGGATTTCTTCGTCGGGAACAAATAATTCGTGGATGGCTATCCGGCCGGCGTAACCGGTGTTCCGGCATTTTTTGCAGCCTACCCCGCGGTAAAATTTATCAATCCTGCCCCCTTCTTTCTCTACGAGCTTTCTTATGCTTGCGGGCGGTTCGTATTCCGTCTTGCAGGCGGGGCATATCTTCCGAACTAATCGCTGTGCCACAACGGCTATCAGCGATGCGCTTACAAGATACGGCGCAACTTTGAGGTCAAGAAGCCGTGTCACCGCCCCGGGTGCATCGTTTGTATGTAAGGTCGAGAGGACCAAATGTCCGGTCAGCGCCGCCTGCACCGCGATATTCGCCGTATCTTCGTCGCGAATCTCGCCGACCATTATGATATCGGGGTCCTGTCTCAGCAGACTCCGCAGCGCCGTGGAAAATCGAAAACCGGCGCTTTCGTTGACCTGGAACTGATTAATGCCGGCCATGTTGCACTCGACCGGGTCCTCCACCGTGCAGATGTTGACCTCCTCGCTGTTTAATTCGTTCAGGGCCGCATACAGCGTCGTATTTTTCCCCGAACCGGTCGGGCCTGTCACTAATACTATCCCGTTGGGAGACTGTATCAGCTCCCTGAACCGCCGGAGGTTATCATAAGTAAAACCGAGCGTTTCAAAATTAAAAAGCACCTTCTGCGGGTCGATAATTCTGACAACCACCTTTTCGCCGAAGCTGCCCGGCATAATTGACACTCGCAAATCGATTTGCCTGCCTTCCGCAGAAACGTGGATTCCGCCGTCCTGTGGGAGACGCCGCTGCGCTATGTCCAGCTCCGCCATAATTTTTATACGTGACACAAGGGCCGAATGCATCTGGTAAGGCGGACGCATCTTCTCATACATCCTGCCGTCAACCCGGTATCGAACACGCAGCTTCTTGTCGTCCGGCTCTATGTGAATATCGCTGGCGTTTTCACGAACGGCGTTGTAAAGTAAATAATTGACCAGCTTCACGACCGGCGACTGCCCCGCTATCTCTTCGAGGTTGCCTATGTCTGCGGTGCATTTTTCTATCAGTGCAAAATCTTCGAGCCCTTCGTCTTCTATAATATCGTCTATGACGAAAACATTCGCTGCCGGCAGATATGTCTGAATTGTGGCTTTGATGTCCTTGGTCGTGGCGCAGACCACCTGCACCTTGCAGCCGCTTATCCGTTCTATTTCATCCATCAAAAATACGTTGGTCGGCTCGCTCACCGCCACCGTAAGAACGTCTCCGACCTTAAACAGGGGCAAAACCGTGTGTTCTTCGAGGAACTGCCGCGGCAGAATCTCTATCGTCTTTGCATCGCATATCTTGGGGCTGACCTGCGCGTATGGCACGCCGTATGACTCTGCCAGCGCAGATGCTATCTGGTTCTCCGTGCAGTAGTTCTTTTCGACCAAAAGCTCGCCGAGCAGCTTGCGATGCCCTTTTTCTTTTTGCTCGGACAGGGCTTTCTCAATCTGCTCCTCCGTGACAATCCCTCGGGCTATCAGGAGCTGTCCAAGCTGCATCTTGTTTTCTGTCGCTGTTTGACTCATATATTCTATTTGTCCTGCGTTTTACCTGTGGCAAAGCCGACCGGGCTTATCTACGCAAAACTTTTTACCGCCTCGGCAAGTTCCGCATAGCAGTTAAATTCGCTGTCGAGTCTGGTCACTTCCAGTATCTTCACGACGGTTTCCTCCAGACCTGCCAGTCGCATCTGGCGATTCTTCTCATTGCAGTAATCCCTCGCCCACAGCAGTTGTTCCAGTCCCTTGCTGTCTATAAACCCGACGTTGCTCATATCAAGCACGATTCCCGTCACGTGTGAAGCGATTATGTTGGTGATGGTGTTCTGGAGCAATTCCGCAAAATCGCTGTCAAGGTCGCCCTGCAGCTCGACAACTGCAACGTCGTTATAATTTTGTGTCCTGACTTTCATCTTATTATGCTTCCAACGGCGGCGGCGCCGTATTCCGACAAGGTGCTGTCCCCGTAAATCTCCGTAAATCCTTCCTGCATAATGTCCCAGAGCTGGTAAATATCGCTGTTGACAAACATCCCGCCCACCTCCTCGTCGAACTGTGTCCCTAATCCCCTTTTTATTTCCGCAATGGCCTGTTCTATCGTCATTGCTTCCCTGTAAGTTCGCTTTGACGTCATCGCATCGAAGCTGTCTGCCAGCCCCACAATTTTGGCGGTCAGCGGTATCTGCCCGTCGGTTATGCCGCTCGGATAGCCCTTGCCGTCGGACCTCTCGTGGTGGTGCATAACGCCCGGCACGATATCATGCATCTGTTTTATTTCGCTCAGTATAGCTGCCCCTATCGATGGATGCATCCTCATCTGGCTGAGCTCCTGCTCGGTCAGTTTGCCTTTTTTCCGCAGCACCACCTCGTCTATCCCCATCTTTCCTATATCGTGCAGCAGGCCGGTCAAATAAATTTTGTGTATCTGTTCTTCCGTCAGGCCCTTTTCTTCGGAAAGCTTTTCTGCAATCCATCGTGAAATAAATGCGACCCTTTCCGAATGGCCTCGCGTGTATGGGTCTTTCGCATCGATACTGCTCGTTAATGCTCTTAGAGAGCCTATGAATAATTCCTCGAGGTCCTTGAACAGCTTCCCGTTTTCCACGAAAACAGCGCATTCGTTGGCCACCGAATTAAACAGTTTTACGTCTGTGCTGTCGAAGTCCGCCTTGTCGAGCCGGTTTATCGCAACCATTACTCCCGTTATCGAGCTTCCGTCCCGGAGTTTTTCTGCAAAGTTAGCTGTTGTTTTCTCTTTGCCCCACAGCGGCACGCCGATTATATTTTTTATGTTCTCAGGCCACTCATACCTGAACGGCGCATCTACTTCGCTGTCCAAAAGTGCCTCTTTGCCGTTGTTTAGTTCTTCCACTAAACGGGTTTTTAGAATAATCGCCATTTGTTCGTCTATATCTATCAGTCCGAGTCCCGCGGCAAGGGCCAGCCGCCTCTCGCCGTCTATCGTCTTTTCCAGAAGTATTGCTATCCCTTCGACGTTCACTATCTCCGTCAGGCCGTCGCAGGCCATTTGCAGAAAGTTCGCATCCGCCTCCGTCACTTTCATATTTGTGCTAAGCTTGTGAAGCAGCACTAATTCCTCGTAAGTTTGTGCCAGCTTGGTGCTGACCATTTCGACCTCTTCTTCAACCCCGGCAACCGCCCGGAAATTCTCCGCCAGCAGGCAGAGCATCTCGATGAGCATCTTCTTTAACGTATAGTTTTCTTTCCCCGCCTTTTTGTCGGCGTCCCTTGTTGCTTCCTGCGGCAAATCAATCAGGGCGGCTCCCGCCGCCTCGGTATCTGATTTCAGGATGGCCGCCAGAACCTCGCTGCCTTCGTCGAATCGGCAGACCTGCACCTCCTGCCCACAATAGTTTTGGGCGTCGTTATCGCTTAAAACCTGCCGGCCTGCCTTTATTAATCGTTCCTCGCTGCTTTTGAATTTGCCGCTTTCACACAGAAGAACTAGTTTGCCGCTGGGCTCAAAAACCGCAAAATTAGCGCCGTATTTGTTTACCTTCCTGGCAAACTTTTTCAGCTCGTGCAATCGCTGCGAGTCTAATTTCTTCTCAATGACATCCGGCATCGCCGCTCACTCCTGCTTCACTTTACCCTTGGCTTTCAACAACCGTCTTCTGATATAAAAGGTCCTCGATGCTCCTTAACAATTCCTTGGGACTGAAGGGCTTACTCAAAAATTCCGATATCCGCAGCTCTTCTTTTTGCTCATCCTCGATGGCAAAACCTCTCGCTGTCAGCATTATCACCGGTATATCTTTTGTCGCCTCGTTCTCTCTGAGCTTGCGAACCAGCTCCACTCCCGTCATCACGGGCATCTGGAAATCCGTGACAATAATATCCGGCTTCTCCTCGCACGCCAGCTCGAAGGCCTCTATGCCGTTCTCGGCGGATATCACCTCGTAACCGTTGTTGCGAAGCTTTATCGCCACCACGTGAATGATATGAATCTCATCGTCAACTACCAGAACCTTTTTTTCTGACATCATTTTTGCCTCCACAGGTATTTAGCTTTTGGCAGCCTCTGCCGTTGCCAAAGGCAGCTCAATAACGAAGGTGCTTCCTTTGCCTGCCTTGCTCCGCACGGACACACGTCCGTCGTGCACCTTTTCTACTATTTGTTTAACAAGATTCAGGCCTAATCCTGTCCCTTTTGCCTGTCTTTCGTTTGCTTTAACCCTGTAAAACTTGTCAAAGACATGTTCAATCTCGTCCTGCGGTATTCCGACTCCCGTATCGGTCACGCTGACCCGCGCTGTCCCCTCGATTTCGTCAACCTCCGTTTCGATTTTTATCGTCCCTCCCGAAGGAGTGTACTTGACGGCGTTGCTCAGCAGGTTGACGATGACCTGCGAAATCATGTCCCTGTCCGCATAAACCTGGTCGAAAACAATCGGCTTTTGCCCGGTAATCTTGATGTTCTTCTCATCAGCATAGCTTTTTATCATTTGCATCTGCTCTTCTATCAGCACCGTCAGGCTCACCGGTCGTTTATCCACCTTTACCAGTCCCGATTCTATCCGCGAAGTATTCAAAATGTCTTCAATCAGCCGGTTTAACCTTTGTGCCTGGCTTTGAATTACACAGTAAAACTCTTTTCTGGTCTTTTCATCGTCGGCTTCATCGTCAACGAGCATTTCCGAATAAGCGCTGATGGATGCAAGCGGCGTCTTTAACTCGTGTGAGACATGATTCACGAAGTCGTTTTTCATTTGTGAGATTTCTTTTTCCCGCGTAATATCGTGCAGCACCGCTACGACCCCGCAAATCTGCTCCTTTTCGTCGTAAACGCACGAGACAATGCAGTCGAAGGTTTTTGGTCTGTCACTTCCTGAAAAATCAATCTCCCTCTTTGCATACCGGCACTTGCCTTTTCTGCTTTGACGCAGAAAATCTACAAATTCGCTTTCGCCGGTCTTTGCTTCTTCGCTCGGGACAAGCTCGTTGATTGCTTTATGCTGTGAGTTCCTGAAGTCAAAGTCAAAAAGTCTCCCCGCTGCCTCGTTCGCCATCAGCAGTCTGTCGAACTCGTCTATCACGATAACGCCATCTCTGATGCTGTATATAATCGCTTCGGTGTTTCTTTTCTGCCTTTGTGCCACCTGAATCTGAATTTGTAAATCCTTGATTTGTTTCTCTAATGCGGGCCTGCAATTCGAGTAGTTGCTGAGCCGCTCATTGATTGCTTCGCTCAATGTCTTTGTTAGTATATTGCTGCCCGGCTTGATACAAGACGGTGACTCTGTCCTCATCTGCTTGGCCATGGACGTGATTTCCCGCACCAGCTTTAACCAGTGCCGGCCCAGCCATATCACGCCCACGGCCGCTGCGAAGCACACGATAGAGACCCAGCCCCCTGCTTCAGGGTCCCACCTCTCGGCGAGGCCCCCAAGGAACAAACTGCCTGCCACAATTACTGTGGCTATGGTCCCCATTATGTATAAGCTTCTTTCCGATTTCAAAGCACCGTCTCCAGTCCTATCTTCTGCGCCACTTCTCTGAATCTCCTCGTTCGACTGTATCCAGCACGTTTCTTTCAGACTTTGATACACTGTTCGGGTCAGTCTCGCTGATGATTTTCTCTTTCAGTCGCAGCGCCTCGAGGTATGCCGGACGAAGTTCGAGCGATACATTCAGCTCTTTCATCGCCGCTTTGTAGTTGCCTTCGAGGTAGTATCTCGATGCATTTGCGTAGCGGTCTTCTGCCAGTCTTGCTTTGCCGGTCCACTGCAGCTCGTTTTTCGCACCAACCCTCTTGCGTTGAATGTCTTCCATCCTCGCTGCACTGTTGGTCTCTTCGGATTCTTTGATGATATGCGGCGTCAGCAGGACTATTACCTCTTCCCGGCGGCTCGTATCGGTTGTGCTTCTGAACAGAGCGCCTATTAGTGGTATGTCTCCAAGCAGCGGTATCTGGTTTCGGCTGGTTGACACTACATCTCTGAATAGTCCGCCGATAACGATGGTCTGACCGTCTTTAACGATTATGTTCGTCGCCAGTTCCGTAGAGCTTTCGTCTGGTATGCCGTTCGACTTCAGGGTGCCTGAGCTGTCTTTCGGTTGAATGTCCATACGGATGTAGCCGTCACCGCCGATATACGGCCTGAACGAAAGCTTCGTGCCGGTCTCGAGGAATTTGACCTGTTGGGTCGTCGAAGTCTGCGTCTGTGTGGTCTGGTCAAGATACCCAATCTTGTTGCCGATGTAAACCTGTCCAAGCTGTTTGTTGACCGCCAGTATCTTCGGATTGGCAAGAATCGTCGTGTCGGTTATCTCCTCTAATGCGGTTATAAACGCCGCCACGTCGCCGCTTGTCACTCCCACTCTCAGCCCACTGCCGCCGGCCGTTGCAAAGCCCGACGTTTCTATCGGGGTCCCTGCTGTTCCTGCCGCTATTTGCCCGATTGGCTTAGTCGCTACAGAACCTCTGCTGGGCGCGACTCCCGAAGAAATGAGATCCGTAGTTGCTGCGGTGCCGGTCAAACTGACGCCCGCCAGCAGGTTCAGGTCCACTCCGAGCTTCATACCCTCGGTCAGAGTTGCGCTTAGAATTGTCGCCTCGACCAATACCTGTTTCGGACGAGCATCCAGCTCTTTCAGCAGCTTCTCTGCCTTCGCTATGTTCTCGGGGTAGTCGCGGATGACTACCGTGTCATTTAACGCCATAGAGTCGCCGCCCGCCGAACCGGAGCTGATTGACCCGCCCGTCGGCGCCACCGTCGAGGCCGGCGTGCTGGCCTGTATCGTTCCGACCTTGCTCTTCACCGGCGTTATCAGCTGCTTGGCCTCGGCAGCGCTGATATAATACAGCGTGAACACCTTCGTTATCATCCGGTCCTCGTCTTCCTTTATCTTCTTGTATTCTTCGGTGGTATATATCTTGATGAAGTTGTCTTCCTTGTCGTATTTGTAGCCGTAGCCAAGTATGCCCCCCAGCGCCTCTTCGAATGTCACGTTATACAGGTTGGTAATCGTCACCAGCCCGTCCACTTTTGACGAAGGCACAATATTTTTCTGATACTTGGCCGACAAAAACCGAAGTGCATCTGTGATTCGCATACCCTTCTTGAACGTAATCGACTGGATTGTGCCGCCAGGCGAAACGTTTGCATCATCGATGCCTGTCGCATTAACGTCCGTCACTTCTGTTTCTTCGGAGATGTAGCCCTCTTCCGGCTCTGTGCCGGCCTCGCCGGCTACAATCGCCACCATCACACCGAGCACAATGCTCCATACAAGCATCACCCTTCTGATTCTGTCGTTTATTTTTCTGTCGTGACTCATAATTTAACTCCTCTTTTTTTTAATACCCATCCTGCGACAGATGGGGTTCCCGTCAAAAACGGGACACTTGTTCTTATTCTGATTCTTCAATCGCTTTGGTCAGTTTCAACGTTATTTCTGCTTCTCCACATCTGATATAAACCGTCTCTTCTTCGATTCCGGATACTTCACATTCAATTACGTCTGCACCCTCTCTCAGGGGCAGTTTGTCACCTACTGATAATAGCTTGTCATTTATAAACGCCTGCGGATTTTTCCCCATCACTATGGCTTCCAGCGTCAGTTTCTTTGCAATCGCTCCGACTGCTTCGTCGTTGATATTTCCCGAGGCGTAACTTGCCTCTTCCGCCCTTCCGTCATTCCTGAAGTTTTGCCAGCCGTCCGCATCAAAAAAGTCCCTTGTCAGCACGTCGTTGCGGCCTCTTACCTGCGGTAACTCTATAAAAGTTATTTCCAATTTCGACTTTGCGTTATTCATCACGTCTGTATAGCCTGTCGCCGCCGCTTCGGCTTTTACCGGCATCTTTTTAGAAAACACCCTCACCCACATAATGACCATCACCGTAATCAGACACACCGCCGCAGCCGTCTTTTTCTTTTCTCCCGCCAGCCGGCTGATGAATCTGTTGCCTGCGTTGCCGTTTTTTCCCTGTTTTTGCCTCATATCTTTATGCGCCTTCTTTTTGTCTATCCCTGGCCAGTATCTTTCCTGTAATAAATAACGGCCCTGGTTTGCATACTGACTTCGCCGTTGAAATTGCTGTCGTTAATAAGTTTTACCTCTTCAATCCGGGCCAGTCTGTCTAACTTTTGCAGCGACTTATAGAACTCGAATAACTGCGCCAGCTTACCTTTGCACTGCATATTTACGGGTATGCAGTTCAGTTCGCCCGCCTCTATTTCTTCGCCCGGCTGAACTAATTGCTCCCGAAGATTATGCTCGTTCATCAGGCCGGCTATCTCCTGCAGAAACTCCCCCAGCGCTCTTTCCGAGGGCACTAATCGTTCGTAGTTCTTTACCGACCTTTGTAGTTGCAGCAGCTCTTCTTTAAGCGGCGACAGTTTTCTGCCGGCAGACGACGCCTTCATAATAGCAAGCATCTGCGCCGTCCTTTCTTCGGTGACGGCCTTTGCTCTTTTCTGTAAAGGCAGGTACCGCAGCAGCACAAATGCGACAATCATTATTGCCGCAGCGGCACATATACTGATTTGTTGTCTTTCCTTAAACGGCATCCTCAAATACTACCTTTCTATATTTATGTTTTGCGCTGTTTTCGCAAAATCAGCTTTTTTCTGTTGGTAATTCGCCAGTTCGCAGCTTATTTCAAACTCGCTGACCTGGAATTCTTCTGCCTCCCCGGGAAGTCCCCTTTTCATCTTCCGCGTTCTCGAAAACGACGGTACGACCTGGCAAAAATATTGTGAATCCTCCAGTTTGCATATTAATTCCGCCACATTACTCGTATCGGATGCAACGCCGCTTATCACCACCTTGAACCCAACGTCTCCGAGCGGTGCCGAATTCTTCCCTCCGAAGCTGCTGCCGGCGGTCCTGACCGCCGATACGCTGTCGGAACGGTCTGCACTGTCCGCAAATCTTGTTGCCTTGAACTCGACTTTGTTCAGCACCACGTTTTTCTCAATCAGAAAGCTTATCTCGCCCAAAACGCCCGCAACGTCAATCCTCGAATCAATCTCCTTTAAGGTCTTTGCCTTCTGCTGCACCTTTGCCGTTTCGCTTTCAATCCTGACGGCCTCCCTCGTTGCCATTTCTGCGATTATTACCTTCGACGCATCCCGCGAAAGCTCCGCTGTGGCCCTTGAAATCGAATAACCGGTAATAAAATTCCACACCACCATCACCAGAAATACGCCGCCGACGGCGGTATATTGTGTCCGGTAGCTGATTCGCCGTCGCCTGTCGCTTTTATACCAGTTTGGAAGCAGGTCTATTTCTTTCATACTTGTCGGTTTTCCCGAAACGCAATTATTGCCTCTGTCGGCTCCTTGACCTGTCCTTCGGCCGCATTCCACCCCTTGAAACTGAGCCCGACAGCCACCGCCCACTCGCATAACAAATTGTGCCCGTCACCGTCAAATCCTGCATTTGTCACATCGAAGCCTCTTAGCGGCTGGGCCGCTTCAACCTCGACCGGCAGTTGCCGCCTCAAAATATCCAGCAGAATATCCTCGTATGCCTCGCCGCCGGTCAAAACCGCCCGCTCAACTCGTTTGCCTCTGAATGTCACCGTGTAATATCTGAAACACAGTGCTATCTCCTTTGCTAACTTCTCTGCCTCTGCGACGACAACATCCGTTATTGCCTCCTTGGTCGATGTATCAAGGGAATCACTGTCGGTGCCGTCTCCAGAATACCCTCCGGATGCAAACCTTGCCCGCCGTATCGTGGCTCGCAGCGACTCCGCCTCGCTGATGCTGATGCCTAATTTGGCCGCGATTCCGCGATTAAAATTCCCTCCGCCGATTGGTATTTGCTTGACAAAGCTGATATCTCCTCCGTCTTCGCCTCCGCAGCCGAACACTACCGTCGTGAATCGGCTCCCCACATCTACGAAAACAACCGTTCGCTCCCTGTCCTCCTGCCGTCTTAGCGACCTCTCGAAGCCCCTGAACAGCGCACATGGGACCGTATCTATCGCCACCGGCTGCAGCCCCGCCTCTTCGAGCATCTCGATGTGCTTTCTTATCTTTTCATTCTCTGTGGCAAACAATATCAGTTCATTCTTAATCACGTCGCCTTCCTGGACGCTGCCCGCAACTAAATACTCGATTGCATCCAGTGACACATCCAGCCCGAACCGCTGGGCGGCTTCTTTACGCAGGAACTGTTCAATTTCGCCTGCTTCTCCCTCAGCCAGACGCAGGCTTGTTATTTTCAACTGACCGTTCGGCAGACACGAAACAACGTCTCTCCCGCAAAAATTACCCTCTCTCAGCATCTGCCTGATTGTCGTGACGATAAAGTTTCTTCGCTCTTCCCCCTCGCTGTCGATGTTGGGGTCGAACCGGACCTCATCGGCGGCCACAACGCTTATGTTCCCTCCGCTTATCGCCAGCTGTATCATCTTGATGGAATTATGACCGATGTCTAATCCTATTGGCCTTACGCTTCTGTTTTTTAGTTTCCAGCTTATCATTTGTCTTTCATGCTTATCAGTCACTGACCAGGATATATCCAGTCACCGGCTCTACGGTGATTGTTGTTGTCACTCCTCCTGCTTGGAGTGTAATGACCCCGTTGTTCAGGGCGTTGCCGCTGCCGTTATAGGGACTGCCCATATAGTCAAATTTAATCCTGTTCGTAGCGTCAAAATTTACGTTCGTAATATCAACCTTGTCCAGGCCGGCGTCCTTAAGGTCAATCACGTAATCGAATCCCTTCTTCACAGGATGGTTTATTACCGCTCCGTTCTGGTCTTCTATCCTGTAACTGTCTTCTGCGATATTGAATACCACAGAGAACATCTGTCCTCTGCTGATTGACGTGCTTTTGGCATACTCTAAATCTGCGGCAATCATATTTGCCGCAGACTGCATCTGCATACTTGCCGCCGAACTCATCATTGGCACCATTATCATTGCTGCTATTGCGATTATCACCACCACGATAATAATCTCGGCTATGGTGAAACCCCTCCCTCTGTCCTCTGACCTCTGTCCTCTGTCCTCTGTCTTCTGCCCGTGAGACGGCCCCATAAAACACGATTGCAGACCCTTGCTGCTGCAGACCTGCCCTGAGCAAAGCCGAAGGGCCTGCCCTGGCTGATGTTGGAAAATTACCCTTCTCATCGTTCTGTTTTTACCTTCTCGGCACATTTTGAATTCCCGCCTCCGTTCTGTTTTTCGTCCTCTTTAAGATGCGGCTTTACTCGTCATCTCCTGCCCCAAAAGAGCCGTTGCCTTGTTTATGCTTATAGCCGCTTCGCAACTCGTTCGCAGCGTCTCGTTCCTCTCATCCGGCCTTCGTTTTATTACACACTAAAATCGCATTTCAGCGTCAAATCCCATACTTTCCAAAGTTAGGCTTGATAGAACCGGCACAATCGTCAAATTAGTGCAGTAAGAACTTCAAGCTCTCTTGATGTCCGGATAGACTGGGGTATGTAATTGGTGTTGTATTCTATTTTAGGTTTTTTCTTCGCATCGTTTATAAAGGCCGATAAGCATCTTCTGCCGCCGGCCCTGTTTTGACGTCCGATAAAGTATCTTTATATTCTCTTGATACTTCTAAAAAATGCGCCACCCGCCGGTGTCCATCTTACTGGGTTGCCCGGCGCAGGCCAAATCTCTATCGACGCTAAACTTGGCGCCGCTGTTATTGTCACAGAGTTTGTAGGCGAACTGCCGTTTAACCCGTCAATATTGCCTATGTTGATAAATAAGCCGCCGGTGATATTTATATTCACGTTCGCGGCGCCCGTGTTGATATACATCCTCTGGTAAATCTGCGCAAGACCTTTAACTTCGAGCTTGCCCCCGTTGTTCATTGTCGCCTCGCCGCCGACTAAAAGCGCCGGAAAATTCTTGCCCGCCGTAATTACATTCGCAGTTGCGCCGTTGCTGTCGCTTATTGTCAGGTTGTGGTCAACCACTAACATCCCGTTTATTGTCACGCCGCCTTTAAGTTCGAGGTTGCCGCCGCAGTAAAAAACCTCGGGCGGCTCGCTTAATGCCGACCCGAATGTGCGGTTTGTATATGTGCCGGGACTGATGACTTGAACAGGATAGCTCATTGTGCCTGCATAATAATTCGAGCTGAAATTGCTGATATTAAGACCGGGCCAGCTAACCGGTGTCTGGGCAGCTAATGCGCTTTTCCGGCCTTCAATGTTTGTTGCCGTTATGTTCCGGCCGGCAAAAGCATCGCCGTTGATATCGGCCTGTCCTTTTAAGTCCTGGACGCAATAGACATCTCCGTTCACTATTGCCTGCAGTTCGCTTACCCACGTTTCACCTGCCCAGAATCCGATGCCCGGGTCCAGCCGCAGTTCGCCTCTTATCCTGCTGCTGCCGATTTTCTCCCCGTTTTTTTCACGGTATGCCTCGCACGTTATCTGGTAGTTGCACCATCCCAGCTTGACCACGTTGACGTCATAGTATTCGTCGCTGCCGCCGACCAATTGCTGCCTTGTAGCTCCCGTCCAGTATTCGCCGTCTATATCCTGCGGATTCAGAATAAGCCCCTTGGCGTGTTCCAGTCCCGATTCAGCTAAATAATCCATCTTTGTCCGCAGTATCATATTCTCCCCGCACGATAACTCTACGTCGCTTTGTGACAGAAATCCCAGCGACAATATTGTCACCGTCATAACGACAAACAGCACTACTAATAGTGCCGCGCCTTTCCGCGTACCGGTTTTATTTCTTCTGTCTTTCATACCTAATCATCATCACTTACTATAGCGTTACAGGTTGTATTTAATAGGTGTCCCGCCCAGCCGCGAACCGCAGCGTTTGTTTCATACTGGCGAACGACGCCGTTCTCGACAATATCGAACGAAATGCTCACAAATTTGGTCATCGGGCCTGCCGCATCGCAGCTTATTTGAACATTGCTGCATTGGGGGATTATCGCCGTGTAGCTTTCGCTGTTATAATATTCGAGCCACCAGCTTGTGCCGACCGAATCTATGTTGCTTAATGCAACCTCCGGGTTGGACGAATTATTGCACTTATACAGTTGTATGTGGTCCCGGTTTGTCCCCGCATCGATATATACTAACTCATTTATGTTGATTTTCTTATTGCCGTTGTCGTCAGATGCCCAGATGGCCGTGTCGTTTACACCTGTTTTTGCTACAAACTTGCAGTTTCTAATCAGCTCTGATATTCTCAGTGTCGCATAGCGCAGTTGTGCCTGCTTGCGGCTTGTGTCCCCTGTCGAGTCGTTTGCCTTACCGAGGGCATAAGCCAGCGTGGCAACCGCCGTGAAAACTATGCTCGCTACAACCATCGCCACCAGAAGCTCGACTAACGTAAATCCTTTATCGTATCTTTTATTTTTCATCTTGTGCTTTAACCGCTCATTTTTTCTATACGCTAAACGCTGTCCGCTATACGCTATTTCGTTATAAGCCGATTTATAGCCGCAATCTCGCCGCCGTCATAATATACCCGAACTTTAATGTGAATAAATTTAGTCCCGCCGCTGCCGTTTTCCTGCGGCACGTAAACGTATTCGCAGCTTGCGTCCCTGCTGAACTTGCTGTAATTAGAATCCGTAAATACCGCACCGCCGGCGTCTTTTATCTGGCCCTGTCCCTCAGTGTATCCGTTATAGCTCGCTACTATTGTGGTAAACGGCGTCTTCACAATTTGTTCCATCAAATCGCTCGCCAACTTTGCCGCCATTGTCCGCCGGCAGCCCTCAGCCCGCACCCTTGCCCCGCTTATAAACGGCAACAGCACCGCCGCTGCGGCGATGCCCAGCACAACGGTCGCCATCATTGCCTCGGCTAATGAAAATCCATTTCGATTTTTACATCTTGTTTTATTCATTTTCTTACAAATTTGCGTATCCGGGTTCGTTATCCGCTTGGAACGCCCCTGTCTTTGTATCAAATCTCCACCCTGCTTTGCCGGTGCCGGCCGCTTCGCCGTCAAACCGCACCGTCTTTAGTTTGTTGAAAGGATTTGCAGGTATCTTATCGACATAAGGCCCGCATCCTCCCGCTTCTCTCGTCATTGCTGCCTCGAAGCTCGCAAATGTATCTGTTGGAGGAAGCGCCTCTTTGTGCTCGGCCCGGTACAAATCGAGCTGCGTTCGCATCTCAGAAAGCCCGTCAACCAGAGCCGAAACCTTCGCTTCGACATTTGCTTCGCTGTACCGCGGGCTTATCGCCCTGCCGGCTGCGCCTAATACAATCGCTATGATTACGATTTCTACGTATGACAAATGCCCCTTCACCCTCATATATGGCCCTTCCTCCTGATGTCCCCTAAAAAGGCTGACCAGCTTTGGTTTTGTGACCAAACCTGGTCAGCCCGGTTTATTGTCCCCGGCAGTTGTTCGCCGCCGGGTCGTTTGGCGTCTTTACGACGCCTGCTTTGTTTCCTCAAAGCCCTTAGTAGTTAACATGCAAAGTGCCGTCAACCTGGTTCACCTTGTCATCGTCAGCCTGAAACAGACCGGCATTGGCTCCCGTTGTCGTGAAGTGCCAGCCGTAGTCGTTATTCCCAGGCGTCCCGTCCTCTTCGACTGTGTTCAGGTCGTTGAAAGGATTCACGGGAATACTCTGCATATATGGCCCGAATCTGAACGTAACGCCAACGCCTACTACGCCGTCCTGGTCGGTCTTGCTTGTCATCGCTAATACAAAGCTGATGCCTTGTGTCCCCGGCAGATTGTCGTTGTGATGTATCTTGTACAGCTCAATCTGTGAACGAACCGACTGAAGGTCGCTGACCAGGGCCGACTCCTTCGCTTCTGTGCTTGCACTGGTAAACTGCGGTATCACAATAGCTGCAAGGATACCCAGAATCACCACTACAATCAGAATTTCTACCAATGTAAATCCACTTTTCGCTCTCATTTTTTTGCTCCTTGTTTAAATAAATGTTTTTGTTATCTGAACCTCTCTATTTCTATTTCAAACTATCGTCCTGATTAAAACGCAACTTAATTACGCTTCTAAAATGCCCTGAATGTTTTATTCCGGCGCCCGGCGCCTCAAAAATTTAAAACCCCTGCGTCCGAAAATACTCCGGTTTTGCCTCATCTGCGACTCTCGCTGCCCTTCAAGTAAAATATATGAAATAACTCCTCGTATGCCAAATCCCCCAATCCGCAGAATAGATAAATCGTCCGGCGGTTGCGATACTCGTTTCGTTTTACGTTGAACGTTTGACGTGACGAGCTGCGCAACCGCAACCGTTCAACGAGTGGTGCGGCCACGCAATAGTTTTCCACAAAGCACGGCATTCAAATATTTTTTATATATGCCGGTGCATTCCGGATATGTATTGTCCTTTGTGTCTCCCCCGCGTGGCAAAGCTCTGCCCGAATGTAGTCTATCCCCCTCAATGCCTCTTCAATCTTGTCTGCCCACTCTATTACAACCACTGACTGTGCATAGCAGAAATCATCGAAACCAAGCATCTCGAAATCAGCAATCGTATCAAGCCGGTATGCGTCTATATGATAAACGTCCAGCCGGCCTTTATCCCGCCCTTCCGAAGGGCGGGATTTATATTCATTCACTATTACAAATGTCGGGCTGGTCACACGACTGCTCTCTTCTGCCCCTGCTCCTGCTGCAATGCCTTTAATTAAGTGTGTTTTGCCGCTGCCCAGCGCCCCGCGGATGCCGATTACCTCGCCCCCTTTTAGTTGCTCCCCAATCTTCCGCCCAATTTCTATCGTCTCCTCCGCCGAATTTGAAACTATATCAAAATCCATAATCTAAACGCTGTCCCCTGCAGTCCCTTTTTGTCATTCCTGCGGAACCTGTCCATTAGGAAGCAGGAATCCACACTTCTTCGTTCGATGTTCCTTGTTCGATGTTGGATATTCCTTGACGCTCCACGCTATACGTTTACCCCGCACCGAGCTTCTCTGGTGCGGGGCTAAACGCTATTTAAGGTGGTTGTATCCGCCGGCCTTCAAATCCCTAATCCTTCCATCAGCCGCCTTTATCTGCATTTTTTTACTGCTGCTTATTGCGCCGATACGCGTAATCGGCATCGGCCCTTCCCATCGTTGATGTAATTTTTTGTATTCTTTTTCGCCGAGTGTAAAAAGTAGTTCAAAATCTTCACCGTCGTTTAATGCCGCCTTCAGCGGGTCCTTTCTCTTTTTGGCCTCATCGGATATCGGAATCCGCTCTGCTTCTATAATTGCACCGACCCCGCTCGCCCGGCAGATTCGGTTCAGGTCGCTGCTCAGACCGTCACTTATATCAATCATCGAATTGATTCTTGCCTTTTGCGCTATTTCTATCGCCTCTTTCACCCTCGGCTCGAACTCCAGGTGTTTTCTTGCGCCTGCTCCGCCCAATGTGCCTGTCACACAGATAACGTCGCCGACCTTTGCGCCCGACCGCCTTACTGGTTTGTTCGCCGCGGGTTTGCTGAGCATCGCCACGTTTATCGCAAACCGCTCCTTGCCTTTCCACTTCGTAATATCACCGCCGATTAGCTCACAGCCGAATTTTTTGCCCGCAGCGGTTATCCCGTGATGAAGCTCTTTCAGTTCCTTTTTGCCGAACCCCTTCGGAAGTGCCACCGCAACAACCGCCGCCACGGGTATTGTCGCCATTGCCGCACAGTCGCTGAGACTGACCGCCATCGCTTTATATCCGACCTGCTTGAGCGTTGCCTTTCCCAGCTCGAAGTGCACCCCGTCCAGCAGCATGTCCGTTGTGATTAAAACTGACGCCTTCCCCACACGAACCTCGGCCATATCATCGCCGATCCCAATCGGAAAATCAGCGGCGGCCAATTTGCTCTGGCGGGCAAACCATTCCGTTATCTCATCTTCACCGCTCATCGCTCCCCTAACTGCCTGCTCCAGTATGCAATCTGCTCTTTTGCCTGTCTTGTCCCCGCAGCGCCCTCGCTTGCGTATTTGCCCGCCGCCTTTGCCGCCCCGATTCTCTCATACACATCTGCTTCAACTGCGCCGCAGTGCCGCTTGAATTCATCGAGACCAAGACCTGCCAATTTCTTGTTTGCCTTCTCGCACTCCGCAACTAATGTCCCCACTATCCCGTGTGCTTCCCGAAAGGCAACGCCCTTCTCGACAAGATACTCAGCTAAAGCTGTTGCATCCATAAATCCTTCTTCCAGACCGGCTGAAATCTTCCTCGTATCGAATCTCGTATGTGAAACGATTGCACTTGCCGCATCAAGCGACGCCCTGACCGTATCGCTCGCGGCAAAAATATGCACCTTGTCCTCCTGCAAATCCCGGTTATACCCCGTTGGCTGCCCCTTCAGGATAGTCAGCATACCCGTCAATGCCCCATAGACCCTCCCTGTCTTTGAGCGTATCAGCTCTAAGATGTCGGGATTGCGCTTCTGCGGCATCATACTCGATGACGTGCAGAAACTGTCGTCAATCCGCACAAAACCGAATTCAGTCGATGAATAAATTATCCAGTCCTCTGCTAATCGTGACAAATGTGTCGCAATAACCGCACAGTCAAAAATAAATTCCGCACAAAAGTCCCTGTCGCTGACCGCATCGATGCTGTTATAGCTGATGTCCGCAAACCCTAATTGTTTTGCCGTGCTTTTTCGCTCTATCGGCAGCGTCGAGCCCGCCACCGCCCCGCAGCCTAATGGCGAAACGTTCAAAAGCTCCCGGCAGTTTTTAAGCCGGATAAAATCCCGCTCTAACTGCTCGACAAAGCTCAATAGGTAACACGCTATGGCAATCGGCTGCGCCCGCTGCAGGTGCGTATATCCCGGCATTACGTCTTCGACGTGTCTGCCCGCTAATTTAACGAACGCCTTTTGAAGCGAACCTATCTTCGATTGCAGCAGTTCAATCTCATCTCGCATCCACAGCCGAATATCCGTTGCAACCTGGTCGTTTCGGCTTCTGCCGGTATGCAGCTTCTTCCCTGCCTCGCCGGCCTTTGCGACCAGCGCCGCCTCTATCGCCATGTGAATATCTTCGCATCTCTTGTCGAATTTGAATCGCCCTTCCGAAATCTCCTGTGATATCTCGATAAGCCCGTCTTTTATCTGCTTTAGTTCTTCTTTTGTTATCAGCTTTTGTTCCGCTAACATCTGGGCGTGAGCGATTGACCCTACGATGTCGTATTTGTAAAGCCGCTTATCTATGCTCAGCGACTCCACAAAATCGATAGTTATCTCATCCGTCTCGCCCGCGAGCCGCTGCTCCCAGCTTTTCTTTGTTTCATTAACCATATTCCTGGCCTCGTGAAAAATAATATTTCCGGCAGACTTAACTCAAACTGACCGATTTTTTGTCGAAAACCGCTGACGCAACCGTAAGACGATAGCCGAAACGAGCAGCGCAACCGCAACCGTTCAACGATACTTTTTACATTCTCAAACTGACCGCTTCATCAGTTTGAGTAGTTAACTATACGTCCTGCTTATCCTCCTGTCAATTATCTGCATCCGTAACAGGATTAGCTTTCCGATAATCCTTACAGAATTCCTCCATCAAATAATTGACCGTCTCCTCCATTGCCTTCACAAGACCTCTCGATGGACACTCACCGGTTCTGCCTTTAATCCACGTAATGCTCATAATCTCTATCTTTGGGTCCCTCACTAACTTTGCTTCCTGCAGGACCCCCACATCTATATTAAACATAAACGCCGCAACTCGCTCTCTTTTATGAACGCTTACATTTACGTAGATGCTCGGCTTGCCCGCCAATTTCTCGGCCTCTTCTTCCGACACGGCTTTAATGCCGATTTCTTTTAGCTTTTCTTCGACGTCGCTTTTTATCTGTTCTGCTGACAGTCCGGCTTTTTTCACCTCTTCCGTCACGCCCTGCACAGACACACACAGGGTCTTTATACCGGCCAGCGACAATTGTTTTTCCGTTAATCTATCAGACGCCCCTGTTGTTGACATTACCGCCGAACACACTGCCGCCGTGAGCGCTATGCCCTGGAATATTCCCCTTCTCATATCTTTCTCCTTCCATCAGCTTCAGCTTCTTATTTGCTGCTTTGTAATTCGGATAATATCTCCTCCAGCGACAATGCCCGGTCGTAAATCCGCACATCGTCTATCATACCCTTAAAAAATCTCGGCGCAAATCCCGGCTTCTCATCGTTACCAATATGAGTAACACCGTTAAATTCTTCTATGGAATGTTTTACTGCGTTTGCCGCCGAGTTCAGTTTCCCGTCACAGCCGATATACAGCGTGCCTTTCTCCGGTTCTAAAACAAGGGCGACAAAAACCCATTTCCCCTCCGGCACAACTAATCCCGAGTGAAACTTCCACGTCTCCCCGGCGTCGTTCCAGCAATAATACAGCTCATCGTTGGCCTGCCAGTTCGGCTCTCCTGTGCTGCCAAGGCCGATACCCGCTATTGTGTCACCATCCCTGCTGTAAACTATGCCTGCATAAGCGCACTGCTGGCCGTCTCGCTTCACCTGCGCCGTTATTGTCACCGTATTCGAATTCAAACCAAGCGCAGGGATTGTCACGTCGTTATCGACTCCATCGAACTTAATCGCTGTCCCCGATACGCCGCCGACCCAGTCGTTCTGGTCTGTATGATTAACTGTGCCGTCGCCTTTTCCGCCGCTTGAGCCGCTGTTTTTCGCAACTACGCCGCTGCCTTCGTCAAACTTCCACCATCCGACCGGCTCTTTCGACGTCGCACTTTTAGGGAACTCAGCCGCTCCGATATCATACTTTCCTCCCTGCGGTATCTCGGCGCCGTAATAATCGCGGCCACCGGCTTCAATCCCGAAAAGCTCCTTAATATCCAGCCCCGCATCGATGACCGGCGACGACTCCCGCAGCCGGTATGCCTCAAGACTCGACATCTTATGAACGTCGCCGATTGTCCCCCCGCCGCCTGCCTTGACTAATTGCGGGTCTGCCTCTAATCCGACGTCTTTTCCGTTGATTCTTTCCTGACCTGTGGCTTTGCGCCATTCATCGACGCTCGTATATGTCTTGCCGTCCCACGCTATCTCGATATTACCGCCGATTGTCCAGTAGCAGTTGCCCTTAAAGCTCCACCCGCCTGCCGAATTTGGCACGTCAACGACCTTTTTGCCGGCGGCGCTTATGAATATATTGTTATATATCTCCGTGTTGTAAACATAAGTCTCGCCCTCTGTGTTTGTAAAATCCACAATCGCTGCCCCTTTCGCATTGCTCGACAGGTAAATCGTGTTATTATAAATCTTCGTATTTTGTATTCCGCCGGCTGAATTTGTTGACCACAGGTTTATACCCCCGTGTTTGCCGGTCAGCCCGTCGTTCTCGCTTATGTTATATCTGACTGTATTGTCCTTGAACTCTCTTGCGCCGCTGTATTGATAAATACCGTAGCCCGCCCCATAGTTGTCGTGCGAATAGTTATACTGCATCACGCAGTTGACGCATCCGCCGTCGAGGTCGAACCCCCCGCCGTCTTTTTCATTCGCCGTTTTGTTGTGGTGCGATTCGCAGAACTGTATAACGACGTTGCGCGAATCATACGCCCATATTCCTACCGGCCCGCCGCTGTGCGGGTCGCCGCAAAGCTCGCCATTGTTATACGACTCGCAGAACTCGATTATTCCCCCGTCTATGCTCGAGACTATTATGCCGTTGCCGGTATGTCCCTTCGCACCGGCTATGCCGAGGTTGTCATAAACTTTGCACTGCCCGATGTAAATGTCCTTATGCACCCAGTCGCCCTTCGGCTGTGGGCCCCAAAAGGATATTCCCTTGTCGCCGTTGTCAAAAACCTCCGCCCTGCTGATTCGCACGTCCTTAAAGCCGCTGTCACTGCCGCCCCCTGATATGAAAATCCCATCCCGCCGGTATCCGCTGACCTGCACGTTGTCGATTCGGATATACTCCGGCTTGTCGCCGCTTATGTCCGTGAAAAAGTAAATGCCGCTTTTGCCTTTGGCGTCATCTTTCCCGGAGCCGACAAAAATCAAATCCTTCACGATAAATCCGCCGCAGTCCTTTGCGTGCAGCCCGTATTCTCTGCCCGAGCTTATCGCAGCCCGGCCGCTTCCGTATGACCCCACCGTCACAGGTTTTTCCCGCGTCCCGCTGTCATCGGCATCGAACCTAATCGCTCCCTTGAACGTCTTGCCGCCCTCGAAAAATATACTGTCCCCTGCCTTGAAAGCCGTGGAATTTACTTTCTTGATTGTCTTCCACGCCTGCTCCGCCGATGTCCCCGTGTTCTTGTCTTTTCCCGCCGGGCTGACGTAATACTCCGCTGCTCCCGTCGCACAAACCAAATGCAGCATAAAAAATATGACCCAATATGTCTTCTTATTCATCTTCTTCATCTTGTTCTCCTTTGCCTTTCTGCCACAATATCTGTTATTTGTAATTCAAGTATCTTCTGCGTCCGCCCGGTCACTTTTGCCTTCTCGCTTATCCTGACGGGCCACACCCAGATAATCTTTTCACTGTCGGCGGCAATCACCGCCTTCCTGCGCATCTTATACGGTGCCTTTACCGAAGTCAAAAATTTCCCGACCTTTTTCTCACCCTCCATACCCAAAGGCCAAAACCTGTCGCCAACCTGCCTAAATCGAACAACCAATGGCTCCTTCACCTCCTCTAAATCGAACCGCTCGACATACTCGTTTTTTTCCGCCTTGAATTTCTCGATATCGCATCCTCTCGCATCTAAAATTCTCGCCTCTATCGAATACCTCCCGAACCTTACCTGCCCGGGTATATTTACCTTTACGCTTCTTTCGACCTGCTCTCTGTCCTTATATCTTTCCTCCGCCCGTGCGAAAATCAGCTTCCCGTATTCCCGCCAAATTACATACCCTCCCGGCAGTTCGATTTCTTTGCCGCTTGCTTTCTGCTCTGCCAGCTCCATTATCCTTTCGTAATGCCGCTGCGTCAACTCCCCTTCGCCGCACCCCACAGTCTCCAGTCCGCGCCGAACAAGTTCAACCTTGACCGCCGCTGCCTCCGCCCCAAACACCTCCAAATCTAATTTCAAATCGTCGCCGTTAAAACTAACTAACTTCCCCCATACCTCATCCGCCCGCCCGCAAACTAAGCTGTAAAACTTCCGCGCCGCCTCAGCTAACTCATTCAACTGCTCCACGAGAGACCCGCTGCATTCCCGCTGCAGCGCCGGCAGAAGCTGATGTCGAATATAGTTTCGTCTGTATGAATAATCTGTATTTGTCCTGTCCTCTCGCCATTGCAGTCCGCGACTCTTCAGGTACTCGACAATCTCGTCCCTGCCCGCGCACAATAACGGCCTGACAAAACTTATGCCCTCGCCGACCGCCCGCACGGGCCAAATCCCGCCGAGTCCCCGAAATCCCGTCCCGCGCGCCAGCCGCTGCAGAATCGTCTCCGCATTATCATTTTTTTGATGACCCGTTGCTATCCATCGGCAGTTATTTGTCCTCGCAATTTCAGCCAAACTCGCGAGCCGCAGTTGCCGGGCCGCCGTCTCAATCGACAATTTCTTTTCTTGCGCAAATCCCCGCACATCCACGCGCCTCGTTGTCACCATCACCTTCAAACGCTTCGCCTGCGCAACGACAAATTTTTCATCCTCGTCCGATTCCTCTGCTCGCAGTTGATGATTTATATGTGCGCACATCAGCTCACCGTTTATTACTCCTTCTTTTTTTAGTGCGCTCATAACATAAAGCAGCGCCGTCGAATCCGCCCCGCCCGAAACCGCCAGCAGAATCTTACCTGCCGGACCGAACGCCGCCCTCTCCGCCATAAACTCCGCTGTCTTTTTTTCTAACGCCGTCAGCATCTTTTGCCTAAAAAAAACGGGCCTGTTCACCTCGCCGAACAGGCCCAAAATCCCATTATTAAATCCGCACCTTCAATCTTTTACTCTTCCACTGTTTGACTGCCCATCCCTGCCGAAATCTCTTTTATCCGTTTCTCTGCATATTTCTTCTGATAATGGTCATTGGCGGTCTTGACCACTTCCTTATACGCCTCCAGCGCCTCGGCTATCCGGTGCAGTCGCCTGTCTAATATGAACGCCGCCCTGAATCTCGCAGGATATGTCGTATCCGGATTCCACTGGTAGCACCTCTGGTAATACAAAATCGCTATCGTATAATCCTTGAAATACTCATATATCTCCGCCGCCTGGTATGCCGCATCGTCTATCCTGTCGCTGGTGGGGTGTTTCCTTATCACCTCGTTGTATTTATCCAGTGCCTCCCGCAGCATATCTTCATTGCTGACGACCATCAGCATTCTGGCCTTCTTGTCGAGCCTCTCGGCGTCCATATACATATAATCTGCTTCTGGTATCCTGGTGCCCACCTTCAGGTCCGGCCCGGCCACTCCCGCCTCGATGATATAGTTATATTGCGGCATAGCGTCTATCGCCGAAAGCTCTCTTTGTGCCCACGTATATTTCATATTGTCGCCCGCCTTGTTGTAATGCTCTACTAATTGCTCGATGCTTTGCCGATACGCGCGCCGATTGACTACCATTTGTTCGACTAAGTCGTTCTCGCCGGCTTCGCCCGCCTGCTCTCCTGGGCCTATTGCCTCCTTTACTGCTGTCGGCACAAGCTGTGATTGGCCGCTGTCAGCTCCTTTACAGCCGACTAACACGTTCAACAAAACTATAAGTAGTGCCGTTAAAATCGCTCTTGCCATTTTGGCCTCCTTTCAATCTCTGTTTCTGTTCCCTCTCGAACCACAAAATTTTCTTATTTTCTGGCCTTTATTATTATTTCGTCTTGAAACTGTTTTTTACGATAATCCAAATAAAACCTTTTTCTTGCCGTCCGTCAAGCGCAATCTCCCCAAAAAAATGACCCCGCACCCTGCCCTGTTTACCCTGAGCGAGGCCCGAAGGCCGAGTCGAAGGACCTGCCCTGCTCGCCCTGCGTAGCCCTGATGTTTAGGGCGAAGTAGGGAGCACCGTCGAAGGGGTGGTGCGGGGTCATTGCGAGGAGCGCAGCGACGTGGCAATCTGACTCCGATGATGTTTATCGCAGTCATCCTGAGCGCAGCGGTCATAAAGACCGCGGAGTCGAAGGATCCCGGAAATCCTTTATCTGGGGTCTTTTCTAACTCAAAATTTATCCGCCTTCGGCGGATTCAACCCTAAAAACCCCGCCCTGAGCAGGGTCGAAGGGTCAAAACTCCCCCTTCTCTGTCTTCCGTCCTTTGTTTTCCGTCGTCTGTCGTCCGCTACCCGTTTTACGCAACCGTAACGAGCCGCGCAACCGCCACCGTTTAACGTAATATGTCATTGCTGCCTACTGACATTCCCTTCAGGGCAGTACGGTTCAGCGTCTAAAAATTCGTATTATTTCAAAAAATATGTCTTGATAATGGTATGTAATTTGATTATATTTACTGCCTTGTATTTTTGTATTAACGTTCTAAACACTTTTTTATTATTTCAATTTGGAGAAAAGACGTGAGAGATTTTAGCAAAGGGGACACACGGAGAGATTTCGGACCGCGCCAGATGTTTAAAGCAACCTGTGCAGAATGTGGACAGGAATGTGAAGTTCCGTTTCAGCCCAAGGAAGGTAAGCCGGTTTACTGCAAGGCCTGTTACGCAAAGAAGAAAAGTTCTTCTTATTAATTCTCTGTGTTCCGCGTTTATCCGCCTGTGACGGAATTTGGCGGGGTTACTTGCCCCGCACCTCGTAGCGCAGCGAAGATCCCAGCGCACGCTGGGATCCAGTCCTCGTTTACCTCCGCCTGCCCCATTGTTCAGAGTGTCGTTCACTCTAATGGGGCTTGCCCTGCGACTTGTCCGCCGAAGCCTCGGCGAAGGCGGAAGCTTTAACGAAGGAGTTTTTGTAGGTGGGCTTTAGCCCACCAAATTAACTTCGACATTCGATATTGGGTGTTGGATATTGGACATTTCTTGTGTGAGCTTGCCTGCGGTGAGCACGGCCTGCCCTGCTTGCACTGAGCGTGTCGAAGTGAGTGCAATCGAAGGGTTGAACCGTCGAAGTGCTTGCCCTGATCACCGCCGAAGGGGTGGTGCAGGGTCATTGCGAGGAGCGCAGCGACGTGGCAATCTCAATATTGTCATTCCTGCGAAACTTGTCCCCGAGGGAACAGGAATCCAGTTTTGGTTAGCCCCGAAGCCTGCCTTCGGGGGCCTTCAAATCGGTATTATTTTAACCCCATACCGCCGGCCTCGCCGGCGGCGTATTTAGCCTCGGCCTCCGGCCGAGGTCACCTGCGTGAGGATTGCTTTATCTCTCTTCCGCCTTTGGCGGACTCAACCCTAAAAACTCAAAACTCCCCCTTCTCTGCCCTGCACCCCTGCGTTTCAAAAACAAAAAAGGCCGCAAGCTTCAATACAGCCGAAACTCACAGCCATTAATTCAATTCTTTTTAACCAACCACTTATTCTTCAACGACTTCGATGCAACAGCCGTCAAAGAGCGCAAAATCCACCAAATCCACCACTCCGCTCACATCAGCATCCGCCCCGCCACACCAGTCAGGCGCTCCACAGCCGTCCCTAAGCCAGTAATCCGCCAATACACCAAGATACTCAAAATTATTGGCAATCACCCTTATCACGTCCGTGCCATAAAAGTATCGGCCGGTTGTCAATCGGCCACTGACCGTCACCTCGCCGGGGCCGAAATCACCCATAGCCGCACAGAATCCCCTCCGCTGGAAACCTATCTCAACGCCGGCTTCACCAAATCTGCCCCTGTCAACGAATACATTTATATAGTCCGACTCAATTTCTAAAGGATACAGAACGGCTGGCGTATTTGTATCTATGTCGCTAATATTATAACCATCCGGCAGAATAAAATGCGCCTTGAGCCAGTTGCCTTGGCTGCGAGGATTAAGCGCACCCGGCGTAAAGTGCATCATCATTTCAACGGGGGCGATAACAGTGACCGTAAAGCTGCAATTAGCGATGTTGCCGCTGTCATCGGTCGCCGTGCATAATACTGAAGTTTCACCCGGCGCAAATACACTGCCTGACGCGGGGCTGCTTATTACCTGCACCTGCGAATCACAAAGGTCAACGGCATTAACCTCATATACAACCGCTGCTCCAGCCGGCAGCCTCGCATACACCATAATATCCCCCGGACAGCTAATCACAGGCGGTGTTGTATCCTCACCCTCAGTCGTAATCCTAACCTCATTGCTGTCGGACTCCCCCGCCTCATCAGTCACCTCTAACACTATAATATGCTCACCCGACGGCAGATTACATTCTATAACCTCGCCACTACCTAATAGAATATCGCTATTCGGGTCGCAGGGATCGATTATGTCATACCAGTCAAAGCTGACAATATCGTCATTTGTCCCGGGTGTGGAATCCTCGTCACTCGAACAGCTTCCATCTAACACCACCTTTGCCTCACAGTTGTTCCCTGCCTCAACAGTCCTATCCCCTCCTACAACGCATGCAACTGGCGCCCTGTTTTCGCTTACTATGACAAGACTGTGTCCATATCCCGCTGCGACGGCAACAAATCCCGTATTGAGCAAAGGAACATTGCACTGACCGTTGATATTACTTCCCCATGCTACTATTGTTCCATCCTCCTTCAGGCCCAAATTATGTGCCCCACCCGCCGCAATGGCTACAAAATTCGTGTTGGGCAAAGGTACGATACACTGGCCATAAGAGTTTGAGCCCCAAGCTACAATCGAACCATCTTGTTTAAGGCCTAAACTGTGATACGCGCCTGCCGATACATTAACAAAACCACTATTGGGCGATGGAACATTACACTGGCCGTCAGTATTTCTTCCCCAGGCACTGATGGAACCATCCTTTTTAAGACCTAAACTGTGATACCCGCCACCCGCAACAGCCATAAAATCCGTGTTGGGTAAAGAGATAATAAGCTGACCATAAGAGTTCGAGCCCCAAGCTACAATGGAACCATCGGTCTTCAAACCAAGACTGTGATCAAATCCCGCCGCCACAGATACAAAATCGATATTCGGTGTAGGAACACTGCACCGGCCCCATGTATTGTCCCCCCAAGCTTTGATAGACCCATCCTGCTTAAGGCCCAAACTGTGCCACTCGCCTGCTGCGATGAATATAAAAGCTGTATTTGGCGAAGGAACGTCGCACTGTCCGTAATTATTGAGTCCCCAGGCTTGGATAGAACCGTCCTTCTTAAGACCTAAACTGTGCTTGTGTGACGTTGCAACAGCCGCAAAATCTTTATTGGGCGAAGGGACTTCCCAACATCTTCCCCAGACCACGATGGATCCGTTTTGTTTAAGGCCTAAACTGTGACTATTACCAGCAGTAGCATCCGTAAAACCAGTATTTGGAAAAGGAACATTACACTGGCCGTATCGATTGTCTCCCCATACAACAATAGAGCCATCCTGCTTGAGGCCCAGACTATTCCAATCGCCTGCCGCAACGGCAACAAAATCAGTATTTGGCAAAGGGACATTGCACTGACCAAAATTATTCCACCCCCAAGCAACGATGGAGCCATCGGCCTTTAGACCCAAACTATGTTCCATGCCCGCTGCCACCGACACAAAACCTGTATTTGGAGAAGGAACATTGCGCTGGCTATAGTAGTTATAACCCCATGCAACGATAGAACCATCGGACTTCAGACCAAGACTGTGAAAGCCTCCCGCTGATACAGCCACAAAACCGCTGTTCGGAGAAGGAACATTACATTGACGCTCGATGTTCCTTCCCCATGCCACAATAGAACCATTTTGTTTAAGGCCTAAACTATGACCTCCGCCCGCCTCGACAGCGATAAAACTGTTATTGGGCATAGGCACGTTGCATTGGCCGTACTCGTTCCATCCCCAAGCCCTAATAGAACCATCGGCCTTTAAGCCAAGACTGAACGCCCCGCCCGATGAAATTGCTGCAAAACCAGTATTGGGCGAAGGGACGTTGCATTGACCGTAATAGTTGCTTCCCCACCCTACAATAGAACCGTCCGTCTTAAGAGCCAAACTGTGAGATCCGCCAGCTGCCACAGAAACAAAACCGCTCGATATGTCTGTGCCAACGACCTGATCACCCCAGCCGATGATTTTGCCTGATTTGACGGGCGAACTCTGTGAGGCAGGAAGAATGCCGGATGTCCCTTCCTGCGGAGTATTGCTGTCGCCGCCGGAGGCTATGATTGCGGTGTCCGGCTCGGACGGTGCATTTGGGTCATTTGGCTCGAGCAGCGGCGGCATCGGCATATATTCAATGGTGAAAACCGCCTCGTTGCTGTCGGAGGAGCCAGAGCTATCTGTGACGGTTAGAATTATAACGTGCGGACCAGCCGGCAGGTTGCACTCTATAATCCGGCCGCTGCCTAAGAAAATGTCCCTGTTCGGGTCGCAGACATCGACAAGCTCATACCACTTGTAATCATTTATGTTGTCATTTGTCCCTTCCGCAGAATCCGCATCGCTCGAACAGGAGCCGTCCAAGGTGACCTGTGCCTCCCATTCGCCTCTTGCTGCCTCGATTGTCCTGCCGGAGTCAGCAATACACGCAACCGGAGCGGCGTTCGCACCGCCTGCATCCTGTCCGTATGCTTCGTAATACCCTTCTCCGCAGAAAAATACCGCAGCCAATACCAATACCGCAGCCAAACCCCGCTTACTTGTGACAGCCCTCATTGTTTTCCTCCTTTTTAAGTCTGCTCTCCAAAATTTCAACATGGGCTCCTCCTGCGTAAATGAAGCCAGAAAACTTTTTGTTAAGTGCCATATTTTATACCCCCCACAGCTTTTTGTCAATCGTGGTAACTACTGGATTTTCAAACTTTTACCCCCATTTTTCGCCCAAAAATGACGATTGAAAAAAAATGTCTAACTCCCCGTAAATAAATCCCCTTAAATCGCCGCGTAAATCTTTGTTTTTGCTCTGGACGAAGACACAGCCGAAAGACGATATACGATACGAGCAGCGCAACCCCAACCGTGTTACCCCGCGTCTTACAAATTTATTTCGGCCAGACCCGGCATCTTGCCGGAGGCCGACGCAGTTGGCCGCGTGGACAATGGCAAAACTTTCCGTGTAATCTGTCGTTATCAAACCCCGTCTTCTCAAATCCCTCACAAAAAAACAATTCGACATATAAAAAGCTCGTAGTCCTTTTGATTAATCAAAAGGACTACATCACTGCCTGCCGTAAGTAGAATCGAGCATCAAACCCGGCTTCACAAAGGCTGACTTCCTCAGCCGACAGACAAAGTCCCAACAGCAAACGCACAAGCTCGCTTGGAGTATTGCTTGGACTTTGGATGAAGGTGCTGTTTCCCAAACAGCCCGTGAGGCTGTCTCTCAAAACCGTGCGAATCCGTGTCGAATATTTTTTTATCTCTGCGATCTCCGCGCTCTCGGCGGTTAAAAAAATTTGTGTCAATTCGTGTTTATTCGTGGTTAATTTTTCTTCGTGTTTTTGTCTCTTCGTGGCAATAAAAAATCTGCCTGCCCTGAGCTTGCTTGTGGTGAGCTTGTCGAACCAGTCGAAGGGCCTGCCCTACGTCTTGTCCGGCGTAGTCCCGATGCTGTCTCGGGACGAAGTCGGAAGCCGCTTCGGCGAAGTAGGGTGTTAATCTGGGCTACCTGTCCGCCTCTGGCGAAACCCCTCGGCTCGAAGGCCGCGAGGCCTGCGGCTCGCCTTTTGGCGGGTGGCTAATTTCTCGGTGTCCTCGGTGTGCTCTCGGTTCGACAGGCTCACCGTCCCGAGCGAAGTCGAGGGAGTGACCAACAAAAAACAGTGTAAATTTGTGTTCATCTGTGGCCAACAAAAAATCCCTCATTCAAAAACCTTGCTTCTTAAAGCCATTATTCTCAAAACCCTCTTTCTCAAAACCATGTTCCTTAAAGCACTCCATAAGTATATACGCATATACTAATATACTATTGTTGCAGTTGTCGAACCGAACACAAAAAACTTATCCGTGTCATCTCTGTCTGTTTTCTGCGCTAAACGCCCTCCGCTATACGCTCTTCCTCCCCCTGACTTATGACTTACAACTTATGCCTTGTGCTCTTATGACTTATGACTTGTATTTTGTGTCTTTTGTCTTGGGTCTTGGTCTCTTCGTGGCAATAAAAAATCTGCCTGCCCTGAGCTTGCTTGTGGTGAGCTTGTCGAACCAGTCGAAGGGCCTGCCCTACGTAGCCGCTTCGGCGAAGTAGGGTGTTAATCTGGGCTACCTGTCCGCCTCTGGCGAGACCCCTCGGCTCGAAGGCCGCGAGGCCTGCGGCTCGCCTTTTGGCGGGTGGCTAACTTTCTTTGCCTCTTGTGCCTTATGTCTGGGGTCTTGCGTCTGGTGTCTTTAGTCAGTGCAAAATTATGCACAATTTCTATATGGTTTTATAATTTCTACTCTGTTTGCATATCGTTTTATCTAATTTTCATATCGTTTTGCAAAATTATGCAACGTTTTGCAAAGTTTCCCGGCCACAACCCCCATTTTTATACCAAAAATGACGACCCAGTGTCGTCATCCTGAGCGAAGCCTGCGGTGAGCGCAGTCGAACCGTCGAAGGAACTCTCCCCGTAAATCCACAACACCCTGTCAATCTGGGTAATTTAGGTAAAATATAAGACTTGCAAAACCCCAAAACTGAATTGTTTAGGTTTATTTCGAGTCGTATTTTTTGCTCGGCTCGAAAATTCGCACCGTATTTTTCCCCGCCTGTTTCGCTGCGTAAAGTGCTTTGTCGGAATGACTTGTGATTTCTTCCGGCGTGCTCTCGCCGCCGTTTCGTCCGAGTCCTACGCTTATTGATAGTGGTATCCGCTCATTTTTCCATATTATCGGCGCATTTGAAACTTCATCGACCATTCGCTCCGCCACAAAAATCGCATCCGCTAACGGCGTATTCGGCAAAATCACCGCAAATTCGTCACCGCCGTAGCGTGCTGCCGTATCTACCTGCCGCACACATGCCCGTATTCGCTTGCTTATTTCCTTGATTACCTTATCACCGGCACGATGGCCGTAGCTGTCGTTTATCTTCTTGAGATTATCGATATCTATCATAATCAGCGAGATTTGTCCGCCGTAGCGCCGTGACCGCCACAGTTCTTTTTCGAGGATATCATAAAATGCCTTGTAATTTGCAAGACCCGTCAGGCCGTCTGTTGTCGCCTGCCGCTGAATCCTGTCGAAAAGTTTTATATTGCCGATTGATGCGCCGACAAGCTGGCTGAAAAGCACGATAAGCTCGATATCCGTCGAGCTGAAGTTATCGCCGCCTATTTTGTCCGCCAGGTTAAGGACGCCGACAACCTTGTCCTGACAAACCAGAGGCGCAATAACGCAGTTTTTGGTCTCGTAATTCTCCGCAAAAGCGCGTTGTGATTTTCTGATTACGGGCTTTCTGTGTGTATCTATATTGCCTATCAATATGAGCTGTTTGCTGCTTACAGCCATAACCATCGGGGACGGCGGATTCTGGTTCAGCGAGACGATTTTATTTATAAGGAACGGATGATTGTATTTCTGCAGATGCAGAATATGGTTTGTCTCATCGAGTATGTAGAGCGAAGCAAACCTTGCACCGACGAGACTTGTAATCTCTTTGACGCAAATATTTGATATCCGCTCAAGGTCAAGGCAGTTTAACTGCTGAGCCAACGGGGCCACCTGCTCGAGCAGGGAGACATCGTTATGCTGCGGAATGTCAGTTTCTTCTGTTTTTTGGCTGTTTTGGTTCATAGTTGTCTAAAAACAAAGTCATTTCATACCGTTTCAGGGTTCATTAGCACGTTTTTGCGTATTCCTTATCGGATATTTCGAGCAGCGTGTTTGGGAAAAAGTGTCGAGAAAAGCCTGATAGCAGGGGATAGTCCAAGGGGTTATTCCCGCGGTCAGGCAGGAACCGCCGTGAATTCAAGAAGGGCCGGCTGAAACTTTATTTTTTGCCGTGTTTTACGTAAATCCAGCTAACATTTGAAAAATCGCAGGAATTTTTTCAAAAAAATTAAAAAAAATCTAAAAAAGATTGACATTCGACAATTGATGTTTTACATTTTGCAAAACGTAAAATATATTATCTGCAACAGGATGAGCTAAACTATCGGCTCTTTGAAAAAAGTTAATAGACCGGATATGAATTAGAGCACGCCCGATAAAAAAGGGTTAATCGGCTGGAAGTGTGTGTCGGGTGTAAGTCGAGATTGCAGGAAAAGCCGTTATGGGTCACCTCGCCGTGCTACGCTACATCGCAGCAGGTGCGAGCAAACCTATTCTGAGCAGTTTACCCGATAAAAAGGTTAACGACCGAAAATGTGTGCCGGCACTTTGGTTTTTATTGTTATCGGGATGAGCGGCTCGAATCGCTTTTCAAAATGAATGTAATCACTGCCGGCAAGACGGTTTTGATTTTTCGCATCCGGTTTTCCTTATGTTTTTTTGAACAGTTGCAGTCAAATTTTGAGCAGACTTAATGTGAGCTGTTTCTAAAAGCTTTTTGTAATGCAAACAGAGATTAAAAATTGTAAGTTTCAAGTGCCCGCCAAACTTTATCGGGTCGGCGAGTTAGTGCGTTTCAGCCCCTTCTCCCGTCAAACCATTCATAACTACACAATAATGGGACTTATTCACGAGGCAGAATGGACCGAAGGGGGACACCGGCTTTATGATGAGTCGGTATTTGAAAGATTAACCAGGGTCATCGAACTTAAGAAAACAAAAACGCTTTGGGAGATAAGGAAGATACTGAATAAAGAAGATGCTGTTGACGGAACTGCGAGGCGCCATTTGCATTCCGAGAACAACTAAGATGACAAGCGTGCCTCGATAATAGCAAATGCAACCCGGTCTTTAATAGTTTTAATGTTGCCGTGCCGTAAGGATTCAACGGAATGACGGAAGGATCAAGGATGAGAAATACGACTTCACCTGCCACTATTTGTTTTTCGTGTTTTTTTCCCGCTAACCATACCCTAAAGAAATCATTTCAAGCCGGTAAATTCGGCGAATTTTTTATTGAGGTTAAATCTTAACAATAGGAATTAAATATGAATACACAGCCATTGACAACGGATAATATCGATGATTTGCTCATCAAGATAATCGAGTTCACTCTAAGCCGTCAAAAAATCATCATTGAGAACATAAAAAACAGTCAGCAGGTTGACTTTGTTCCGAAGGATTTGGCTGTGGACGAATTTTGCTCCCAGATGATGTTCGCAATTGCCGAGCATATTTGCAGCCGGCGGCTTGTGTTTTGCGACACGGAAAACATCAAGTTCGGCACAGCCGGCAGTTTCGAGGCCCTGCCGGCGGTTGACGAATGCGCCAAAGAGCTTCTTGACGAGGATGTAGATGAATATTTCAGGCAGCAAATGAATAAACTGCAGGAAAATTCGCTCAACCAGAGGATAGCAACGGAACTGCTGAGGGAAAGACTGGGAATGATCCCTGTATTAGAATGACCACCAGATAAAAAGCGGAGCAGTAAAAACAAAAGAAGACAAATGGAAAACGGAACACTTGGTTTACAACGGCTGATGGAAAACTGCCGGCGTCAGGCAAAGACAGCCCGTCGTTCTGGCGTATCCGAAGGCAAAGGCCACTTTATCTCTGGCTGCCCTGGCGGCGAAAATGGGCAACGGTTTGGCGGCACAGCCCTATAATGAAGGATTTTTTATGAAAGTTGTAAACTGGTTCTCCTAAAGTCATTGATTAGAAGGCCGATAAAGAGATTAGTTATGTTATTTTCCTGGAAAGAATGCATAGATGACCGACATTTGAGCAGACCCGGGTGTTCAAGTGAAGAATTACAAATGACTTAAAGCCCGATAGAACATGGAACTCACGGAGGATTTCTATGAAGACCGACCAAAAACTCGATATCGAACAGCTCTGGGAGCAATTCCACAAGACTCGCTCTGAGCATACCCGCAACCTCCTTATGGAATATTATCGGCCTTTGGTAAGGTACACCGCTGAGCGTGTGCACAGCAAGCTGCCCGATAAGGTTGAGTTGGATGACCTTATCAGCGCCGGTATTTTCGGCTTAATGGATGCTATCGACGCATTCGACGCCGGCAGAGGTGTGAAGTTTGAGACATACTGCTCGCCCCGTATAAGAGGCTCGATTCTCGATGAGCTACGAAGTATGGACTGGGTGCCGCGATTAGTCCGCGCCCGCGCACATCAACTGTCAAGGGCGACCCAGTCGCTCGAGACATATCTCGGCCGAAAGCCAACCAAGCGAGAAACGGCTGAAGAGCTGGATATGGATTTGGTTGAGTTCGACAAGCTCCAGCGTGACGCTAATGCGGTTGGGGTGGTATCATTAAATACGAAATATAACGAGGCCGACGACGAAAAAGATATTCGCGAGATAGACATAGTCAAAGACAAGAAAAGCCAGGACCCTATCATCGAAGCACAGAAGCGGGACTTAAAGAGCTTACTTACCAAAGGATTGACGCGGGCGGAACGGCTTATTATTGTGCTGTATTATTACGAAGAGATGACGATGAAGGAAATCGGCGCAACGCTGGATTTGTCCGAATCCCGCGTCTCGCAGATGCACTCGTCAATTGTTGCCCGCCTGAAAGCACAAATGAACAGCCGAAAAAAGGAATTCGCAGTCTAATTGAATTCGTAATTGATTAGACTTTCCTGCCTTTGTGAAGCGACATATTCTGGAACCAGCTTTTGTATAACAAATAACAGGGGTAATTCTCTTTGCGGCCTTGATTTTGTGCGCCTTTGCGCATATAGTAGAGTTGTGTTTGCAGGAGCAGAAGATGAGATTTGTGAAAATGCAGGGGCTGGGCAATGACTATGTTTATGTCAATTGCTTCGAGGAAAAGGTCAGAGAGCCGGCGAAATTGGCGCAATTGGTCAGCGACCGTCATTTCGGAGTCGGCAGCGACGGACTGATTCTTATATGCCCTTCGACTTCGCTCAGGGCAGGCCCTTCAAAAACAGCCGACGTGCGGATGAGGATTTTTAACGCCGACGGCTCGGAAGCTGAAATGTGCGGCAATGGCATCCGATGTGTCGCCAAATATACTTATGAACATAAACTTGCTAAAGCCGGCGGGTCGTTTGCCGTGCCAGGACAGCCCCCCTGCCCTGTTTCTTTTAAGATAGAAACGAACAAGGGAATTCTAACTGTCGGCCTGATGACGGATGACAATGATAAAGTTGAAAAGGTCTGCGTCAATATGGGTCAGCCGATTCTGACTTCGAAGGACATACCGGTAAAACTGGCCGGCGAGAAGATTGTCGAGGAGCCGATAGAAATACTCGGACGGAAGCTGCTGATGACCTGTGTATCGATGGGTAATCCGCACGCGGTATTTTTCTGCGACGATGTCGCAGCGGTCGAGCTTGAGAAAATCGGTCCTGCTGTTGAAAACCATAGTCTTTTCCCTAATCGCACCAATGTTCATTTTGTTCAGGTCGATAAGCCGGGGGAATTGACGATGCGGACGTGGGAGCGAGGCAGCGGAATTACTCTTGCCTGCGGCACCGGCGCCTGTGCCGCCTGTGTGGCAGCAGTACTTACCGGACGAGGAGAGCGGGTCAGCACTGCGCATCTGCCGGGAGGAGACCTGGCTTTGAACTGGTGCCGGGAAGATAACTGCGTCTATATGACGGGACCGGCAGTTGAGGTCTTTGAAGGTATTTTTAACTGGCCGAAGAGATAGCTTTTATGCCGCACCTATTTTGAAAATCGACAGCCGTTTGGCAATCGTGTGTTGCTTTACAAGCGACACTTTTGATGTTATTCAACGCTCAATTCTCAAAATAGGTGCGGCATTATGTGCGCAGCTTTAAGGGCTGACAAAATTCCACAGCTACGCCATACCTGTCAGCCGATGAACTGCTGTTTGTTTGAGAACCCGTGACATTGCAAATTCTGAGGACGTTGCCCAGCCCAGAAATCCTGCCGCCAAATTCAAGCAGACCCGATGTAGGCGGTATCGATAATTCTACATTTATGAGATTGCCGGGCTTAAAGGCGTCAATGGCGGTCTCGAAATACAAACCGCCCGGGCTTATGTTCACCGTAGAGCCGGTGTAGAGCTTTTCGTCTGGAGAGCCGACTTTCCGACAGGTCAAATCAAGGGTTATCGGCACCCGGTTATACCTTCTTTTTTCAGGCCTGCTCATAAATTGCTTATTTTATCTAACTTCCGCACCTTCTCTGTTTGCAAATTTAGCAAAGCACATACCAAAGGAAATGGCAAATAAATAGCCCATTTTCACTTTTATAAGTGCTTATTAAACAAGTCGGGTTTTAAGTATATCATTCCGTTCCAAAGCACCATTATATTCAAAGCAGCATAACAAATGGTAATAAAAAATGAATACCAAAAATAGAAAATTATTGCGTAGGTTCGTTAGAGAATTATTGAGTATCGAAGGGGTAGAGGAAGTTTTCCTAAAGTATTTTCCGTTGCCAATAACACCAAAGTTGGAACGTGTAATCAACAAATGGTTTAGCAAGATACAAGCAGAAGAGAAGGTTGAAAAAGTAAAAGATAGGAAATGAAAAAACAAAAATCAAAGCTCTCCGTAGCACCGGCCACAAGAAGAAGATTAGATGGTCGGATTCCAAAAGAGGAATTGGAGAACAATGCACATTCAAACTTGACGCTTGTTTTTGCAAAAAAATCAGTATCGTATGAAATCTTTCAAACCTTACAGCAGGTATTTATTGATACTCTTAAGGAAACACCACTTCCTGAAGGATTTCGTCTGCCAATCGCATCCGGCAAGAGACGGGAAAAGACTTCCAGACGGAATGTTGAAACGCTATTAGCTAACCTACTTAATATGAAGATGCAAGGCAAGCCAACTTTGTCTGTGAGTCTTTCCCCAAATATCTACAGTAATACAAAAGTAAATGCTGGATATATCAATCTCTTTAAGCTGGCCGCTCACCATAGTCGTCAACTTTTGATTTTGAAAAAAGGTTTTCAAGATATAAGACACTTTGAAAACTCACGACTGGCACGAATTAAACCCACCCGAAAGTTTTGGGAACTTATGGACACTGCGATTGTAAGTGAGGATGATATTGTATCCGAACCGCACGACTTAATAAATCTCAGGCAAGGCAAAACTAAAGAAATTATCCCTCGCAAGATATGGGAAAAGAATATCACAAAAGAAGAGGCTGAAAAACTTCATACAATTAGAATGAGTCTTTGCTGGTTTAATTTAATCTTTGGCGAATATGAGATGGATTATATTAAAGCCGAGGATGGTGAAAAACATTTTCTCTACCCGACCCTTTATGCAATTTATACTGATGATTTTCAGCACGGCGGACGTTTTTATACCGGCAAAGGTGGACATCAGAACTTATCGAAAATAGAACGCTCAACAATCCAATTCAACGGACATTCTATAACAGAATTAGACTTTGGGGGTTTGCATATCCGTGTGCTGTATCATCTGGCTGGCACAGAGTATCCTTTGGACAAAGACCCTTATGCAGCAGTCTTAGAAACTATGGACAAAAACCCCAAAAAAATCTTTAAGCAATTTCCCAGTATCCGGGATGACCTAAAAGTGATGCTGTTGGCACTTATAAATGGGACTATCGAAAAGAAAGACCGTTTTAAGGAAGCTGTTAGGCGTGCTGATTATCGACTTTTCAATGAATGGACAAAAGTCAAAAATAAACATTTTAGAGAAGAAGAAAAACTTGAATGTAAACTCCGTAAAGAACGCTGGATTAAAGCTGGCTTATTAGATGATGAAGGAAAATCTTCTAAAGTAATTAGAGCTTTTGAGAAAGCACATTCACTTATCAAAAATGAATTTTCAACTGGACACGGACTTCACTTGCAAAACATTGATGGAACTATTGCCTTTTGGATTTTATGCGAAATGATGTTCAGCAATTCAGATTGCTGTATTCCCTGCCTGCCCATACACGATAGTTTTATTACCTTTACTGCATACAAAAACAAACTCAAAACAGCTATGAAAATGGTATATAAAACCGTTATGCAACAATTAACCAGAAGTAAAAAATCATTCAAAATTCCAGTGAAAAATCATTCAAAATTTCAGTGAATTTTAACTTTTGTATAACCTCTTATAACTCCTTTATTTTCAATAGTTTATAACTTTTTATTAGTTATTATAGTAGTGGGTGATAATAGTAGTAGTAATAATAGTAGTGGGTAATAGTCTTTTTTTTTACATATACAAAAAATAAATTCTCTGAAAAAAAATCAATCCTGTTAGTTGCAACATACTAATAAAAGTTATCGTAACATACCTACTAACCGATTAAAGTTGCTGGTTTTTTGACATTCAATATATAGTGACATCAGCACGTTCAAGAGGGTGCAATTTTAACTTTCACTTTCCATAGCTCAAACCCTCTACAACAGGTTATCTCATAAAAGGGGTATAATTACCCTAATCTCGATAGAAAACAGTTTGTAGTGTGTTCTACGGCGAAATTTAAGGGGTTAAAAGGGTATGTCAGGGAGCAAATCGCAGCATAGGGACAGGAAACTAAAATCAAAACAGAAAACAGTAAAATCTATATTGAACAGTATTGGTGAGGCAAAAAGGAAAGAAGCAGTAATTAAGAACATTCAATCAAAACAATAAATGTAAAATCACAATCACAAAAAACACAAGATGAAGTATGCACTAAAAGGAAACTCACAGGCAATATAGAACCCTGAAACGGCCAGACGTATGCAATGACGCAGATATGATTATTATATAAAACATTATATTAACCATACTTTTGATTACTATTTACTTTTATCCCTCATCACATAATACCCTCAAGAAAACAAAACATCGAATTGACTTTATGTCCCTTAAACAAAATACGGTTTGAAAGCGAAAGTATCAGCGAAACATAAGCGGTAAATCACATATAACGAACCGGAATATACCAAAGAAAAGTATAATATGTCA
>Ga0315289_10000987_pt1 | contig 44300 bp, 34 predicted proteins | sample YL17G11_40_MG_FD_203452 | JGI IMG/M metagenome (GOLD analysis project Ga0315289, IMG submission 203452) | Sediment microbial communities from Yellowstone Lake, YNP, Wyoming, USA - YL17G11_40 | ecosystem: Environmental > Aquatic > Freshwater > Lake > Sediment | place: USA: Wyoming | collected... | reverse complement strand
TAGGCTGATGATGAAAGACCCCGAAACAATCCACTATGAACTATCAAAAATCTTGTATTGTCTGAAAAACCAACAGGAATAGATTCATAAGATGGAATGGAGCAATCAAGTTTTAAAGCATTTGCCCTTTCTCCACACATTGATATTGCCTGGTCCATCAAACCACACTTCATTCCAACAAAATTATTTTCTGCCCTTTGACATAGCAAAGCTATTTCTAATTTGCTATGAGATGTGTGTAGTAAACTATGCAGAAAATATGCTGTTGCTACTTCAATGGCAGCACTACTGCTCAAACCAGAGGCAATAGGTATATCACTATCATACAAAGCATCAAACCCACTAACCTCATAGCCCTCTTTGACAAATTCATTAACAACTCCAAACACATAATTAACCCAGAAAGGTTCGGTGAGAGCTTTTGGGGATAACTTACCTTCATAAGTTTGTTTCATTTGAAGAGATTGTAGTCGAAAAAGTTTATCTTCACGTGGTGCGGCAAAAAGATAAATTTCTTTTTCTATAGCAATCGGTAGAACGATTCCACCATTATAATCTATATGCTCACCAATAAGATTAACTCTTCCTGGAGCTCTTACACAAACAGTTGGTTCACATTTAAAAGTTTCAGAAAATTGACGTTTACGGTTAGAAATGTATTTATTATGATGAGACAAATTCATTTGACTTTCTCTGTTCTGTAATGCTTTGCTGAACAGCTTCTGAGCATATCCGCAGCTTGTTCTGGGGTTATATCTCGTTGAGGTTCGGCACAGAGTTCATATCCAACCATAAATTTTTTTATAGTGGCTGAACGCAAAAGGGGTGGCAAAAATACTTGATATAATTGAAAGCCTTTGTATTTATTTCCATCAGTTGGTTTTTGATATATGCCCATTGAATAAGGAAAAAAGGTTCGAAAAAGATTATCAGATCTAATAGTAATATCCTTTAAAATTTTCGCCCAATTACTTTTTTCTTCTTCTGTAAGTTCTGAGATAGTTGGAATTGACCGTCGAGGTAAAACCATTGTTTCAAAGGGCCAGATAGCCCAGAAAGGCACTAAAACTACCCAATCCTTATTTTGTGAAATAATTCTCTCTTTTTCTTTCAATTCCCAATTCAGATAATTAATTAATAACTTTCTTTTATGCTTAGAGAAATATGATTCTTGAGATGAGATTGATTTGGCTGGAATGTTTGGTATAGATTCAGTAGCCCAGATTTGACCGTGTGGATGCGGATTTGAACATCCCATAATTTGACCCTTATTTTCGAAAATCTGGATGTAATGAATAAATTTTTTACTGGCTAAATTTTCGAATTCCTCAACCCATAAGTCTATCACTTTCCTGATAGCCTTCACGTCCATTTCAGGAATGGTTAAATTATGTTTTGGAGAAAAACAAATTACGCGACAGATACCTTGTTCTTGTTTTGTTTTAATAATTTCATTTAATTTTTCTTGAGGAAAATTCTTTGCATCTGTTTTCTCTTGCATCAGAGCGGGGAAATCATTGTCAAAGGCAAAAACATTTTTGTATTTCGGATTAGTTTCACCATTGGCACGAAGATTCCCTGGGCATAAATAACACTTAGAGTCATATTCAGGCAATTCTTTTTCTAAAACCTTTTCAATCGCACCATTCCATGGTCGCTGACTTCGATGAGGTGAAACCAAAACCCATTCCTGTAATAATGGATTCCAACGACGATGAGGTCTTGATAAATTTATTTTTGTCACTTTGTGTCACCAGATTATATATTCATAATATATTAATATTATTTGTGTTAATCCTCATATTTTAAAGTATTTTCTTATATTATTGATCCAATAGAATATAATTAATAAAACAACTCAAAATATATTTTAACTAATGTTAGTCTCGTATTTTCAAATCGAGTTTTCTAAAAAATTAATTTATGGAATTACACATTTTCCCATTCTTCAAAGACAGCCTCGATATTTTCTCTCGGGTTATTGATGCCCCATTCACACTGTGCTATTATGCCACCATTGCCATTCCACAAGGCTTTCTTAACACGTTTCACAGCATTTTTTACTTCTTCAACTTTCCCAAATGGAAGAATATTTTGTCTATCAATTTCTCCCCAGAAAGTAATTCGTCCCTTGAATCGACGCCCTATCTCTTCAATATCCATACAAAATAATTGTGAATTTATTGCATCAACACCCATCTCAATTAAATCTTCATAAATGTCCATTATATAACCATCTGAGTGCATAAAAATATATTTACCCTGCGAGTGAGCAATATCCACATAATCTTTATAAAGTGATTTAAAAAGTTCTCGCCACATCTCTGGTGAAATCAATAATGACCTCTGTGAACCCCAATCATCCATAAAGGCTATGGCGTGAACATCAGATTTTGCCCAAATTTCAGCATTCTTACATTCAAAATCGCGCATCATTTCACGAAGCTGATAAAGTTCTTTTGTTCCGTATCCAATGTCCAAATAAAGATTTTCAGAACCACGCAAGAACTGCATCCTCTCAAATGGTCTTGCTACACAAGCTCCCATTACAAATGTATCAGTAGTGGCAACAAACTTATTCACAGGGTCCATATTAAAATTTAAAGTTTCATAAGGGGGTTTGAAATTCTTTAACTTTGACCAATCATCCAGCGGATACTGTTTAACTTCACCCACCACTCCCCTTTCCTTAGCCTCCCAAACACAACCCCATTCATCAACATAAGTTCCCTTCTCACCGGGATTCCCTCTCTCATAAGGCATTCGTGGACGGTCACAAGAAGGATAACCTATGTCCATAGGAAATCTTTTTTTAGCCATTTCCATCTCATCCGCTCTATCCATAGAGATTCCGGGTAAAGCCCATAAATCTCTCGGTGGTCTATCCACCTTCTCAAATTTTAATGTCTTTATCATTCTTTCATAAGACTTCATACAGTTACAGCCTTTCAGACTTTTTTCATTTCGATATTTTTAAAGTGACTATTTAAAATTTAATTTCATATTCTTCTTGCAAATTATCTTGATATTAGATTTATTTGATTACATATCTTAAACTTCGCTGATTGAATGCAATTCATCGTCGATCCATCTACATTAATGGGGAATATTGTATTATGATCAGGTTTAATTTCAAGACTCTCTTTAATAGTATACGATTCAAAACCCCATTTATCCGGATTATCTAAAATAGAAGCATCCCAAGCGTGTTTAAATTGTTTTGAAAGTTTTAATAAGCCTTTGTTTCTAATGGCAAATAAATAAAACTCACCTGAACCTAACGGCGCTGATTTCGCGAATGGAAGATCAGGACCTAAATCTCCGTTTACAATGATCATAGCCTGGTAATAATTTTCCGAGACCTCCTCACCATCTACATATACTTGCCACTTAGTCTTCTTGTGGATCAAATCCCTCATCGTTTTCCTTAAAGTTGCCAGACTCGCACCTACAAAAAACGGTCCCAGATCTCCGAAAAGCTGGCTTAATATCCCCTTATAATATTTTATGAATCTGTTTTCAGTAAAATATGGGATATTCCCAAATATCTCTGCTCCACCATATCCTATGAAATGACGGGGAGGATTACAACTTTCTTCACTTACTGCCTGTATGATATCACATCTAACAGTTTTGTCTTCATTAATTGACGTATTAAAAACTTCAATGGCTTCTTCAATATTATCCGGCATTCCAAGTGTCTTTCCGATAAGATCTGCTGAACCTTTTCTCAGAAAGCCAAGTTTTACTTCATTCAGGTTGATGCCCGAATCCAAACATCCTTCCAGTATACTATTAAATGTCCCCGATCCTCCTGCAGATATAATAATTCGGCTTCCAGTTTTAATTAATTCTGTTGTTTTCTTTCTGGCTTCTGAATGCCTGTCAACAACAAAAAGAGAGACATTATTCTGTCCACATTCCTTGAATAAAGGTATAATGCGTTTTACCTTTCCCCAATCTTTAATTGAACCGGAAATGGTTGTGGCAATTACGTCTATTTTTTTATTTCCCATCTGCATTTTCCTTTAAGAACTTTTTAAGATAATTCTCTGTTTCAGCAACAACATCTTCTACCGTTTTATTTCCATCAATACTTATAGTTGGTATATTCCAATCTTCTAAAATCACATTGCATACTAATTTGTAAGCTTCACGTAGTTTACCTAATTTCTCTTCTGTTTCATGTACTTGTTTTTTTTCTCCTCTTTTATCTATTCGTTTACACGCAATTGCAGACTCTACATCCAGAAAAATAACTACATCAGGAAGTTTGAGGTGATTCAATTTTAAATATTTTAAAGACGATAATTCAGGAAACTGTTTAAATATTGGATCAGATTTTTGAAACTCTTCCCCTTTTGCAGTCAATATTCTAATTGCCTTTGAACAGGTATTTTTATTAAAATATTGTTCTTTATATAAACAGGTCCAGGCTGTTAAATTTAGCAAAGGTGCACCATCCAAGATGATAAAATCAGTGGAATACCATCTTTTTATTTCATCGAGGAGGTGGTCTCTTAAAAGGAGTTCAGTTAATTTGGGAATTTTATAGAACTTTAGAGATTTTGCTTTTTTAGCATACCCTCCGATCATTTCTCTGATTTTCTCTGTAATCAATGGTTGCATATCTTTGGGCTGATTATTTTCATAAAACATAAGAGCATCACTAACCAAACAAGAAACACCATCAACTGATAGATTCTGTGCCAAATTCCTTGAAAGTGTGCTCTTCCCTGAGCCGTCTATTCCTAAAACAGCAATGGTAATAGACGATTTCTTAACAACAGTTTCCCTTTTATGGCGAAATGCTTTTACAGATTGTTCAAGTTCATTTATGATTTTCTCCAGCGAATGAGTAATCTCTGTATGTGCTCCCTGATAAAAATGCGGCGGAGCAATAATAACTTCATTCCATAAAGGCAAAGGAATATTACTTCCCTTAGGAAGGACTCTTTCCGGACCAAATAAAAACACCGGCACAATGGGGATATCACGATAAAGAGCCGCCAATCTGCCAATGCCACTTTTAAAATGCTTCATTTCCCCGGGGTTGCCTCGAGTTCCTTCCGGAAAGATAATGACATTATGCCTATCCTCAAGTCTATCTTTGATATCTTTTAATGGATCTCTTCTCTCCTGAGGTTTCCCTCTTTCTATCCAAACAGGAGAAAATAAAAAGTTAATAAGATAAAAACTCAACTTCGATTTTGAAAAATACTCCTTGGCAGCTACAGGATGCGTAATCAGAATGCCTTTAACTGGTAAAATACAAAATAACAAAAGGATGTCCAGGTGACTATTATGATTAGCAACGATGATATATCTGTCTAACTGGCTGATATTCTCCCTGCCCTGAATATTAATTCCAAAAAACAGTTTAACAAAAGGACGTAATATAAATAAATGAATGAATATCCGAAGTGAAAATATTTGAAATAACTTCCTCATTTCAGGAAATACCTTATATAGTGAAATACAACTGGAGCTGAGTAAAAGATTGATTTCATATTATCAATAACGGCTCCTCTGCCTGGACACATATTTTTTTCATCGATTCCCAAATCAAATTTGATATAATTAATCGTATGATTGCCTATTATAATAAGAACAGGAATCATTAAACCTAAAGAGATGGAATGTCCTGTTGGAATAGTCGTCCAATTGGATAATAAGACTGTCATCAATACAGTAAAGGGTGATGAAATAAAATATTTCAGCATAATACTTTTTAACACTGGTATTGTCTTTTTCTGAATAAAATACGTTATAATATCACAAATAACAACATTAGTAATTAACATAATAGCCATCCATCTGGAATATAAAGCTAAATATCCAATATGTCCGAGACAGTAAACAAACAGGAACATACCAAAATCGATAGCTCCTGTTGAAAAAATAATCCCTTTTGATTCTTTACCACCTATTGCAATGAGGAATGGAATCATCAAAAAAGCATATACTGGAATGGAAACAATGAACATACCATACCAATCAATCTGGATATAATATATCATAAAAGGAATGGATAAGTAAGCCCCGATGATTCCCCACCTGTCCTGTAACCTGATATCTATTAAAGAAAAATATTCTCGTAATGACCAGAAGCATAAAATTGCTAATATCCAAACAGCAATTTTAAATGAAAATATTTCTGCAACGCTGAATATTAGAAAATATATCCATAAGTAATTAATATAACTAACAAAAGGAATTTCCTTTCTTAATATAAATCTTATGGCATAAAGCAATGTTAAAATAAGAAAAACAACTAAAATAGTAAGTTTAGGCAATTCGCCAAACATATGAATAGATACCCATCACTTTATTTGTGTTAGAATAGTATTATGGTTGAACACATCAAGAGAATTAACTTTAAACTAATCCTATCTAATTTACTTAATTAAAATGCATTATTTCATCATACATTACAGCATTTTCGTGTAAAATTCTCTGAAGTATGCCCTCAACTTTACTCAATTTCACTCATCCTTCCAGTTCATTCATAGCCTGTGTTATTCCTTTTTGCGTAATAGATACATTATCCGGAACTTCTTCAACCGGGGTAACATCTCCTATATCTGCAAAAAAACAACCCAAAAATCACATTTGATTGTCTATTATTCTTCCTTCTACTGAACTTTACAATACTGCTAATAAGAATTTCATAAGAAAATCGCTATTGCAAGAAAGAAAATAGAATGCTAAGGCAGCTGTTGGACACAGTTCAACTGTGTATTAAAAAGTTTTTATGCTATATATTATTATATATTTCGCTGCTTAAGCAGCATCTAACCACTCATACTTGTGATACCTACTGGCGATAGGTTCTTAGTCCCGATCATACTCGATGTTGTTCATCGTTGATGATTGGGGAGTACGAATTTTTGGTGAGGGAGTGGATTAAAGAGCTGAAAAGGCAGTGCAGGAGCGGATTGAATGAAAATACGCCCGAGAGGACTCGAACCTCCGACCAATGGATTAGGAAACAATTTTCATACTTTTTTGATGTATTGAATTTATTTGAGTTAAAACATTACTAATTTTTCACTTAAATCGAAAACGACACGCTGACATATCAGTTACATATCACTTAAGTATCAATGAGACAACAATAGAATTTCAACATCATTTCAACATTTATATCATATGTCATTCGGATTACACCACATTGTTCAAAATTTTCATCTATAAAATAAGTATTTTTTAATATCAAGTAGGAAATTCATCATACGACTTGTTCCTGATTGTATTATATTCTGGAGAAATTGATTTCTCACGTTCCATAAATTCCTGGGGATTTATTATAATCTCACTCTTTATTTGCCTCCGGATAAGATTGAACTTAATCTTTTTCATAACCAAAAACAGCTACACTTTCACCAACTTATAACTATCTAACTGTCCAGCCCTATGGGTTCACTTCAACTACATTCTTTAAATATTATTAATTTCAATTTTTAAGATTATAATTTAAGATATTTCTCATTTGAGATAAATCTTGGTGTCACAATAATGTCCAACAATAGACTTAATCTCTTTATAAAAACTTATTCAAAGTATATCTCTTAGACTCCTACTTATTTAATTTACAATTTTGTTTTTTAATGAGAAAAAGGCATAGCTATCTCTTAACTATATTCTTATTTTATCTCCTTTTTCATTTCTTCCTCGATTTGCTTAAGGCTCTGAGATATTTCTTTGTCCATTGCTGTTTCTTCGTCACTCAAAGCTTCTTGCTTCATTGTTTCAGCCACCTCAATAAATTTAGATTCATCCAAAGATTCATCAGCAAATATTGATTCGCTCGAAGCTTCCATAGCAATAGAAAGAGTTTCCTCAAGGGCTTGAGATTTTTCAAGGGCTTTTTCAATATTAATCTGCATCTTTGTTATTTCTTCAGGTGAAGCACCTCGAAGCATTGAACTAGTTAGGGCATTTATTGATTGGAGAAATTCACCCGTTACCGCAACTTCATTTCGGTGCAATCCAAGTGTTTCGAGCTGTACAAGATAACGTTGCCACTGATTCACCTGTTCCCGTAAACGTAGATAAGATGTAGCGAGTTGTCTGAATTGTTTATGGTCTCCGAGTCTTAATGCATTTTTCCCTAAGTTCCAGTATTTCTGCTGATATTTTTTGCATTCATCAATATACCGAGCAATCTTTGCTTTCCCTCTACGAAATTTTAACTCTGCCTCCATATCCTTTTGCTTCTTTGACTTAAATAGTGCCATAAATAGGTCCTCCAAGTCTTTATAATTTTTATTTATCCAAAAATTAATTCAAATTACGCACAACCCGAAAACCATAAAATATACTCTTGGCATCGGGATTATCTCCATAGCGATTAGATGAAGTGCAGTATTCTGGAAGGTCGTTCCAGGACCCACCGCGTAACACTTTGTATTTAGAGGTATCTAAATTCACTGGATTTTTCTCTGGACCCTTCACATAATATTTCGAATCATAATAATCTAAACACCACTCCCATACGTTTCCATGCATATCATATAAGCCCCATTTATTAGGACTTTTCTCACCTACAGGACGCGGATGCATCCATAATCCACCACCATCATTATACCAAGCACAACCTGTAAGTGAGCTACCAATATTATATATTGTATTACTTCCGGCACGGCACGCATATTCCCATTGAACCTCTGTAGGCAACGAATACTTTTCTCCTGATTTCTGCGATAACCTCTTGCAGAATTCCATTGCATCATTCCAGGAAACATTTTCAACCGGTAAGTTAGTTCCTTTAAAATTACTTGGATTATTCCCCATAATTAATTCCCACTCTGTCTGTGTTACTTCATATTTTCCTATATAAAAGCCATCGAGTTCCACTATATGTACTGGTGTTTCATCACTTTCTCCGTTCTCAGATCCCATCCCAAATTTTCCTGGAGGAATCCAAATTAAACTATTACTTGTTACATTTGATGTGTTATAATCTTCGGATGTTTCAAATACCTTAGGTTCAGGGAGAACGTTCATTAATTTTTTCTCAGGAAAAGTTCCCGATAACATATCAAATAAATGCTTTTTAGTGGATTGAGGTGTTTTTTCAGATTTTGGTGTTTCAGATATAACTTTGGTTTTTTTAAAAAGGTTTTTAAAGTAGCTTGCGAATAACTGAAAAGAAAGAAATATGCATATTATAGTTAGAACTATTAATATACTCTTTTGGATTTTTTTATTTTTAAAAATAATTGAAATACTTTTTTTTAACTCTATGTGAACTTGGAGAATATCAGTTCTTATTTCCGAGATATTTTTATATCTATCATAGGGATTTTCCTGTAAGCATTTACGGATTAAATTATCCCATCTTTTTGAGAGTTTGGAATTTATTTCTGAAGGATATTTAAAAGCCCCTCGGGGTAATCTTCCCGTCAATGTGTTATAAATCAGAACGCCAAGTGAATAAATGTCGCTTAATTTAGTTGCCTCTTCACCACGTTTCTGTTCGGGTGACATAAAATCATAAGTTCCAAGCAGAGCACCTGTCCTGGTTTTCTTATAATCCACTTGCCTTTCGATGGTTTTTTGGTAACTAAGAGTTTGTGATGCTATACTAACTGAAATACTTTGATGAATCTGAGAGTTCACGTACTCACTTCCTACTAAACGGACCAATCCAAAATCAGTTATCTTAACTGTATTCTGATCCTGAATTAAGATGTTGTCTGGTTTTATATCTCTATGAATCGTGCCATCTTTTATATTTTCATCTCTATAATTATGAGCATAGATTAAGCCATCGCATATCTGTAAAAGAATAAGCTTTATACGTTCTTCTGACAAACCACCTTTTTCTATAAGGTCTTGGAGAGTTCTTGTAATGCCATTTTTATCGGCGATATATTCCATCACTATATAATAAACACTGTCTTCCCGTCCCATATTAAATACTTTAACAATATTGGGATGGTCAAAGTGAGCTAAGACAGAAGCTTCAAGATGAAAACGCCTGATGAAAATATCATCCTTCTTAACCTCTTCAGGCAAAACTTTAATTGCATAATTTGTTTTTAACATCTTATGTTCAGCTAAGTACACCTCGCCCATCCCACCTTTTCCAAGTTCACCAATAATTTTGTATTCACCTAATGTCTTGCCTATCATACCTGCTTCTCTATATACTTTTGTTCATACTGACGAAAAAGCATTTTTTTATTACCGATTTCTATTGTCATTCCGTAATCCAATGGGATAAGCGAGCAGATATTTACGGATAAGTCATTGACTTTTAAAATTCCCCCAGAGGATAGTCTCTCAAGGTAATAATGTTTGTTTATGTTCAGGATTCTACAATGGATTTCTTCGATTTTCTCCCCGCGTATACAGATAGAATTTTTACTGCTTGAACCTATAGTAATAGTACTGAATTGGAGTAAATATTTTTCTTCTGTAGGTATGCTATTTACTCGTTCAATCTTAACGCTTCCAATACCTGTTCTGCAGGACAAATCCCAGAGTCTCCCCGGTTCAGTTCTTAATTCATAAAGATACTGATTCAGATTCTGCAGAGAAAGGGGAGTAAATGGATAAGGAAGAATTGAAAGATCAAAAATTTTTGCGAGAGAAATATTATACTTAATATTAGGCAATAAAGTAAGTGTGTTGCTAACTTTTTCGTTCTGGAAAAAAGTACCATTTGTAGATTGATCCTGAAGTGTGAGTTCGTCTTGTGTTAATTTTAAAATAAAGTGTTTATCACCAGAGATTCTCATACTTTTAGGATCATCTTCCTTAGAGCGTGGTAATAGTCTTAATATCACATCATTCCCTCTGTTTCGTCCAAATGTTATTTCATCTTTGGATATAATAACTATGTTTCTGTTGTCATTCTCTATAAATAATGATGATGAAGTAATTTCAGACACATTATAATTAAATCTACGGTCAATTATCGATGTTGTACAAGTGATACTGCTTTTCAATTTTTTCTCTGTTTCTTCATGGTCAAAAAACAGTCTTACAGGATGGTAATTATCAGGCAATTTGACTGTGGTAAGTTCACTTAGATTCTTGATGTTTGAGGTTTTCACTAGCTCACCGATATTAATATCAAAATTTATCCCCATTGCTTTCTGGACATCCTCTAAATTAACCATCTTTCCCATATTAAAAATTACTTGAGATGGAGATTCATCCTTTCTTCCAACAAAAATAGTGGGCTCAGCGCAGTATACAACAGGTTCATTATCCCTCCTATATGAAATCCATAAATTCATAATGTGTTCACCACCAGAGTGTTCATCAAAATATATTTGAAAGTGTAATAGTTTACTTGAAGAAGGCGTGAGTGGTATGTTTTTTAGAACGGGATTTTTCAAAATATCTGAATCTAATCTGAAGGAGGGACTTAGTGCTTTATTAGTGAGATTCGTTATTCTAAACTCAAGCACACCAGAAAATTTTTCAGTATAAAAACGATTGTAATTGAGTTCGAGCTGAATATCTCTACATTCAAGATCTTCACATTCCTGAGCAGGAGCAGGAAATGCTAATTCTTCTTTTGCCAACTCTTGAATTTTGTTTTTTTTGACATTATCAGTATCATTTTTTACATCTTCACCATACCTTAATGGTGCACCACAATATTCGCAAAACTCAGCTATTGCTGAATTATTTTCACTACAGTGCTGACATTTTATAGTCTCCATATCCCCTCTCCCAAAATGAGCATTTAATTAAAGAAAAATAATAAAATTCAAATAAAAATACTCATACAATTTTATATCAGGATTTCTAATTGTTATTCTACAAGTCTTGATGAAAACCACCACACATATATAAAACTCGTAATAAATGTCACAATTACTGTCAACCATCCCCACCAGGTCGGTCCCATATGACCAATAAGTAAAATCCCTAATGTCATCCCTAAGAGCCCATAAAAAATAAGGATAACTGCCTTCATAGCATTTGAATCAATTTCAATGAGATTACGCAAAGGTACGATGAATGTCACTGGTAACAAAATAATTATCAAGAACCATGCAATACATCTGAATACAAACGAATTCCAGCTTTTCCCAAAAGGACCTGAATACCTTTTCCTTGTTATTTCTATTGTTGCTATTTCTTTGTTTTCTTTTATATTTTGAGCCTTCAACGAAAGGGTAATTATCGCTTTATTTTCTGTTGAACGAAACTCTTTTACATTTCCTGTAATTAAGATATCTGCTCCAATCGACCTCAATTTGTTTATAATATCACTGGCAAACTTACTCTGTGTTTCATCTACTTCAATCTTATTTAGTAAATTATCAATATAGGTCTCTTCCTGAATCTGGAAATTTCCTTTTTTAACAAATATTTCTTTCATTTTTTCCGTTATATAATATGAGGGATCATTTTTAAAACGAGTAATGACTATTTTCTTTCCAAAGTATTTTTCTAATTTTTTATCCATTTGTGCCGAAGCTTCCCAGCAAGCCTCATCGGCAACCTTTTGTTGTATCCCTTGGGGTTTTCTTGCTCTGGGACGAATAAGAAAGTAGCTTTCTATAATAATAATCAATAGCAATATAGGAATTATATATTTGGGTTTTATAATTGTCCTGAGTATCTTAAGTCCAAACATACTCTCTTACCCCCACTCTTTGTATTTCCTTAAATTTTTCTCATTAACAGATGGTTTAACTTTGCTTAGAGCTGTACCAAAATCAGCCATTTCTATCGCTCTTTCTCTGTTTGTCCTTATTGATTCTATAAACGGGATAGCCGTTGCTTTTTCACAAATAGCTCTGATGTCTGCACCACTATAGCCTTCAAGTTTCATTGCAATTTCATTAATCTTTAGTGATTTAGAAATAGGTTTATCTTTAAGGTTCATATCAATTATCTTTTCCCTTGATTCGAAATCAGGTAATCCCACATAAATCCTTATATCAAATCTGCCTGGACGAAGAATAGCAGAGTCAAGTCCCCATGGTTCATTAGTAGCACCAATAAATAGCATCACATTTTTCCTTTCAGTGAAACCCTCAAGTTCTGAAAGAATCTGGGGAACAACTCTTTGCATAACTGTTGAACCAGAATCACGCCGCTTAGGAACAAGAGCCTCTACTTCATCAATGAAAATTATTGACCTTTCATAGGACTTTGCCATTTTGAATAACTTCTCGATGTTTTGCTCAGCTTCACCAACCCATTTGCTCATTATTTGTGAAGGCTTGACAGTGAAGAATGTAGCATCGACCTCTCCTGCAACAGCACGAGCTATAAGCGTTTTACCCGTACCTGGAGGACCGTATAACAGAATTCCGCCACCAGATTTTATCCCGAATTTTTTCGCTTTATCGGGATAAAGAATCGGATAAATTAATCTGAGTCGGATTTCTTCTTTCACATCCTCGAGTCCAGCAACATCCTTAAATCTTGTATCAGGTTTCTCTTTTATTATCCAATCCTGCGCTTTTTCATCTTCAGATGTACTTATTGGTTCAACACTTTTAACATAGGATTCGATGGCTTTTGCCTTCTGAGCAATCTGCTGGGCTTTCTTGAGTCGAATCTCCTTCAATTTATCAGAGGATTTTTCAGCAGACTTTAACATCATTTCAGATGCAGTTAGATAACATCTGCGAGCATTTTTATAATCGCCCGACTCCTGATATTCTAATCCCTTTTTTAAATTCTCTGCTGCTTTCTCAAGATAAAATTGCATTTATAAACACTTTCAACATTAAATTTAAAATAAGTAAGCTTATATAATTAAAAGTGCTTTTTTAAAAATATTTCTATATATTTTGAAGTGTCAATATCAAAACATTCATATAATATATATATAGTTGTTACAAGTAACATATAAAACAAAACAAAATATAATATAAAATTTTTAATTTTTTGAGAAAATGGTGTTTTGTACGTTGGATTGTTATAATATGCTTTATATACTTTTTGTAACCGTTTTATTCTTTTTTTTTCACTTTCACTAAATTCTTTTAATTTTTTATCTCTTTCTACCTCGACTTCATAAAGTTTTTTAAGTCTCTCTTCCTCCTCTTTCTTCTGTCTTTTTAATTCCTCCTGCCTTTTAATTTCTTCCTCTGGTATCTCTCTTTTCTCTTCTTCTTCTTCCCTCCTCCTTATTTCAACCTCCTCTCTTTCTCTCCTCTCTTCTTCAAGCTTCCTCTGTTTCTCTATATCCAAGGCATCCTTTAATTCTTCTACTCCCTCAAAACGCTCCTCATGCCTCTTAGCTAACGCTTTTTGTATTAAACGGTTTATGTGTTCAGGACAGTGAACTATATCCTTTGGCTTTACATAAATATGTTGATAAATAACGTCTCCTTCAACAAATGGTGGCTCCCCTGTTAGAAACTCATACAATACACACCCCAATGAATATATATCACTTCGCTCATCTACCTTCTCTCCCTTTATCTGCTCCGGACTCATATACGCCAATGTCCCCGTTGTGGGTCTATTGGATATACGCGTCATTGTGTCTCGAATCACTCGCGCTATCCCAAAATCTGTAACCTTTATCTCTATATTCGATTTGGTAAAATCTATCCTCCCTTTCTCTCTTATGTCCTGCCCAATCATCAAGTTCCCTGGCTTTAAATCTCGATGAATGACATTCTTCTTATGTGCATAGCTTAATCCATTACAAATCTGCTTGGCAAAAAATATCGTCTCCTCTACTGTAAACCTCCCCCGTACTTCAAGAAGCTCAAGTAATGTAGGACCCTTTAAATACTCCATTACTATAAAGATTGTGTTTCTATCCTCTTCTAAATTATAGACCATTACAATGTTAGGATGGCTCAGCATACGGGTTATCTTTACTTCTTCTTTCAAACGAGCAATCGCCTTCGGACTAATTGATAATTCCTGAGGAAGTATCTTTATTGCAACCTCTACATTGTCTAATTTCTTATCCTCTGCTAAATAGACTATCCCCATTCCACCTCGTGAAAGATAGCTCTTAATTAAATAACGACCACTTAAAACTGTGCCTTCTTCAAGAGAAACAAAGGTAGCTCCTTCAAGTGTGGCTCTTTTTTTATCCCCTCCCTCAGGCAGAATTGTTCTCCCCTCCAATGTGTCCTGACTTAGTATCTCCCCACAATAACGACACTTAACTGCCTCATCCTGTATTTGCTTATAACAATACGGACACTTCTTCATTGATTTGCTTCCCCGTATTAATAATTTGAATAATTCCATCTCTTAATAAGGAGATGCGTTCAGTGTATATCTTTAGAGTAACTCTATTTATATTTTACCTCTTGTCCTATACTTAGGATATTATCTCTCTTTCTCACTTTCAATTATTTTGAGTAAGATAAATGGAATTATTTGAAAATAGGAATTTGTATAATAAAGCCGAGACTGTTTTGCTATAATATTAATCACAATGACTAATTAACAATCTCGTACTTCACAGCCTTCAAATAATTACTCTATCTATCATAAACACTCAATACTCTTTGCATTTCATCTGAAATAGCCTCTAACTCATATCATAAAATCTTAAAACTCCTTTCGACTTCGTCTTGACAAAGTGATTAAGAGTACAAAGAAAAAAAGAGTACATTACTCAAGAGTCCGCACAACACGAAAACCGAGGCGGTCGTACCGGAAGTCCGGGTTGATCCCGGTGCGACCAGCGGAACGGCAGTCCCCCGGATTGCGGACCCAGGACCCGCCACGCAACACCCGGTAACTTGATGAATTCATATTTACGGGATTCTTACTCGGACTCTTTGAATAATAATTCTCATCATAATAATCTAAACACCACTCCCATACATTCCCATGCATATCATATAAACCAAAAGAATTAGGATTGAAGTTCTCAACTGAAGTGGTTTTTTGCCTATATACTCCTTTCGTTCCAGTTCCATAAATATAGTTACCATCATAATTAGCCTGATCTGTCGATATGGTGTAACCAGTATGAAAAGGTGTTTTTGTTCCTGCCCTGCATGCATACTCCCACTGAGCCTCAGATGGCAAAGTATATTTCTTACCTGTTTTCTCAGACAACTTTTTACAAAATTCCATTACCTCATTCCATGAAACTCGTTCAACTGGTAAATTATAACCCTTAAAATAACTTGGATTATTTCCTATTATAGCTTGCCACTGTTCTTGAGTCACTTCATATCTCCCCATCCAAAATCCATCCAACTCAACTGTATGAACAGGACCTTCATCATTGTCTCTGTCTTGCTCCGAAGATGGTGACCCCATCTCAAATGTCCCACCTTTTATAGCAACCATTTCAAGTTTAACACCATTACCTAAATCCTCTGTGTAATCTTTATAATCTTTACTCGTAGGGGTGATGATTGGTTTTCTCTGAGACATTACTTCTTCCTGTTTTGTGCCTATTATGTTCTCAATTTCAGATTTAGCACTTCCAGTTAAGCTTATTAATTCTCTAAAGACCCCTTTTTCTATCATTATTATTGAAAAGATACTTATAAGAATTAACAGTGTTGCTATTAAGGATAAGTTGAAAATCCTCTTTTTTAATTTTAGTTTTTTCTCTCTCTTTTCCTCCACTTCATAAAGCCTTATAATCCTCTCTCCCTCCTCCTTTTTCTGTTTCTCTAATTCCTCCTGCTTTTGAATTTCCTTCTCCGCTATCCTCTTTTTCTCTTCTTCTCTCCTCCTTCTTTCAGCCTCTTCTCTTTCTCTCCTCTCTCCTTCAAGCTCCCTCTGTTTCTCTATATCCAAGGCATCCTTTAACTCTTCTATTCCCCCAAAACGCTCCTCACAACTCTTAGCTAATGCTTTTTGTATTAAACGATTTATGTGTTCAGAACATTGAACTATATCTTTAGACTTCACATAAATATGTTGATAAGTAACGTCTCCTTCAACAAATGGCGGCTCCCCTGTCAGAAACTCATACAATACACACCCCAATGAATATATATCACTACGCTCATCAACCTTCTCTCCCTTTATCTGCTCTGGACTCATATAAGCTAAGGTCCCTGTTGTAGGTCTGTTGGATATACGCGTCATTGTGTCCCGAATAACTCGTGCTATCCCCAAATCCGTTATCTTTAATTCAATATTCGATTTAGTAAAATCTATCTTTCCTATGTCTTTTAATTCCTGTCCAATCATCAAGTTCCCCGGCTTCAAATCACGATGGATTACATTCTTTTTATGGGCATAGCTCAATCCATCACAAATCTGCTTGGTAAAAAATATCGTTTCTTCTACTGTAAATCTTCCCCGAACTTCAAGAAGCTCAAGTAACGTAGGACCTCTAAGGTATTCCATCACGATAAACTTAATATTTTTATCTTCCTCAAAATTATAAATATGAACAATATTGGGATGACTGAGCATTCGAGCTATTTTTACTTCTTCTTTTAGACGTGCGATTGCCTTTGAACTAATGGATAGTTCTTGAGGAAGTATTTTTATAGCAACCTCTGTATTATCCAATTTTTTATCTTCTGCCAAATATACTAATCCCATACCCCCACGCGCTATATATCTCTTAATCAAATAGCGATCACTCAGCACCATCCCTTCTTCAATAGGAACAAATGTAGCTCCCTCAAGTGTGTCACTTTTTTTATCCCCTTTCTCAGGCACAATTGTTCTACCCTGTAATGTGTCCTTACTTAGTATTTCCCCACAATGGCGACACTTAATTGCATTATCCTGTATTTCCTCAGAACAATATGGACACTTCTTCATTTATTATTCCCTTTATTATTAATCTGAAATGCTCAATATATGCTTTCTTATATACGAGACTGCTTCACGATAAGTCTGTTCGCAATGACATCAAAGTAAGAAAATGTCACTATGTTCCTTTTATGAATTACCCTGTTTACATCTTCTCTTCTTCTTCTTTTTCTTTATGCAGAATTTGATCTACTTTTTTGATACCTTCCTCAATAGGAACTTCACTTTCGTCTGAAGTCTCAGCAGCTTTGGCTTCCTGCATTGCATTTACAATTCCAAGAATATCAGCATCTTCTTCAGCAAATTCTCCTCCTAAAACTCCTCCTTCAAGGTCGTTTAGAATCGCAGTAAATTTCTCCATCTGGAAGTTTCCTTCAACAATCGCTTTCTCGACATATTGTTGAAGTTCACTCAGGTCCATTTTAGCCAACAGACTGGATTTGCTTGATTCTATCAGCATCTTCTGATTTTCTTTAATCTGCTCAAAACCGCTAAGAATTCTTAATTGTTTGGAGATTAATGCCAGTTGTTTGTCCTTATTTCTTGACCGCACATCCAGTTCTTTTATCTTTCTTGCATAAATCAACTGTTGTCTCTGGGAAACTTCGTCTTTTCCTTTAACAAACAAAGCCTGCTTTTTTTTCTCTATCTCCTCAATATCCTTTATCAGTCGGGATTCAGTCTGTTCCATTCCGACTCTTTCACGCCTTAATTCATCAACCGAAATCTTGCCAAGACTCTTCTTTCTGGAAAACAGCTTTTTGAGATCGTTTCCCAATCCCATAATTTTATCCTCCTTTTTATTTTTTCTTTAAAACATATAAGACCATATATATTTAACTAACAGAAATCGTTAACTTATTATTGATGATATCAAGGTTACAATTATTCTTACGGGAGAGATTGGTGAATATTTCTTTCACAATCCAATTAGATACATCAAATTTTTTGGTCACCTCATCAACAGTAAGATGATTGGTTTCAAGTAATCTATCCTCGATTAGTCGCGAAATATTCGTTATCAGTTCTTCAAGAATTTCTGGTGCAAAGATTGCAAGATAGGGTATTACTTTTTCATCATTTGCATTATAATATACCTTGCTACTCTTAAGGTCTAAGAGACAAACAGAAATATATTGATGAATAAATCCCTTCTTCTCTTTTTCACCCGTCACCATTGCGATAGCGGTTTTATCCCAGCCTGTAGGTGATGAAAATAATATACAATGAAATTCCTTCTGATGCTCAATATTTTTCAACTCTTTATCAATGGCTTCTCCCAACTCGGCAGAGTTTAATGGTTCTATATCAAATCCATGCTCCACATATTTTTGAAGTCTTGAGATAACACGCAAATCAATGTGTACCTTCATCCGCTTTAATCCTTTAATCCTTGTAGACAATATCGTATTAAAGTTCACATTTAATGGATAGCACTTTTCCGCCATCTTTTTATCAATCTTCCGACTATTTAGTTTCAGAATTATATCTAAGGAATCCTGAATTGACGTCTCGATTTTAGTATTTTGAACCAAGAATTCCTTTTGAGATACAGGATCTACAAGAGAGATGGGCATACTAATTCTGTTTTTAATGTCCCTCATAATTGCTTTTTCCATTTCCCTTGCATCTACAGCGGGAACAACATCAAGACCTTTCTGATAAGCATTCTTTAGTACCTCTTCACTTTTTCTATCTAATTTACTGTGCGTTTTGCAGAAAGGTTCGTCCACAAGAGCAGAACAAATCTTGCACAACATCTCTTCACAATTAGGTTCTTTACATTTCTTAACAAAGGTTAGACTCCCGACGATAGGCTTTCCGCATCTTCCACATTTTATTTCTTTATGTGGTATTATTGATGGTTTTTCTTTAATATGATCTGTACAAAATCTGATTTTCTTCAGGGTGAAACAGTCAATACAAATTGGTTTTGAGCAAATCTCGCATTGATAACTTATGCTCAATCTACTATAAATTCGCCTCTGGCAGAATGCACAGTGAACTTCCTGTTCGATAAAAGTTTTTCTTTCCATAGCATCTTTTTTCACTTCTTCAACCTGATGATCAAAGTATTTATGAAGGTCGGATTCCCGAATCCGATAGACACGACCAAACTTTGCTGCGGGTATTTCACCATTCCGTACTCGACGGTATATTGTCTTGTAATCCAACCCTAAAATCTCCGCCGCTTCTTCAATACTAAGTATCTTATCCATTTAAACCACTCCTTTAAAAATTATTTTTATATAAAATAATCAAATGCCTGAAAGCTCACTCCTAAGAGCCAAGACTAATTCTGATGCCTTATTAAATCTATCCTCAGGTTTTTTAGCTAAACCCTTCTGAATCGCATTATTAATGTGTTCAGGTACACCTTTTAAATCTCTTGGTTTAATTTTTGTTATTAATTCAACTATATGTTCTTCTATAAAAGGTGGACTACCCATTAACGATTCGTAAAGTAAAACCGAGAAAGAATAAATATCACTTCGATGGTCAATCTTACCTCTTAATACTTGTTCGGGGCTCATATAATGCAAGGTTCCTGAAATCTCTTTGCCTAAAAGTCGGGTAACTGAGTCCTTAATCTGACGAGCAATACCGAAATCAGCCATTTTTATAATATTGTTCTGTTGATTAATGAGGATATTTGCTGGTTTTACGTCGAGATGTAGAATTTTTCTTGAATGTGCATAATCAAGACCCTTTGCTACCTCTTCTGCTATCCAAATGGTTTCATCTATGTTTAATTTGCCTTTCTCCTTTATTAAATCCTCAAGTGTTTTCCCTTCTACATATTCCATAACGATGAAATACAGACCTTGAAATTCTTCTAAATTGTGTATACGTAAAATATTGGGATGACTGAGAGTCATCGAAAGTTTTGCCTCTTCTTTTAATCTCTGTATAGCTTTTGGACTTGTGGAAAGTATTTTGGGAAGCGATTTAATCGCTATAGATATATTTAGAAGATTATCATAAGCAAAATAAACAATTCCCATTCCACCTCTGCCAAGCTCATACCGTATATTGTAACGGTCAGCAATAATGAATCCTTTGGGAAGCTCTACAGTATCATCATCTGATAATAAATCTGCCTGACTGGCTGAAATAGAGGGATGTTGCTTTTTTCTCATACCAATTGCATCAGGTCTAACTACTCTATTAGTCTTATTGTGTAAATCAACATCAGCCTTCTTTTTATCATAGGGTATATGTTTAAAGCAGTATACTGTTTCTTCTACTCCAGCACAAACCTTGCATAATATTTCCCCACAACCTGGCTCCTGGCATCTCTTAATAAATTTATGGCTACCAGTAATAACTTTACCGCAAATACCACATTTTATTTCTTTTTTAATTTTAACTTCTCTTTGGGCATCGATATGTTCACTACAGAAATTAATATTTTTTCTCTTACGGCAATCCACACAAATCGGCTTACTGCAAATTTCACAATAATATCCGATACTTAGCTTGCTATAAAGTCTTTCACCACAATAACCGCAGAATAAGTAATTTTCGCTTAAAGGGTCCTGTTCCATAAGTCTCTAATGAACCTCCATATCCTATTGGATTGTTCCATATTCTATTCCAAAATCTTTGAGGTTTCCTAAATACTAATCTTTGTCTTTATTCAAAATTCATATTAAGAATTCATTTTTTCTAAAATAACTTACTTTCTACCAAATCTCAAAATAAGCTTACGCACTAACGCTCTCTTATCTTAAAAGAGAAAAGAGTAAAAGAGCACATTACTAAAGAATCCGCACAACTCGAAACCCGAAGCTTAAGTTTCGGTAATCCGGTTTGCCCAGGCCGCGATAAGCCGAGCGGCAGTACTCCGGATTGTTGAACGAAGACCCGCCACGCAACACACGATAACTTGATGAATTCATATTTACTGGATTCTTGCTCGGACTCTTGGAATAATAATTCTCATCGTAATAATCCAAACACCACTCAAATACATTCCCATACATATCATATAATCCCCAAGCATTTGGATTTTTCTGACCCACTGGATGAGTCCAAAAATATGAATTAGCAGAATACCAGGCATAATCCCCAAGGGATGAGTCTGAATCTCCAAAACAAAATCTACTCTTACTCCCAGCCCTACAAGCATACTCCCACTGAGCCTCAGTTGGCAAAGTATATTTCTTGCCAGTTTTATCAGACAATTTCTCACAAAACTCCATAGCATCATCCCAAGAAACTTGCTCCACAGGCAAATTATCACCCTTGAAATAACTCGGATTATTATTCATAAAAGATTGCCATTGAGCTTGAGTTACTTCAAATTTCCCCATCCAAAAACCATCTAACTCAACCGTATGAACAGGACTCTGATTATTAAACCTGCCTTCTTCCGATGAAGGAGACCCCATCTCAAAAGTCCCAGCAGGAATCCAGACCATCTCAAGTTTAACACCACCACCTAAATCTTCTATATAGTTCTTTCTTTCAGCGTAAGGCTTTCCTATATCAGAACTAACTATTTCAACCTTTGGAGTTTTAGGGAGAACAATATCAGCTTCTAAATTTTTTAGAGCATTGACTAATTCTTTACATAAGTTAAATCTCTCTTCCGGTGTCTTTGCTAATCCTCTTTGAATCGCCCTGTTTACATATTCTGGGACATCACTCAGGTTTTCGGGTTTCACACTTCTTATTTGCTCTGCGATATGCCCTGTAGTAAAAGGAGGTTCACCAGACAAAGCCTCATATACAACTGCAGAAAAGGAATAAATATCACTTCGATGATTTATCTTACCACCTACCATCTGTTCAGGACTCATATACAATAATGTCCCCGATGTTTCTTGACCTGTAATACGAGTCATCGAATCCTTAACTTGTCTTGCTATACCGAAATCCGCTACCCTCACCATTCCTTCTCTATCAATAAGGATATTTGCTGGTTTAATATCCCGATGTAACACCTTTTTAGAATGGGCATAATCAAGTCCATTAGCAACCTGTTCAGCTATCGGTAATAACTCATCAAGTGACAACCGCCCCTTCTCACCAATCAACTTCTCTAATGTTTTACCGTCCACATATTCCATTATGATGAAATAATCATCCTTCTGTTCCTCAAAGTTATAAATATGTAGAATGTTCGGATGACTCAAGGTCATTGTTATCTTTGCTTCTTCCTTCAATTTATTAATCGCTTTGGGACTGGAAGAAAGGAGTTTGGGTAAAATTTTGAGAGCTACTGTAATTCCTAAAACTTTGTCATTTGCCAGATAGACTATTCCCATACCACCTCTACCAAGCTCCCGTATAATCTCATAGCGATTTGAAACAAAGTAGCCTTCAGGAAACTCCTTTGTTTCACCACTGAGTGTATCTCTTGGCTGGGAAACAGATTTATCCTCACCAGAGACAAGTTGAGACTGACCGCCTCCAAGTGCGTCCTTCATCAAAATTTCCCCACAATAACGACACTTGATCGCATTGTCTTGTATTTCCTCTGCGCAGAAGGGACATCTCTTCATAGTGTTACTCCTATGAGATTATTTTATTTTATGTCCGCAATCGGGGCAAAATAGTGCTTGTGGTTCAAGAGAGATACCGCATTTTGGACAAGTTCTTTTTTGTCCAGGAGAAATACCGCCTGCTCCAATAACGACTGGTTGTCCAACGCCACCTGTTACTATCGTCTGAGGTTGTTCAGGTGTTTTTACCTTTTCACCAGCAACAGCACCCATCTGAGTCATCGCCTCTTTTGCCATTCTTTCTAATCTATCTGCCATCTCTTTCTGGTCTTTTATTCTTTCTTCCATATCTTTGAGTCTTTCCTCAGTAATCTTTGATTCTGCTTTATATTTCTCTGCAAGCGCCCGCGCAGCCTCAGGTGACTTTTCTGCTGTAAGAGCAAGTAATTGTTCAGGTGTTAAATTTGTCCTTAATCTATATTCCTCAAGTGCCTTGAGTCTTTCTGCTTGAGGACCATCTAAAATCGCTAAAAGAGCCTCAGTTGATGCTTTTGAATATGCTTCAATTTTTTCTCTTTCAAGTTCTTGTTCACGTTCTTTTTTCTTCAACGCAACGTCTTGTGTTCTCTCGAGAAGCTGCAAGCCTTTCTGGGCTTCAATGAAATCCTGCTCATTCTCAAGTTGTTCCATCTCTAATTGGATTTTCTTAATCTCTAATTCATTCTTAGCGACCCCAAGTCTACGATTGAGTTCTTCTCTTTGAGTAATATTTTTCCTTTCTTCTCCTGCGAGCAGGTTATCCATTGCTCTCTGTCGTTCAGCATCATCCTCAATACCTTGAATTTCTATTCTTCTGAGAATACCTTCTTTTTCCTTATTGAACACAAAACGTTCTTTTAAAGTTTGCATCTCGTCTTGACGAACAACTTCCTTTATTCCAAGCTCATGTTCTGTCTGTCTGATATATTCCTCAAGGTCCTTCTCAGATTTAAATGAATCCATTTTTTCTTGGGTCAGGCTATCTCTCAGCCTTTTCTGTAATTTGATTCGATCTTCTCTGATTTCTATTACTGCTTCTGCAAGTTTTGTTTTTCCTCTTTCTCTACGAATTCTTTCATATTCTTCACTTGTAAATTGAATGAGTCTTAATTGAACAATCTTAAGACCAACTCTATTTAAGATATCTTCCAATAGTTTTGTAATATCAGACTCTATACTCTGTCTTAATTGAGGGTTTCCAAAAAGGTCTTCAGTATTATATCCTGCAACCAGTGTTGCTATCGCATTTGCCAATTCAAAGGAGAGTGACTCACGAAGTTCTACCAAAGTAAATTTTTTCTTTGTCTTGAACAAATTAAGATAAAAAGAATCGGGATCAACCACTTGAAGTGAAATTCTAAACTTCACATTAACAGGAATATTATCTTGAGTGAGGATATTTGTCACTTCTATATCTTGCGTAATATCACCCGCATCCATTAATATTACCGAAGCAGGGACATTTGTGTTAAAATTATTTATCCGTGATAGGAGCCCACCTACATCTTTAACACCTTCTTTTAGTTCACCTACATATTTACCGCGTTGGAAAAGAATCGCCTTTGTTCCATGCTCAATAATAAGCCCTTTTGTTAGAAGACCAGGGACATCAACATCATCGATCCGAACAGCAAAGTCATTGATGTCCCTTATCCAGCGATGACTAATGATATTGGGCGCTTGCATTGTATTTAAATCAGCACCGCATTTCCAGCAAAACTTACTTATAAGCGCCACTTCTGCCCCACAAGCTCCACAGGTCGTATCCCCTCTCTCTCCTGGTTTGCCACATTTAGAGCAAAATCTTGCGCCTTTCTTAATTCTAAATCCACAATGTTCGCACTTATCACTAAAAAGTCCCATTTTATTTTCCTCCCTTCGGATTTAATTAGTCCTAATAATATTTAGAAATGATGAACATACGCTATTAAAATCACCTCAAATAATTTATGAGTTAAAATATAAGTATTTTATATATAAGCAGCTTATCTGGGTCTCATAGATCTTATTATGCTTCGTTTGACAATTACTAAAATAATAAGTAAAATAATTAATCCCACAATTACACCTAATAAAAGAAATGGATATTTCCAAAAACGTGTAATAGCATCACCCCAACTTATATAGGATTCACCCATAACAGGTCCACTTGACCAAAGGACTTGACCTGTCTCAATATCAGCGAGATTAATTGTAAATTTTACCTCGGAATGTGTACCCCAGAGATTATTATTGATATGCCAAACAGTACCATAGATAAGACCGTCCACGCCCTGAATTTTACCAAACTTTTGGATCGTTTTGGTATCCATCATATCTTCTCTCAAAGTCTCCCATTTCATTTCTGAAAGGAGAGTATCCCACTCTTTATCACTTCTCACAAATAGATTAAAATTCGTTTTAGTGATAGCAGACTTAAGAACTTCTGTAATGTAATGATCTTCATCTCCCCAAATTGGCATCACAGCAACGTTTTTAAGTTCAGTAATGTTTTTTTGCTTCAATGATTCCAGAGCTTTCTCTATACTCTGGTCTGTAGCTTTCTGCTCAAGAGGTGTGAGCGCCTGAATATAAAACGTCAAGGCAAACAGAACCAACATACATAAAACCCAAACCGCATTTTTACTGAGATTTAACATTTGAATTTCCTCCTCTATATTATTAATTAACTCATATTTTTAATTATGCTTAATATCTAAATCTTCCCTCTTAATCACCCCATTTTTCATAACGTCTTAACAATTCCTTTGTAGTATCAGGCTTTGTTTTTTGGATTACTTTATCAAAATCCTCTTCTTTAAGAGGGCGGACTTTCAGCTCATAATCTGTAGGTGGAATGGTTTGCTCATCAACTTCCTTTTCAAGAAAAGGATTCTTTTCCAGTATTATTTGTAATATTACTTCATTACAAATTTTCTCAATTTCTCGACCACTATAACCCTCAAATTTTACAGCCAAATTTTCAAGGTATCCTTCAAATCGATGTCCCTTGTTGATAATATGAATGGTTAGGATTGACATTCTGGCGTTTTTATCTGGTAAAGGAACATAGATTCTCTTTTGGAATCTTGAGAGTGCAGCATTATCAAGCAACCAAGGAGCATTAGTCGCTCCAATTGTAAAAACAAGTTTGTCTAAATCTTTTTCTGATAGACCATTAAGCTCTATTAGTAAATTCGACAGAATACGCCGTTCGGCTCCACTATCAATTTTATCACGACTAATGCAAAGGGATTCAAATTCATCAAGGAAAATAACAGAAGGTGCATATTCACGCGCCATCTCATAGAGTGTACTTGTAAGTTTAGAAGATTCACCAAAATATTTACTCATCAAGCTACTAAGTTTTACATTAAAAAAGGTGGCCTGAAGAGTTCCAGATACTGCCCCCGCCAAAAGGGTTTTTCCTGTTCCGGGAGGACCGTATAAAAGAATATTGCGACAACCAGTAATACTAATCCCATGTGGTTTCTTGGCTAATGCAATACCATAGGCAAATTTAATTTCTCTTTTTGTTTCCTCAAGCCCACCAATATCTTCCCATTTTATAGAAGATTTATGAATTAAATTCTTAATATTTTCTTTGAATGCATCTTGTTCAATTTCCTGTTCGTTTTTTGTTATTTCACCATCTTGTATACAAGAAGATACTTTTTCATTAAGAAGATTTTTGCTTAAGTTTTTATACTCTTTCGCTTGTTTAAGACGACGGTTTTTCTCTTGGGGAGTAACAGCATAATTAGCAAAGCGTTTGGCAAGTACAGCACATTCAGAATAAATTCGAGATGCCTTTTTAAATTCACCTCTTTGCAGACAAATCTTGGCTCTTTCTAATGATTGATTCAAACTATCAAATATGTTTTTGCTCAAATCTACTTCCATATTTAACTCCTACAATGAATCATTTTTTGCGTTCTTCTGAGTTTCAAATATTTCTGCAAATACAGAAAAATAATATGCTATCTTATTCTAACAATACGGAAGCCAACCACATAATTACAAATGTCAGAAGTATTCTTATAGCGCGCCGATACACGACAATTTTCAACATTACTGAACCAAGAACCCCCTCTTAGAATATAAGGAATTTCGGGTTTTACGTTATAACTTTTAACCAAATATGAGCCCTCAAGGGTTGAAGATAATTTTGGTTTTGTTAAATTTATTGGATTTCTTTTTTTTGCTTCCGACTTACTATAATAATCCTCAGCATAGTAATCAGAACACCACTCATATACATTCCCCGCCACATCAAATAATCCATATCCATTTGGTTTATAATTTCCAATATCAATTAAAGAGCTTTCAAGACTAATCCAATTCTTCCCATAATTTGCCCTACCTTCAGGGCTTTCATTACCCCAAGGATATTTTTGCCCTTTTAGTCCTCCCCTTGCCGCATATTCCCATTGCGCTTCTGAGGGTAAACTGTATACCTTACCTGTCTTACCGTATAACCATTTGCAAAACTCATTAGCACCATACCAGCTTACCATATTTACTGGCTTCTTAGAACAACCATTCTTGGGAATATATTTATCCTCTGTAAGGATAATTGTTGAAAATTCATTTATTTTAATATATTTCTTATAAGGATCTCCTACTTCATTTAAAAACTTACAATATTGCTCTGTCGTTATTTCATACTTCCCTATCCAATAACTATCTAAAGCCACCAAATGAATAGGACTCTCATCACTATTACCATAATTAGAACCCATTTGAAATGATCCCGCAGGTATAAAAGCTATATCTATATTTATACCTTCAAAATCTTCTACATAATCTCTATTTAATAACTTTACAACAAGCGAAAGCTTTTTTGATACTGTGTTCCCCTCTTCATCTTTCACTCGTAAAGTTATATTATGTTTTCCTCCTCCAATTCCTCTAAACTTTAATTCCTTATCTTTAACCACTATCCAGTTCCCATTATCTATAGAATATTCCACCCTCACATCTTTACCCTCTGGATCACGTACATCATATTTGATTGATACCATTTCTCCCTCTTGAATTTCTTCTTTGTCTATAGTTGCAACTAATTCCGGTGGGCGATTTAAAGCTGTAGTCATATCTTGAGAAATATCGGAAACAGGAGTTTGTTTTTCTTGAGGTTTAACTGTAGATTCGGGCGATTCCTCAAGAAGCTCTACTGGTGTGGGTGTAGGTTTTGGCGTTAATGTAGGTGTCGGTTTAGGTTGAGGAGTTTTTTCGGGCTCTTTATGTTCTTCAACCGTTACTCTGGGTCCTTGGGATATTGTTTCATTAGTAGAATAACTTTTTCTTAGGTAATTAAACCACAAATAAAAGAACAAGCAAAGTATTAAAACAGAAGCTCCAACAACAATCAAAAATTCCTTTCTTACCTTAACACTAATCTGACTAATGACTTCTCTTAATTGTTTTACACTTTGATAACGGTCTTTTGGTTCCTCTTGAAGACATTTACGCACCACTTCATCCCATCTTTTGGGTATTTTCTTATTGATCTCAGAAGGATATTTGAAAGCTCCTGAAGGAACTTTGCCCGTCAAAAGTTTATAAATTAATATACCTAATGCATAAATATCACTCCGTTGGTCTGCTTCTTTGCCACTTTTTTGCTCAGGTGACATAAAATCATACGTTCCAAGCAAAGCACCAGTAGAAGTCTTTTTATAAGCAGGTGTTTTATCAACAGTCCTTTTACCACTAAGAGTATCTTCGACTAAATCGTCTCGTTTTTCAACATCACCGAATGTTTTCTCACCATCAAGCGTTCCGCCTCCCAAACTAATGGATATACTCTCATGAATCTTCGATGTTATATATTCACCACCTACAATACGGACTAAACCAAAGTCACTGATTTTTACTTCTTTTCCATTCCTAATAAATATATTCTCAGGTTTCAAATCCCTGTGAATAACTCCCTTTGTGATGTATTCATCCCGATAGTTATGTGAATATATAAGACCATCACAAACCTGGAGTAAAATACCCTTTATATCTATACCAAGAAATAAACCCGCATCTGCTATTAAATCATCAAGAGTGTGAGTCTGCCCATCATCGTCTGCTATATATTCCATTACAATGTAATAAATATCTTCTTTACGACCCATATTTACTACTTTAACAATGTTAGAATGACTTAGATGTGCCATTACAGAAGCTTCGAGATGAAACCGCTTAATAAACAAATCATCTTTTTTAACCCCTTCTGGTAAGACTTTTATTGCGTATTTTGTCCTCAATCTTTGATGTTCTGCAAGGTAAACAATACCCATTCCACCGCGACCCAACTCACGTATTATCTGATAATCCCCTAGCATCTTACCTATCATTGAAAAATCTCCTATTAAATCCCATTTCGATCAATACGATAGCTTTAATTATAATTTAAAACCTTATTAAGTATACTTACTAATTAATAAGAAAATTTTTTATAGTTAAATTATTTTTATGTACTTTATTGACTCAATCTTATCTATAAAGAAGCTTCGATAATATTTTTTTCATCTCTTACAATGTTCAGTATTTAAGCTTCTAATCTTGTTTCTTGAAGATATTCTGAAATGTATTTCCGGCTATTCTTAATTGCATTGACTTCAAAATTAACTTTTGTTTTACCTTCTGTATAAGCTACTATTTTTATAAAAACATAATCGATACCTAGAGCTTTTTCAAGCATTTTATATATTGAATAAGCCTCTAAAGGAAAAGACTCAAGGATATCAGATTTTTCCTTTCCAGTATAAGTTGGTGATGAAATTAAAAAAAGAGGTTTGAAAATTTTTTCACCTAACTCATCCTCTGCAGTTTTATTTTTTTCTTCTTGCATGATTTCTTTTTGGGCAATAAGTTTAGAGACAACCATTCTGGCTCCAGTTATGTAAGTCTTTGGTGATTGTTTTAGAGAAGAGGTAATTGTATATTCCTTGAGAAGAAATAATAATAAAATTATTGTCACAATAATAAGAAAAAACTTAATAAAAGTGATAATTGCGAGTTTCATTCTATACCCCCTAATTGCTTCTATTTACCCAAATTTGACTCTATAGGACTATATTATTTTCTAATTGTCAAGTATTTTTTGGGATTTTTTCAAAAAAATTTTTAGCAAAAGTCCTGGACAAATCAGTTAAATTTAAAAGAGTGTAATAATATAAAGATATTTATTAATTGATAAATTCGAAGTGATCGGAGTCGAACTAACATGGACTTTACAGCCTACTGGATTCCTAATCCGAAATGAGTCTTTGATTTTATTAGACTTATGAGCTGATAATATTTGAGTTAAATCACTTACGACACGCTGACATATCACTTAGGTTACACTTAAATGACACTTGGGCTACAAAAAATTTTGAACTTTTTTGAACATATCATCAGCTCTTGGTCATTTATGTTTTAGAGAATTTGAACATAATATTTTTAACAACAAATGGTAAAATTCTTGTCCCTCGCCAAAATCCTATCTAGTAAAAAATCATACTCACCGCCCGGCTGGGCTGGAGCGGTCTGATATTCCCCTGCTGGTTCCAGTCCAGGCATTAACCAATTATCTTGATGATACAAGGCTTGCCTGACTTTTTCCCACTTTCGCTTACGATTGACAATTAATGAAATCTTTCAGTATAATATGTTGAAATCCTTAAAAACACCATGCTAATGTCAAGTATTAAAAATTCTAATATTCTGACTGAATTTTGGCGAGGAACAAATAAAACATGATGGGAATTAGTATAAAAGAGGTAAAAGAACAAATGCTGCAGAGATTGCAATTAATATTTGTTATTTTGTTGTTGTTCGCCATTAGTCGGGAGGTCCGCGCCGTTGAAGTGGTGATTGATAATGATGACGGTGCCCCCAATTATGTGGAAACAGGGCAGTGGACCACGAGTGCTTTGACGGGATACCAGGGTGGCACCTATCGCTTTACTACCGGTGTCATCGGAGAGCCAACATGCTCTGCTACCTGGACACCTGATCTTCCCTCCAGCCGTCTATACGAAGTTTACGCAGTTTACAGGAATGGCACAAACCGCACAACCAATGCCCAGATGACAATCACGCATAGCAGCGGGACTACAATCATCTATCTGAACCAGTACGGGACAGGTGATGTTGTTGAAACTTTACTCGGTGAGTTTTCTTTTGACGCAGGTAGCTCAGGTTCTGTGCGCATGGATAACAACGGAAGCACTGATGTACTGATCGCTGATGCCATTATCTGGCGAATTCCGGTAGACCCATCACCTAAAATTTCAGATATTAGCAGAGATCCGGAAACTGTAACTCAATCGCATTCTGTTACCGTTACTGCAACCATTACGGATAACATTGAAGTTTCTTCTGCCACTCTATCATACAGTGTCAGTCCATCAGGACTTTCCGATAATATCCTGGCTTATGACGATGGAACACATGGTGACGGTGTGACTGGTGACTTTATTTATGGGGCAACAATTCCCGCGCAACCGGACGGTTCCACTGTAGCTTACAATTACATGGCAATTGATGATCTGGTGCAATCAACTATCAGCATAACACAGTATTATGCCGTTGGTCCGTTACCTATATATCTGCCGGATACAGTTGTAGATAATGATGATGGTGCTCCCGGTTATATGGAAACCGGACAATGGACAACAAGCTCCTCTGTTGGATATGAAGGGGGAACCTATCGCTATGCTCTGGCATCACCCGGAGTACCAACAAGCACTGCCAACTGGACGCCTGACCTGCCACGTAGCGGTGTATATAAAGTATATGCTGCTTTCGCACGAGGAGAAAACCGACCAACCAAGGCGCCTATTACAATTAATCATACCGCAGGACAAGCAGTTGTATATCTGAACCAATATGGAAGTGCTGGTATTGTTAAAATATTGCTTGGTGAGTTTCCTTTTAATGCAGGGACAGGCGGCTCAGTTCAAATGGATAACAGTGGAGATGAAGGGGCGTATATTGCCGATGCGATGATCTGGCATCTGCCTTCGGACCTTCCACCTGTAATATCAATGGTCACCCGAGATCCGATTATTCCTAATTCATCAGAATCAGTCCTGGTTATAGCAAGAATTCTTGATAATGTTACCGTGTCTTCCGCAATCCTGAGCTATACTGTCAACAGCGGAACGCCCGTCGATGTTCCGGCTTATGATGACGGGACACATGGAGATGTAAATGCCGGAGATAATATTTATGGCGCTACAATACCTGCTATGTCAAACGGCTCAACCGTCATTCTGTCCTACTCGGCCCTGGATAATCTCGGCCAATCCTCTACCAGTCCCACGCAGCGATATGTTGTTGGTCAGGAAACGGGAAATATTTATATTGTTCTCAGTTCCGATACCTCAGTCTGGAGCGTATCCGGGGGCTATTACGGTGTGGCAAACTGGGATGTCTTTGAGAGTCAAACCGGTGTCCTTAGCCAGGTGTATGACTATGAATTCAGAAATGCACACGTTGACAGTCTTGGAAGGCCTTTTAAAATCACATGGTTCATGCACGGTGGGGCATGGTTCACCACTGCTGTGAATTCCACTCCCATATCCGCAACATATCACATCCGCAAAAACTGGGGTGATGATATCGAGGCCTGGGGAGACGCCCTGGAGTATCATTTTCATCACTATATATGGGATGGAGACTCCTGGGAAATGGCACCAACCTTCGCCGAAACTATCTGGGAATACGAATGGGTTATGTCCCAGATGATGCTTGATGAGTACCTGTTCATCACCTCGTTCCGTTCAGGCTGGAACTACATGGACGATACCTACCAGCAGTACCTGGAACGCTGGGTGCCATTCAGGATGGAAGGAGTGCAGCCTGATTGGGTGCCTTATCATCCCAGCTTCGAAGACTATCGCCTTCCCGGTACAATGAAAGGGTGGGAAGTCCGGCACCACTATACTAAGAGTGTTTCCGCAAGTATTGTTGACCAGATTTTCAATGCCGCTGAACTTGGCACTGACCAGGTAGTCTGCATCTGGTCACACCAGAACGAACCTGATTTTCCAAACCAAATCGCCGATGTTGACCAGCGTTTTCATGAAGGGCAGACAAACCACCCTTCTGTTCAGTTTTATTACTGCTCAGCAAAAGAAGCTATGCACAGATGGCTGGAGAACACATCAACAACCGTGCCTTATCTTGAGGTCAAGTCTATCGTTAACGAATATAATGTGAATGTCACAATACTGACAGAGGATGACATCTATCAGGAGCAGCCCTGGGTTGCGGCGAAGCGGTATGCAGGTGACTGCGTTCGTCTGGATACCACTAAAACAGGAGCAGGTATCTGGGAGTTTAGCTATTCAAGACAGGAATATGATCATGTGTCGGTCGGCGTCTCAGATATATACGGCAATGAAATTATTGCCGATGTGAATGATGGCTCAAGACGTTGGTCAGTACAATCAGAGTTTGCCAGGGCTCAATCTTATCGGGTGGATTACGACACCATCCCAACGCTTGCCATGCTTAAGAATATAAATGGAACATATGTTTCCTATGGCACATTGACTGTTGATTACCAGAACGAGGAAGATGGAACGTGGAAATCCATTACCCTGGAAGGAAACACACCTGATGGGACCAGCATTCAAGTTCGTTACAAAACAGCAGACACTCAAGAGCTTCTGGATGTAGTACCGTGGAGCGAATATTACACAGGCAGCAACCTATCTCTTCCGCCGGGATTACAGCCGTCCTGGATCAGAATTGAAGTAACCCTTCAGGGAACTCCAACCGCTACTCCAGAACTGGACGGGCTTGAAGTCCACTACGATACTTCTTTTATATCAACTCATTGTGAACTATGGCAGCTCTATGAATAAAATTATTTAAGACTGACAGGATAGTTATCTGTATCAGAAATTATATTGTATGTCCCTTCCGAAAACTAAATTTAACTGAATAACGAGTGATTTCTTACTATCCTATGTCAAGACCTTCTCACTACCCAATTGTGCTGGGATGATCATCTATCCATTTCTAAAGGTTAAACAAAATTTCTCTTAGGATGGTTTATAGAAATATATACCTGTAACTTAAGTGTTTGGTCAGATATTAATGAACAAGTATTAGAGGATTATTTTGAGTATTGCCGACAACAAAATTTTGCTTATGATACCATTAGAATGCGAATTTATGTTTTGTGATTAACATCAAAATATATGAGTCGAACATACCCTAATTTATATCGAGATGTTACAGCAAACTTAAAACTGAGGAAGTTACGCCCAACACAGTCACAAATAAGAGAGAAACAGAACATTCTTGATGCTTCTCAACTTAGATCACTAATATTGTATCTTAAAGAGCACGAGCCAATGCTTTATGTAATGGGAATGTTGCAGGTTTTTTGTGGATTACGTGTATTAGAAGCAGCTTATCTGCGAGATAAAGATATAGATTTCGTCGAAAAAACAATAACTGTTGCAGAATCTGATGCCCATAAACCTAAAACAGGTTCTAGTTATCGTACAATCCCGGTTTGTGATTCTATTATTGAAGTAATAAGTAATTGGTTGGATAGGTTAAAAATTAAACACCAGGACAATATGTGATTGGTGCCATTTTCTCAAGATCCGGTTATGTTAGATTTTATACAAAGCACATACCCCTCAGTATAACCGTAGTGGGTAATCAAGTGCATAAGGTAGATGATAATGTTTTTAAATTGGAAATCGCCTCATAAAATATATAAGTGTGTAAGTATAAGAAGTACTTACTGTTACGATGCTCCTGTGTGGGATAGACATATTCCTATTCCAGGATTTAGTCAGGAAGCATTATCCCAAGCAAAAATATTGGTAGTGGGTGCTGGTGGTATTGGTGGCGAAATTGGAGAAGGACTTGTGCGTAAAGGGGTTGGATTTTGTCAGTTTGTTGATGGGGATCATGTCGAGGTGAGCAACTTAAACCGACAATTTTTTTACAAAAAGGATCTTGGTAAGAATAAAGCTGTGGTCTTGGTTCGCAACTTATCAAAGATGGGATTTTTGGGTTCTAAATTATTGGGAACTGCAGACTATTTTGAAAATTCGTTGAATAATAATTACATACAACAGTTTGATCTGGCTGTTTGTGGTGTGGATAATAATTAAGCCCGAAGAGCCGTTTCTAAGTTTTGTTTACAAGAAAGGAAACCAGTAATTTTTATTGCAGTATCTGGGGATAGTAATGCTGGTTATGTTTTTATTCAAAAATCTGATGGTCCATGTTTTTCGTGCTTATTCCCGGATTCCTAAGACGACCAGATGAAACATAGATGTAAAGAAGGAGCAATCAAGGACATTTTAAAAGTTGTTGCAGGATTAAGTCTTTATACAATCGATTCTTTAATCATGCAAAGAAAAATAAACTGGAATTATCGTCTTGTTTTTATGGCGGGTTATGTAAAGGAACATATGATTTTTCGTATAAAAAATCCTGAATGTCCGGTATGTAGTCAGAAGAAATGATGATTCTACAATAATAATAAATGCACAAAAACACTTAAAACTAATTCGAAAATAAATTTAGGGATGAAGCTTTGTATAAAGAGACTTATCGCTTTTAGTGTAGTGAAGGGAAGTAGAAATAATGCAGGGATCATTATTGCTTCTGAATGTAGAAGGATTGGAACACAAAAGGTAGAGACACGAGGAATTCTCAAAACCTGGAATCTGAGAAATAAACCTCCTCTTACAATTGATGAGTTAAATACTATTCTCGATTCCGCTTATTTAAATAATTATGAATATGGATGCAGAGAAGATGGAATCCTACGGACTATTGTGAGATGTCCGGGTGTTGATAAGTGTGATTACTATAAAGAGTACATCAAGACTCAATTAACAAGTGCAGATTCTGTAAAATAGTTTGGTGAATTAAGAAATTAAGCAGCCAGCTAATGCTATAAGGTGTTTAAAAATCTTTTATGAAAAAATTATTTGAAGAAACTTTGAAGAGCGAAGTGTGGAAAAGATGCTTAAAATCGAAGAAGAATATAAAACATTTAGAATCGACGCCGACGTTTTATATAAACCAAGCTATATTGAAGAGATATTAGGGCAGAGGTATATTCAAAAATTGAGATACTATGGATTACACGCAGTTGGAAAACGGTATTGGGGGAAAAATATTATTGACTCCATTAACCAAATGTTCAATGATTCCTCTTGTCGGCGTGTCGGAAAGGAGGAATTAAATGACAAAGACACGTCCAAAGAAAGAATGGATAAAGATTCAACAAACGTCACAATTCACCCTATTCAGGGAGGAAAAGAAAATCGAAAGTTGGCAAGCCAGGTTGAAGAAGCAAGACGGCGGTTGGTTAAGAAAATTATTTAAAGCGGAATCTATTACAGAAGCTCTTGAGAAAGTGCCAATAAGCTTAGGTCTCCAGACAAAAAACGAAAAACCTGAAAGCTATACCATATTACAGGCTTTTGATATGACTTTAGCTGATTCAAAACGTTCTGATAAAAGAAGATGGTGTTACGCAGTCCATAAATTTTTACAGTGGTTAAATCAAAACTATCCTGTTTGTTCTTACTGGTATCAATTAACGAGGCAAATTATTAGAGAATATTTAAAAACGTTTGATGGCAAATCACCTAATACCAAGCAACTTGCATTACAACCTATCTCTCAGACATCAGGCTATATGAGTAGAGAATTTCAAATGCTAAATATTGCTGAACGTTTAGGGATCGGTTCTAAGATTAAAAATGTGCCCCAAAAAGTCTACTTACGTGATGTTGTGGATTTTTGTGACTATCTGACAGATATAAATCACAGACTTGAAGTGGGCGTTGCTCTTCAGGGATTAGCTGGTCTATCTCTTCAGGAAGCTACAAGATTAACATGGGATAAAGTGGATCTCAAAAAAGGTCTTATTGAAATTTCCGGAGCAGTAAAGAATGAATACCGCAATCGTGTCATACCTATTTGTAGTCGGGTAAAAGAAGCCCTTGAAAGAGCAAAAAATAGACCTATAAGGGCTATTAAAGGAAGAGTATTAGATTTATCTGATACTGTCATTGTCAACCGGTGTGGTGGTGCTTATGGGAAATACTGGATCAACTATTCAAAAGAAGTAAGAAAATTGTTAAAAGAATGGAATCCTAAAATTCAATGGACTACTAAAGACTTACGAAATGCATTGCCGACCTTTGCCATCATGTCTGGTATTCATAACGATATATGGGAACAGTATATTAGTCATGCTCCGAGATCTGTAACAATGCGACATTATGTTTGCAAATTAATGGTTTCCTCTCAAGGCGAAGCCAATGAACTCGAAAGGCAAATAGAATTAATACGAAAACAAGTTACTGAACCTATCGAAAGTGAGATATCAATGAAGTTAATTACTAAAATTATTGATGTTATATGACAAATTTCAACATTTGGTGTTCAGCCTATGGATGTGTTGAAATTATGGATATCCGTAAATAGACCGCTCACCCGCTTCAGAAGAGGATTTGAAGGGAAATACGCCCGAGAGGATTCGAACCTCCGACCAATGGATTAGGAATCCACTGCTCTATCCTACTGAGCTACGGGCGCATAGTTTCTTTCTATTAAGATAAAAATCTGAAAGAGTATTTAGCTAAAATCAAGTTTTTTTAAAACTAATTATTCCGAATTAAGACCTCTGAAATACTGTATAATATGTCATTCCTGCGAAAGCAGAAATCCAGAATAACATTATATATTTTAAATTGGAAATTGGAAATATTAAATTTTAAATTTGCAATTTCCAATCTCAAATTTCCAATATACTAAACCCTGGATTCCCACTCCCCGTTTTCACGAGGACAAGTTTCGTGGGAATAACACGACCTCGGTTGTTAGTTTTTCAAAGGTCTCGAATTAAACTTACTTTTCAAAAAAGTGGATTCGATTTTTTAACATTTTATTACAGAATAGAAATCATATCCTTTTAATTTCTCAACACCATTCAAAAAGGTTAATTCAATTAGACAGGCAACGGCAACGATTTTCCCACCTAATTTTTCAACAAGCCGGCAGGTAGCACTCAAAGTTCCCCCCGTCGCTAATAAATCATCGATAACAAGAACCTTCTCCCCTTTCTTGATGGCATCTTTATGAATTTCAACAGCATCCGATCCATATTCCAGGGCATATTCTTCCTTAAGAGTCTCTGCAGGTAATTTCCCAGGTTTTCTCGCAGGCACAAATCCTACTCCTAATTTATATGCAATTGCCGAACCAAATATAAAACCACGTGACTCTACTCCTACAACTTTTTCAATACCCAATTCCTTATATTTTTTTACAAAAATATCAACTGCCGATTTAAAAGCCTTCTCATCTTTCAATAATGTCGTAATGTCTTTAAATATAATTCCTTTTTTGGGAAAATCAGGTACATCACGAATGAACTTTGATAAATCTTCCATACCTTTTCCTCTCCATTTATTGATATGAATTCATTGCAAGTGATTTTAGTGTATTAATAGTTATTAATAGGAATGGATAGTGTCAACAGTTTTTGATTCGTATTGTTAAAAAAACTATCATCAAAATTGAAGAAAGTATTTAGACCTTGAAATTAGAAAATCAATTTATTATCAATTCGTATATTTTTAATCGTAACTTTTTTTCTTGCGTGTTTTAAAGTGTTAATTTTACATTAAAAAACAATTTGTTGTTTAAATTATAAAATAGCTATATGAACTCTCTGAAATATCCATATTTCAAAACCTTATTATCATTAAATAAAGAAAGACTTAATTCTTATGACTAAAAAATCTAAAAACTCAAAATCCGTATTAGGTTTGGAAGAAGGAATAGTTAATCTCGTTCAATATTCTCCCGAATGGCAAAAGAGTTTTGAAGAAGAAAAGAGTATTTTGCAATCTACACTTGGTCAAATTATTAAAGACATTCAACACATTGGAAGTACAGCCATACCGAATCTAATGGCGAAACCCATTATTGACATAGGAATAGCTATTGAGAATATTCAGGATGTTCAGAAGTGTGTTGAACCTCTGAAAAATCTTGGTTATGAATATAAAGGTGAATTCAATCTGCCAGGGAGACATTTCTTCATCAAAGGTAATCCGAGAACTCACCATATTCACATAGTGGAACAACAAAGTAACCACTGGAAAATATGGATACTATTTCGAGATTATCTTAGAAACCACGAAGAAATAGCAAAAGAATATGAAAGTCTCAAGATAGAGCTTGCTAAAAAATATAAACATAATCGACAGGCATACATTAAAGAGAAGGCACCCTTTATTGAAAAGGTAGTGAAAATGGCTCTCTCAGAAAAATAAATTTGATATATAACTACATTGAAATAATTATGGTCAGAATAATCAGCGGTTCTAAAAAGGGGCATAAATTAGAAATCCCTTCAACATCTATCAGACCAACCATTGATAGAGTAAAAGAAGCCTTATTCTCAATTATTGGTGAGGAAATAGTTGAATCAACATTTTTAGATATGTTCAGTGGTTCAGGCGCAATTGGGCTTGAGGCTTTGAGTAGAGGCGCTCAATTAGCTGTTTTTGTCGATAATAACAGTAAATGTATTAGAACAATTAAAAAGAATCTAAACAAATTAAAACTTATAGAAAAATTTGTAGTCATTCACTCTGATGCTTTCCAGATACATAAATATATTAAAGATATTCAATTTGACATAGTGTTTATTGATCCACCTTATCAAAAAATTGAATTACAAAAAAAATCCTTGAACTACCTTTTGACTAAAAATATGATTCACACAAATTCACTAATTATTTTAGAAGCCTTTTCTAAAAAACCTTTATCATTCACAGCTGACAAATTATCTATTATAAAAGAAGCTAAATACGGTGATACTATTTTATATTTTTATCGTGTCATTGAACAAAAAACAGAGGTGATTTAGATTATGATGGAACTACTCGAAAAATTAAATTCGGAAGCAAAAGGTATATATGAATCTGCAAAAGAAGAAGCCTTCAATTCAAAAAGTCAAACGATTTTGCCTCACCATTTCTTAATTGCTATTTTACAAAAGCCTGAAACCGTCGCTTATAAGACATTAAAAGACAGCAACATAGACACCGACCTTTTATCAAAAAAAATTAAGAAAATGGTGATCAAAGGAACCGCAAAAGTTAATAAGAATGAACTAATACTTGATAATACATCTTTACAACTTCTTAATTTTGCTTCCGAAATTGTAAAACAAACAGGGGATATTTTAATTGGTTCACAGCATTTGTTATTAGCTATGCTCTTACAGGAAAATACACTTGCAATCAAGTCATTGTCTTTATTTAAAGCAGACTTTAAGAAAATAGCAGTAAGTGTGAGAAATGTCATTTCTGAATTGAAAAAGGAGATTAAGGAACCATTTGAAATCTCAATTACATCTCCAGAATCAAGCAAAACAGAAAAACCTCAAATAATAGAACCTGAGAAACCAAAACTTCCCCATAAATACAATATTGCAATTTATCCCGGGAGCTTCGATTGTGCTACTTATGGACATCTTGACATTATTAAACGTGCCTCTTCTATTTTCGACTTAGTTTATGTATGTGTTGCACATAATCTTGATAAAAAGCCTCTCTTTACCGTCCAGGAAAGAGTGATGATGTTAAAAAATATTACTCAAGATATAGACAACGTTATTGTCGAAGATTTTAATTACCTTACAATAGATTTTGCACGAGAAAAAGAGGCAAATGTTATTTTAAGAGGATTACGTGCAGTCTCAGATTTTGAATGGGAATTACAATTAGCTATGACAAATAAAGAAATGACTAATAATATTGAGACAATATTCTTTGCACCTTCCACGGAATATTCATTTTTGAGTTCAAGGATGGTAAAAGAAATTGCAAGACTTGGAGGAGATGTTAGTCGATTCGTTCCACCTATCGTATACGAACTGTTAAGATTAAAATTTCAAACAAAAGGAGAATAAATTATGGGCGTAATGGATGCTATTTTTGAAAAAGCAAAAAAGATCAACAAAACAATTGTTCTCCCTGAAGGAGAAGACGAGCGAATGCTTATTGCTGCAAGAGATGCTAAGGCTGAAGGGCTCGCTACACCAATTTTTGTAGGTGATAAAAATAAGATTTATTCAGCCGCTAAAAATTTTAATGTTAATATTGATAATATTGAAATCGTAGAACCAAAATCCTCACCCAATCTTGAGGCATATATCAATGAATATTATGAACTGAGAAAACAAAAGGGAATGACACTTGATCAGGCAAAAGAAACAATCCTGAACTCATTATTCTTTGCTGCGATGATGGTGAGAAAAGATTTAGCAGATGGAATGGTTGCTGGAGCTATAAATACAACAGCCAATGTTGTAAAATCCTGTATTCACATCATACAACCTGCATCAGGAATCAAAACAATCTCAAGTTCATTCCTAATGATTGTCCCTAACTGCACTTATGGAAATAACGGTGCATTTATATATGCAGATGGTGGAGTTGTTCCAAGACCAACGGCTGAACAATTAGCTGATATTGCCATAGCCTCCGCACAAACCTGTGAAAAATTAATGAACGTTACTCCACGAATTGCTTTCCTCGCCTTCTCAACAAAAGGAAGTGCCCAAGATGAAAGTCTCGACCATATCATCGAAGGTGTAAAAATATTAAAACAGAAAAGACCTGATATAATTGCCGATGGAGAATTCCAAGCTGATACGGCATTAATCCCAGCTATTGCCAAAAAGAAAGCTCCTGATAGCCCGATTCAAGGTGATGCCAATGTCCTTATTTTCCCGGATTTAAATGCTGGCAATATCGCTTATAAACTTACAGAAAGACTCGCCAAAGCCGAAGCCTATGGACCATTGCTACAAGGATTAAACAAACCAGCAAACGATCTTTCCCGTGGATGTAAGGCTTCGGATATTAAGAATATAATGGCGATTACGGCTGTGAGAAAATAATCAAGCGATTGTTGAGTTTATAAGCCCAATAAGATAAAGTGGTATGTGTTTCTAATCTCCTGAATTTTCCAGCCGTCACAATTTTAATTAATGGATTAGATATAATACTCATTTAAGGGGAAAATAAACATCGTTAGAGACATGATATATCACATCTCTACTTTAAGGAAAATTAGGATGACCGCTTTTCTTAGAAAATATCTTCCCAAATTAGATTCGATTAATCGGGAAACTTATAAATATATTTTATTAGGTATAGTCACTCTTATTTTTTTATCATCTCTTATTTTATCTTGTCAAAAGATTGTTCAATACTCCCAGGAGATCTTTAAATATTCTTCTCTATCATTCCAATCTCGTCAAAGTTTAAGATATGGAGAAGATTACTACAAGGCTGTGGAATCAGCAAAAAAATATCTAAGAAAAAACAAAGGACGAAAACTCTTATTTCTGGGTCCCCAAATCGTTAACGGATTTTCAAGTTTATGGCTAACTGAACACTTAATCTTTCCTGAGTTCGAATACGCCTCAGGAATCTTCGAAGCCGATGTGCTTATTATAGACAAAAAAGAAAAAATTTCCAATTTACAAGTAGAAGAGATAGAAGATGTAAATGCCTCATATAAAATTGTGAGATTAAAAAAGTGACCATTCTAATTCTCTTTTTAAAAATTGTCGGATTATGGTTTACGGGTTATTTCATTCTCAATTTTATCATTAAACCAAATAGTTACCACAAATATCTCTTCGCTCTTCCAATGGGAACAGGAGTTCTCGGATTAATAGACCTCTTCTTAAGAATTAATTTTAATTACTCTCATTTTAAAATACTGAATTCCCTTATATGTTTTACTTCCTTAGGAGGTATTCTTTTTATTGTAAAAGACTCAAAATGTTTTCATAAGCCCAAGAAAGACACAATGTTAGCTTACATTTTTATAATTCTTTTTGGACTTATCTTATTATTTCGCTCTCTAATAATGCCTGTTGAAGCTTGGGATAGTATTGCTATTCATACTCTAAAAGTTAAAAGATTAATATATCAGCCTGATTTCACACAATATTTTGGAATTCCAGAATATGCTAATCCTCATCAAGATTACCCCATACTGATTCATCTTACAGAATCCTGGTTAGCCCAAGATAGTAATTCAGAAATTTGGCAAGATTATCCTGTAAAAATAATATCACCCATTTTTACTTGTCTTATAATACTCTTGATCTACAATCGAATCAGAAGAAATTATAATTCTTTAATTGCCTTCTTAATCGCATTTTCTTTTGGCTTTTGTCCCATCGTTTTAGAATATGCCGTAGTGAATTTGATGGATATCCCATTATCTCTATTTTTCCTTATAACTGTTTTAGCTTTAGAAGAATATGATGTATCAAAACAGACAGAATGGATTACACTCGCGTTAGGATTCTCTATAATGTCTGCCTTTGTAAAAAATGAAGGCATCCCCTTTTTATTAATAACATTCTTTTTATCCCTAAATAGAATCTATAAAAATAGAAAAAGTTTAAATTGTAATCAGCAGGTAAGAATTGGAATCAAACTTTCAATAGTACTTTTTCTATTATGGATTGAATGGCCCCTATTACTTTTAATTAATAGAGTACAAGAAAGTAATATTACAAAGAATGGTATAGTTTTTCAGAACTTATTAGATGTAGAGAGATTTAGAATCATATTTACAAATCTTCTTTCCCAGATTTTCAATTTTAAACACTGGTCATTAATTTTATTAATCTCATTTCTAAGCGTAATATTGGGGGTTAAAATCAAACATAATTTGTTTGCACGTTATTTTATTATTATGATGTTGATTTATTGTATGGTATATGGTTTGACATCTGAAGAACTCACCTGGCATTTAAATACTTCACTGGATAGAACTCTCCTTCAAGTGTCAGCACTCGGTTTTATATCCTTCTTCATATTATTACCTTTAAAAACTGATCCATTACCTAACAACAATATGACTATAGTTTAGATAACTTCCATTGCTATTTTAAGAGAAAATAAATTGATAAAATTATTTTAAAATTAGTCGGTCTTGAAAAAATGATTAGCATATTGAAAATAGTTAGATTAAGACAAAAAAGGGTGTATATATTTTGCAAGAAAATAGTCAGGATGAATAAAAAGCTTGCAAAATGAGAGATAATGTTTT